>Ga0208849_1000027_pt1 | contig 150689 bp, 146 predicted proteins | sample NGESurdeep072012_10_FD_184470 | JGI IMG/M metagenome (GOLD analysis project Ga0208849, IMG submission 184470) | Arctic peat soil microbial communities from Barrow, Alaska - NGEE Surface sample 53-3 deep-072012 (SPAdes) | ecosystem: Environmental > Terrestrial > Soil > Wetlands > Peat ... | reverse complement strand
CCCCGCCTTGCGGGGGAGGATGGGAGGATTGGCTCTTGAGGTCGTCGATGATGACCTTTGGGTGGATCTTCTCCTGGATGTAGAGCGGCGGCGCGTTGACCACGAGGTCGGACCAGTCCTGCCGGTCCTTTCCGCGCCAGACGAGCTGAGCGTCGCCGATCTCGACCTTGCCGCTCGCCGTGAGCTGGGCGACCTGCTCCGTGGTCAGGCGGATCGAGACCCCGTTCCAGATGATCTGCGGATCGAGGTCGCCGTCCCGTTCCCGCGTCTCCCCCTCCGTCAGCGGCCGCGGACGAGCCAACGTAAGAGGCGGGGCCGGCCCCTGCATCTCCTCCAGCCGCTGAGCAAACGACTGCTGCTCCGCCGTCGGAATATTGAGCCGCGTCTCCTCGTGCGTGAGCGTCGCGACCTGCTTGGGACCTTTGGGAGTTCGGGCCATCAGGCGGCCAGCCAGTCTTCGACGATCAGGCCTGGCACGCGGGAAAAGGCGCCATCGTGGGTCACCAGAACGGCTTCCTCGGTCAGGGCATGCGCAGCGATCAGGGTGTCGAGGTACGCAAGAGGCGTACCGGCCGCCTCGAGCGCCGCGCGAAGGTCGCCGTAGCGCGTGGCCGCCGTACTGTCGAATGGCTGGACATCGATCCCCTCGATGAAGGCGTTCACCGTCCTGGCCAACCTGATGGCGAAGGGCCGCTTTGCCAGTCCGAACCGAAGCTCGCCCTCGGTTATCGCCGATATGCATAGCAGCGCCGGCTGAACCGCGCGAAAGCGCTCGTCGAGCCGCGGATGAGGTCGCCTGACCAGGGCGCTTACCGTGTTGGTGTCCAGCATAAACCCCCCGCGCGCCATCAGGCGAACGGGTCCCGGTCCTCCGCCATGGCCGTCCGGTCTCCGAGCCAGTCGTCGGGGATATCCTCCAGTTCGAGTCTCAGCGCGAAGAAATCGTCCCAGTTGCCGGGTTTTTTGGACAGGATCACGTCGCCGGATTTCTCGTCCTTGCGGATGAAGACCTCCTTGCCGTCGAAGCGAAACTCGCGAGGCAGGCGGACCGCCTGGCTGCGGCCGTTGGTGAAGAGCTTCGCTGTCTTGGTCATGCCGCTGTCTCCATCGTGATATACCGATGATATATACCATCGGCGCTCACGGCGCCACCGCCTTCTCGACAAGCCGTCCGAACGCCTCCTGGATTTTATGGACATCGCGAAACTCCTCGAAGCCCCAACGGCCATAGCCGCCGAGGTTGTTCACGCCCGGGACCCAGAAGGTCTTGATGGTGTCGCGTTTCAACGATTCATCTCCCTTCGGAAATCCCTTGGTCTCGAGGATCAGGTTCAAAGCGTCGTCCTCGCCAGAACCGTCGTCGAGGCGGACGATGAAGTCGGGGAGGTAGCGGCGCGGGATGGCGCCCAGCAGATAGGGGACCTCGAAGCCGAGCCCCTGGTTCTTGACGTAGGAGATCACGCGCGGGTGGCGCTCGATCACCTGCGCCAACTCCTCTTCCCAGGTGGAATCGAGGACAACGCGGTTGACGTGACTGCGCGCCGGCCCGGTGACGTAGGTGGACTTGCTGGTTGTGAAGTTGACGTGGCGCGTCGAGCCCCTGGGATTGAAGGGTTCGAGGATGGCCTTGATCCGTTTCTCGCCAACCTGCTCGCGCTGGGTGGCGATGAAGATGCGCTGCACGGCCTGTTCGGCAAGCTCGGTGAAGGTGACCGCGCCGGTGGGGACGCCCTTGCAGACGAGGTAGCCCTCGTTGAGCCACAGCAGCACGACGCCCCGAACCTGGCCGAAGAGGTGGTAGGGCGGCTCGCCGTCGCCGTCCCGCAGGCGGGTCTCCAGGAGCCGCTTCGCGAGGTGGTAGGCTATGGTGCTCGGGCGAATGTCATTGAGGACATCGGCGTTGAGCTCGACGCCTTCGCCGACGATGCCCTCCATGAGCACCCGGCAGGGGCCGACGTTGGTCGGATCGAGCGTCAGGCGCGAGTCGGGAGTGAAGCTCGCTGTTAGGCGCTCTTCCGGCAGGTCGTAGCGATAGCCGGCGACGCGCGGGAACAGGATCTCGAGGCCTGCCCGCTCCTTGACCGCATGGACGCGCACCGTGGCCTTGGCGCGCACCGGCGGAGCAACGACCGGCTTGGCCGTGAAATCGAATGGGATGCCCAGGATGTCGGCATACTCGGGATCGAAGAGACCATGATTGTTCAGTTCATAGGACTGTCGGCGCAGTCCGCGACCGACCACCTGTTCGCACAGGAGCTGGGTTCCGAAAGCGCGCACGCCCAGGATGTGGGTGACCGTGTTGGCGTCCCAACCTTCGGTGAGCATGGAGACTGACACGACGCAGCGGACAGCCTCGCCCAGCCGCCCGGGCTTGCCGACAGTGTTCATCACCTCCCGGAGCAGGTCCTGATCGGTGATCTTCTCCGCTTGGGCGGCGTCACCGGTCCGTTCGACGATCTCGCGCTTGAACTGTTCGATCTCCGCCTTCGCCATCTGCCGGAAGTTGGCGTCCAGCGCTTCGCCCGATTCGAGCTGGACGCTGTCGATCAGCAGGGTGTTTGGACGCGCCAGGCGCTGGCCGTTCTGATCGTAGTTCTGGAACAGCTCGAGGCGCCCGTTGGCGCGGTAGGCGAGTTCGCCGTCCTCGTTGGGCCGTTCCCAGCCGGCGATCCACTCGTAGATGACCTTGGAGTTGGCGGTGTTGTTGCAGACGACGATGAAAACGGGTGGGACGCCGATGCCTTCCTTTTCCCACTCTTCGAACGCCTCTTTGTAGTGGCCATAGAGGGCTGTGAGGCCGGTCTGCAGCTGGATGGGCAGGTCGTGCGGATCGAGGACGCCGGCCTTGCCCGCGCCCTTCTTCGACATCTTCTTGCCGATGTGCTCCCAGAGGTTCCGATAGATCGGCATGTCGGCGATCGGAAGATCGTCCGCGACCGGGACGCGCGGCAGCTTGACGATGCCCGACTCGATGGCGTCCATCAGGGAGAAATCGCTGACCGTCCAGGGAAACAGGGTGCCCTCGGCGTAGCCCGAGCCGCGCAGGAAGAACGGCGTCGCCGAAAGATCGTAGACGGTGCGCAGGCCGACCTTGCGCTTGAGCGCCTCCAGACCTGAGATCCAAAGGCGAGCGGCCTCGGTGTTCTCCTTGGCCTCGGCCCGCTCCTCGCCGGCGAGCAACGCCTCGTCGGGATCGCCGGCCTTTTCCCGATAGCAGTGGTGCGCCTCGTCGTTGATGACGACGACATTCTTCAGCGCCAGCAGATCGCCGCAGGCGCGCTGCAGCATCTGGCCCTCGGTCTCGGTGGTGAACGGCGCCTCGCCGCGCCCCTGGAGCAGGGCGCGGCCGACCTTCGAGACGTCCATCGTCTCGCGGCGCTTGAAGGCGTGGTAGTTGGTGATGACGATCTTGGCGTGGCCGATGTCGCCGAGCATTTCGGCCGGCAGCAGCTGGCGGGTCCGGTAGTAGCTCTCCGGGTCCTCCGGCAGGAGTACGCGCAGGCGGTCCTTGATCGTGATCCCCGGCGTGACGATGAGGAAGCCGCGCGAGAAGTAGCTGGAGGGCGAGCGCACCGCGTTCACCGTCTGCCAGGCGATCAGCATCGCCATCACCGTCGTCTTACCGGCCCCGGTCGCCATCTTCAGGGCGACGCGGACGAGTTCGGGGTTGGCCTGGGCGTTGGCGGCGCGGACGTGCTCCCAGAACTTGGCATAGCGCGCCTGTCTGGGCGCGACCTCGGTCATCCAGATCGCCGTCTCGGCCGCCTCCACCTGGCAGAAGAAGGGGCGGACGGTCTCGAACTCGAAGGTGCGCCAATGCTGGAGGAGGCGCGCCGTCGCCGGCGTCACGCCCCAGTCGGCGGGATTGGGCAGGCCGCGCCAGGAGGCGACGTGCTGGCGGATCTCGTTGATGATGGGGGTCGGATTGTATTCTTGCTCGGGCGTCGAGGGACCCAGCTCCGAGCCCAGCCCCAATTCGCCCTGCTTCGCCCCGCCCTTGCGCTTGCGCGGCTTGGGAACCGGCGTGATCAGCTCGGACTTTCGCCGGCCCTCGACCGGCGGAAGGTCGAGCGGCTGGCCTTCGACGTCGAGCGCGTGATGCAGGCCCGGCGGCTCATAGGGCGAATTGAGGATCGGTCGTTCGAAGAAAGTCTGACTCAACCCAGCGCCCCGCCCGACCGAGGGGCCGCAGGCCGCCTCCCGCTTCGTCGCGCCGAACGCTAACGCCGCGCGCGAGCTCGATGCAAGGTTCGAGGTCCGCCGGTCATCAGGGCACTTCCCTCAACTGGCAGGATGGCGCAACGCCGCCATTGACTTTTGCGCCAGGAGATTGCATATTGCAATTGCCGCGTCGGCGCACCCCTGAGGGGTCGCAAACCGCATCGTGGTTGGAGGCCGGGAACATCGAGATGATCGTGGCGCCGCGTCGAAGAGCATCGAAAGTCGGGCCCGAAACGGCGCCGTTCCGACCAGGAATCGGCCCGGAAACGGACCGAAGCGTTGAAGAAACGGGTCAAAACGTTGAAGAAACGGGTCAAAGCGTTGAAGAAACGGGGCGACATGGAATCGCTCCCGTCCGCCCATCCAACCGTCGCCTATCCGCGGACTCTGATCAGGCCCGGTCGCGCGCGCCACGAGACGCCAAGGCGGGCAACGGTTTGGCTCCAACTCGATTCCGGCGCCGCCCCGCCAAAACAAGCCAAAACAAGCCAAAACATGCCCGCGACATGCCAGAAAACCGCCCGCCAGATGCCCAAACACCGCCATTCGCATGCCCGCCGACCGCCAAAATGCCGCCAAGTCACGCCAAAAGACGCCACCATCGCCGACGTGGCCCTGACCGTCCGCTGCGCGTTGCCCAGCCGCCGCCCCCTCGGCTACGGTGGCCGCCACGCCCGCGGAGCCCCCATGATCGATCTCCCCGCCCGCATCGCCAAGGCCGTCGAGCTCGTCACCGGGGCGCTGGACGAGCTCCTGCCCCACGCCGAGGGGCCGGAGGAGCGGCTCACCGAGGCGATGCGCTATGCGGCGCTCGGGCCCGGCAAGCGGCTGCGGCCTTTCTTCGCCATCGAGACCGGGGCGATGTTCGAACTGCCGCAGCGGCCGGTCCTGCGCGCCGCCTGCGCTCTGGAATGCATCCACGCCTATTCCCTGGTCCACGACGACCTGCCGTGCATGGACGACGACGATCTTCGCCGCGGCCGGCCCACCGTGCACAAGGCTTATGACGAGGCGACCGCCGTCCTCGCCGGCGACGCTCTGCAGACCCTCGCCTTCGAGATCCTCGCCGCCGCCGAGACCCACGACGACGGCGCGGTCCGCGCCGAGCTCTGCCGCCTGCTCGCCAACGCCAGCGGCGCCCGCGGCATGGCCGGGGGTCAGATGATCGATCTGCTGGGGGTGCGCGACGACCTGGGCGCCGTGGCGCGGATGCAGAGGATGAAGACCGGGGCGCTCATCGCCTGCGCCTTCGAGCTGCCGCTCGCCATGGCCAGACCCAAGGACGCCGAGCGCGCCGCCCTTATGGCCTTCGGCAGGGACATCGGCCTCGCCTACCAGATCGTCGACGATCTGCTGGACGCCGAGGGCGACACCGCGGCCCTCGGCAAGGCCGCAGGCGGCAAGGACGCCCGCGCCGGCAAGGCCAACTACGTCACCCTGCTGGGCATAGAGCCGGCCCGCGACCGGCTGCGCCATCTTGTCGCCCAAACCAAGGAGCATCTGGGGCCGTTCGGAGAACGCGCCCTCGTCTTGCGGTCGGCGGTCGATTTCGTGCTAGACCGGCGGTCATAACCACGAAGAATCTGTCGGCGAGGGCAGGGAGGCTTACGGGTTTTCAGTTGATGGCCGCCGCCACGCCGCTTCTCGACAAGGTCGAGTTTCCCGCCGATATCCGCACCTTCGGCGCCGGCGAACTTCGCCAGCTCGCCGACGAACTGCGCGCCGAAACCATCGATGCGGTCAGCGTCACCGGCGGCCACCTGGGCGCGGGCCTGGGAGTGGTGGAGCTCACCGTCGCCCTGCACCACGTCTTCGAGACCCCGCGCGACATCCTGATCTGGGATGTCGGCCACCAGGCCTATCCGCATAAGATCTTGACCGGCCGGCGCGACCGCATCCGCACCCTGCGCGCCGGCAAGGGACTTTCCGGCTTCACCAAGCGCGCCGAGAGCGCCTACGACCCCTTCGGCGCCGCCCACGCCGCCACCTCCATCTCCGCGGCCCTCGGCTTCGCGGTGGCGCGCGACATGCGCGGCGAGGACAACGCGGTGATCGCGGTCATCGGCGACGGCTCGATGAGCGCGGGCATGGCCTATGAGGCGATGAACAACGCCGCCGACACCACCAAGCGGCTGATCGTCATCCTCAACGACAACGACATGTCGATCGCCCCGCCGGTGGGCGGGATGAGCGCCTATCTCGCGGGCCTCGTTTCCGGCGGCGCCTATCAGAGCGTGCGCAAGCTCGGCAAGGATATCGCCGCCCACCTGCCGCGGCCCCTCAAGGAGATGGCGCGCAAGGCGGAGGAATACGCCCGTGGCATGGCCACCGGGGGCACCTTCTTCGAGGAGCTTGGCTTCTATTACGTCGGCCCTATCGACGGCCACAATCTCGACCACCTCGTGCCGGTGCTGAAGAACGTCCGCCAGATCAACGACAAGCCGGTCCTGGTCCACGTCGTCACCCAGAAGGGCAAGGGCTACGGCCCGGCGGAGGACGCCGCCGACAAGCACCACGCGGTCGCCAAGTTCGATGTCGTCACCGGCCAGCAGGCCAAGGGCGCTCCGGGCGCGCCGACCTACACCAAGGTCTTCGGCACAGAGCTCATCAAGCAGGCCAGGCTCGATCCGAAGATCGTCGCCATCACCGCCGCCATGCCCTCGGGCACGGGGCTCGACATCTTCGGCAAGGCGTTCCCCAGGCGCACCTTCGATGTCGGCATCGCCGAGCAGCATGCGGTGACCTTCGCCGCGGGCCTGGCCGCCGACGGCATGAAGCCCTTCGCGGCGATCTATTCGACCTTCCTGCAGCGCGGCTACGACCAGGTCGTCCACGACGTGGCGATCCAGTCGCTCCCTGTCCGCTTCGCCCTGGACCGCGCCGGGCTCGTCGGCGCCGATGGCCCCACCCACGCCGGCAGCTTCGATATCGGCTATCTGGGCCAGCTTCCCGGCTTCGTGCTGATGGCGCCCGCCGACGAGGCCGAGCTCGCGGCGATGGTCGCCACCGCCGCGGCGATCGACGACCGCCCCAGCGCCTTCCGCTTCCCGCGCGGCGAGGGCGTCGGGGTCGCGATCCCGGAGGTCTCCGAGCCCCTGGAGATCGGCCGCGGTCGGATCGTCCGCGAGGGCAAGACGCTGGCCATTCTGAGTTTCGGCGCCCGCCTGGCCGAGTGCCTCAGGGCCGCCGACGCCCTCGCCCGGCGCGGGCTCTCGCCCACCGTCGCCGACGCCCGTTTCGCCAAGCCCCTCGACATGGATCTGATCCTGCGCCTGGTCGGCGACCACGAGGCCCTGATCACCGTCGAGGAGGGCGCGGCCGGCGGCTTTGGCGCCTTTGTCCTCCACGCCCTGGCCCAGAAGGGCGTCCTCGACCGCGGCTTGAAGGTCCGCACCCTGACCCTCCCCGACATCTTCCAGGACCACGACAAGCCCGAAGCCATGTACGCCGCCGCCGGCCTCGACGCCGAAGGCATCGCCGCCGCCTGCCTCGCCGTCCTCGGCGAACCCCGCGCCCTCAAGGGCCTGCGGGCGTAAGGACCCTTCTCCCCTTGCGGGAGAAGGTGCCCCCCGAGAGGGGGGCGGATGAGGGGTCGACGTGACCTCTCCGGCAAGCGTTCCAGCCAGCGAACCCCTCGGCCGGTGCAACCCCTCATCCGGCCCGCTGCGCGGTCCACCTTCTCCCGCAAGGGGAGAAGGGTAAGATGATCCATGACCACGACGCCCGACCGTCTCCGTGCCTTCGCCAGATCCATGCGCCGTGAGCCCGTGGCCACCGAGCGTACGCTCTGGCGCCTGCTGCGCGACCGCCGCCTGGACGGCCTGAAATTCCGCCGGCAAGTGCCGATCGGCCGCTGGGTCGCCGACTTCCTGTGTTTGCGTCACCGCCTGATCGTCGAAGCCGACGGCCCGTTCCACGAAGAAAGTCAGCGTGACGTCGAACGCGACGCCTGGCTGCGCGGCCAGGGCTTCCGGATCCTCCGCTTCCCCAACAGCCAGATCGAAAACCGCCCGCATCAGGTCCTCGCCGCCATCCTCGCCGCCACCACCAAGACTCCCACTCCCCTCATCCCGCTGCCTTCTTCCCTTGCGGGAGAAGGTGGCCCCCGTGAGGGGGCCGGATGAGGGGTGGACGGGACCTTCCCGGCGAGGGTCATTCTCCCGCAAGGGGAGAAGGGCCGACACCCGCGATCGAGCTGGTCGACCTCGCCAAGTCCTACGCCGGCGTCGCCGCCGCCGGGCCGCTGTCGCTGGCGATCGCCAAGGGCCAGTTCGTCGCCCTGCTCGGCGGCTCGGGCTGCGGCAAGACCACTACCCTCAAGATGATCAACGGCCTCATCACCGCCGACGCCGGCGAGGTGCTGATCGAGGGAAGTCCGGCCGCCGCCGAGCCGCCGCACCTGCTGCGCCGCAGGATCGGTTACGTCTTCCAGGAGGTCGGCCTCTTCCCGCATATGACCGTCACCGAGAACATCGCCGTCGGTCCGCGCCTGGCGCTGTGGAATGCGCCGCGCACCGCCGCGCGCACCGCCGAGCTGCTCGAGCTCGTCGCCCTGCCGGCGGACCTCGGCGCGCGCCTGCCCTCGAGCCTCTCCGGCGGCCAGCGCCAGAGGGTCGGGGTGGCCCGCGCCCTGGCCGCCGGCCCGGCGATCATGCTGATGGACGAGCCGTTCGGGGCGCTCGATCCCCTCACCCGCGACGCGCTCGGCGCCGACTACCGCGCCCTGCACGAGCGGCTGAAGCTCACCACGGTGATGGTCACCCACGATGTCATGGAGGCCCTGCTGCTCGCCGACCGGGTGGTGGTGCTCGACGCCGGAGCGATCATCGCCGACGGCGCCCCGGCCGAACTCCTTGCCGGCCACGGCGATCCGCGCGTCGCCGCCCTGATGGCCACCCCCCTGCGCCAGGCCGCCCGCGTCGAAGCTCTGGCGGGAAGGGCGCCGCATGGCTGAACGCCTCGCCGCCGCCTGGGCCCTGCTGCCCAACTACCTCTCCCAGCATGTCCTGTTGAGCCTCAGCGCCCTTGTTCTCGGCTTCGCGATCAGCCTGCCGCTCGCCGTCGCCGCCAGCCGCAACGCTCCGCTGCGCTGGGCCAGCCTCTTCGGGGCGAGTCTCATCCAGACCATCCCCAGCCTGGCGCTGCTGGCGCTCTTCTATCCCCTGCTGCTGGCGCTTTCGGCGCTGAGCCAGCGCTGGTTCGGCCATGGCTTCGCCGCCCTGGGTTTCGCGCCGTCGCTGATGGCCCTGACCCTCTATTCGATGCTGCCGATCCTGCGCAACGCCGTCGCCGGCCTCACCGGCGTCGACCCGGCGGTGGTCGAGGCGGCCCGCGGGATGGGGATGACCTCCGCCCAGAGCCTGATCCGCGTCGAGGCCCCGCTCGCCGCCCCGGTGATCATGGCCGGGGCGCGCACCGCCGCGGTGTGGACGATCGGCGCGGCGACGCTCGCCACCCCCGTGGGTCAGACTTCGCTCGGCAACTACATCTTCAGCGGGTTGCAGACCGAGGACTGGGTGTTCGTGCTCTTCGGCTGCGCCGCCGCCGCCGTCCTGGCGCTCGCCGCAGACCAGCTGCTGGGGCTGATCGAGTCCGGCCTGGCGCGCCGCAGCCGGTGGCGGATCTGGACCGGCGCCGTGGGCCTCATCGCCGGCTCGGCCGCCGCGCTCAGCCCCCTCATCGCCGCCCCCGCCGCGCGGACCTATGTCGTCGGCGCCAAGAACTTCTCCGAGCAGTACATCCTGGCCGAGCTGATGGCCCGGTCCCTGGAGGCGACCGGGGCGAAGGTGACGGTGAAGGAGGATCTGGGCTCGGCCACCGCCTATCGCGCCCTCGCGGCCGGCGAGATCGACGCCTATGTCGACTATTCCGGCACCCTGTGGACCAACGTCCTCCACCGTCCCGACAACCCCGGCCGGGCGGCCGTGCTCGCCGGCCTGACCCGGGGGCTCGCCCGCCGCGACGGGGTGGTGGTCCTTGGACCCCTGGGCTTCGAGAACGCCTACGCCCTGGCGATGCGCGCCGACCGCGCCAAGGCGCTGGGGATCGCGACCATCGCCGACCTCGCGCCCAAGGCCCCGGACCTGGCGATGGGCTCGGACCTCGAGTTCTTCGCCCGCCCCGAGTGGGCCGCCCTGCGCAAGGCCTATGACCTCGTCTTCCGCCGCCAGACCTCCTACCAGCCGACCTTCATGTATCGCGCCCTGGCCGACGGAGAAGTCGATGTCATCTCCGCCTTTTCCAGCGACGGGCGGATCGCTGCCGAGCACCTCGTCCTGCTCGCCGATCCCAAGGGCGCCATTCCTCCCTACGACGCGGTGATCCTCATCTCGCCCAGGCGCGCCGGCGACGGGCGGCTGCGCGCGGCGCTTACCCCGCTCGTCGGGGCGATCGGTGTCAGGGCCATGCAGGGGGCCAATCTCAGCGTCGACCGCGACCGCGACAAGGCCAGTCCCGCCCAGGCCGCCGCGGCCCTGGCCCGTGCCCTGCGGAGGTCCCGTTAACCTCTCGTTAACCCCGCGGGCCGACTTGCACCTTGGGGCTCGCTGACGCCCGAGTCGTGAGATTCGCGGCGGGGCGTATGATCGCAACCGGTGATTCGCCTTCGAGTCACCCTCGAGGAGTCCGGCTTGGACAAGGCTCCACGGACCAAGGAAACCGGCGAGGCGCCGAGGCTCGATCTCTTCACCAGCGTCGGCGCGGGCTTCTTCCTGCTCGCCGTCGCCCTGGCCGCGGCGCCGGCGTTCAAGGCCGGGCCGGCGACCCTGGCCGGCCTGCTGCTCCTTGCCGGCCTCGCGGGGGTCGCCTTCGTCGGCCTCGCCGCCTTCCGCGGCGCCGGGCGCGAAGCCGCCGCCGGCGGCGAGGCCGAGCTCGCCGCGATGCTCGCCGCCCTGGCAGAGCCGGCGGCCGTCTGCGCCGCCGACGGCCGGGTCCTGGCCGCCAACGATCCCTGGCGTCTGGGCATGGGCGTCGCGCGCCGCCTGCCCAAGGCCGGGCTCGCCCTTTTCCCGGCCCTGAGCAAGGCCCTCGCGGGAGGGGCCGGCGCGGGGGCGATTCGCCTCAATGGCCAGGAGCGGCAGGTGCGGGTCACCGCCCTTGGCGGCCAGCGGCTTCTGCTGCGCATCGCCGAGCCGCCGCCGGCGGCGAAGGTCGAGCCGGTGGTCGCCCTGCGCCAGGCCTCGCCGCCCGTCGCGCGGCTCGACGCCTTCGTCGCCGCCTCGCCGTTCGGCGCGGCGCTCATCGACGGGCCCGACCCTTTCGCCGGGTTGATCGTCGAGGCCAACGCGGTCCTGACCACCATCGGCGGGCCGGCGGCGGTGAAGGGCGCGAGGTTCGGCGCCCTGATCGCATCGCCCTCCCGAGAGGAGGCGGCGGCGAGCCATGCCGCCGGCCGGCCGGGGCCCTTCGAGGTCGCGCTCATCGCCGAGGCGGAGAAGACCGCGCAGCTCTATCTCGCCCGGGCCGGAACGCGCTGGGTGGCCTATCTGCTCGACGTCACCGACCAGAAGAAGATGCAGATCCAGCTGGCGCAGCGCAACAAGATGGAGGCCATCGGCCAGCTCGCCGGCGGCGTCGCCCACGACTTCAACAACCTGCTCACCGCCCTTCGCCTGCGCGTCGACGAGCTCTTGTTGCGCCACTCCCTGGGCGATCCTTCCTACGAGAGCCTCTCGGAGATCCGCGAGACCTCGGTGCGCGCCGCCGACCTCGTCCGCCAGCTTCTCGCCTTCTCGCGCAAGGCGACGATCCAGCGCCAGACCCTGGATCTCGGCGAGTTGATCAGCAATTTCGAGGTTCTGCTGCGCCGCCTCCTGCGCGAGGACGTGCGGCTCGTCACCGAGTACGGCGGGAACCTGCCGCAGGTGCGCGCCGACAAGGCCCAGCTCGAAAACGCCATCATGAACCTGGTGGTGAACGCCCGCGACGCGGTCCACGCCAAGGGCGGCGGCACGGTCACCCTGCGCATCGCCCAGGTGACCGCCGCGGAGGCCGCGGTTCTCGGCTACACCGGCGGCCCGACCGGCCCCATGGCCCTGATCGAGGTCAGCGACGACGGGCCGGGAATCGCTGCGGGCGTCATCGGCAATATCTTCGAGCCCTTCTTCACCACCAAGGCGGTCGGGGAGGGGACGGGCCTGGGCCTCGCGACGGTCTACGGCATCGTCAAGCAGTCCGAAGGCTGGATAGCGGTCGATTCGAAACTCGGCGAAGGCGCGGTGTTCCGCATCTTCCTTCCCGTGCACATTCCGCCCCTGGTGGTGGAAGCGCCCGTCCGGCCGTCCAAGGCCAGGCTCCCGGCCCGCGATCTGTCCGGGGCGGGGCGCATCCTCTTCGTCGAGGACGAGGATTCGGTGCGCGGGATCGCCGCCCGCCTGTTGCGCGCCCGCGGCTACGAGGTGATCGAGGCCGCCGACGGCGAGGAGGCCCTGGCCCTGGCCGAGAAGCACGCAGGCGCCATCGATCTGATGATCAGCGATGTGATCATGCCGGGCATCGATGGCCCGACCCTTCTGCGCAGGGCCAGGCCGTTCCTGGGCAATGCACCGGTGATGTTCATCTCCGGCTATGCGGAGGCGGAGTTCTCCGATCTCCTCGAGGGTGAGACCGGGGTCTCGTTCCTGGCCAAGCCGATCGACATCAAGACCCTCTCCGAGAAGGTCAAGCAGCAGCTCCAGGCGGCCTGAAGGCCGCGACAGGAGGTGCGCGAGCGTCCGACGGCCCGGGTCCTGCTCTTCGACCCGAAGGGCCGCATCCTGCTCATGAAGGGGCGCCTGCCGAGCGACCCGCGCGGTCCTGGAGGCTGGTTCACCCTCGGCGGCGGCGCCGAGCCTGGGGAGAGCCCGCGGGCGGCGGCGGCGCGCGAGGTCGCCGAGGAGACCGGATTCGCCGACGTCGCGATCGGGTCGCTGATCTTCCGGCGCGAGGCGGTGTACAGGGATCGCAGGCTTCGCCCGGTGCTCTTCAAGGAGAGCTATTTCCTCGCCCGCTGCGCCGGCGGCGAAATCTCGCGCGCCGGCTGGCAGGCGCTGGAGCATGAGTTGGTCGACGACATCCGCTGGTGGCCGCTCGACGATCTCGCGAAATGCGCCGAGGCCGTCTTTCCCGAGGGCCTCGTCGGCCTCGCCCGGCGCGCCCTAGCCGGCGAGGCGCCCGACCTCGGGGATTGAGCGCGCCTTTCCCTGCGATGCATCCAAGCGGGGCGCGAGGCGTTTCAACAGGCACATCGGCGAAGAGTCGATGAACCATCCGGAGTTATCCATGCGTACGCATCTTCTGCTCGCCGGCCTCGCGGCCGCCGCTCTTGTTCCTTCCCTGGCTGCCGCCCAGACGAGCTGCCAGGAGCAACGTCACGACAACAGGGTTGTGGGGACGGTCGTCGGCGCCGGCCTCGGCGCTCTTCTGGGCAACGCCATCGGAGAGGGCGGCGGCAGGACCGGCGGCACGATCATCGGCGCCGTCGGCGGCGGCGTCGTCGGCAACCAGGTAGCCGGCGCGGCGACCAACTGCGACCGCTATGGCTACTACGACAGCGATGGTCGATGGATCGCCACCAGCGGTTACGGCGACGCCTATGGCCAGCGCGACTATTCGCCGCCGGCCGGACACTATGACGACAACGGCCGCTGGGTTTCCGCTCCCGCCTCCGGCCACTACGACGAGAACGGCGCCTGGATCGACGCGGCGGGCGCGCCTGAGCCTCGCTGGGATCCCGACGCGCGCAGCGCCGCCGAAAGCGGGTCAGACGTCGGCTATACCGGCCGCGAGATGTGGGCCGGGGCGCCCTATGACACCCTGGCGCGCGAGGACTGGCTCGCCCGGCGGATCAAGGCCGAGCGCGCCCAGGGACGTCTGGAGGACCGTGACGCCGCCGTCGCCCTCGACGAAGTCAGGAGCATCCGCGTCCTGGACGAGAGCGAGCGCAGCTACAGCGGCCGCCTCAGCGCCAGTGAGCGCATCAGCATCCAGGCGAGACTCGATGACGTGAGGCAACGCCTGAACGACTGAGCTTCGGTCCTGGTCCGACGAGGTGTCAGCCCTGGCCGCGAGGCCGGGGCTGACCCTTTTCGGGACTAGGGCGCGCCGGCCGGCTTGCCCGTCTCACCCCTGGCCGAGGACTTCCGGGCGGCTTCCAGGCTCTCGCCCTCAGGGCCGTCGAGGGCCTCTTCTGCTTCCCGCGCCTTACCCTCGACCTTGCCGCTCGAGGCGAACCGCGCCTGCTCCTTGTCGAACTTCCGGGCCGAGGCGTAGTCGCCTTCACCCTGCATCGGCATCGGGTCCGAAGCCTTCTTCTCAACCATGTTCACTCCTTGGGGCCGGCAATGGGACCGCCGCTCGGCGCGACGGCCCCTGGGCCTGATTCAGTCGTCGTCGTGGCGCCGGGCGGCCCAGTGCAGGCCGCGGCTCAGGCGGTCGAGCCGATCCTGGATGTAGGCCCGGTCGACGGCGTTCAGCGTTCCGCCATCGCGCATCCGCATGGTCGCGACCTCGGCGCGGATCGAGCGCAGATCGCCGATCGCGTGCTCGGCCTCCCGGCGGCCGATGGTGCGTCGGTCGATCGCCCGGTTGATCCGGTGTTCGAGCCACTCGATCCGCTCGGAAACCCCGGCCGGGGCGCCCATCCACATGTCGGCGTCGCGCGCCATTGGCGCGTGTTCGGCCATGGCCGGGTCGCCGCGCTCCATGCCGGCGTCGCGGTCCTGCGCGACCGCGGAACCGCCGAGCGCGAAGAAAGCGGCGCACGCGACCGCGGTTGTAAGTAAGGATTTCATGAGTTCTCTCCCCAGGACGCCGACGCTCGGAGCGGTTCTCTCTATCCACCGACAACGCGCGACTCCACCGGAGGATGCCAAAACCTTCCCAGGGCCCGCGCCAACCGCTTGCAATCCGGAACAAAAGGGGTACAACGGGATTCGGCTCCCGGAGCGAGCCGCCCGCGGTCGGCGGCCCATCCGGCGGAATCATGGGATAGGATGTCAGGGTGACCAAGATGAGCGAGACGGCGCTGAGGCTGGTGGGAAGAGACGAAGGCGACAAGCAGCGGGCCCTGGAAGCCGCGCTCACTCAGATAGACCGCGCCTTCGGCAAGGGCTCGGTGATGAAGCTGGGCCAGAAGGGCAAGATCGTCGAGATCGAGTCCATTCACACCGGTTCGCTGGGCCTCGACATGGCGCTGGGAATCGGCGGCCTGCCGAAGGGCCGCGTGGTGGAGATCTATGGGCCGGAAAGTTCGGGCAAGACCACCCTGGCGCTGCACGTCGTCGCAGAGGTTCAGAAAGGCGGCGGCACCGCGGCCTTCATCGACGCGGAACACGCGCTCGATCCTTCCTACGCCCACAAGCTGGGGGTCAATCTCGACGACCTGCTGGTCTCCCAGCCCGATACCGGCGAACAGGCGCTCGAGATCACCGACACCTTGGTTCGTTCCGGCGCGGTGGACGTCATCGTCATCGATAGCGTCGCCGCGCTCACCCCCAGGGCCGAGATCGAAGGCGAGATGGGCGACAGCCTGCCCGGCCTGCAGGCGCGCCTGATGAGCCAGGCGCTGCGCAAGCTCACCGCCTCGATCTCCAAGACCCAGACCCTTGTCATCTTCATCAATCAGATCCGGATGAAGATCGGCGTGATGTACGGCAGCCCGGAGACCACCTCCGGGGGCAACGCCTTGAAATTCTACGCTTCGGTGCGGCTCGACATTCGCCGGATCGGCTCGGTGAAACAGCGCGATGAGATCGTCGGCAACAGCGTGCGGGTCAAGGTGGTGAAGAACAAGGTCGCCCCGCCGTTCCGCGAGGTCGAATTCGACATCATGTATGGCGTGGGCATCTCCAAGCTCGGTGAAATCATCGATCTTGGCGTCAAGGCCGGGGTGATCGAGAAGTCCGGCTCATGGTTTTCGTGGAACAGCCAGCGGATCGGCCAGGGCCGCGACAACGCCCGTGATTTTCTCAAGGCCAATCCGGACATCGCCCTGCAGATCGAGCAGCAGGTCCGGGGCGCCTCGACCAAGATCGAGGAAGAACTGCTGATCGGCGGCCCTGTCGTCGACGAGGAGTAGTCCTTCTCCCCTGGCGGGAGACGCGCGACCGGCTCGTTTCGCTTCCCCGCCTCGCGTCTTGGGTGTTAGACGGCCGGCCATGCCCAGCCTCAACGACCTGCGCCGCCAGTTCCTGGGTTTCTTCGCGGCCGACGATCACCTCGTCGAGCCCTCGGCGCCGCTCGTCCCGCAGAACGACCCCTCCCTGCTGTTCGTCAACGCCGGGATGGTCCCGTTCAAGAGCGTCTTCACCGGGGCCGAGACGCCGCCATCGCTGCGCGCCGCAAGTTCGCAGAAGTGCATCCGCGCCGGCGGCAAGCACAACGATCTGGACAACGTCGGCTATACCGCGCGCCACCACACCTTCTTCGAGATGCTGGGAAATTTCTCTTTCGGTGACTACTTCAAGGAAGGCGCGATCGAGCTGGCCTGGCGCCTGCTCACCCGGGAATTCGGCATCGAGCCCAGCCGTCTCATCATCACCGTGCACGCTTCCGACGAGGAGGCGGCGGTCCTGTGGCGCAAGATCGCCGGGCTCGCCGACGAACGCATCCTTCGCATCGATTCGGCCGACAACTTCTGGTCCATGGGCAACACCGGGCCGTGCGGGCCTTGTTCGGAGATCTTCTACGACCACGGCGCCCAAATTCCCGGGGGTCCGCCGGGCTCGGCCGACGAGGACGGCGACCGGTTCGTGGAGATCTGGAACCTGGTCTTCATGCAGTACGAACAGCTCGCCGACGGATCGCGGCGGGACCTGCCCAGGCCATCCATCGACACGGGCATGGGGATCGAACGCCTGGCCGCCGTCATGCAGGGGGTCCACGACAACTACGACATCGACCTCTTCCGCACACTCATCGCCGCCAGCAAGGCTTTGGTCGGCGATCCCGGGAGCGGCTCGAACGGCTTCTCCCACCGGGTCATCGCCGACCATCTGCGCGCCGTCAGCTTCCTTATAGCCGACGGCGTCACCCCGTCGAACGAGGGGCGCGGCTACGTCCTGCGGCGGATCATGCGCCGGGCCATGCGCCACGCCCATCTGCTGGGCGCAACCGAGCCCCTGATGCACCGCCTGGTCCCGACCCTGGTCGATCAGATGGGCGGGGCCTACGGCGAGCTCCGCCGCGCTCAGCCGATGATCGTCGAGACCCTGCGCCAGGAGGAGGAGCGGTTCCAGCGCACACTGGGGCGTGGCATGGACCTCCTGGACGAGGCCACTGCGGGTCTCGCGGCCGGCGAAGTGCTCTCCGGCGAGACGGCGTTCAAGCTCTACGACACCTACGGCTTTCCCCTCGACCTTACCGCCGACGCCGTCCGCGCCAAGGGAATCACGGTCGATCTTGCGGGTTTCGAGGCGGCCATGGACCGCCAGCGGGCGATGGCGCGCGAGCACTGGGGCGGCTCGGGCCAGCAAGCCCAGCAGGGGGTGTGGCTTGGCCTGCGCGAGCGGCTCGGGCCGACGCGGTTCTTGGGCTACGAGGCCGACGTGGTCGAGGCCCAGGTCCTGGCCATCCTTGGCGAGGGCGCCGAGGTCTCCGCCGCCAAGGCCGGCGAGGCGGTAGAGGTCATCTTCGATCGGACGCCCTTCTATGCCGAGAGCGGCGGCCAGGCGGGCGACCGTGGCGCCGCGACCTGGAAAGAAGGGCGCGGCGAGGTGACCGATGTCCGCAAGGAGGCCGGCGAGCTGCATGTTCATCAGCTGCGCGTGACCGGCGGCGTGCTCGAACTCGGAGCGAGGGTCATCCTCGCGGTGGATGCGGCGCGCCGCGCGCGCACCCGGCTCAATCATTCCGCGGCGCACCTCGTGCACGCCGCCTTGAAGCACGTCCTTGGCCCGCACGTCGCCCAGAAGGGCCAGATGGTCGACGCCGACCGCATGCGCTTCGACTTCAGCCACGGCGGGCCGCTGACGTCCGAGCAGATCGAGGCCATCGAGGCCGAGGTCAACGCCGTGATCCGCCAGAACCTCCCGGCCGAGACCCGGCTGATGGCGCCTCAGGAAGCGATCGAGGCGGGCGCCGTCGCCCTCTTCGGCGAGAAATATGGTGACAGCGTCCGCGTCCTCAGCCTGGGCCGGGACCTCGCCGGCGAAGGCGCCTATTCAGTCGAGCTGTGCGGCGGCACCCATGTGGCCCGCACCGGCGACATCGCGCTCTTCGAGATCGTCTCCGAGCAGGGGATCGCCGCCGGAGTGCGGCGGATCGAGGCCCTGACGGGCGAGCCGGCGAGGCGGTATCTTTCCGAACAGGCCGGGATCGCCCAGAGCCTGGCCGACCGCCTGAAGGTCCCGGTCGCGGACCTGGAAGCCCGGGTCGAGGCCCTGGATCTCCAGCGCCGCAGGCTCGAGCGCGAACTCGCCGAGGCCAGGCGGCAGCTGGCGGTCGGCGGCGGCGGTTCCGACGGCGGTCAGGCCCCCGAGGACGTCGGCGGGGTGAAGTTCATCGGCCGGGTGTTCGATGGCGTTGGCGGCAAGGACCTGCGCCCGATCGCCGAGACTTTCCGCCGCCAGCTGCCCGATGGCGTCATCGCCCTTCATGGCGTGCTCGACGGCAAGGTCGCCAGCACCGTCGTCGTCACCGGCGCGGCGCAGAAGCGATTCGACGCCGTCGATCTCGCCCGCGCCGCCGTCGCCGCGATGGGCGGGCAGGGCGCCGGGGGCAAGGCGGACTTCGCCCAGGGCGGCGCCCCCGACGGCGCGCGCGCCAAGGAAGGTCTGGCGGCGGTTCGCGCCCTGCTCGCCGGCGCCTGATGCCGAGCCCGTTCGATCTCTCCGGCAAGGTCGCCCTGATCACCGGCGGCTCGCGGGGCCTCGGCCGCGAGATGGCGGTGGGATTCGCCGCCGCCGGGGCCGACGTGGCGGTGGTCAGCCGCAAGCTCGACGCGTGCCGCGCCGCCGCCGCCGAGGTCGAGGCGCTGGGCGCGCGCGCCCTGGCCTTGGCCTGCCATCTGGGGCGGTGGGAAGAGATCGAACCGATGGTCGACGCCGTCTACGATCGGCTGGGGCGCATCGATATCCTGGTCAACAACGCCGGGATGTCGCCGCTCTATCGCTCATTGGAGGCGGTGACCGAGGAGGCTTTCGACAAGGTGGTCGGGCTCAATTTCAAGGGCCCCTTCCGGCTCACCGCCCTGGTCGGCGGACGGATGCACGCCGAGGTCGGAGGCTCGGTGATCAACATCTCCTCCATCGCCGCGATGGAGGCCTCGCCCGGCGCGCTTCCCTACGCCGGCGCCAAGGCGGCGCTGAATGCCCTCACCCTGGGCTTCGCGGCGGCCTACAGCCCCAATGTGCGGGTCAATTCGATCATCGCCGGGGCCTTTGGCACCGACATCGCCGACCACTGGGCCGATCCGCGCGATCGCGACCACCCTGGCTGGACCCGGGAGGGATGGCGGATCGGCCAGCCCGGCGAGATCGTCGGCGCGGCCCTCTATCTCGCCAGCGACGCCGCCAGCTACACCAATGGCGCGATGCTGAGGGTCGACGGCGGGCCGATCCGGGTGCGGCGGGCCGCTCAGCGCTCCGAGCCGGCGAGCAGCTCGCCCAGATAGGACTTCCACGCCGCGGCCCAGGTATGGGTCCCGTGACCGTGGGTGGCCGCCGAGATCGGCAGCAGGACAAAGCGCCCGCGCGGCAGCCGCGCCGCCTGCTTCTGGGCGATCGCCAGTTCCGGCGGATTGATGAAATCGTCCGCCGAATTGATCCACATCACCGCCGCGGTGATCTTTTCCAGGTTCGCCGACGGATCGTAGTCGGAGGAAGATTCCACTTGATAGATCAGGTCGTTGGCGTCGAGACTTGAAGCCATGCGGCCAAGGAACCCGTCGAGGTAGGCGTCGGCCGCCGCGGCGGTGGGCAGGCTCTTTTGCATCTGCGCCGGGGCGCTGCCGGCGATGGCGAGGATGTCGCCGGCGGTCTCGAGTCCGGCGCGTGGTTCGCTGGCGTATTCGCCGCCGCGCCAAGCCGGGTCGGAGCGGATCGCGTGGACGATCATGTCGCGCCACAGCCGGTTGCGCCCGGCGATCGGCACGGGCAGGCAGGCGAGCGGCAGCAGCGCGTCCATCGCACCCGGCCAGGTCTCCCCCCACAGAAAGGCGTGCATGCAGCCCATCGACGTCCCGGCGACCAGCCGCAGATGCGAGACGCCCAAGCCCCCGTCGGCAACGCTCGAGGTCACCACCGCGTGCTCGGCTTCGACCATGTCCGCGTAGCGATAGTGCGGGAAGCGGGCATGCAAGCCGTCGCTGGGCTTGGAGGACTTCCCGTGGCCGATGTCGTCGGGCAGGATGATGAAATAGCGCCGCGCATCGAGCAGCTGGCCCGGCGCGAACAGCTCTCCGGCGAACTGCGGGCTCAGGAACTGCCGCCCCGAGCCGCCGGTGCCGTGGAGGATCAGCACCGCGTTGGTGACTTCGCCGGCGGCGTCACGCGCCGGCTCGCCCAGGGTCATGTAGTGGAGACGAAGGATGGGCAGGCTCTCGCCGGACCGGAAGTGGAAGTCGTGGACAACGAGGTCGGCTTCGCGCGGCTGCGGGAGCGCGGCGGGCTCGCCCCACGCCCCGCCCGTCAGGCCGGCGACGAGGGCCAGGGCGGCGGCCAGGATCAGGGAAGGGTGGCTCATGTGATCTGCTCCCGCGGCGGCGCCTCGGACGACCAGGGCGCCGGCGCGACGCGGCGGATCACTACGCCCCAGGCGAGGATCCCCGCCAGGGAGATCGCTCCGGCGCTCAGGAACGCCCAGAAGAACCCGCCGGTCCTATCGACGATCAGGCCGGTGACGAGCGGGGCCACGATCCCCGCCAGGTTGCCGATGCAGTTCTGGAAACCCATCCACTTGCCCGCCGCGCGCGGCCCGGCGATCGTCTGGGCGATGGCGAATATTCCCGCGGCGTTCAGGCCGAAGCCGACGGCGGCGACGAACAGGCTGATCATCGAAACCAACGCATCGCCCAGGGCGCAACCCACCATGCTCGCCGCGACCACGCCATGGCATGTCACCGCGGCGGTCTTGCGCACGAGAGTGGCGCCGCCGCCCGCCCGCATCCACCGATCGGTGAGGTAGCCGCTCAGCATCGTGCTGCCGGCGTAGGCGACGTAGATCAGCCCGCCGAGCTCGGCCATCCCGGCGACGGAAAAGCCGCGCGCATCGACCAGATAGAGCGGCATCCACGAGATCACGAAGTAGAAGGTGTAGTTCGACGAGAAGTGTCCCAGGGCCGCGCCCCACGCGTCCCGGCGGCGGAGGATCTCCAGGAATCCAGGCGCGCGGACACTCGCCAGCTCATTGGCGCGCGCCGAGGCCCGGCGGGTCGCCGCCAGCCACGGCCACAGCCAGAGCAGCGAGGCGAGACCAAAGACGACGAACACCGCTCGCCACCCGACCTGGGCCATCAGCAGCCCGCCGCTATAGGTCCCGAACGCCGGGCCCAGGGCCAGGCCCATGCCGATCAGGCCGTTGGCCGCCCCGAGCCGGTGGGCGGGCAGGTGCTGGGCGAGCAGCTTCGAACTGCACGGGAAGGCCGCGCTCTCGCCAATGCCGAGCAGCAGCCGCAGGGCGATGAGCGCCGCAAAGCCGTTCGCCAGACCCGAGGCGGCCGTCGCCAGGCCCCACGTCGCCAAGCCGATCGCCAGGGTGCGATAGGCGTTGATCCGCTCGGCGAGCCACCCTGCGAGAAGCTGGCTCGGCGTATAGCTCCAGAAGAAGGCCGAGAGCAGCAGCCCGATCTGGGTGTTCGAGAGCCCAAGCTCCTGCCGCATCAACGGCGCGGCGGTGGCCAGATTGCCGCGATCGACATAGTTGATGAACACCACCACGGCGAGCAGCGGAACGACGGCCGCGCCGAGCGGCTGAACAGTCCGCGGCAGGATAGGCCGCGCCGTCGTGATCATCGGGGCCGCCTCTGCGAACCGCTCTGCCGTGAAGGGCGTGGTTCACCAGGTCCCGCCGGCCCGCCCATCAGCCGCTGCAAGGACCGGTGGTCAGCTCTTGGCGGCAGGCGCCGCCGCCGGGGCCGGGGCCTCGTCGGAGACGACGCTCCACTCCTGCTTCCACGTGCCGTCGGCCTGCTGCTTGTAGCCGACCAGGTAGTTGCCAGGCTCGGTAACCGTCTTCCTGGTCTTCGGGTCGGTGAAGACGCCGACGTACTTCGACCGGAATACCGCCATGTCGCCGGACGCGGCGACATCCACCGTCTCGGCGGAGAGGGTCACGTGCGCGGCCGGATCGGGGGGCGCCTGTTTCAGGGTCGCCTCCATCGCCGCCGACCCGACGACATTTGGCGCGCCATGGAACATCCCCACGCCATCGGCGGCGAGGTGGCGGGCGAACTTGGCGGCGTCGTGGGCGTTGTAGTCGGCCAGGGCCTGGGTCGCGTCCGCCTTGACGGCGTCGGCCACCTTGGCGGTGTCGACCGCCGGTTTGGCCGGAGCGGCCGGATTGCACGCGCCGAGCGATACCGCCAAAGCCGCGACGCCCGCCGCGCCGACGAATTGAAGCCTGGTCATTGTTGTTTTCCCCTTGTCCCCGTGGGCGATCCTGAACCCACGCCCTGGGCTGGTCAAGCAATGGCCGCGCCGCCGCCCGGGCGAGGTTCAGCCCTTGGGCTTGGCGCCGTAGTGGACCACCTCGACCTTCTCGGTCGTCACTAGGCCGATGTCCCGCATGCCTTCCAGTTCCTCGAGCAGGGTCTGGATCTTCTCCTGGGCGTCGACGATCTCGATCACCAGTGGCAGGCGGAACGACAGATCGAGGATCTTGGCGGTATGGACCACCTGCGAGCGGCCGTATCCCATCGGCCCGCGCAACACCGTGGCGCCGGCAAGGCCGAGCTTGCGGGCGCGAAGCACGATCTCTTCGTGCAGCGGCCCGTGCTCGCCGTGCTTGCCTTCCTCGGTGTAGATCCTGAGCAGGATCGCCGATTGCGGAGCCCGCATCGCTCAGCCTCCCCTGATCGAGTTCATCGCGGCGGCGGCGACGTAGCCGAGCCACACCGAGACGAGGCACAGCGCCACCGAGGCGCTCACGTTCAGGCCGGCGCGAGCGATTTCCCCATCCTGCGCGAGATTCAAGGTCTGAATGCTGAACGAGGAAAAGGTCGTATAGCCGCCGCAGAAGCCGACGGTGACGAACTGGCGCATTTCGGCGGAAACCGTCACCCGGCCATCGGGTCCAGTCAGGGTGGCGAAGAATCCGATGATGAACGAGCCCAGCACGTTCACCGCCAGCGTGCCCCACGGAAAGGTCTGGCCGAACCATCCGGCCAGCAGGCTCGAGCACGCGTAGCGCGCGATGCCGCCAAGGGCGCTGCCGACCGCGATCCACAGATAGGCGGTCAAGGGCGCATCACTCCGCGCCCGCGCCGCCGCTTGGCCCCGCGCCTCATCGGCAAAAGACGCACAGCTTGTTGCCGGTGGGGTCGCGCAGATAGGCGCCCCAGAAGTCCGTCGAGTCGGCGGGCCGCGGGCCGGGCGCGCCCTCGTCCTTGCCGCCCGCCGCGATCCCCGCCTGATGAGCGGCCGCCACGGCCGCCTTGGTCGGCGCCAGCAAGCCGAGCATGATGCCGTTGCCGGCCCTGGCCGGCTGGCCGTCGAAGGGCGGGCATATGTAGATGTCCTGCGCCTCGCCCTTGCGCCCATAACCCGCCCAGCCGCCCTCGAAGAAGGCGCGCTCATAGCCGATCGCGCCGAGGACGGCGTCGTAGAAGGGCAGGGCGGCGCCGACATCGCTCGCCCCGATGGTCGCGTATCCGATCATGACGATACCTCCGACAGTGGTCCGCTGACTGTAGCGATGGACCAGATTGGATGCTTGGCTGTCCTAACCCCGTGTGGCCAGCCGGGCCGTCGTACGATCGAGCCATGCGAGGAGGTCGGCGACGACCTCGTCGCGGTTGGTCTCGTTCAGCATCTCGTGGCGACCGCCGGGATAGATTTTCACGTCCACCTCGAGCCCGGCGGCGCGATAGGCCTCGATGAGCGGCGTGAGGCGCTCCATCCTGCCATGGACCGGGTCGGCCTCGCCGACAAAGATGTAGACCGGCAGGCCCGGGCGGATCCGGGCGAGCGCCGCGGCGCCCATGTCTCTCTCGCGCAGGGCCATGAAGGAGGCCATCGAGTCCGGGGTGAAGCGGATGCCGCAGAAGGGATCGGCGATGTATCGGTCGACCTCGCCCTCGTCCCTGGAGAGCCAGTCGTAGTCCGTGCGCGGGTGGCCAAACGCGCTGTTGAAGCTCTCCGGCGCGATCCGGCCCGGTCCGGCGGTTCCGGAAAGAACCAGGGCGTCGATGAGTTCGCTGTGGTCGAGGACGTAGGCCTGGGAGAGCATGGCGCCCATCGAATGGCCCATGAGGATCAGCGGCAGGCCCGGGTTCTGCGCGCGCGCCTTGCTCGTGAGCCGGGCCATGTCGTCGACGACCGCGTCGGCGCCGCCGGGGCCGAAGTCGCCGAGGCTGGCCATGCCCGAGGTCATCCCGTGGCCACGGTGGTCGGCGGCGAAGATGACGTAGCCCGCCTCGATGATGGGCGTGAGGGGTCGGAGGTAGCGCCTGGAATGCTCGCCCGCTCCGTGGGCGAGTTGGAGGATCGCCTTGGGCGCCGGCGCGCCGCGCCAAACAAGACCCGCCAGCGGAGCGCCGTCCGCGCCCTCGTAGCGGAAGGCCAGTTCGGATATCGTCATCGGCGGTCCTTCCAAACCACCTTCAGGCCCCGGGCTGCGCCGCCTTCTTGAAGGCGGACCGCTCGGTGAGCCGCTCATGGTAGTCGGACACGACCGGATCGAGCCTCTCCCCGGCTCCGAAGTTTCGCGCCAGGCCGATGGCGTAGCCGCAGGATATGTCGGCGGCGGTGAAGGTCTCGCCAGCCAGATAGGGCGACTTCTTCAGCCGCTCGGCCAGGACCTGCGACTTGCGCACGAAGTTGTCGACGGCGTAGTCGGCGCCCCAGTTCTGCTTGTGCTCGTCCGGTGCGAAGAAGCGCGAGGCGATGGTGACGTTCATCGGCGAGCAGAGCGAGGCCTCGCCGAAATGCAGGAAGCTCATGTAGGCGGGCCAGGAGGGATCCTCCGGCGGCGGGGCCAAGGGCGTTGGCCCGTGCCTGGCACCCAGGTATTCCAGGATGGCGCACGATTCCATCATGGTGACCTCGCCTTCGCGGATCGCCGGGAAGGCCCCGGCCGGATTGGCGGAGATGAAGTCGACATCCTCCATGCGGGTGGCGAAGTCGACCTTCCTGACCTCGTAGGGCAGGCCCATCTCCTCGAGCATCCACAACACCCGTAGCGCCCGTGTCGGCGGCGCGCCATAGACGGTGATCATTTCAGAGACTCCCTTCCGCTCAGCGGTCGCTTCCGACCTTAGCGCGTACTTTCGACGGCGCCACCATGGGCCGCGGAGGGGGCCTACTCCGCCAGCGCCCTCTCCAGGTTCTCCGCGACCTTGTCGAGGAATCCTTCGGTGGTGAGCCAGCCCTGGTGGTCGCCGACCAGCAGGGCGAGGTCCTTGGTCATGAAGCCGTCCTCGACCGTGTCGACGCAGACCTTCTCCAATGTCTCGGCGAAGCGGTCCAGGGCGGGGTTGTCGTCGAGCGTGGCGCGATGCTTGAGCCCACGCGTCCAGGCGAAGATCGAGGCGATGGAGTTGGTGGACGTGCTCTCCCCTCGCTGATGCTGGCGGAAATGCCGCGTCACCGTGCCGTGGGCGGCCTCGGCCTCGACCGTCCTGCCGTCCGGGGTCATCAGCACCGAGGTCATCAGGCCCAGCGAGCCGAAGCCCTGGGCGACCTGGTCGGACTGGACGTCGCCGTCGTAGTTCTTCGCCGCCCAGACGAAGCCGCCGGTCCATTTGAGAGCGGCGGCGACCATGTCGTCGATCAGACGATGCTCATAGGTGATGCCCGCGAGCTTGAACCGCTCGGCGAACTCGGTCTCGTAGATCCTCTGGAAGATGTCCTTGAAGCGGCCGTCATAGGCCTTGAGGATGGTGTTCTTGGTCGACAGATACACCGGGTAGTGGCGCGCCAGTCCATAGGTCAGGCTGGCTCTGGCGAACTCCTCGATCGAGGCGTCGAGATTGTACATCGCCAGGGCCACTCCGCCGGCGGGATAGTCGAACACCTCATGCTCGATCACCGCTCCGTCTTCGCCCTGCCAGCGGATGGTGAGCTTGCCGGGCCCCGGCACGACGAAGTCGGTGGCCCGGTATTGGTCGCCATAGGCGTGGCGGCCGATGATGATCGGCTGGGTCCATGTGGGGATCAGTCGCGGGACGTTGCGGCACAGGATGGGTTCGCGGAACACCACGCCGCCCAGGATGTTGCGGATCGTGCCGTTGGGTGATTTCCACATCTTCGTGAGGCCGAACTCCTTCACCCGGGCCTCGTCGGGGGTGATGGTGGCGCATTTGACGCCCACTCCAAGCCGCTTGATCGCCTCCGCGGCCTCGATGGTCACCTCGTCGTTGGTCGCGTCTCGGTGCTCCATGCCGAGGTCGTAGTACTCGAGCTCGATGTCCAGGAACGGCAGGACCAGCTTGTCCTTGATCATTCGCCAGATGATCCGGGTCATCTCGTCGCCATCGAGATCGGCGACCGGATTGGCGACCTTGATCTTGGCCATGGGCAAGGCGGGCGACTCCGAGTGGCTGGCGGGCGCGGCGGCGGGCCCTCAAGTCGGGCGCGCGTCCTTCGGCGTTCGCAGGCCTATAGAGCCTTCCGCGCGGCCGCGAAAGCCGCGCCACGCCTTGCCGAGAGGCGCGAGTGAAGCGCCTAGCGGAGAGCCTCGGTAAACAGGCGGGCGGTGTCGGCGAAAAGCTTGTCGCGTTCGTTCTGCGTGGCTGTCGATCTGGCCAGGAAGGCGGCCATGACCAGCCGCCGTCCACCCTTGAAGGTAACAATCCCGACATCGTCGGTGATCGCCGTGAACCCGAGGTCGGTGCGCGCGCCACCGCTCTTGTGGGCAAGGACCGCACCGGCCGGCAGGCCGGCCGCGAGGCGATTGACGCCGGCCCTGCTGGTCGACATCAACCCCAGCAACAGCCTCGTCGAGGCGGCTGACAGCAGCTCGCCGAGGCTCAGGCGGGAGAGAAATCCCACGACCCCGCGCACCGTGACGCTATCGCGCGGATCGTCGACATAGGTGTTCATCGCCGCTTCGCGCGCGTCGGCCGCGACGGTGTCGCGGGCGGCGAGCCAGACCGCTTCGTCCTTCCATTGGGGCCTGAACGACTCCATGCCGGCGAGATCCTGTTGCAGCTCGCGCGCGTAGCGGTCGACGCGCATGTCGCTCAACCGGACCTGGCGCAGCCACGCGGTCACAGCGCCCGGGCCGCCGATCCGTTTCATGATCACGTCGGCGGCGGTGTTGTCGCTCGCCTGGACGGCGAGAGCGATGAGGTCGATGGCCGGCATCTGGGCCGCGTGGTGTCCCGGGGGTGTGGGCCAGGCCTGGTCGATGGCGCTGTAGGGCGGCGAAAGGTCCCGGTCGGTGATCTTGATCCGTTCGCCCAGCTTGAGGCGGCCAGCGTCGACCTCCGCCAGGGCGGCCGCGGCGAGCGGCAGCATGAAGACGCTCTCCATGGGAAAGCTCTTGTCGGCGTTCCAGAACCAGGAGTGGCCGGTGGCGGGCGACATCACTCCGGCGTCGAAGACTCCAGGCGAGGCCCGCTCGGCGAGCGCGGGGAATTGGCGGTCGAGCAGAGAGGTGTCCAATGGACCCTGTCCGGCGGACGAAACGCGGCGATCGCACGCGGCGAGCGCGCAGGCCAAGATCGTGATCGCCACGCGCCGGTCGAGGTTCGTCCGCCCGGGGAAGTCGATGATTTTCGAAGACGGGCGATGCACGATCCCTCCTTGGCGCCGACGGGGCCCAGAGCCTATGCCAGCGGACGATGAACGCGAGCGCGCCCGCGGTGATCCTGAATGAGCCGCAACTGGCCGAGAATATAGGCGCCGTGGCCAGGGTGATGGCCAATTTTGGACTCTCCGACCTCCGCCTCGTCAAGCCTCGCGACGGCTGGCCGCAGGAGCGGGCGTGGGTGAGCGCCTCGGGCGCGGATTGGCCATTGGACGGCGCCAAGCTGTTCGACCGGCTCGAAGACGCCATCGCCGATCTGCGCCTGGTCGCCGCGACGACCGCCCGCCCTCGCGAGGCGCTGCTGCCGGTGCTCACGCCGCGCGAGTGCACCGCCAGGCTCGCGGCGGCGATCGACGCGGGCTGGGCCGCCGGCCTTCTGTTCGGCGGCGAACGCGCCGGCCTTGGCGCCGCCGACGTGGCTCTATGCCAAGTGATCGTCACCGTTCCGGTCCATCCGGCCTTCCGTTCGCTGAATCTCGCTCAGGCGGTGGCGATCAATGGCTATGAGTGGCGGCTGACCCGCGATGCGAAGGCCCCTAAAGCGTTCGCCGGGACTTCGCTCCCCGCGGACCAGGCCGAAGTCTTCGGTTTCTTCGAACACCTGGAAAGCGAGCTCGACGCCGCCGGCTTCTTCCATCCGCCCGAGAAGCGCTCCTCGATGGTGCGCAATCTACGCGTGGCCTTCGGCCGCTCGAGTCTTTCGGCGCAGGAGGTGCGAACCTTGCGCGGGGTCGTCACCGCACTTTCCAAGGGCCGCGGCCGGGTTCTCGCCAAGCTCGCCGCCCAGGCCAAGCCGGATCGTCCCGGCCGTTGAACCGGAGGTTGGAGCCATTCAGACCTCGCGGGCATGGTTCTCGATCGCGGCCGCGCGGGCCTCGGGGTCGGCGGCGGGGATTCTCAGGCTCTCGAAGCCGAGCGCTCGATAGACCTCGACGTGGAGGGCCTCGAATCGCAGGGCGTCTTCGAAACTGATCCGGCGCGCGCCGGTCGGCTCGCAGAACCCGAGGTTCTCGACGAAGAAGACCCGCCGGTCGTAGATCTGCTGATCGTCGATCCGGCGCAGCTCGTCGGCGAGGGCGGTGGGAATTGGATGACCCAGCCAGAGGCTGAGCGCATAGGTGCAGATCGGCGAGCGATCGTAGAACTGAGCTTCGCCGCCCGCCATCGCCGCTCCGATCTGGCGTCGCTTCTGAAGCTCAACGATCTCGGTGACGAAGCTCGGTCGGAGGTGTGGTTCGGCTTCTCCGCGCGCCCGCGCCCGCCCGATGACGTCCGTCGCCGCCTCTTCAACGACGTGGCGCCCTCGGCGCTCCAGTAGCCGCAGGATCGTCGTCTTGCCGCTCCCGGGGGTCCCGGTGAGGATGAAACGTTTCATTTCCACAACCTCCAGCCAGGCGAACGCCGACCTCGTTTTCTTGACATCTCCACCCCTGCAACCGATAAGCCCCGGCTCCCCGCCGCCCGCCGGCGCGGATGCTGACGGGTGATACGTGCGCCGCCGTTGAGATCGCGCCTCCATTTCGAGAGGCGCCGGACCGTGTCGGATGAGAGAGACCAGAAATGTCCAAGCGCCACTCGGCGAAGTACAAGCTTGACCGCCGGATGGGCGAGAACATCTGGGGCCGACCAAAGTCACCGATCAACCAGCGGTCCTACGGGCCCGGCCAGCACGGTCAGCGCCGCAAGAACAAGGTCTCCGACTTCGGTCTTCAGCTACGGGCGAAACAGAAGTTGAAGGGTTACTACGGCAACCTCACCGAAAAACAGTTCGCCGGCATCTACGAGGCCGCCGCCAAGCGCAAGGGCAACAGCTCCGAAAATCTCATCGCCCTCTTGGAGTCCCGCCTCGACGCCATCGTCTATCGCGCGAAGTTCACCCCGACGGTCTTCGCCGCCAGGCAGTTCGTCAACCACGGCCATGTGCTGGTGAACGGCAAGCGGGTCAACATCGCTTCCTACCGGGTCAAGGCGGGCGATGTGATCTCGGTGCGTGAACGCTCGCGGAACATGGCCCTCGTGCTCGAGGCCCTGCAACTCGCTGAGCGCGACAGCCCCGACTACATCGAGGTCGATCCCAAGGCGATGACCGCCAAGTTCATCCGCACTCCTGACCTGGCCGAGGTTCCCTACCCGGTGAAGATGGAACCGAACCTGGTGGTCGAGTTCTACGCTTCCTGAGCGCACCCCCCGAGGGCTCAGGAAGGACTGACTTCCCGATCGGCGAACAGCGTCTTCAGTTCGCCGTTCTGGAACATCTCCCGCACGATATCGCAGCCGCCGACGAACTCGCCCTTGACATAGAGCTGGGGAATCGTCGGCCAGTCGGAAAAGCTCTTCACGCCCTGGCGAAGGGCGTCGCTCTGCAGGACGTTGACGCCTGTGAAATCGACGCCCAGATGATCGAGAATCTGGACCACCACCGCCGAAAAGCCACACCCCGGTTGCTCGGGAGTGCCTTTCATGAACAGCACCACCGGGTGATCGGCCACGGTCTTGGCGATGAACTCGTGGGCGAGCGGGGCCTCGGTTTCCTGCGTCATCGATCTTGCGCCTTCCGTGCCGTCCTGGGGGCCGACAAGCCAAAGAGCTAGGGACGCCGAGGGCCCCGGTCAAGCACACCCGCCCATCGCCCGCTCAGGCTGGCGCCGCGGTCTCCAGCGCCAGCGCATGCAGTTCGCCTCCCATCCGGCCCTTGAGCGCCGCATAAACCAACTGATGCTGACGCACGCGACCAAGGCCCTCGAAGGCGCGGGAGACGATCTTGGCGCGATAATGATCGCCGTCGCCGGCCAGATCGTCGATCTTAATTTCACTATTCGGAAAGGCTTCGCGCAGAAGTCTCTCGAGGTCGGCTTGAGCGATCGGCATGACCTGCAAATGATCCATCACGTGGTGCGGCCTGAGCTCCGCACGGAAAAATACCATGGCGAGGGGCGCGAAACACGCCGAGTCTCGCCATATTTTCCGGGATCCGCCCTGGAGGGGCTTCGCGTGACCGCGCGTTCTTCGATTGTCATGTTCACAGCGCTTGTATCGGCGGCCCTGTCCGCCTGCGGGTCGTTGGACATGGGCGGGGCGGCGCAGAACCTCGCCGCGCGATCGCCGCGGCCCGCCGAGGGTCTCTGGGCGATCCTCGATCCCGGATGCGCCAAACCCAGCCTGGCCGACCCGCGAAGGTGGCCCAGGTGCGCCTCGCCCTTCTGGATCAGCCATAGTTCTGCGGTGGTGGTCCGCTCCAGGCCGGCGACTGGCCCGGCCGTTTCCCAGGCCAGCTACCGGACGGACTATACCCTGGCGCCGGGCGATCCCCTCATCGCCCGGGTCGGTAATCGCAAGGACGGATATCTGTTCCTCGCCCTCACCGGCCTGGCGCGTGACGATCGCGGGCGGCTCGTCGCCGCCGTCGGCGCGGTCTTCGCCTGCCCGAGGTCCTCCGGCGGATCGGTAGCCGCGGCGCCCACTCGGGGTGGCTGCGAGGGCCGGTCCGCCGACTCCCGTCGCCGTGCCGCCGAACAGACGCTCAAGGATCCCTCGGCCCTCAGCCGCGTCGCCTGGATCGCGCCTGGAGCCCCGGAACCTGGCGCCAAGGACGGCAAGGACTGATCAGGGCTCCCGGATGAACCTCGCGCCCGATCCCTAGGCGTCGGCCATGTAGGCGGGCAGCCAGGATTCGTGGGCTTCGCGCAAGCGCGCCATCGGGATGTCGAACAGTCCCTTCGCGACGAAGGCGTCGCCGCCGGCGACCCCGACCGGGGCAAGGTTGATCCCCGCGGTCAGGGCGGCGGCGATGATCGTTTCTGGTTGTGCAGTGGCGACCAGGTACCGACCCTGGTCCTCGCAGAAGAGGACGACATGGGCGTGGGTCGGGCCGGTGGCGTCGAGGGTCACGCCGAGGTTGGAGGCAAGCGCCATCTCGGCGGCGGCGACAACCAGGCCCCCGTCGGAGAGGTCGTGAACCGTGCGCAGGTTTCCCGATCGGATGAGACCGCGCACGAAATCCCCGTTGCGCCGTTCCGCCGCGAGGTCCACCGGCGGCGGCGCGCCGGCCTCGCGGCCCTCGATTTCCCGCAGGTAGAGACTCGAGCCCAACTCGCCGCGACTCTGGCCGATCAAGAGCAAGGTTTCGCCCTCCGCCATCGAGGCGAAGCCGGCCCGCACCCTGGCGTCAGGCAGGAGGCCCACGGCCCCCACCGTCGGGGTGGGCGGGATCGCGGCGCCTTCCGTCTCGTTGTAAAGGCTGACGTTTCCACTGACGACGGGGAAGTCGAGCGCGCGACAGGCCAGCGCCATGCCTTCGATGGCGCGCACGATCTGACCCATGATTTCAGGTCGTTCAGGACTGCCGAAATTGAGATTGTCGGTGATTGCCAGGGGGTCGGCCCCGACGGCGGTCAGATTGCGCCAGGCTTCGGCGACCGCCTGTTTTCCGCCTTCGAACGGGTCGGCCAGAACGTATCTGGGGGTGCAATCGGAAGTGAGCGCCAGAGCCTTGCCCGAGCCGTGCACCCGCACCACCCCGGCGTCGGCGCCGGTGGCGGAGTCCTCAAGGCTGTCGGCCATGACATGGCGGTCGTACTGTTCCCAGATCCATCGCTTGGAAGCCAGGTCCGGGCAGGCGACCAGCTTGAGGATCGCGCCTTCGAAGTCATCGGGCGCCGGGATGTCCGCCGGGTCGATCCGGCGCCGCAGGGGCGGCTCGGTCCATTCCCGATCATAGAGCGGCGCATCCTCGGTGAGAGGCGCCAACGGCAGGTCACAGACAATCTCCCCCCCATGCCTGAGGATCAGCCGTCCGGTATCGGTGGTGCGGCCGATCGCTGCGGCGTCCAGTCCCCACTTCTCGAAGATCCGCCGCGCCTGGGGCTCGGCGCCCGGTTTGAGGATCGCGAGCATCCGCTCCTGGCTTTCCGAGAGCATCATCTCATAGGCGGTCATTCCGGTCTCGCGCTGGGGGACCAGGTCGAGGTCGAGATCCATGCCGACGCCGCCCTTTCCGGCCATCTCGACACTGGAGGAGGTGAGACCGGCGGCCCCCATGTCCTGGATCGCCGCCACCGAGCCCGAAGCCATCAACTCCAGAGTGGCCTCGATGAGCAGCTTTTCGGCGAACGGGTCGCCCACCTGCACCGTCGGCCTCTTCGCCTCGGAGTCCTCGCCGAAGGCCGCCGAGGCCATGGTCGCGCCGTGGATGCCGTCGCGGCCCGTCTTGGATCCGAAATAGACCACCGGCAGATCCGCGGCCGGAGCCGCCGAATAGAAGATCTGCGAGGAGTCGGCCAAGCCCACGCACATCGCATTGACCAGGATGTTTCCGTCGTAGCCGCGATGGAAGTTGGTCTCGCCGCCGAGCGTCGGCACGCCGACGCAGTTTCCATAGCCACCGATCCCGGCGACGACGCCCGAGACCAGCCGGCGCGTCCTCTCGTTGCTCGGATCTCCGAAGCGAAGGGCGTTCAACAGGGCGATGGGGCGGGCGCCCATGGTGAAGACATCGCGCATGATCCCGCCGACCCCGGTGGCGGCGCCTTGGTAGGGCTCGATGAAGGAGGGATGGTTATGCGACTCCATCTTGAACACCACGGCCTGCCCATCGCCGATATCCACCACCCCGGCGTTCTCCCCAGGGCCCTGAATCACTCTGGGGCCAGTGGTGGGAAACTTGGCCAGATGCCGGCGCGTGGACTTGTAGGAGCAGTGCTCGGACCACATCACCGAGAAGATGCCGAGCTCGAGGAGGTTCGGCGCCCGGTTCAGGCGCTGAACGATGCGGTCGTATTCGTCGGGCGCTAGGCCGTACTCGAGCGCCGTCTGCGCCATTGACGTGGAAGCGGGCGACGCGCGCATGGGGCCTTCTAGCGAGCTGCGCGCCGTTGCGCTATTGTCCAGAAAATCGGTCCATTTCTGGACAATTCTTCCATGGGCATCAGCATCAAACGCGAAGAAACCGAGCGGCTCGCTCGCCGACTCGCACGGCTGAAGGATGAGAGTCTCACTGACGCCATCCATCACGCTTTGGAAGGAGAGTTGGCGCGCCTGGACCAAGCCCGGAAGTCGCCCCTGCAGGTGGAGAAGGAGCTCGTGGGTTTGTTCGCTAAACTCGATGCCCTCGGTTACGGCAATGGCAAGAGCCTCGAGGAGATCGAGACCGAGATGTATGGCGACCATGGCGAACTTGTCTGATGGTCGTCGACACCTCGGCGCTCTATGCCATCGTCATGGACGAGCCTGAACGGGCCGCCTTCGGTGTCGCCATCAAAGCGGCCGAGCGGCGGCTCGTCAGCGCGGCCACGGCCGTGGAATGCATCGCGGTGTTCGCTGGTCGTGGCCCGGACATTGACCCGATGAGCGCACTCGCCTTGGTCATTGCCGAGTTCGATCTCGACATCGTGCCCGTGGACGAGGTGCAATGGCGGGTGGCGGCCGACGGTCTGGTTCGATTTGGCAAAGGGCGCCATCGAGCACGGCTCAACCTGGGCGATGCCTTCCCCTACGCCCTCGCGATGACGAGAAACGAGCCGTTGCTGTGCAAGGGCGTGGATTTCGCCCAGACCGACGTGCGACTCGCTCTCTAGGGCGCCCGCGATCAGGCGCTCGCCATGACGCTTTGGAAGAGAAGCGCACCGTCGGCCGAGCCGAGATCCTCTTCAAAGGCGCGATCAGGGTGCGGCATGATTCCCAGAACATTGCCGCCGGCATCGATGATCCCCGCGATCGCCCTGGCCGAGCCATTGGGATTGTCGCGGTAGCGAAACACCACTCGGCCTTCGCCCTCGAGGCGGTCCAGAGTCGGCTCGTCGGCGAAATAGTTTCCCTCGCCATTGCCCACGGTCATCCGCGCTTGGCGCTTGCCCGCGAAGGCGGCGGTAAACCGGGTTTGCTGATTGACGACCTCGAGATCGACGCTCCGGCAGACATATTTCAAATCCGCATTCCGCAGCAGGGCGCCGGGCAACATGCCCGCCTCGCACAGGACTTGGAATCCGTTGCAGACGCCGATCACCGCCGCCCCGCGTTCCGCGGCGGACTTGACCGCGCCCATCACCGGAGAGAGGGCGGCCATCGCCCCGCAACGCAGATAGTCCCCGTACGAGAACCCTCCGGGCAGGACAATCAGGTCGAGGCCGACGGGAAGAGCGGTCTCCTGGTGCCAGACCATGGTGACCGCCGCTCCCGTGGTCCGCTCGAGTGCCACCTTGCAGTCCCGGTCGCAGTTGGAACCGGGAAAGACGACGACGGCGGCTCTCATCTTTCAGGCGATCTCTACCCGATAGCTTTCGATGACCGGGTTGGCGAGCAGCTTGCCGCACATGGCCTCCACCTGCGCCCGCGCGACTGGCGCATCGGCCTCGCGAAAATCGAATTCTATCACCCTGCCGACCCGGACATTGGTCACGCCCGGCCAGCCAAGGCCGTGCAAGGCGTTCTCCACCGCCTTGCCCTGGACATCGAGGACGCCGGGTTTGAGGAAGACATGGACGACCGCCCGAAGACCAGGCGTCATTGAATCCCGCCCTGGATCACGGTCGGCATCTCCTTCATCACCCCAAGGCGCCTCGCCACTTCCGTATAGCTCTCGATCACGCTGCCGAGGTCGCGGCGGAAACGATCCTTGTCCAGCTTCTCGTTGGTGTTCGAATCCCACAGTCGGCAGCTGTCGGGACTGATTTCGTCAGCCAGGATGATCTGCGCGTAGTCATCCTCCCATATCCGGCCGTACTCGATCTTGAAGTCCACCAGGGTGATGCCCACCCCGCCGAACAGGCCGGTGAGAAAGTCGTTCACCCGAAGGGTGGTCGCCATCATGTCGTCGATTTCCTGGGTGTTGGCCAGGTTGAAGGCGGTGATGTGTTCCTCGGCGACCATGGGATCGGAGAGCTTGTCGTCCTTCAAATAGAACTCGATGATCGAGCGCGACAGGGCCTGGCCTTCGGGCAAGCCAAAGCGCTTCGAAAGCGATCCGGCGGCGACGTTGCGGCAGACGACCTCCAGCGGAATGATCTCCACTTCCTTGATCAGCTGCTCGCGCAGGTTCAATCGCCGGATGAAGTGATTCTGCACTCCGATGCCGGAAAGGCGCGTCATCACATATTCGCTTATGCGATTATTGATGACGCCCTTGCCTTCGAGGATGGCCTTCTTCTGACCATCGAACGCCGTGGCGTCGTCCTTGAAGTATTGGACCAGCGTGCCCGGCTCTGGCCCTTCGTAGAGGATCTTGGCCTTGCCTTCGTAGATCTTCTTGCGGCGGGTCATGGTCGTCGGCCCTCCTTCGGCCAGGCGGCGCTCGCCCACTCCATCAAGCCGAAAATGAAAACGCGCGCCGAGGATCGGACCTGCGCGCGGGTTCTTAACCTGGGGTCGTCTCTGGCGTGTTCAAGGTGGCGCGAATCTAGCCGAACGAAGGGGCCCGCGCAAACGCGGGCTTGCCCTCGGCCGGTTTTCGGTAAAGCTCGCCAAGGGATGTGACGAGGGGTGGGGATGGCCGCGGAGACCAGGGAGCGTCGGCCGGCCGGTCCCTATCCCCGACTGGGCAGCGCCAGGCTGGCGTATCGCGGCCTGCCGCGCGATGGCTGGCGGGATGCCTATCATGTGCTCCTGACCATGCCCTTGCCGGCGTTCTTCGCGGTGATGGCCGGCGCCTTTCTCACCATCAACAGCCTGTTCGCCGGACTTTATCTTCTGGATCCAGGCGGACTCAACGGGGCCCGGCCCGACGTCTTTGTCGATGCGTTCTTCTTCTCGGTTCAGACCCTGGGCACCCTGGGCTACGGCGTGGTCTCGCCGCGAAGCCTCTACTGCAACCTGGTGGTGACCGCCGAGACCTTCATCGGCTTGTTCAATCTCGCCATCGCCACCGGCCTTCTGTTCGCCCGCATCTCGCGGCCGACAGCCAGAATCATGTTCTCGAAGCGGGCGGTGATCACCGAATTCGATGGCGCCCCGGCGCTCATGTTCCGGGCTGCCAACCGCCGGCGCAATCTAGTCGTCGAGGCCGAAGTGAGCGTCACCCTGCTCCATGACGTGGTCACCGCCGAGGGTACGACCATGCGGCGGTTCGATGAACTCTCGACGCTGCGGGCCCGCTCGCCGCTGTTCTTCATGACCTGGCAGGTGATCCACCGCATCGACGAGACCAGCCCCCTCCACGGCGAGACCCGCGAGCACCTCCTCGCCAACAAGGCCGAGATCCTGGTCGTGATGAAGGGTCTGGACGAGACGTTCGTCTCGACCATCCACGCCAGGGCATCCTACACGCCCGACGAGATCGTCTGGGGCGCGCGGATGGCCGATCTCTTTTCCTACGGCGCCGATGGGCGCCTCGCGATCGACTTCCGCCGTTTCGACGAAGTCGTCTGAGCCCGTCAAGGAGACAGACGCCGACGATTGCCGGGCCGAACCCGCCGCGATATGAGCGCTTTCGCCAATCATGGGCCCGGACCTGCATGAACACCTTCGACGAGCGCGAAAAGGGTTTCGAGCGGAAGTTCGTCAACGATGAGGAACAGGAATTTCGCGCCGTCGCCAGGCGTGACCGGATGCTCGGCGAATGGGCGGCCGCGTTGATGGGGCTCGAAGACGCCGGCGCCTACGCAAGGGCGCTGGTCAAATCGGATCTCGAGCACTGCGGCGACGAGGATGTGTTGCGCAAGCTGATCGATGACCTCGCGGGCTCGGGAGTCGCGATCCAGGAGGCAGTGGTCCGAGCCAAGATGGACGAGTTTCTCGCGATCGCTCGTGGCCAGATCCGCTCCGGTGCATGAGGTGGCGAGAATCCCCCTCGCGACCGCACAACCAGGCTCTGTTCTCCTCGCCTGCTGATCGGCCGCTCGCGCCGGATTAGCCGAACACCCGCGCGAAGATTGTCTCGACGTGGGCGAGGCGCCGGGCCGGGTCGAAGAGCGTATCCAATTCAGACCGGTCGAGCTTGCCGCTCAACCTTGCGTCGGCCTCCAGGAGGTCGGCGAAGGCCCCCTCGCCACACCAGGCCTTCATGGCGTTCTCCTGGACGATCTCATAGGCGTCCTCGCGGCTGAGGCCTTTCTGGGTGAGGGCGAGGAGCACGTGTTGCGAATGCACGAGGCCGCCCAGCCGCGCGAGGTTTGCCGCCATGTTTTGCGGATAGACGATCAGACGCTCGACGAGATCGGCCAGGCGGACGAGGGCGAAGTCCAGGTGCACCGTGGCGTCCGGCGCAATTCCGCGCTCCACCGAGGAGTGGCTGATGTCTCGCTCATGCCACAAGGCGACGTTCTCCAGCGCTGGGATGACCGCCGAGCGGACCAGACGCGAAAGTCCGGTGAGGTTCTCGGAGAGGATCGGGTTACGCTTGTGTGGCATCGAGGACGAGCCCTTCTGGCCAGGGTCGAAGGGCTCTTCCGCCTCCCGCACCTCCGTGCGCTGCAGGTGACGGATCTCCACCGCCAGGCGCTCGACCGAGGCGGCGACGACCGCCAGGGCGGCGAAGTAGGCGGCGTGGCGGTCACGTGGAATCACCTGGCTCGAAATGGGCTCCGGGCGCAGCCCGAGTTTTTCGGCGACGTGCGCTTCGACGCGCGGATCGACGCTGGCGAAGGTCCCCACCGGCCCGGAGATGGCGCAGGTGCCGATCTCGAACCTCGCCGCGATCAGCCTGTCCTTGGCGCGGGCGAATTCGGCGTAGTGGCCCGCCAGTTTCAGGCCGAAGGTGGTGGGCTCGGCATGGATGCCGTGGCTGCGCCCCACGCAGGCTGTCATCCGGTGTTCGAAGGCCCGGCGCTTCAAGGCGGCAAGCACCAGATCGACATCGGCGATGAGCAGGTCGGAGGCCCGGGTCAGCTGAACGGCCAGGGCGGTGTCGTTGACGTCCGAGGACGTCATGCCCTGGTGCAGAAATCGCGCTTCCGGACCGACGATCTCGGTCACATGGGTCAGAAAGGCGATGACGTCGTGCTTGGTCTCCCGCTCGATCTCATCGATGCGGTCGGGGTCGAAGATCGCCGCGCCGCCGCGCTCCCAGATTGTCCGCGCCGCCAGTGGCGGGATGACGCCGAGCTGCGCCATTGCGTCGGCGGCGTGAGCCTCGATCTCGAACATGATCCGAAAGCGGGTCTGGGCGGACCAGATCTCGGCGGCCTGGGGCCTGGCGTAGCGGGAGATCATCGCGCTCTCCTTAGACTGCGGCGCCCCGCCGAGGAAGCGCCGCGGCGCCGCCTTCAGGCTTCCCGCGCCCGGCGTTGCGCCGCGACCGCCTGCAGCCGAGCGGCGAGGCCGAAGGCGCCCAGCACGTAGTGAAACGCGCCCCAGGCGTAGAAGAAGGTGGTTACGATGATCCCTTGTCGGCTGGCGGTGACGAGCGTCGCCTTGCAGAGCGTGGCCGCCGCCGCCGCGGCCCCCGCCGGCGCCACGCCGCCCGGGCAAAGGCGGGCGAAATCCGGTGCGCCAGGTCCAGCGAAGCCTTCGCCCCTCAAAAGGCCGGCGAGCGCCGCGCCGAGGGAGTGATTGCCGGGATGGAGCAAACCGAACTGCGCCAGTACATCGGTGATCCAACCGGTGAAGACCGGACCGCCGCCCAGCCCGATGAAATTGAGGACGAAGAACATCAAGGCGGTCGCGGTCGCGCGTTGGCGCGTCTCCACGACGTTCTGGACGACGCCGAAGGTGGGTCCCAGATAGGTATAGTGGAAGATTCCGGGAACCAGCAGGATGAGGGCGGCGGCGCGCCAGTCGTGCAGAGAATAGGCGAAGATGTAGATCGGTGTTGCTATCGCCAGGCCGATGGCGGGAGTGAGCGAGTACCACTTCGCGCCCCAGCGGCTCGCGCGGTCGGTGATGAAACCTCCGGCAAGAGTGCCGACCCCGGAGGAAAAGCCGCCGATCAGGCCGAAGATCAAGCCGACCATGGCGTAGTCGAGCCCGAAGGCGCGATTGAAGTAGGGGGCCGAGAAGGCGCCCACCCCGTAGCCCGCGAAGGAGGCGAGGGTGACGCCGAGCATCATGTTGAGCACGGGCCAGTTGCCGAAGAGGCTCTTGCCGACGCTCGCCAGCTCCTTCAGCTCCGCAGTCAGCCACGAGCTTCTGGCGGGGGCGGCATGAGCGGTGACATCCTCGGACAAGGAGGGGCGTTCGGGCGGATCGGAGTGGCCGCGCGGCGGCTCCCTGATGACCAGCTTCACCAGGATGGCCATGATCAGGCCGGGCAGACCGACCACCATGAAAGCCACCCGCCAGCCCCAGGTCTTGGCGAGCCAGCCGCCCGCCACCGCCCCGATCATGCTGCCCAGGGGAATGCCGAACGAATAGATGGAGAGCGCGGAGGCGCGGCGCTTGGGTTCGTAATAGTCGGAAATCAGCGAGTGCGCGGGTGGCGAGCAGCCCGCCTCGCCGACGCCGACGCCCACGCGCAGGGCCAATAGTTGGGTGAAGCTCGCCGCCAGGCCGCAGGCGGCGGTGAACCCGGACCAGACGACCATCGCCAGGGCGATGATCGACACCCGGTTCCGACGTTCGGCCAGGCGCGCGATGGGGATTCCGAGCAAGGTGTAGAGGACGGCGAACGAGAAGCCGCCGAGGAGGCCCAGCTGGGTGTCGGTGAGCTTCAGGTCGACCTTTATCGCCTGGCCGATGGTGGCGATGATGGTGCGGTCAATGAAGTTGAGGGTGTAGACGAGCACCAGCAGGCTCAGAACGGCGGTCTTGTAGCCGTCGGAAAAGACAGGCGCTCGCTCGCTTTGCGATGGCGCCGTCGACGTGCTGGTCACTTGGCGCGCCTCTCCCCGATCCGAGCTTTTTTTGACTGTAACCGTCGAGGCGGCCAGGACGATACTTCTCTTTGCGCCGAGCGACGGCTAGAGGCTGCGCGGCATCGGAAGGAGCGCCTTGGGCATGGAAATCATCATCGGCGACAAAGTCTGGTCGAGCTGGTCGATGCGACCATGGCTGGTCCTCAAACACACCGGCGCAGCCTTCACCGAGATTCCCGTCCGCCTCCACCGGCTCGAGAGCCATGACGAGATAGTCGCGGCGGGATCTCCCTCGGGCTGGGTTCCAGCCCTCAGGGACGGGGCTCTGACAATTTGCGACAGCCTGGCGATCTCCGAATATCTCGCCGAGTCGTTCCCGAAAGCCGACCTCTGGCCCGCGGACCGCGCCTTGCGGGCCCTCGGCAGGTCGGCCGCCGCCGAAATGCATTCCGGTTTTCATTCCCTGCGCGGGGAATGCCCGATGGACCTCTCGGTGCGAACGAGGGCGGAACTCGTCGAGGCCACCGCGATCGATGTCAGGCGTATCGTCGCCCTGTGGGGCGGACTTCTCGCGCGGAGCAAAGGCCCGTTCCTGCTCGGCGGCTGGTCGATCGCCGACGCCTTCTTCACGCCGGTGGCGACGCGGTTCCGCAGCTACGGCGTCCGGCTTTCCGACTACGGCGACACTGGCGCGGCCGGCGCCTATTGCGAGCGGCTTCTCGAGACGCCCGAATTTCTGGAGTGGGAGAAGGGCGCCTTGGCCGAGAAAGCCGCTTGAGTAACGCCACGATGGCTGAAGCCTACGCCTGGGGTCCGTGCGAACGATTGTCGACTTGACGCGTTACCGATCCAGCCGCCGCGGTTTTCCGCCGCGCCTTGAAAGGCGTCATGCCGCTCCCCTCGATCATTGCGATTGGCGCTTCGGCTGGGGGCGTGAAGGCTCTTCTCTTTCTCGCCGCCTCCTTGCCGCGCGCCCTCGCGACGCCGGTTCTGGTTGTGTTGCACGTCGGCGAGCAGCGCAGCGAACTGCCGGCTCTGCTCAGCGCCGCTGGCCCGATGCCGGCCAAACACGCCGAGGACGGCGAAGCGATGCTCGACGGGCATATCTATGTGGCGCCTCCTGACCGCCATATGATTGTCGTCGATGGGCGTCTCAGGTTGACCCGAGGTCCCAAGGAGAACCGGGCGCGACCGGCGATCGATCCATTGTTCCGGAGCCTGGCGGAAGCCTACGGGCCCAGGGTCGTCGGCGTGATTCTCACCGGAAAGCTCGATGACGGCACGCTCGGCCTGTTCGAGGTCAAACGCCGAGGGGGCGTAGCGGTGGCCCAGGACCCCGATGACGCGGAATATCCGGGCATGCCGCGCAGCGCCGGCGAGCATGTGGTTCTGGACTATTGCCCGCCGCTTGCGGACCTGCCGATGCTGATAGAGCGACTGGCGGAAGGAATAGGAGAAGAGGCGCCGATGGCCACCGACCAGACAATCTCCGCGCACGGCGCGGAAACGCCTCGGGATGAGCGGTTCGATCGCCCGCTGACGATCACCTGCCCCGACTGTGGCGGCGCCCTGCGGAAGTCGCAAACCGGTCCGATCGTCAAGTATGCCTGCCACATCGGCCACACCTACACCGCCGAGATCCTGGGGGCGGCCCAGTTCAGCGCCATGGAGAAAACCATGCGCGCCGCGGTGCGGTGCCTCAACGAGAGGGCTGAATTCTGCCGCCAGATGGCCGATGAGGGCGCCTCGCAGAACGATGGCGAAGACCGCGGCGGCTGGCGAGTGGCGAGCGCGCAGGCGTTGGAACGCGCCTATGATCTGCGCGACTTCGTCGAACAGGAATGGAGCCGACCCGGGGCGCCAGGCAATCTGGTCCCGGCTCTGGCGGAAATTCTGCCCTAGCCTCGCCTCGCCAGGTTCAATCGTCGTCCGCGGGGAAGCCCACTCGGCTCATCACGTCCAACCGACCAGGGTCCTCACGACTTTCTCCACCTCCATGACGGTGAAGGGCTTGGTCAGGCGTAGCTGATCGCGAAGGCGAGCGGGGAGGGCCCAGTCGCCATAGCCGCTGGCGAGCGCGAAGGGGATACCGCGTTCGAGGAGGATCTCGGCCACGGGAAAGACCTGGCCGCCGCGGATGGTCACGTCGAGAATCGCCGCGTCGATCGGTTCCTCGCGAGCGAGCTTCATGGCCGTCTCGAGTTTTCCCACCGAGCCGACGATCTCGCAGCCCAGATCGTTGAGAGTATCCTCGATGGTGATGGCTATGAGCGCCTCGTCTTCCACGATCAGGAAGCGAGGGCGTTTCAGCGGTGACGTCATGACGGCGCTGAGGCCGCGGTTTCGCCGGCGGCAATGGCGCCGACCTCGCTGGTCAGGGGGATATCGATGAGACATTCGAGGCCGGAGGGGAGAAACTTCCTTGCGACTTCAGCGTCGAAATCATCAGCCAGGACGCGCTCGATCACGATAGTGCCGAACCCCCGCCTCGTGGGCGGCTGGACCAGGGGTCCGCCGCTTTCGACCCAACGAATACCGAGCATCGGTTGGCCGGGCGGTCCTGCGACCTCCCAGGTCACGGACAGGCGACCGGCCGTCGTCGAGAGGGCGCCGAACTTCGCGGCGTTGGTGGTCAGCTCGTGGATCGCCATGGCGATCATCATTCCGGCTTTCGGCGTCAGGGCGATGTCGCCTCCGCTGATCGTCACCCGTTCAACCCCTCCGCCGTAAGGGGCCAGTTCGGTTCGCGTGATCATATCGAGCGAACAATCAGCCTTTCCCGCCTCGGTCAGCAGACTGTGGGCGCGGGAAATCGCCGTTAGCCGCCCCTCGATAGCGGTGGCGAAGCTGTTCACGCTTTCGGAGCTCTTCAAGGTGTGGCCGATCACCGCCGAGACCACGGCCAAGACGTTCTTGACCCGGTGATCCAACTCGCCCAGCAGGAGCGCCGATTGCTGCTCCGTTCGCTTGCGCGCCGCGATGTCGCGCGCCACGGCCGATGCGCCGATGACGACGCCAGCGGAATTACGAATCGGAGAGATGGTCAGCGACACGTCGATGGGCCGACCGCTCTTGGTCATCCGAACCGTGTCCAATGGCGAGATGGTCTCGCCCGCCTGCAGCCTGACCAGGAGCGCGGGCCAGTCGTCCTCCCGTTTTTCTCCGAGCAACGTCGACACCGGCAGTCCGATCGCCTCCTTCGGCGTATAGCCGTAGATCGCCGTGGCGCCCGCGTTCCAGGTCAACACCCTGCCGGCGAGATCATGGCCGATGATCGCATCTTCCGAGCCCTCGACGATTGCGGCGAGGTTGGCCCGCGCATCTTCGTGGCGCTTCCGCTCAGTGATGTCGACGAAGGTGACCACCGCGCCATTGATGACGTTCCTCAGGTCCCGATAGGGCCGGATCTGCATCTGGTAGGTCTGATCGCCCGTGCGCAGGGAGACCTCCCGTGAGATTGGGACCAGGGTGCGGATGACCTCCCGCACGTCCTGGTGAACCCCGTTGCGCGCCAGGTGGGAGACGATGTCGGTGATCGGCCGGCCTTCGTCGCCGGGTCGCAGGTTGAAGAGATCAAGGACCGCCGGCGTGAAGCGCCTGATGCGGAGCTCGCCATCCAGAAACAGCGTCGCGATCGACGTGCTGTCGATCAAATTGGTCAGGTCGCTGTTGAGGTGAACCAGAGTCTCGTTTCGGTCGTTGAGCTCTGCGTTCACCGTGTGAAGTTCTTCATTGATCGACTGGAGTTCCTCCTTCGACGTCTCGAGCTCCTCATTCGTCGATTGGAGTTCTTCGTTTATGGATTGGTATTCTTCATTTGATGATTGGAGCTCCTCGTTGGCGGTCTCCAGTTCTTCGGTGAGCGATTGCAGGCGCTCCCGTGCAGCGGTCAATTCATCAAGGGCGGCCGATCCGCCGTCGGAACTGACGGCCCCGCCGGCTCGCGCCCGGCCGAGGATGGCAGCCGCTTCCTGGAAAACCACGAGGAACCGCCCGTCGGCCCCCTCCGGCTCACCCAGCGGCTCCACCACGAGATCGACCCGCTCGACCCGGCCTGCAACCTCGAACGCGAGACCCTCCTCCGTTACGCTGATGTGCGTCGCGGCGACCTTCTTCATCGCGGCCCGTAGCGGCGCGCGCAGGCTCGAGTGAATGAGGCTTGCGAGGTTGAGGCTCGCCGCTCCGGCGGTGGGCTCCAGGAATTTGGCCACCGGCCCGGAGAACCGCTGGACCTCCCACCGGCGGTCGGCGACGACGAATGCCGGCGCGAATCGCGCCATCGCGCGGGTGATCATGGGACCGATTTCGTCTTCGTGGCCGCCCGGCGAACTGCGTGAAGACGGCGCCTCAGCGAGGTTCGCGCCGGCCGACCGCAGCGGTTGCATCGGCGCGTCCACCTTCTCGAATAGCCGGTGCTTCCGATCGAAGGGCGAAAAGAGCCTGCCGTGGGCCGCGACAGCTTCCGAGGATCCGAGGAACAGCACTCCCTTTTGCCGCAGGCCGTAGTGGAACATCGCCACAGCGCGCGTCTGCAGCGCCGTCCCGAAATAAATCAACGCATTCCTGCAGGACACCAGGTCGAGCTTGGAGAACGGAGGGTCCTTCACCAGGTCATGGACCGAGAACAGGCAGGTTGCGCGGATGGCCTTCGACACCCGATAGTGCTCATTCTCCCGGACGAAATACTGTTCCAATCGGTCGGCCGAGACGTCGGCGGCGATGGTGTCGGGGTAGAGTCCGGCGCGCCCTTGCTGAATTGCGCGGTCGTCGATGTCGGTGGCGAAGATCTGGACCCGGCGTTGCGAAGGCGCCCGCGCGATCGCTTCGGCGAACAGGATGGCGATCGAATAGGCCTCCTCTCCTGTGGCGCACCCGGCCACCCACGCGCGGATGGGGTCGTCGGCGCCGCCGCCGGCGACAATGGCCGGAATCCTGGCCGCGAGGGCTGCGAAGGCGGCGGGGTCTCGGAAAAAGCGCGTGACGCGAATCAGCACCTCACGAAACAGCAATTCCGGTTCACGCGGCTGTTTGCGTAGCTGGTCGACGTAGGCCTCGACCTCGTCGATGCGCAGAACCTGCATCCGGCGCTGAACGCGGCGCATGATGGTGTTGGACTTGTATTGGCTGAAGTCGCGGCCGAGCCGGCTGTTCAGCACCGCGCAGATGGCGCCCAGGTGGTCGGCTACGTCCTTTCTTACGCCATCGGGCCCTTTGGCGCCGTCCGTCTTGGACCGGTATGTCGCGTATTCGATGAGCGCGGCCGGCATCTTCGCGACCGGCAGGACGTGGTCGACGAAGCCGCTCGCCGCCGCGCTTTGCGGCATCCCCGCCTTGGGATGGTGGTCGAAGTCGGCCTGGGTAAGGGTCAGGCCGCCGTGCGCCTTGATCGCCTCGACGCCCAGGGCGCCGTCGCTGCCGAACCCCGAGAGAATGATGCCGACCGCGTTCTCGCCCTGGTCATCCGCCAGCGAGGTGAGAAAGGTGTTGATGGAGGTCCGGCGGTCCGCGGCGGCCGCCGGCCGATCGAGTTTGAGAACGCCCTCGGCGAGGGTCAGAATCGCGTCGGGGGGAATGATGTAGACGCGGTTGGGCGTGATCCGCGCGCCGTCGCGGGCGTGCGCGACCTCCATCGAGGTGCTGCCGCGAAGAATCTGCACCAGGGCGCTGGCGTGGTCCGGATCGAGGTGCTGGACCAGAACGAAGGTCATGCCGCTGTCGGCTGGCATCACCGAGAAAAACGTCCGGAAGGCATCCAGGCCGCCGGCCGAAGCACCTATGCCGACGACCAGATGGAGAGCCTTTGGATTGGGCGCGTCCGCTTGCTTCCGCGCCGTGGGCGCGGTTCGCGGCAAGGCGGGCTTCTTCCCTCGGATGTTCCGCGTCGCGCCCGCCACTGGTTTCTCCGCCGATATCGACCAGGCTCCCCTCCGAGCGAGTGTAGCGCGGTCAAGCTTGGAATCCGAGCGGGAGTCGGCGCTACTTCAGGGTGCCCACAACTGTGCCTTCAACGGGCCCGCCGTTGGCCGATTAGAACAGTCCCAACGCCTTGAAGCTGGCGACCCCCTCGCGGCCGACAACGAGGTGGTCGTGGACCGCGATCTTCAGAGACCGTCCCGCCTCCACCACCTGGCGGGTCATCTCCACGTCGGCGCCCGAAGGGGTGGGATCCCCAGAAGGGTGATTGTGGACGAGGATGATCGCGCTCGCCGATAGCTCCAACGCCCGGCGCATCACCTCGCGCGGATAGACCGGCGCGTGATCCACGGTGCCGGCGTTCATGACCTCGTCGCAGATGAGCTGGTTCTTCTTGTCCAAGAACAGCACCCGAAACTGTTCGCGCGGCTCGTTGGCCATCGCCAGTCGCGTGTAGGCGAGAAGGGCCGTCCACGAAGAAATGACCGTGCGCTTCTTCGCCTGCTCGCGAGCGCTGCGCACCGCCGCCTCGTGGACAAGGACCAGATCCAGGGCCACCGACGATCCGACGCCCCTGACCGATGTCATGGCTTCGAGGTCCGCCGCGAGAACCGCGCCCAGACTGCCGAACCGAGCCAGCATGGCCTTCGCCAGCGGCTTGACATCGCCGCGCGGAAGGCTGCGCGCCAGGAGAAGCTCCAGCAGCTCGTAATCGGGAATCGCGGCGATGCAGGCGCTGGCGCGGTCACGCAGACGCCGGCGATGGCCCAGCTGGTGCGGCGTCGACACGGCGCTGGGCGGACGCGCAAATCGCGCCTGTCCCTCGGCGAGCGATTCCGATCTGTTCATGGGAACAAACTAGGAACAATCGTCCGGCCTTTCAACTGCGAACTTTCTGGCGCCGGAGCCCCAACTCATAGACGAGACGAGCCGGGCCGGACATCGCCAGGGCGCAGGAGCGGCCGACCAGAGCCACGGCCGCCGCAGCGGGCCCGATGTCGGGAATTCGCCGCTTGAGTTCGTAGAGGGCCAGTTCCGAGCGAAAGTTCATCAGGCCCGATCGCCGCTGGTAGAAGCGCTTTCCCAGCCGCGCTCGCACAAGGTCCTGCGGCAGATTTGCCAGGAGAGCCCCGCGCCCGATCATCGCCAGCCACAGGCCGTAGTCCTCCTTGGAGCGGATGTCCGGATAGCCGCCGCACTCGACGAAGACATCTTTGCGAAAAAAAGCCGTCATATGGTTGATCGGATTTCGCCATCGAGCCCAGCGCACGATTTCCGCGTGGGTAAGCGGCATATGCTTTCGCCGGCTACGGCCGTCGGGCCAGAATTCCAAGATTCCGCCCCCGAGGGCGGCTATGTGGGGACTTTCCTTCAGGAAACTCACCTGCGCCGCGAAGCGATCGGGAGAGTTCAGATCGTCGGCGTCGGCGCGCGCGACCCACGGCGTGCGGACGGCCGTCATCGCGTCGTTGAGATTGTGCTGCAGGCCCTCCGGCCCGGAACTTACGGTGAGCCGCGCGCCGAAACGGCGCATGCAGGAGGCGACCGCGTCGCCGAGAGGGGCGGGTAGAGCGCCGTCCTGGCAGATCAGGATCTCGGCCGGAGCGAGGCTCGAAGCCCCGATCGACTCCATGGCGGCGACGAAATGTTCGACGTTGTCGCCGCGGTGGATCGGGATCAGGCACGAAAACGCCCAGGGGTCGGAGTCCGCCAAGCCCGTCACTGTGATCTTGAGCAGGGTTGCGCATCGCCAATCATGGCCGCGCGACCAGCCCGCCGATGCCCGGCCGCGAGGCTCATCCCTCGCCCCTCAGCCCGGCTTGAACAATCCCTTCGGCGAGAGGGTGAAAACCTCGTGGCCGGTGTCCGTCACCCCCACGGAATGTTCGCATTGGGCCGACAGCGATTTGTCCCTGGTCACCGCGGTCCAGCCGTCGGCAAGCAGTTTCACCTGGTGCTTGCCGAGGTTCACCATCGGCTCGATCGTGAAGAACATCCCGGCCTCGAGAACCGGGCCGGCGCCCGCGCGACCGAAGTGCAGGACGTTGGGGGCGTCGTGGAACACCCTGCCCAGTCCGTGACCGCAAAAGTCGCGCACGACGCCACAGCGCATGCTCTCCACATAGGATTGGATGGCGTGACCGATATCGCCCAGCCGGGCGCCAGGCCGCACCTGGGCCAAGCCGCGTTCGAGCGCCCCGTAGGTGACCTCGATCAGGCGCCGGGCGCGGGGGGCGATTTCACCCAGCGCATACATTCGCGAGTGGTCGCCGTGCCAGCCCTGGACGATGACGGTGACGTCGATGTTGGCGATGTCTCCCTCGCGAAGGGCGCGCTCGCCGGGGATGCCGTGGCAGACCACGTGATTGGGGGAAATGCACAGGGTGTGGGAATAGCCGCGATAATAGAGGCACGCCGGCAGAGCGGCGTGATCCAGCGTGAACTCCCGCGCCAGGCGGTCGAGCTTTTCGGTAGCCACCCCCGGCTGAACGTAGGGCGTGAGCATGTCCAGACACTCGGCGGCGAGACGCCCGGCGGCGCGCATGCCCTCGAATCCTTCGCGCCCGTGAACCTTGATCCTGCCGGTGCGGACCTCGCTTTCGAGCCTGTCTTCGGTGAGCGCCATGAGGTTTCTCGGTCTTCTTCAAACCATCCGTTCGTCCAAAGCCCACGGAAGGCGCCGGGCGATGCGGATTTCGTAGGGGCTTATGTCGCAAGCGTAGCACAGGACTTCAACACCCGCCGCCGCGGCTTCCTGCAGGCCGCCCGCGTAAACCGGATCCAGATCGGCGCAGGCCGCGAACCGGTCGCAGTCGGTGCGTTGGATCACGAACAGCTGCACTGCTCGGCAGCCCCGAGCCACATGGGCGGCCAGTTCGAGCAGATGCCGCGAAGACCTCGCCGCCACGCAGTCGGGAAATTCCGCCAGGGATCCCTCTCGGCGCAGGTGGCAATTCTTGACCTCCAGCCAGCACGGCGCCCGGCCCTCGTGTTCGAGCAGGAAATCGATCCGGCTCGCCGCCCCCGAACGCACCTCGCGGCGATGGGAGGCATAGCCGGCCAGTTCGCCGATCGCGCCCTGCGCCAGGGCCTCGGCGACGAGGCGGTTGGGATGGAGGGTATTGACCCCCACCAGTCCGCCGTCGGCCTCCACCAGTTCCAGGGTCCAGGCGAGCCGGCGCTTCGGCGCGTCGGCGGGGGAGACCCACACCGCGGTTCCCGGCACATTCAAGCCGAGCATCGCTCCGGGGTTGGGGCAATGGGCGGTGATCTCGCGCCCGTCGTCGAGCGTCACGTCGGCGAAGAAGCGCTTGTAACGGGCGATGAGGCGACCGCGGGTGAGCGGTTGCGGGAACTTCATCCACCGCCTATGCCGCCGCTTGCGACGGCGGTCAAAAGAGGGGAGGCGCCATGGCCGATTTCCAACGCGTCACCGCCGCGGTCCTGATAATCGGCGATGAGATCCTCTCCGGCCGCACCAAGGACACCAATCTCAACGCCATCGCCTGCTATCTGGCGCCGTTCGGCGTCGATCTGGCGGAAGCTCGCGTGGTCGGCGATGTCAAGGCTGAGGTCATCGCGGCGCTGAACGCTCTTCGCACCGCGTTCGACTATGTGATCACCACCGGCGGCATCGGCCCCACTCACGACGACATCACCGCCGATTGCGTAGCCGAGGCGTTCGGGGTCCCGCTTCACGAGCACCCGGACATTCTCGCCATGATGACCAACCGCTGGGGCGGCGAACTCAACGCGGCGCGGAGGCGTATGGCGCGAATTCCCGAGGGGGGGAGCCTCGTCAGGAACCCGGTTCAGGGCCCGCCCGGTTTCCAGATCGGCAATGTGTTCGTCCTGGCGGGCGTACCGCAGATCATGCGGGGGATGCTGGAGGACGTGGGCCCTCGGCTGCGCACCGGCGCGGTCGTGGTCTCGCGCACCGTGCGCGTGGAGGGTATCGGCGAAGGCGTCATGGCCGCGCCGCTCGAGGCCCTCGCCAGGAGCCATCCGGCGCTCAGCCTGGGCAGCTATCCGTTCTTCGGCGAAGGGGGATACGGCTCCAACCTCGTCGTCCGCGGCCGCGACGAGGCCGAGGTGATCGCCACCGCCGATGAACTGGAAGCGGCCGTGTCTGGCCTGGGCGCGCGCACCATCAGCCGCAAGGAAGACGCCCGGGCGTGACCGCCTCGCTGGCCTTCCCTATGCTCACTCTTCATCGGGGACGTGGCGGAACCTGGTAGACGCAGCGGACTTAAAATCCGCTGGCCGCAAGGCCGTGTGGGTTCGATCCCCACCGTCCCCACCAATGCTTGCGCGCCGTTCTCGCGCCGCTTCCAAAAGTCGCCGCGAAGCCTGCTACATTCGTCGTCAGGAGGCCGCGATGTCCATCACCTGCTGTATTCGCTACGTCATCGACCCGTTCAAGGCCGCCGCTTTCGAAGCCTACGCCAGGGCGTGGCAGACGATCATTCCCGCCTGCGGCGGCGATCTTCTCGGCTATTTCATGCCCCATGAGGGGACGAACAACGTGGCTTTGGCGCTGATCAACTTCGAAAGTCTCGCCGCCTATGAGGCGTACCGGGCTCGCTTGCGAAACGACGAGCGGGCCATGGCCAATTTCCGCGTGGCGCAGGAGGGCCGTTTCATCCTCTCCGAGGAGCGCACATTCCTGCGCCCCGTCGAAGCGGCCGGCCCCTCGCCCGCGTGATCGCCAGCAGGCCCCCGCTCACTTGATGGCCGGCTTCTCCGCCGCCAGCGCCAGGGCCACCGCCGGATTCATCGAATCGACCATGGCGGTCGGCATCAGGATGGTCGCGCCGCGCTCCTTGGTCGTCTCGTAGATGATGTTCATGGCGCGAAGCTGCATGGCGCCTGGTTGACCGGCGTAAGCCCTGGCCGCCTCGACGAATTGTCCGGCGACGGCGACCTCCGCCGAGCCCAGGATGATCCGCGCCTGCTTCTCGCGCTCGGCCTGGGCCTGGCGGCTCATCGCGTCCTGCAGCGCTCCGGGAATGGCGACATCGCGGATCTCCACTGAAATCACCGCGATGCCCCAGGCGGTGGTTTTTGCGCCGATCGCGGTCCGCAGTCGCTCATCGGCGGAGCGCCGGTCCGAGAGAAGGTCCGAAAGCATCGACGAACCGATCATCTCGCGCAGCGAGGTCTGGGCGACTCGCTCGATCGCCGTGCGGTAGTCGGTGATCTCCAGAGCGGCGGCCCGGGAGTCGTGGACGCGCCAGAAAATGATGGCGTCGACGTTGACCGGCACGGTGTCCCGCGTCAGGGCCTGCTCGGCGTTGAAGGCGGTGGTCTGGATCCGCTCGTCGATCACCGCCACCACTTGGTCCAGGATGGGGAAGATCAAAAAGAGGCCCGGGCCCTTGACGCCCTGCAGCTTGCCGGCGCGCAGGACGACGAACTTCTGCCAGGTGTTGGCCATCTTCAGGCTCAGGGCCACGAGGACGGCCGCGACACCGAGCAGAACTCCCTCCACAATGCCGAAGAACTCGCCGACGAACACGCCCAGGAGAATGAGCGCCATGACGACGAAAATGGTGATCGGGTTCATCGCTGGCTCCTTGATCGGTCTTGTCGCGACACCACAAGCGCGGCATTGCGGGCGCGGTCAACGGTGCGACGACGCAGCCTGGGCGGCGCACGCAACGGCCGGGCTGGGCGAAGAGGCGCGGGGCTGAGCCATGGCCATCCTCGTCACCGGCGGCACCAAGGGCATCGGCCTGGCGATCGCCATGCGCCTGGGGCGGCCGGGCAAGTCGCTGGTTCTGGCCTATCACCGCGACGATGATGCGGCCGCCGTCGCCAGGACCCGGGTCGCGGCCACCGGCGCCGCCGCGACGATCGTGCGCACCGATGTCGGGACGATCGCGGGCGCCGCGGCGATCATGGACGCGATCGAGGCCCAGGGCCTGGGCCTCGAGGTGGTCGTCCACAGCGCCGCGATGATCTATCCCACCACCCTGCTCGAGGCGGATCCCGAGCAGTTCCGGCTCGCCGTCGAGACCAACGGGCTTTCGCTGCTCTACCTTGTGCAGAAGGGCCTGCGGCTGATGCAGAGCGGCGCCAGCATCATCTTCATCACCAGCGCCGGGGCGCGGACCGTCGCCAGCCCGCGGTACGGGGCCCTGGGCGTCGGCAAGGCGGCTGCAGAGGCCATCATGCGCTATCTGGTGCCCGAGCTCGCTCCACGGGGCATTCGCATCAACGCCGTCGCTCCGGGACTGGTGGAGACGACCTCGGTCGCGGCGATGGTCGGCGGCGAGGAGGCCGCCCAGCGCCTCTTCGAGCGCGCCGCCAAGGCCAACCCCTCCGGCCGCCTCGCCCGCGACGCCGACTACGCCAGCCTGGTCGAATACCTGGCCTCGCCCGAGGCGCAGTTCATCCACGGTCAGGTCATCCACGCCAACGGCGGCGCCTTCGTCGGCTGGTGAACCGCTAGCGGTCCCAGATCGAGGCGAACTCCACGCCTTCGTCCAGCATCTGGGCCGGGCTCATCTTGTCGATGTGGCCGATGAGGCCCTTGTAGACGCCCCACCCCACGAGCTCTCTCAGGCGCGGCGAGAAGGTCCGGACTCGTTCGGGCGTCAGGCCGAGCTGCTGGTTCTCCTGCTGGCGAATGAAGCCGGCGCAATAGTTCATCGCCAGGCCGGTGCGTCGTCGCTGCGTGGTGTTGGCCCCTCCGCCATGCCACAGCGCTCCATCCCAGATCAGCACGTCGCCCGCGCGCATCTCGGCGGCGGTGGTTGCATAGGCGCCGCCGTACTCGGGGTTCGCCTTGCGGTGGCTGCCCCGAATCAGGCGCGTCGCGCCGTTCGCCTCGGTGAACTCGCCAAGCGCCCACATGGAATTGCAGACGATCGGCCGATGCGGCTTGTCCAGCGGAATGACCATGTCGTCGGCGTGGATCGGCTGGGCGACTTCTCCAGGATCGATGGCGATCGAGGAGAGGGAGGAGACCAGACACCCGGCGTCGAGCACGCCCTCGACGATCGGCAGCACCGAGGCGTGGTCCGGGACGCGCTCGAAGGGCGCGCCGCGGGCCAGCAGATTATAGATCCGCACCGTGCGCCGACCCTCGAAATCATTGGTGGAAGGCGCGGCGCCCAGCTCCCGTTCCAGGCGCGCCAGCGCGGCCCCCAGCGCCTCGATGAGGTCCGGCTCGATCGCGCCGGCGACGATGGTGAACCCGTCGCGGCGTACGCGCTCGATGTGCGCCGCCCGCGTCGCTTCGTTCATGACCGCCGCCTGCTCATTGGCCTACATTGACACCGGGGCGCGAGGGGAGGGAAGCGGCGATGCGGCAAGAGGCGAAGGTGGCCCTGGTCACCGGCGGTGGTTCGGGGATCGGCCGGGCGACGGCGCACGCCCTGGCCGCCGAGGGCTGGTCCGTCGTCGTGGCCGGCCGGCGACGCGAAGCCCTGGAAGCGACCGTCGCTCAGGGGCCCGCGCGGGCCATGCTCCCCGTCGTCTGCGATGTGACCGACCCGGCCTCGGTCGCGGCCCTCTTCGCCGCGACCAAGGAGCGTTTCGGCCGCCTCGACCTGCTCTTCAACAATGCCGGGACGGGCGCGCCGCCAATGCCGCTCGAGGACCTCTCCCTCGATCACTGGCGCCGCGTGGTCGACACCAATCTCACCGGCGCCTTCCTGTGCGCCCAACACGCCATCCGCCTGATGAAGGCCCAGGATCCGCGCGGCGGGCGGATCATCAACAACGGCTCGATCAGCGCCCACAGTCCCCGGCCCAACTCGGCCCCCTACACGGCGACCAAGCACGCCATCACCGGCCTCACCCGCTCCATCGCCCTCGACGGCCGCCAGCACGGCGTCGCCTGCGGCCAGATCGACATCGGCAATGCGGCGACCCAGATGACCGCCCCCATGGCGCGCGGCATGCCCCAGGCCAGCGGCGCCATCGCCGCCGAGCCGACGATGGATGTCGCCGACGTCGCTCGCGCCGTCGTCACCATGGCGGGCCTGCCGCTCGAGGCCAACATCCTCTTCATGACCGTCATGGCGACGAACATGCCGTTCGTCGGCCGAGGATGACGGCGCGACGGCTCAAGCTCTTGCGATTTCTATCGTGCGCCTCGCCAGCGCCTCGATGCTGTCCACCAGGGGCGCCTCGACGTCGGCCTGGCTCAGCACCAGGGGGATCTCGGTGCAGCCGGCGAGGATGACGTCGGCCCCCGCGTCGATGAGACGAGCCGCGAGGCCCCTCATGGCCGCGCGCGTCCTCTGGCCGACGTCGCCCGCCTTGACCGCGTAGATCAGGGCCATGAATCGCGCCTGCGCCTCCGGCTCGCACACAACCGTCGCCAGGCCGCGTCGGGCGAGCGCGTTCTGATAGAGCCCGGCCTCCAGGCAGCCGTCGGCGGCGAGGATGCCCACCGACTGCGGCGCGTGCGCCGCCGCCTCGTCGCAGGCCGTCTCGATGAGATCGATGAAGGGCAGGCTTGTCGCCGCCGTGATCGCCCCGGCATAGGCGTGGGCGGCGTTGCACGGCATCACCAGAAGCTGGGCGCCGGCCCGCTCCAGTCCCTTGGCCATGGTCGCGAGCACCGCCTGCGGCGATGCCCCGCCCGCCCGCGCGGCCTCGTTGCGGTCGGGCACGTGCGGATTGCAGTCGACGATCAGGTGCAGGTGATCTTCATCGCGCGCCGCCCCGGTGAGCGCCTGCAGCCGGGCCATGAAGTGGACCGTCGCCGCCGGTCCCATGCCGCCGATGATCCCCACCGTGCGCCCGCTCATGAAGCGAGCACGCCCTGGTAGGCATAGAGGGCGGGCGATCCGCCGGTGTGGACAAAGAGCACGTTCTCGCCGGCCTTGAAGGCGCCGCGCCGCGCCAGGGCGATGAGGCCCGCCATGGCCTTGCCGGTATAGACCGGGTCCAGGAGCACGCCCTCGAGACGGGCCAGCATCCGCACCGCCTCGACCATCTCGGGAGAGGCCAGGGAGTAGCCGGGCCCCACCCATTCATCCAGGGCGGTGACGGCGCCGCGTTCGATCGGCCGCCGCAGTTCGAGCAGATCGGCGGTCGCCTGCGCCAGGGCCAGCACATTGGCCTCCTGCTCGGCGCGCGGTCGGCGGACGTTGACGCCGGTGAGGGCGATGCCGGCCTCGCGGGCCGCCAGCCCCACCAGCAGGCCAGCGTGCGTCCCGGCGCTGCCGCTGGCGCAGACGATGTGGTCGATCGCCAGTCCCATCTCGAAACTCTGGTCGATGATCTCGTTGGCGCACGCCACATAGCCCAGCGCGCCGAGCGGGTTCGATCCGCCGCCCGGGATGATGTAGCCGCGGCGGCCGAGGCCGGGCAGGTCCTCGGCCAGGGCGGTCATGGCCGCGTCCAGGTCGGCGCCGGCGGCCACGACGCTGATCGCCTCGACGCCCATCAGGCCGAACAGGAAGTTGTTGCCGCTGGCGCCGGCGTCGTAGCTGCCCGGCACCCGCTCTTCGAGAACCAGCCGGCACTTGAGACCTTCCCGCGCGGCCGCGGCGAGAGTGAGGCGGCAGTGGTTCGATTGGACGGCGCCGACGGTGATCAGGGTATCCGCGCCATTGGCCAAAGCGTCGGCGACCAGGAACTCGAGTTTTCGGGTCTTGTTGCCCCCCGCGGCAAGCCCAAGGGTGTCATCCCGCTTGATGTAGAGGCGCGGTCCTCCCAGGGCGCGGCTGAGGTTGTCGAGGGGTTCGATGGCGGTGGCGTGCGCCGTGTAGCGCCGCCTTGGAAACCTTGCCAGATTCATCGCCGTTGTCCCGGCGCGCCAGAGCCGAACGACGGACGCTGCGCGCTGCCCTGGACGCTACTCGGCGGGAAGGCCTAGTCGCAACGTCTCAGCCGCAGACCCGGCGGGAGAGTGGTCGCCTCGTCACCACAGGCGCTGGCGAGCTGCCCCTGGGACAGGCCCCGGGCGCGATCCATTTCGGCGCCGGAGAAGTTGACACCGGAGAGGTTCGCGCCGGCGAAGTCCGAACCCTGGAGGTAGGCGCCGACGAATGAGGCGTTGGCGAGGTTCGCGCTGGTAAAATCGGCGCTCGAGAACACGGCGCCATAGGCGTTGACGTCGCGCAGATCGCCGCGGGCGAAGCTGGTGTGATTCATCACCGAGGCGGAGAGATCGGCCTGACGAAGGCGAGCGCCGGCGAAACTTCGACCATTGATCCTGGCGCCGCCGAAGTCGGCCTGAAAGAGATTGCATCCTGGGCAGTTGGCGCCGGCGCGAGCGTGACCGATCTGCGCGGCGTTCTGCGCGAGCGCCGGGGCGGCGGAAAGAGCCAGGGCCGCGCCCAGGCTGGCGACGAGGAGTTTCATTTCGGCACAGGCCTTCGCTGAAATTGGGTTGACATCGCCACCCTCTCGCAAACCCTGGACCATCGACCGGCGGCGAAGGGATGTCGCCGGGCGTCGGCGGGAAGCGTTCCTGTTTCGGCGCCCCCGGCCTAGCCGCCCGCGCGGCCGTGCCGCTCGCCGCAGGTCTGGCAGATCAGGCTCTGACCCTTTCGCACCAGCGCAAGATCGCCGCACGCCGGGCAGACGTCCGCCGTCGCGGCGGCGCCGCCGCCCTTCCCCTCGCGCGCGGTGAAGGGCAGGAAGACGAGATTGTCCGGGGCGGCGCCGCGCGAGAAGCCCTTGGAGATGAAGCGGGACGCGGGCTGGGTCTGTGGTCCGGGCATCGGCCCTTCCGCAGGGGTCTGGTGACCCAGGCCATCGGCGTTCAAGTCATCGTTGGTCGCGTTGGCGAGATCGCGCCGGCCCAGGTAGGAGACCCCAAGTTCGCGGAACGCGTAGTCGAGGATTGAAGTCGCCGATCGGATCGAATCATTGCCGCTTACCGGACCGGCGGGCTCGAAGCGGGTGAAGACAAAGGCGTCGACGAATTCCTCGAGGGGCACGCCGTATTGCAAGCCGATGGAGATTGCGATCGCGAAGTTGTTCATCACCGACCGGAAGGCCGCGCCTTCCTTGTGCATGTCGATGAAGATTTCGCCCAACTCCCCATCGTCGTACTCGCCGGTGTGCAGGTAGACCTTGTGACCGCCCACGGCCGCTTTCTGAATATAGCCCTTGCGCCGGTCAGGAAGCCGGCGGCGGCTTGGCGGCGCCTCGACGATCTTTTCGACGACGCGTTCGCGCACAGGCTCGGCCGCCGCGGGGCGAGCTTCGTCGGCAGGCGCATGGGGCACGTTCAAAGCAAAACCAATCGGGGGCCGGTCGCGGGTGATGCGCAGCGCGCGGACTCCGGCCTGCGCGGCCCTGGTCTGGATCGCGGCGGCTACAGAAGGCGAGCAGTCGAAAGCGAGTTGCAGGCTCGCCGGAGCCGGCGCGCAGGCGAAGACCTGGGTCGCCGCGGCCATCGCCAGCCGTGCTTCGACCCCGACTTCGCCGGCGTCGAGGAACACCGACCGGGCCCCTTCCGGAACGAAGGCGGCGCTCGAGAGCCTGCCCGCGCCCAAGGCGAACCGCTCCGCGGCGCGGACTTCCTCTTCGGTGAATCCCGCCGCCTCGAGGGTGTCGAAGCCGCTCTCGAGGATGGCCTGTTCCGGCGCCCCCAGCACATCGCGAACAAAGCCGGCGCCCACTACCGCCGGAGCGAAGGCGGCGCGAAGCGTCGCGACCCCCGCCAGGGCCGCCTCGGCGGCGTCGATTTCGTGTTCGGTGAAGCCCTTGGCCGTCAGGCTCTCCGGGTTGACGCCCGGCGCCCCGCAAAGGCTGCGCCGGCCCAACAGGTGCGCGCGCGCCTCGTCGGCATCGATCTCAAGGCGGGCTAGAGCCTGCAGCGCCGCTTCACTCAACACCGCCATGGTGGTGGCGTCGGCGGTCTCCGCGGTGCTCACCGGGCCTTCCCAAGGCGCATCGCCCAGGGAGAAGGCGCCCAGGCGCAGGGCCGCCTCGCGATCGTCGATCGCTCCGAACACCTGGGCGTTGCGCAACGCGCCGCCCGCGGCGATGGCGATGCGCGCCTGATCGAACAGCAAGACAGCCCTGGCGGCGACCGGGTCGAGGCTGAGCGCCTGCGCGCTGGCGATGCGCCTTTCGAGATCTTCGAGCACCGCTGTGCGTTCGTCGGCGAATTGCGGATAGGGACCCAGGGCGGTGGCGAGTTCGACCGAGGCGGCGAACCCGGCGGCCGCGCCCAGGGCGTTGAGCGCCGCCGCTCGTCTGCGCCCCGCTTCGCTGGCGTATGCGAGCCCTTCCGCGGCCAGCCGCTCGGCGAGCCCGGCGAGGCCCAAGGCGAGGGCGCGGCGGTCACGTCGCCGGTAGGCATCCGCCGGATCGGCGCAGAACCCCGCGGAAACCTCGATGTCCAGGGCGAAGACCGCCAGACGCACGACGGCCTCCAACTCGGCGTTGTTCTCGAGGGCCATCACGTTCACCCAGGCCGCCGGGGCGGCGGCGGCGTAGGCGAGGGCGGAGGCATCCCGTTGGGAAAACGCGAGCGTCAGGGCGCCTGACCGCCAGCCGATCGCCGCCGCCCGGGCAGCGAAATCACCCTCGGCGCAGATCTCCTCCCGGGAGGCGACAACGATGATCGGCAGGGCCGGCTCAGCCATGAACTCCGTGCCGAGGCCAATGCGCGCCAAAGCGATGGCATCGGCGATCTCGCCTTCCGCCGCCCCCGCGGAGCGGGCGGCGAGCGCGGCGCGCGCGAGCGCATTATTCTTCGCCGGGTCGGCGCAGGCGTCACTGTCGCCCTCGCAGCGCAGGATCGCATCGCCGACCGCGGTGAGCGTGCGGACGGTCGGTGACGGCGCACTGGTCTCGGCGGGCGGACACAGCCCCGCCAGATCGGCGATTCGCAGAGGAGGCGAGGTGACGAAATCCGGCGCAAACGGATGAACGCGGCATCCGAAGGGACGCTGAGAACCCATGCAAAGCACTCGGTGCGCCATCAACGACGCGAGATCGGCACGAAATGAGGTCGCCTGTTCCAGATGCCCAAAGGCGCCCAACGCCGATCCCCACGCCGCCGCCCGCCGGGCATAGCGGTCGGGCCCCGCGGCGAGCAGCGGATCGAGATCACCCTCCGGCCGCAGGGACGGCGGCAGTTCGACGCCAGGATAGTCGCCGGGGATCGTGTCGGCCCAGTCGAGCCACGCCTCGACCTGGGCGCCGGTCCACCCACGCGGCGCGCAGACCTCGGTGACCTCGCTCGGCCGCTCCACGAGACGCCGATCGACATCGGGCGGTGGACCCAGGAAGGCGAAGGGTGAGGCGGGCAGCGATTCGGCTCCTAAGGACCGCGAGGAGGGTAGGATCGGGTATATCCCGCTGCAATAGATATGGGGAACGGACGCGAATGACCCACAAAGTATAGATTCCGATCACCTGGACGGACTTCGGCGCAAACCGTATAAGCAGCCGCGTGCTCAGGGCGATCTTCACGTGGTGGAACGGCGCGACGATCGGCGCCGCCTTGCAGATTCACAAGGGCAGCCAACTCATCGGCGAGGACGAGTTCGGCAATCGATATTTCGAAACCCACCGGGCGCGACTGAAACAGGATGGCCGCACCCGCCGCTTCGTCATCTACAAAGGCTACGCCGACGCCTCGAAGGTTTCGGCCGACTGGCACGGCTGGTTGCACCACACCTTCGTCAACCCTCCGACCGTGACCCCGTTGCCGCGCCGATCCTGGGAGCGCGGCCATCAGCCCAATCTCACCGGCACCGTCTGGGCTTGGCGGCCGAGGGGTTCGATCGCGAAGGGCGGCGATCGTTCGCCGGCCACGGGAGACTATGAAACGTGGACCCCAAACTGATACGCGCCGCGATCGTGGGCTCTTTGGCCGCGGCTGTCGTGGGCGCCGGCGCACTGGGTCTGGCGCGCGCGCAGTCTCCGGAGACTTCACCCTCTCCACCGCCGCCCCCCACGCCGTCCGAGGCGCCGCCGGCGCAGGCCCCCGAGACAATGGCCCCGCCATCCAATGCGACGGCCCCCGTGATCGTCGCGCCGCCGGACAACGAAAGCGCGCAACCGGTCCTGGACGTCCCAGAGGCGCCCGCCAAGCCCAAGGCGCCGCCGCGCAAGGTGGAGGCGGAGGCTGTAAAGCCGCCCGAACCTCCCAAGCCCGTGCGCAGCCCGGTGGCGATCCTTCAGGCCCTCGACAAGGTCTCGGCCGAAACCATCCGTTTCGCCGCCCCGGTCGGGCGCAGGGTGCGCTACAAATCCCTGGTTTTTACCGTCAGGGCCTGTGAGACCCGCAATCTCGACGGGCCTCAACCCAAGGCCGCGGCCTACCTTCTGGTCGAGTCGCAACCGCGGGGCGCGCCGGGAGGCGAGCCGCCCCCCGCAAAGCGAGTTTACCAGGGGTGGATGTTCGCCACCGCACCGGGCATCCACCCACTACAACATCCCGTCTACGACGCTTGGCTGATCGCCTGCAGCGCCGCCGAACCCCCGGCGTAGGGGCTCAACTTCCAGAAATCCGACGACGCGGCCAAGGCGAGCGCGAGCTGGGCGAGGTAGTCGGCGCGGGAAATCTCGACCGCGCCGAAGCCTTGAAGGTGGTCGGTGACGAACTGGGTGTCGAGTAGCGAGAAGCCCCCGCGGCGCAAGCGGGCGACCAGATGGGTCAAGGCGACCTTGCTCGCGTCGCGGTCGGTCTGGAACATGCTCTCGCCGAAAAAGGCGCCGCCGATCGCCACGCCATAGAGTCCGCCGACCAGGGCGCCTCCGCGCCAGGCCTCGATGCTGTGCGCATGCCCGCGAACGAAGAGTTCCACGCACAGCCGCTGGATCGAGCGGTTGATCCAGGTCTCGAGCCGGCCGGGCCGGGACGCGGCGCAAGCCTCGATGACAGCCTCGAAGGCGCTGTCGAGTCGGATCTCGAACGGGCTGCGGCGCACTGTCCGCGCCAGGCGTCTGGAAACACGGAAACCGTCCAGGGGAATCACCCCCCGACGCGCCGGGTCGACGAGAAACATTCGCCGGTCGAGCCGCGCATCGGCCATCGGGAAGACGCCGCGCCGATAGCAGTCGATCAGATCGTCGGCGGTGAACGGCTCGAGGCGTTCGGGATCTGTCGGCCGCATTGCCGTGTCAGGCCTGCGCCCTGATCCACCGCTCCAGCCAGTGGATGTCGTACCGTCCCTCGAGGATATCGGGTTCGACCAGCAGGTCCTGAAAAAGCGGAATGGTGGTGTCCACTCCGGCCACCACCATCTCACCGAGGGAGCGGTTGAGGCGGGCTATGCACTCGGTACGGTCGCGTCCATGCACGATCAGCTTGCCGGCCAGGCTGTCGTAGTAGGGCGGGATGGCGTAGCCGGTGTACAGCGCCGAATCCAGGCGCACGCCGAGTCCCCCCGGCGCGTGGAAGTCGGTGACCAAACCGGGAGAGGGCGTGAATGTCCGGGGGTTCTCGGCGTTTATCCGGCACTCGATGGCGTGGCCTTCGAAGGTGATGTCGTCCTGGGTGAGCGACAATGGCAGGCCAGCGGCGATGCGGATCTGTTCTCGCACCAGATCGATCCCGGTGATCGCCTCGGTCACCGGATGCTCCACCTGAAGCCGGGTATTCATTTCGATGAAGAAGAACCGCCCGTCTTCGTGGAGGAACTCGACCGTCCCCACCCCGAGGTAGCCGATCGCCTTGACCGCCTCGACCACCACCTCGCCGATCGCGGCGCGCTGGGAGGCGTCGATCACCGGCGAGGGCGCCTCCTCCATCATCTTCTGGTGGCGCCGCTGCAGCGAACAGTCGCGCTCGCCCAGGTGGCAAACCTCGCCGAACGCGTCGGCGATCACCTGAATCTCGATGTGCCGGGGGGTCGAGAGGTAGCGCTCCATATAGACCGCGTCGTCGCCGAAGCTCGCCTTGGCCTCACCGCGCGCGGTGGCAAAGGCTTCGGGCACGTCGTCACGGGTGGCGGCGACCTTCATCCCGCGCCCCCCACCCCCCGCCGCCGCCTTGATGAGCACCGGGTAGCCGATCGCATCGGCGGCGCGCAGAGCCTCGGCCTCTCCGTTGATGGCCCCCTCCGAACCGGGCACCACCGGGATGCCGACCGCGGCGACCGCGCGCTTGGCCGCGATCTTGTCGCCCATGATGCGGATGTGTTCGGGTCTGGGGCCGATGAAGGTATAGCCGTGCGCCGCGACGATCTCGGCGAAGCGGGCGTTCTCCGAGAGGAAGCCGTAACCGGGATGCACCGCCTGGGCGCCGGTGATTTCGCAGGCCGCGATGATGGCGGGAATGTTGAGATAGCTTTTGGCGGCCGGCGCGGGCCCGATGCAGACGCTTTCGTCAGCGAGACGGACGTGCATGGCGGTGCTGTCCGCTTCCGAATGCACGGCCACCGTCGAGATGCCCATTTCCTTGCACGCCCGGTGGATGCGCAGGGCGATCTCGCCGCGGTTGGCGATGAGGATCTTTTCGAACACCGACCTAGCCGATGACCACGAGCGGCTCGCCGTATTCCACCGGCTGGGCGTCGGCGACCAGGAACTCCACAATCCTGCCCGAGCGGGGCGCGGTGATCGGATTCATCGTCTTCATGGCCTCGACCAGTAGCAGGGTCTGGCCCTCGACCACCATGTCGCCAACGCGCGCGAAGGGCTCGGCTCCGGGCTGTGCCTGGAAATAGACGGTTCCGACCATCGGCGAGGTGACGATATCACCGGAGGGAACACTCTCCCTGACTGGCCCGCCGGCGGCGGCGGGCGGGGGGGCCGCGGACGCGCTGACCGCTGTGGCCCCAGCGGCCCAGCCTGTTACTGTGACGGGCGCCGGGGCCCTGGCGACGCGGATGCGCAGGCCGTCGCGATCGACCTCGATCTCGGTGAGCCCGGTCTCGTTGAGAATATCCGCCAGTTCGCGGATCTGGCGCACATCGAAATGACCGGCCGGAGCCTTGGTGTTTGGCATGGGCGACGACCTTGCTGAGGCTTTCAGGTTCGCGGCCGGGGAGTAAGGCCGCAGGCCGCCTCCACCGCCAGTTCGTAGCTCGCCGCGCCAAACCCGCTGACGACGCCCGTCGCGGCGAGCGAGACATAGCTGGAGCGCCGGAATTCCTCGCGCGCCGCAGGGTTGGAGAGATGGCATTCGACGATCGGCATCGCCAGGGCCTTCAGTGCATCGAACAGGGCGATCGACGTGTGGCCGTAGGCGGCCGGGTTGATGACCAGGGCGCAGCCTTCGCGTCCGCACTCCTGAACCCAGTCGATCAGTTCACCTTCGGCGTTGGTCTGGCGGAAGACGACGGTGCGGCTGTGCCCCTGGGCGCGCTTTTCGCACAAGGCGCGAATATCCTCGAGAGTGTCGCGGCCGTAGATCTCTGGCTCGCGGGCGCCCAACAGGTTGAGATTGGGGCCGCTCAGGACATAGATGGGTTTAGACATTCCGTCCCGCCGCCCTCCGGCGCGTCTTGTATCGCCCGCCGGCTGGGCTAACAAGCGCGCGGGCGCAAGGAGCGAGGCTCGCGTGAATCTGGTTCTGAATGGCGAGAAGCGCTGCTTCGAGAGCGTGACCGACCTGGCAGCACTGGTGGCGCGGCTGGGGCTGGACCAGCGCAAGGTCGCGGTGGAGCGTAACCTCGCGATCGTCCCGAGTTCGGCCTACGCCCTGACCGCGCTTTGCGACGGCGACCGAATCGAGATCGTGCATTTCATCGGCGGTGGGTGATCCCCCATGGATGGTTCGGCGCACCCCGCGGAAGACACCTGGACGGTCGCGGGCCGCACCCTGCGCTCACGCCTGATCGTCGGCACCGGCAGAATGAAGGACTATGCGCTGAACGCCGCGGCCGCCGAGGCGGCCGGGGCGGAGATCGTCACCGTGGCCCTGCGGCGGGTGAACCTCTCCGACCCCGCCCAGCCGATGCTGGTCGACTACTTCAAGCTGGACCGGTTCATCTACATGCCCAATACCGCCGGATGTTTCACCGCCGAGGAGGCTGTCCGCACGCTCCGCTTGGCGCGCGCCGCCGATGGCGGAACTCTGGTCAAGCTGGAGGTGCTGTCCGACACCAGGACGCTCTATCCGGACATGGAAGAGACCCTGCGCGCGCTGAAGCTCCTCGTCGCCGACGGCTTCGATGTCATGGTCTATTGCACCGACGATCCCGTTTTCGCACGAAAGCTGGAGGGCGCCGGCGCGGCGGCGATCATGCCCTTGGGCGCACCGATCGGCTCGGGACTCGGGATCCAGAACAGGGTCAACATCCGCCTGATCGTCGAGCAGGCAAAGGTGCCGGTGCTGGTCGACGCCGGGGTGGGCACGGCCTCGGACGCCGCGGTGGCGATGGAGCTGGGCTGCGACGGGGTGCTGATGAACACCGCGATCGCCGAGGCCAAAGACCCGGTCCGCATGGCGCGCGCCATGAAGCACGCGGTGATCGCCGGCCGCGAGGCCTATCTGGCCGGCCGCATGCCCAGACGCCTCTACGCCGATCCATCCTCGCCGATGGCCGGACTGATCTGAACGGCCCGAGTTTCGCTTCATGTCTCGCTCAATCCTCGCGCAGCCTTGCAGTGCGAAGAAGCGGGCAATCTAAGCAGCCCTCGCCGGCGGCGCCCCTGCGGCCCGTCGAGCCTTGGCGATGGCCGCGTTGAGTGCGTCCATGTCTTCGCCGGGAATGATCTCGTCGCCGACGATGAAGGACGGCGTGCCGCCGAGATCCAGCTTCTTGAAAAGGACGGTGACATCCGCGATCTGCGCTTTTCCCGCCGGGTAGTCGGCGAGGTCGGCCGGGTTGGCGCCCAGTCGCTGGGCGATCTGGTCGATGGTCGCGACGTCGAGCGGCCTGGCCGCCATGAACGCCCGATAGACCGCGAGGTAGTCGCCGCCGGCCTTCTTCACCGCCAGGGCGGCGAGCGCCGCGTGCTCCGAGGTCGCGCCAAAGATCGGCATCTCCTTGAACACGAACCGAATGTCCGGGTTGGCGCGGATCAGGGCGAGAACCTTGGGCGCGACGTTGGCGCAGTGCGGACAGCGATAGTCATAGAACTCGGTCACGGTGATGGCGCCGCGAGGGTTGGCCACGAAGTCGCGCGGGTCGCGTTCGATCGCCGCGCGCAGCTGGGGAAGCCGGGCGCTCGCCTTGGCCTGGTCGGCCGCATCGTCGGCGGCCATCTTGGCCTGGAGCTTCTGCAGCGCTTCCTCGATCACTTCGGGATGGGCGATGAGATAGGCCTTGACCCTGGCGTCGAAGGACTTGTCGCTGACCGTGGTGGCATTGCAGGCGACGATGGCGAGCGCGGCTGTCAGGACCGCGGAGAGCACCAGACGCACTCCTAGGCGCCTTTGCCCATGGCCTTGAGTTCCGCCGGGGAGGGCTTGGAGGCCAGGGCGATATCGGTGGCTCGTCGCCATTCGGGGCTGTCCTTCTTGAGCAGGTCGCGGGCGCGCATCGCGAAGATCCTCGCGTCGCGCGACTGACCCAGATTGAAGTTCTGTTCGGCGGCGGCCAGTCGCGCCATCCCAGCCTCGCCCTTGCCGTCGTAGGCTTCGGAGAGCAGACGCCAGGCGAGCGGGTCGTCGGGTTCCCTATCTAGCGCGCGGCGGATGTCGGCGATCGCTTCGTCGTAGCGTTTGGGGTCGTTCTGGGCCAGTAGTGTCTGGCCGAGATTGACCAGCAGCAGCGGCGCGTCCGGCTTCAGTTCCACCGATTTTCGGTGCGCGGGTTCGGCTTCCTTAGGCCGGCCGGCTTCGAACAGGACCTGGCCCTTCAATTCCCAGAGATAGGGGTCGGTCGGCCGCTCTCCGATCAGGGCGTCGATCTTCTGCAGGGCGGTCGCCGTCTCGGTCTCCTTGTAATAGGCGATGGCGCGCGCATAGCGGGCGGCGAACGAGGTGTCGGTTTCGGGATAGTCGTTGAGTGTTTGTCCCGGACCGTCGAGGAAACCCTCGAGTTTCGCCTTCATCAAGGCGTGGCTCGCCACCGCCTCGGGGCTATCGGTCGCCCCGACATGGGGTTGTTGCGCAACCCGCGCGGCGAGGGCTTCGATGCGATCATCGCTGAGCGGATGGTCGCGGAAGTATGGAAATCGTTTTTCGTCCGAGAAAACTTCCTCGTATCGGAAGGCGTTGAAGAAATCGACCAGCCCCTGGCCCGAGACGCCCGCCTTCTCCAGATAAGTGACCGCGGCCTGGTCTGCTCTGGCTTCCTGCTCACGCGAATAGCCCAGGACCGAGATCTCGGCGAAATAGCTCGAGGAAAAGACCAGGCCGGCGGCCGCGTCCGGCGCGCCGGCGAAGGCGGCGAGTATGCCCAGGCCGATGCCGAGCAGCAGAGGCCCCATGGCCTGGTGGCCGATTTCACCGGAGCGGGCGAGGTGGCCGCCGGCGATGTGGCCGGTCTCGTGGGCGATCACCCCGATGAGCTGGTTGGGCGTCTTGGTCTCGAGGATGAGCCCGGTGTTCAGGAAAAGCTGCTGGCCCCCCGCCGAGAATGCATTGAGTTCCTTGTCGGCCACAATGTGGATCTGCACATCCTTCGGATCCAGGCCGGCGGCGGTGAAGATGGGATCGGCGTCGGATCGCAGGATCTGCTCGATCTCGGTGTCGCGGATGATGGAGACCGGAGGAGCGGACTGGGCGAAGGCGGGCCCCGCCGATTCCGCGAGCAAGGCGCCGACCGCAAGGGTCCCGATCAGAACCCGCAGACTACGCACGGACGAGGAGGCGCTCACGGCATTCTCCGGCTCGCACCCACGCCCTTCCCAAGTCGCGGCGAAACCTAACGCCTCACGCGCCCCGGCGCCACCATCCGCGGCGCGGAGCATGCGGCGGGGAGGAGATTTCCGCGGGGTCCGGCGTATCGCTCGTTTCGATATGCAGCTCCGCGAACGGCTGGGGCGCCGACTCTGACCCTTCACGAACGGGCGCCGGAGGGGGTTCGACGGCGAGAGCTTCGATCGGCCCAGTGGCCGCCTCTTCGGCCCCAGCCTCCTCGGGGACGGCCTCCTCGGGGACGGCCTCCTCGGGGACGGCGACCGCGCGGCCGGCGCCGCGCCGGCGGGCGCGAACGGGTTTGGCCGGCGCTGGTTCGCTGGGGAGTTCGACCCAGATCTCCTCGTTTCCGGCGGACGTCTCGGCGGCGATCACCGCCTGCCTGACGGGCTCATCCGGCGCTATGGGGGATTGGGCCGCCGGCGGCGGTGGGGGCGAGGCGATCTCGGCCGGCCCTCGCCATTGGTAGGGGTCGTCGCCATTCAGTCGAGCTGGCCAGGACCAGGCGTAGACGTCGCCCGGAATGGCTTCCTCGCGCCCGCGCCGCCCACCCCGTCGGCCGCGCCGGCGGCGCTGCGAGGGCTCGCCTTGGCTCTCCGTCTCTGGGATGCCGGGCGCCGTCTCGCGGATCGGACCGACGACAGGCGAAGCGGGTTCGGCGTCCCGTCGGCCGCGCCGGCGCCGCCTGCCACGACGCCGCGTGGCGTCCTCATCGGGGGAGAGGCTGGCACGCCCTTCGCCCGCACCATTGCCCGGACGTCCCCGCAAGCCGTCCTGGGCGCGGATTTCCTCCGGTTCCTCCTCTTCCTCTTCCTCTTCCTCGTTCTCGGCCTCGTCCGCCTCCGCCTGGGCGTCGTAGCCATCCGCGTCGGCGGGCGTTTCGCGGCCGGTCGCTGGCTCGCCATCGTGAATTCGCACGGTCTCCGGCGTGATGTCGGAAATGCGCTCGATGTGATGCTCGGCGTGGGAGAGGGCCTCGTCGATCACCACGCGCGCGAAAAGTCCGTGCGCGTGGAGCATTTTCGTCAGGTATTCGCGCTTCTGATTGAGGATGTAGAGACCGACGTCGCGGGGGGCCCTGACGACCACCTCGCCGCCACCTTTGAGCGCCTCGATCTGCAGAGCCCGCAGAGCCGCTAGAGCGCTCGATTCCACCGAGCGCACGCGCCCGGCGCCTTGGCAGACCGGACAGGCGTGGGTGGTGCCTTCGAGAATCCCCGTTCGCCGGCGCTGACGGCTGATCTCCATCAGGCCGAAAGGCGAGATCCGGCCCATCTGGATCCGCGCGCGGTCGTCCTTGAGGCAATCCTTGAGCGTCTTCTCCACCGCTCGATTGTTCTTCGCCTCGTCCATGTCGATGAAATCGATGACGATGAGGCCGGCGAGGTCGCGCAGCCGCAACTGCCGCGCGGTCTCCTCGGCCGCCTCGAGATTGGTCTTCAGCGCCGTCGCCTCGACGTTGCGCTCCTTTGTGGCGCGCCCGGAGTTCACATCGACCGCGACCAGCGCCTCGGTCTGGTTGATCACCAGATATCCCCCTGACCTCAGCGGGACTATCGGCGAGTAGATCTGCGAGAGACGGTCTTCGATCTTGTGGTGGACGAACAGGGGCGCCGGGTCACGGTAGGGCTGGATCTTCTTCGCCTGCGTCGGCATCAGCATGCGCATGAACTCGCGCGCGTCGCGGAAACCGGCCTCGCCTTCGACCCAGACCGCTTCGATGTCCTTGTCGAAGAGATCACGGATGGCCCGCTTGACGAGATCCTCCTCCTCATAGATGAGCGCTGGAGCGATCGAATGGAGCGTGGTCTCGCGGATGTTTCCCCACGCCCGCGACAAATATTCGTAATCTCGCTTGATCTCCGCCTTGGTGCGCTTGGCGCCGGCGGTGCGAACGATGAGACCCATGCCCTGGGGCACGTCCAGATCGGCGACGATGGAGCGCAGCCGCTTGCGGTCCGTCACGGTGGTGATCTTGCGGCTGATGCCGCCGCCTCGATCGGTATTGGGCATCAGCACGCAATACCGCCCAGCCAGCGAAAGATAGGTCGTCAGCGCCGCGCCCTTGGTGCCGCGTTCCTCCTTGACGACCTGGACCAGCATGATCTGGCGGCGTTTTATGACTTCCTGGATCTTGTACCTGCGCACGAGCCGGCGCCGGCGACGCTCGACCTCCTCATCGATCTCGTCTTCCTCATCGAGGCCGCCCGTGCTCTCCGCCTCGTCCTCGGCGCTTTCCGCCGGGGCCGGTGGGGCTTGATCCTCCTCCTCGCTTTCCGCCTCGCGCATCAGCGCTTCGCGGTCGGCGTGGGGGATCTGGTAGTAGTCGGGGTGGATCTCGTTGAAGGCCAGGAACCCATGGCGATTGCCGCCATATTCGACGAACGCCGCCTGGAGGCTCGGCTCGACCCTCGTCACCTTGGCCAGATAGATGTTGCCGCGCAGCTGCTTCTTGGCGCGACTTTCGAAATCAAATTCCTCGAGGCGGTCGCCGTCCAGGACGACCACCCGGGTTTCCTCCGGGTGTGCCGCGTCGATCAGCATTTTCTTTGACATATCGAGCTTCTCCGAGGCGCGCGGCGGATCTTTGATCCGGGCGCCGGCTTGAGGGGCGCGCCATAAAATCCGCTCCGAACGCACGCACGCCTTGGGCGGCGGCTCGTTGGGTCGGAAGCGGGGCGTCGGCGGCGCAGCCCATGGTTGTTCCAATGATCACGCCATCAAGAGAGAGGCGCGGGTAGGATGACGCGTCTGGAGCGCCTCATCGGCGCTTCGCCCGACGCTTAAGGGCGCGCAGGAAACGCTGATGTCCTCGAGGACGGCGCGTGCGCGGAGCGATCCTAGGCGAAGGCGCTGCGAAAGGAAAGGCAAGGCTTTGCGCGGCTCGTCGGGCGGCAAACTTCGGGGGCCGCGCGGCATGGCGCATGGCGACGATGAGCCGCCGACTTAATCCTTTTGCTACGTCGACACTGAGATACTGTACGGCTGAGCCCTCGAGGCTCTGGGTTGCGGGACGTGGAATGCGCGCGGGTCTGGCGAGCGCTTTGAAGCTGGGATGGCTCAGGCTGCTGCTGGCGGCCGTCCTCGCCGCCGGCTGCGCCGCCGCTGTCGCCGCGACCGATTCGGCGGTCGCCGGATCTGGGGTGATCGGGCTGAGACTGGGCGGGGATCGCAATGAAACCCGGATTGTCGTCGACCTCGACCGGGGCGTCTCGGCGAAGGCGCCTTCGGCGAGCGAGCCGGCCACGCGACTTGTTCTGTTCCTGCCCAGCGTCGGAGCCGGCGCGGGCCTGCGGGGACCGGGCCTGGGTCTGGTGCGGGCCTGGAAGCTCGACAACCGTCCAGGGGGCGGGCGACTCACCCTCCAGCTGGCGCGCGCCGGCGCGATTCGCCGTCGGTTTCTGCTGCCGCCCAGCGATGCCGTGAAACATTATCGCTATGTGATCGATGTGGACGCCGCCGTGGAGGCGCCCGCGCTTACGGCAAGGCCGATCCCGGTCCTGGCTGTCGCCCAGCCCCTGCCGCCAGCGCGCCATCAAAAGAGGGTCGTGGTCATCGACGCCGGGCACGGCGGCCACGATCCGGGCGCTCAGAGCGCATCCCACGCCGAGAAGGACATCACCCTCCAAGCCGCCCAGGCGCTCAAGGCGAGGCTCGAGCGCGGCGGCCGCTACAAGGTGGTGATGACCCGCGCCTCCGATATCTATGTCCCGCTGGAGGAGAGGGTGCAGATCGCCAGGCGCGCTGGCGCCGATCTGTTCATTTCCCTGCATGCCGATTCGGCGGGCGCAGATGTCGGCACCCATGGCGCGAGCGTCTATACTCTCTCCGATGAGGGCGGCGCGCGGGTCACTCGGGTGCTCGACCGCCATGAGTGGTTCAACAAGACGGCCGCTCGTGACGGCGATCCGGCGGTGGGACAGATATTGCTGGATCTCACCCAGCGAAGCACGCGCAACCGATCGGCGGTCTTCGCCCAGATCCTGGTCGATCGCGTCGGCGACCAGGTGGATTTGTTGCCGCGCAGCCATCGGGACGCGGGCTATTTCGTCCTGCTGGCGCCGGACGTGCCGGCGGTCCTGCTGGAGATGGGATTCATCACCAGCGCCGACGACGAGAAACGTCTCACCGATCCGGTCCAGCGCCGCCGGCTGATGGATACTGTGGCCGAAGCGATCGACACCTATTTCGCCGGCCAATCGCGCTTCGCGGCGCGCTGAGCTCATTGCGCAAGCTCGCCGTTGGCGCCCGTCGAGAACGAGGCTAGATCATCCTCGCGGTCAGTGAGGGCGCTGCCGCGGAGGTTCGCTCGACTTTGAATCCCTTCGGTCGCTGGGTCGCCATGGCGGGGCTCGCCATTCTGTTGGTGGTGGTCGCGGCGAGCGTGGCCGCGACGACCTACGCGCTGGTCCTGTTCCGTGACATGCCCAACACCAGTGACCTCGCCGACTACAGGCCGCCCACCGCGACCAGGGTCTATGGCTGGGACGGCACCCTGATCGGCGAATTCTCGAACGTCCGTCGCATCTATGTTCCCTACGACCAGATGCCGCCGCGGCTCGTTTACGCCTTTCTGGCGGCGGAGGACCACGGCTTCTTCCGCCACGGCGGAGTGGATGTCGGCGGACTGTCGCGCGCGCTCATCAAGGATGTTTTCAACGCCCTGCAGGGCCACCGGCCCGAGGGCGGCTCGACCATCACCCAGCAGGTCGCGAAGAACGTGCTGTTGAGCAACGAGGTCTCTGTCGGGCGCAAGCTCAAGGAGGCGATTCTCGCCACTCAGCTCGAGCAGGTGCTCACCAAGCAGCAGATCCTCGAACTTTACCTCAACGAGATTTGGCTGGGCTATCGTTCCTACGGTGTCGGCGCGGCCGCCTACAATTACTTCGGCAAGCCGATCTCCGATCTGACCGTTGCGGAATGCGCCTATCTGGCCGCACTTCCGAAGGGGCCGGACAACTACCATCCCATTCGTCAGAAGGCGGCGGCCATCCGCCGGCGCAACGCGATCCTCAAGGAGATGGCGGATCTGGGATGGGTGACCCAGCAGGACGCCGCCTCGGCGATGACGGAGGATCTCAAGGTCCAATCCGCCCCGGCCCGCGCCAAGTACCATGACGCCGACTACTTCGTCGCCGAGGCGCACCGCGAGGCGCTGCTGATGCCCGCCATCGGCAAGAACGTCAACGAGGGTGGGTACTACATGCGCACCACGCTCGATCCCAGACTGCAGACCGCCGCGCGTATCGCGCTCATGGATGGGCTGGAAAGCTACGACCACCGTCACGGTTGGCGCGGCGCATGGGGCCACGTGGAGATCGTGCCCGGCTGGCAGAAGGCGGCGCTGGCCGCTTCGCCGCCATCAGAGCGCAAGAAATGGCGCCCCGCGGTGGTGACCCAGGTCTCCGGCGGGGTGATCAAGGCGCAGATCGCCGACGAAAACTCGGTGGGCGCGATCGTCCCGGCGGACGTGGCCTGGGCGCGGGCAGGCAAGGGCCTTTCGGTCGGCGACCTGGTCTTCGTCGAACCCGCCGAGAGAGGCGGCCTGAACCTGCGCCAGGTGCCGATCGTCAACGGCGCGATCGTCGCCATGGAGCCGAACTCGGGGCGGGTGCTGGCGATGGTCGGGGGCTACAGCTATTCGCTGTCGAACTTCAACCGCGCCACCCAGGCCTATCGCCAGCCCGGATCCTCGTTCAAGCCGTTCGTCTACGCGACCGCTCTGGAGAGCGGCACATTCACTCCGGCGAGCATCGTCCTTGATGGTCCAATAACTCTGCCCGGTTACGGGGGACAATCCTGGAGCCCGGAGAATTACGGCCGCACCTTCCACGGCCCAATGGTTTTCCGTCGGGGGCTGGAACTTTCGCTCAACACCATGACGGTGCGGATCGCCCAGCAGGTCGGCATGGCGAAGATCGTCGCCACCGCCCAACGCTTCGGCGTGGTCGACAAGATGGAGCCGGTGCTGGCGATGGCCCTGGGCGCGGGCGAAACGACACCGTTCCGGATGGCGGCGGGCTACTCATCCTTCGTCAATGGCGGACGCAAGGTCCGCCCGCACCTCATCGAGGTGGTCGACAATCGCGAAGGCAAGACGGTCTATCGCGCCGATCATCGCGACTGCCCCCTCTGCGGCGCCAACTTCTCCGGTGACTTCGCTCCGGAGATTCCACCTGCTGGCGAGCAGCTCATCGATCCGATCACCGCCTACCAGATCGACAGCATGCTGGAGGGCGTCGTTCTGCGCGGCACCGGCGCCCAGGCGCGCGTGCTCGGCCGGCCCATCGGTGGCAAGACCGGCACCACCAACAACTTCCGCAGCGCCTGGTTCATGGGATTCTCGCCGCAGATTGTCGTCGGCGTTTTTGTCGGCTTCGATGACAACCGCACCCTGGGTTCGGGTCAGACCGGCGCCGTCGCCGCCCTGCCGATCTTCATCGAATTCATGCAGGAGGCGATCAAGGGTTTTCCGCCTTTGGAGTTCAAGGCGCCGCCGGACGCCAAGTTCGCCATGGTCGGGCCCAATCGAGAGGCGTTCAGACCGGGAACCGAGTTGCGCGCCACGCCGCCTCCCACCCCCGGTAAGAGAACCAAAAGCGCCGACCGACCCTTCGCGGTGACCCCGCTGGCGCCCGCGAAGAACGGGCCGGGCCCAGAACCTGTTACGCGTCCAGCGCCCAAGGCCGACCGGCCGCCCAGTCCGCCGGATGTCCTGAACGGATTGTATTGACCCCATCGCGGGTCTATCCGGACCGCGCGTCGATCGCCCTTAAGAGGAGTACTCGCATGCGTGCGGAGATCGAGACCGCCGCCGCCGCCATCGAACGGTCGATCGCGTTGCTGCGGAGGCGTCTTTGACTGGGAGCCGGCCCTCCGCAAACTCGATGAACTGACCGCTCGGACCGAGGATTCCGGCTTCTGGCAGGACGCCGAAGCGGCGCAGGATCAGATGCGCGAAAAGACCCGTCTCGGCGCCCAGGTCGAAGTGGTGCGGCGCATGGAGCGCGACCTCTCGGACGCGATGGAATTCGCCGAGTTGGCGCAGAGCGAAGGCGACGAGGCGTCGTTGGACCATGTCGCCAGCCAACTCGCGGCCTTGAAGCGCCTGGCCGACAAAGCCGAGCTGGAAGCCCTGCTTTCCGGCGAGGCGGACGGCAACGACAGTTTCCTGGAGATCAACAGCGGCGCCGGCGGCACCGAATCCGCGGACTGGGCGGCGATGCTGGTACGAATGTACGTTCGCTGGGCAAGCGCCCACCAGATGGAGGTGGAGGTGATCGAGGAGACCGCCGGGGAGCAGGCCGGTCTGAAGTCAGCGACCCTGAAGGTCGCCGGCGAGAACGCCTACGGGTGGCTGAAGACCGAGGCCGGGGTCCACCGCCTGGTCCGGATCTCGCCCTTCGACGCAAACGCCAAGCGCCATACCAGCTTCGCCTCCGTGTGGGTCTTCCCCGTCGTCGATGATCGGATCGAGATCGAGATCAATCCCGCCGACGTCCGCACCGACACCTACCGCGCCAGCGGCGCCGGCGGACAGCATATCAACAAGACCGACTCGGCGGTGCGCCTCACCCACACGCCCACGGGGATCGCGGTGGCGTGCCAGAACCAGCGTTCGCAGCACCAGAACAGGGAGCAGGCGTGGAAAATGCTGCGCGCCCGGCTCTATGAGCTTGAACTGCAGAAGCGCGACGCGGCGGCCAAGGCGATCGAGGACCAGAAGACCGACATCGGCTGGGGCCACCAGATCCGATCATACGTCCTGCAGCCCTACCAGATGGTCAAGGACCTGCGCACCGGAGTGGAGACCTCCGACACCTCGGGGGTCCTGGACGGCGACCTCGACCGGTTCATGGCCGCCTCCCTCGCCCAACGCGTGGGCGCCACCAGGGACGCATGACCGGCTCGGCGAGCCGAAGCCGCGCGGAAGAACATCGAGTGCGGTCAGCCAGGCCGAGGCGAGAGCGGCGGCCCGCCGCGATCAGGGCTTAGGCGATAGGCCGTTGCCGTTGTCACGGGGTTGAAACGGCGAATCCTTGCGCGGCGGCGCGGGCGGCTCCGCCGGGCGAGCGGCGGCGGCCGGGGGCGGCGGCGGAGCGGCTGCGGGCTGCGGCGCCGGCGACGGGCCGGCCGCGGGTTGCGCCGAAACCGCCGCCTTGGCCGCGGCCGGTCGCTGGAGCCGCAGCGAGCGGCCCTGGAAGGAGGCGCCCGCTTCCACGGCGAGCTGCTCGTGGCTGATGTCGCCATCCATGTGGCAGGCGTCGTGGAGGCGAACCTGCTTGGCGCTGATCGAGCCGTTCACCTTGCCGTGGACCTCGACGGTCTCGGCGAAGATGCCGCCGTCGACCTGGCCGCTGGCGCTCACCATGACGCGTTCGACGCGGATATCGCCCTTTATCACTCCGTCGACCTGGAGCTCGCCCCCGCCGGTTATGTTGCCCTCGAGGGTCATGTCGTTGGCGATCAGCGAGGTCAGCTTCTGTCCGCCGGCCCGCGCGCCATGGACCGTCGCTCCCTGCGAGGGGCCAAACGGATCCATTCGCGGCGATGAGGGAGAGCCCTGAGGGGAGTCAGTCGGAGTTTTGCTGAACATAGTCGCCTGCCTTTACAAAGCGGAGTGGGTTTTGCGGGCGGCCGTCCACCCACACCTCGTAGTGAAGATGCGTGCCGGTGGACCGACCGGTCGAGCCCATGGCGCCGATCCTTTGGCCCAGCGCCACGTGTTCGCCGACGCCGACGGAAATCGCCGCGAGGTGAGCGTAGCGGGTCTTGAAGCCGACGCCGTGGTCGATCTCGACAGTGTTGCCATAGCCCGAGCGTACGCCAGTGAAGGAAACCACGCCAGGGGCGGTCGCAGCCACCGGCGACATGAAAGCGCCGGCGAAGTCCTGGCCGGAATGGAAGGCAGGCTGGCCGGTGAACGGATCGACTCGCACGCCAAAGCCACTGCTCTGCGCGGCGTCTCCCGCGGGCCGGCCCAGCGGCATTGTCTGGGCCGATGAGGAAAGCCCCCGCATGTCGGAGAGGTCCTGGGCGGCGATCTGGATGCGCCGGGCGAATCCTTCGTCGACATCGAGGACGGCGGCCAAGGCCGCCGGATCCTTGGCCTGGATCAGCGGACCGCCGAGCGCGTCGCTGCGGCCGGCGTAGAGGGTCGGATCGAGGCCGGCGAGGCGGAACGCCATTCGCAAGCGGTCGGCGCGGCTCTTTGCGAACGACCCAGCCGCCTCGATGAGCCGCTCCTGATCCAGGCGGATCGCCTCGATCCGCTGCGCCGGCGATGCCTTGATCTGGGTGACGCGCGGCGCAAGCATCGGCGCCAGCGCGGGCTGCGCGCCCGGGGCCCCGCCGGCGTCGGTGAGCAGCATGGCGAGCGCGGCATGGCGCTTTTCCATGGTGTTGGCGAGCTCGTCCATCGAGTTCGAAGAGGCATTGAGCTGGCTGACCGCGCTGTTGAGCCTCGCCTGGCGGTCGGCGATCCAGCGCTCATACTTGGCCTGGACCTGCGCCGCCTGGACCTGGCCGTGGTCCTTGGCGACCGCGCCGACGACCATCGCCGCGGTCGCGACCCCCAACCACATGGCGCCGCCCGTGACGAGGGCCGCGATCGAAATCTGCCTTTGCGGGGAGAGCGCGAAAATGCGCATCCCCCCGGCGGAGCGGACGTAGAGGTGGCGTTCGGGAAAATAGCCGGCAAGCCAGCTTGCGAGGCGCGCGAAGCGTCCGAGATTCATCAGGTGGAGATACCCATTCCGGTGATCGGCGCGATATGCCCTCATCGAGCGTCGCAACGCAAGTCGACGGTTCAACCTTACCGAGGGCGGGAGCCCAGGCTGTGGAGAATTCGCTCGGTATCCGCCGCCATTTCGTCGCCTATGCTCTTGGTATCGATCAAAGACTTCATAGGTTTGCGACCGCCGCCGCAAGCGCAGAGGCCATTCTATACTGGACGTGGTCCAGGAGACGCCCCGCGATCGTCGGCGCCGACCTGCGACCTCGGGCCGCACCATCAGCCATCGTCTCTCACCAGCTCAACCGCCGCCTCGAGCACCTCCGCCGCATGATCCCTGACCTTCACCCTGCGCCAGACCCGGCGGATCGTACCGGAGCGGTCGACAAGGAAGGTGGCGCGCTCGATCCCCATGTATTTTCGGCCATAGAGGCTCTTCTCCACCCACACTCCGTATCTTGCGACGACCTCGCCTTCGGTGTCCGCCCCCAGGATCGGGGAGAGGGCGTGCTTGGCCCGGAATTTCCGATGGCTCTGGGCAGAGTCCTTCGAAACTCCAATCACCGCGACGCCCGCGGCCGCGAAAGCATCCGCGGCGCTCGTGAAATCCTTGGCCTCAACGGTGCACCCGGAAGTGTCGTCCTTGGGATAGAAATAGAGGACGAACGGCTTGCCTCGAAAATCAGCCAGGCGCACCGGACCAGCGTCGCCCATGAGATCGAAATCCGGGGCCTTGGCGCCCGTTTCCAGCGTCATCGGTGAAATATCTCCCAATCAATTGCGCCGACAAGCCGTCAGGAAGGGCGGACCAGGATGATCTTCTTCCTGCCGACCGCGAGCTTGATCAAGCCCTGGTCATCGCAATCGGCGAGGGTGACAAGGCGTTGGGCGTCGGTCTCCACGACGTCGTGAACGCGAAGGCCGCCGCCGGCGACCAGCCGACGGGCGTCGGAGCGCGAAGCCGCCAGTCCGGCATCGCTCGCCAGGGTCGCGAGGGCCAACCCTGTCTCGAGGCTCGCGCGGGGGACCTCGAAGGTGGGAAGGTTGTCGGTCAGTCGTCCTTCCTCGAAGGCGGCGCGCGCGGCCCCCGCAGCGTTCTCGGCCGCCTTTACCCCGTGAAGCAGTCGCGTCGCTTCGCTGGCGAGGATTTTCTTGGCGTCATTGAGTTCGGAGCCCTGCAGACGCTCCAGGCGCCAGATCTCGGAAAGCGGCAGCTCCGTGAACAGGCGCAAGAACCGGCCGACGTCTGGATCCTCTGTGTTCCGCCAGAACTGCCAGTAATCGTACGGGGTGCGCATTTCCGCGTTCAGCCAGACCGCGCCGCCGACGGTCTTGCCCATCTTCGCCCCCGAGGCGGTGGCGATCAGCGGCGCGGTCACGCCGAACGCCGCCTGGCCCTCGACGCGGCGGATCAGGTCGATTCCGTTGACGATGTTGCCCCACTGCTCCGAGCCCCCGAACTGCAGAGTGCAACCGTGCCGACGGTTGAGCTCCAGGAAGTCGGCCGCCTGCATCAGCATGTAGTTGAATTCGAGAAAGGTGAGCGGCTGTTCGTTGTCGATCCGCGACTTCACGAACTCCAGGGCGAGCATCTTGTTTATGGTGAAATGCACGCCGTAGGTACGCAGGAACTCGATGTAGCCGAGCTTCTCGAGCCAATCGGCGTTGTTGACCATGAACGCGTCGAGCGCGCCATTACCAAACGTCAGGAATGGCGAAAATGCGCCACGTATGCCGGCGATGTTCGCGGCGATCGCCGTCTCATCGAGCATTGGCCGCTGCGCCGACTGGTCGGAAGGATCGCCGACCTTTGTCGTGCCGCCGCCCATGAGCACGATCGGCTTGTGGCCTGTCTGCTGCAGCCGGCGCAGGGTCATGATCTGCACCAGGCTGCCGACGTGCAGGCTCGGGGCGGTGGCGTCGAATCCGATGTAGGCGGCGAGCGGGCCCTGCAGCGCGGCGAGGTCCAACCCTTCCAGATTGGTCGCCTGGTAGACGTGACCGCGCTCGATGAGAACGCGGACGAGATCGGATCTGGGCTTGAAGTCGGATTGGGTTGGCATGGGCTCCTCGAGATGTGACGCGGGGAGCTATGGGCTCTTGCTTTCGGCCCCGCCGCGGAAGGCGGCGGCCAGGCGTGATCGACCTGCCGCTCGCGCTAGAAAGCCGAGCGGTAATAGACCGGACGAAGGGACACGCGGATCGTCATCGCCCGCTAGCTACCGGGGGGCGCCTGTGGCAGTCAAGGGCCGCCATGCGCGTGTTGGGCTTCATGACCGGGACATCGCTCGATGCGGTGGACATGGCGGTCCTGGAGACGGACGGCGAACAGATCCTCGGCTTTGGACCCGCCGGCGAGAAGAAACTCGATCCGGTCGTCCGCCGCGCGGTGGAGCAGGCGATCACTGCCGGCCGCGAATGGCCGGGCGGCGCAGCCGCGCCCCCGGCGTTCGCTCGCGCCGCGCGAATGGTCGCCGAGGAGCATCTGGCGGCCGCCGCGGAACTTTTCGCCGACCACGGCCTGGACGCAGCCGACCTCGACCTTGCCAGTGTTCATGGCCAGACGGTCCTGCACGCGGCCCCGGGCCACGGCCGGACCGTGGGGCGGACAGTGCAGTTGATCGAAACGCGCCTCGTGGCGGAGGGGCTGGGTCTTCCGGTTGCGTTCGACTTTCGCAGCGCCGACGTCGCCGCCGGTGGCCAGGGCGCGCCCCTGGCGCCGGTGTATCATCGGGCTCTGGTCCGATGGTCGAAGCTGCAGACGCCCGTCGCGGTGCTCAACCTGGGAGGCGTCGGCAATGTCACCCTGGTCGACGCCGAGGGCGCGATGACCGCCTTCGACACCGGCCCCGCCAACGGGATGATCGACCTGATGGTCCAGGATCGCACGGGGATGCGATGCGACGAAGACGGCCGTCTGGCCCGGGCGGGCCGCGTGGACGAGGCGGTGCTCGCGGGCTATCTCGCCGATCCGTATTTCGCGGCGCGTGGCCCCAAGAGCCTGGATCGCTTCGATTTCTCTCTGGCGCCCGTGGCGTCGCTCTCGACCACGGACGCCGCCGCCACACTCACCGCCTTTGCCGCCCGCGCCGTGGCCTGGTCGTTCGCGGCGATGGCCACTGCGCCCCTGCGGATCATTGTCTGCGGCGGCGGGCGGCTGAACCCTTGTCTGATGGAGGCGATTCAGGCGCGAACGGCCATGGCGGTGCAGGCTGCGGAGTGCGTCGGTTGGCGCGGCGATTCGATCGAGGCGGAGGCTTTTGCCTACCTGGCGGCGCGAACGCTCAACGAACTGCCGATCTCGTTTCCGGGAACGACAGGCGTCCCCGAGCCGATGTGCGGCGGCACGCTTCTCTGGCCAACCGCCGATGGCGCGGGCGGGAATCCGCTCCGCGATGGTCATTCGAGGGGATTGCGCGGCGTCTGAGCGGTCAGCGTGGGCAGGCAGGCGCTCGGCCTCTGGGCGACCAGAGGCCGATCATCGATTCGGACATGGCTTCGAGTGTTTCTACGAGGTAGTTTCAGACGCCACCTTGATCCACCCTGCGGGAGACAGACAGACCGTGCGCACACTCGGCTTGACCCATGTTCACCTGATGGTCTCCGACCTCGCGCGTTCGTTGCGCTTCTACACGGACGCTTTCGGTCTCGAGGAGCAATTCAGGAGCGGCGCGGACATGGTCTTCCTGAGCACTCCTGGCGCGCGCGATACGATCACGCTGAACGCTGGGCACGGCTCGTCCGAGGCGGGACCAGGCGGAGGAATCGAGCATATCGGCTTTCGCTTGGCGCCGGGCCAGGATCTCGGCGAGGCGATATCCGATGTGGAAGCGGCCGGCGGCAAACTGGTGCGGCGCGGCGAACATGCGCCGGGCGTTCCATTCGCCTACGTCGCCGACCCCGACGGCTACTTGATCGAAATCTAAATCTGTCGCGCGCGGCTAGGGCGACGGCTCTGGTGGCGTACCCCGGCCATTGGGGGTCGTTTCACAGCCATCCGCCGGATGCGCGTCACGCAGGCTCGGCGGCGAGGCGCTTGTCGAGATAGGCCCCGACCCTCGTCTCCACCTCCCGCAGGTTGTCGCTCCAGAAATGACCCCCGCCTTCGACCAGTTCGTAGTCGATGACGATCCCCTTCTGGGTGCGCAGCTTGGAGACCACCCGCTCGACTTCGGAGGGGGGAACAACGGTGTCGGCCGACCCATGCAGGATCAGGCCCGAGGCCGGGCAGGGGGCGAGGAAGCTGAAGTCGTACATGTTGGTGGGCGGCGAGACGGAGATGAAGCCATCGGTTTCGGGCCGGCGCATGAGCAGCTGCATCCCGACCCAGGCCCCGAAGTCGAAGCCCGCTACCCAGCATTGGGAGGCGGCCGGGTTGGTGGATTGCAGCCAATCCAGGGCGGTGGCGGCGTCGGCCAGCTCGCCGATCCCGGAGTCGAACTCGCCCTGGCTGCGACCGACGCCGCGAAAGTTGAATCTCAGGACATTGAAGCCGCGCTTCATGAACAGATGGAACAACTGCACGGCCACCGGATGGTTCATGTGGCCACCCGCGCGCGGATGGGGATGCAGGATGAGCGCGATCGGCGCGGTGTCGTCCTTGCGGGGAAAATACTGGCCTTCGATGCGTCCGACGGCGCCGGGCAGAACGACTTCGGGCATTGCGATCCTGACGGGTTGAGGCCTGGAATACTTGACTGCCGCGGTTGGTTTTCCTACATGCGCAGGCTGGCTCCTCGTGCGAGGGGCCGCCTCGACGGCGGCGGTTCTTAACAAGAAGCCGTCCGCGATTGCGAGGAAATAGCGACAGAGACGTCATGCAACTGAGCACCAAGGGCCGCTACGCCGTCATGGCCATGACCGAACTGGCCGGCCGAGAGGGCGCCCGCCCGGTTTCCCTGGCCTCGATCGCCGAGCGCCAGCAGATCTCCCGTCCCTATCTCGAACAGCTCTTTGCTCGACTTCGCCGCCGCGGCCTCGTGCAATCGGTGCGCGGCCCGGGGGGAGGCTATCGGCTCGCCAGGCCGGCGAGCGAGCTCTCGGTCGCCGAGGTGGTGACGGCGGTGGACGAGGCTCTGCGCGCCACCAGATGCGCCGGGGTAGGCCCCGGCTGCATGCGGGGGGGCGCCCGCTGCCTGACTCACGATCTGTGGGCCGAAACCGGCCGGCGGATTTATGACTACCTGGCGGCGGTCTCACTGGCCGATGTCGTCGCCGGGCGTCTCAACCCCGGGGAAGCGAGGGCCGCGTGAGCTCCTCGATTTACCTGGACTACAACGCCACGGCCAAGGTGAGGCCCGAGGCCGTCGAAGCGGTCGGCGCGGCGATGGCGGTGGGCGGCAATCCCTCCTCTGTCCACGCCGCCGGGCGAGCCGCGCGCGCCACGATCGAACGGGCGCGCGCGCAGGTCGCGGCGCTCGCCGCCGCGCCGCCTCAGGCAGTGACCTTCTTGAGCGGCGGCACCGAAGCCAACACCCTGGCGATCCACAGCGCGGTGGCGGCCGGTTTCACTAGGCTCATTGTCGGCTCTACCGAGCACGAGGCGGTGCGCCGGACCGCCGAAGCCACGGGGCTGCCGCTCGAGATATGGCCGGTGGACGCCCACGGCGTGGCCGATCTGCGATGGCTCGAGCGACGGCTTGCCGACGAGCCTCCGGCCCTGGTGTGCCTGATGCTAGCCAACAATGAGACCGGAGTCGTTCAGCCCGTCGAAGAGACCGCCCGCTGGGTTCGCCACGCCGGCGGGCGTCTCCATGTCGACGCGGTCCAGGCCGCCGGTAGGATCGCCATCGATCTGCGGGACCTGGGGGCGCACACTCTTGCCCTTTCGGCCCACAAGCTGGGCGGACCGCAGGGGGTCGGCGCGCTCGTCGCCGCCCCTGGCGTCACTCTCACGGCCGGGCTGCTGGGCGGTGGGCAGGAGCGCGGCCTGCGCGCGGGAACCGAGAATACGCCCGGAATCGCGGGATTCGGCGCCGCCGCCACCGCCGCCCTGCGTGACCTTGGCGATCTCGCCCGACAACGCGCTTGGAGGGACGAAATGGCCGAGCGGACGACCGCCCTTGGCGCAATTGTTCTGGGCGAGGGCGCGCCGCGTCTGCCGCAAACCTTGTGCTTCGCCGCCAAAGGCTTCGGCTCCGAGGTTCAAGTGATGGCGCTCGACCTCGGCGGGGTGATGGTGAGCGCCGGCGCCGCCTGTTCGTCGGGCAAGGTCGCGCCGAGCGGGACGGCGACGGCGATGGGACGCCCCGATTTGGCCCCCTTCGTCATCCGGGTGAGCGGTGGCTGGGAAACCACGCGCCAGGACTGGCTGCGATGCGCCGAAACCTGGTCTCAGGCCTTCGAGCGCCAGGCCGCGCGCCGCCGCGAGGTCGCCTAGCATGGCCGCGGTGACTCAGACCATCGAACACGTCGCCGAACTCGAACGCTACAAGCATGGGTTCGTCAGCGACATCGACCAGGAGTTCGCGCCCAAGGGACTCAGCGAAGCCATCGTGCGCTTCATCTCGGCCAAGAAGGGCGAGCCGGAGTGGATGCTTCAGTGGCGGCTGGAAGCCTTCAGACGATGGCTGGTCCTCGAAGAGCCTGCCTGGGCCAGGGTGAAATTCCCACGCATCGACTACCAGGATTCCTTCTACTACGCCGCGCCCAAGGAAAAGGTGCTGCTGAAGAGCCTCGACGAGGTCGACCCGGAACTTCTCGCGGTATACGCCAAGCTCGGTATTCCACTGAAGGAACAGGAGGTTCTGGCCGGCGTCGAAGGCGCGCCCAGATATGCCGTCGACGCGGTTTTCGACAGCGTGTCGGTGATAACCACCTTCAAGAAGGAGCTGAGCCAAGCCGGGGTGATCTTCTGCTCGATGAGCGAGGCGGTCCGCGACCATGGCGAGCTGGTGCGCCGCTATCTCGGTTCGGTGGTCCCGGTCTCCGACAACTATTTCGCCTGCCTCAACAGCGCGGTCTTTTCCGATGGCAGCTTTGTCTATGTGCCGCCGGGCGTGCGCTGCCCAATGGAGCTTTCAACTTACTTCAGGATCAACGCCGCCCAATCCGGCCAATTCGAGCGGACGCTGATCATCGCCGACGAGGGCTCGTACGTCTCCTATCTCGAAGGCTGCACCGCCCCGATGCGCGATGAGAACCAACTGCATGCGGCGGTGGTCGAGCTGGTCGCCCTCGCCGACGCCGAGATCAAATATTCGACCGTCCAGAACTGGTATCCGGGCGACAAGGACGGGCGGGGCGGCATCTACAACTTCGTCACCAAGCGCGCCGACTGCCGCGGCGACCGCTCCAAGGTGAGCTGGACCCAGGTCGAGACCGGCTCGGCGATCACCTGGAAGTACCCCTCCTGCATCCTGCGCGGGGAAAGCGCGAGCGGCGAATTCCATTCCATCGCCATCACCAACAACCGCCAGCAGGCCGACACCGGGACCAAGATGATCCACCTGGGGGCCAACACGCGCTCGCGGATCATCTCCAAGGGAATTTCCGCCGGCCACTCCTCGAACACCTATCGAGGCCTGGTCTCCGCGCACCCCAAGGCGAGAGGCGCCCGCAACTTCACGCAATGTGACTCGCTGCTGATCGGCAAGACCTGCGCCGCCCACACCACCCCCTACATCGAGGCCCGCAACGGCTCGGCGAGGTTCGAGCACGAGGCCACGACCACCCGTCTTTCAGAAGACCAGCTCTTCTACGCGATGCAGCGCGGCCTCGGCCAGGAAGAGGCGGTGCAGCTACTCGTCAACGGATTCGTCAAGGACGTGCTGCAGGAACTGCCGATGGAGTTCGCCGTCGAGGCCCAGAAGCTGGTCGCGATCTCGCTTGAGGGCTCGGTCGGATGACCATCCAAGCCATCGACCATGTCCAGCTCGCCATCCCGCGAGGCGGGGAGGCGCGGGCGCGCGCATTCTGGACGGGGCTGCTGGGGCTCGGCGAGGCGCCCAAACCGGCCGGACTGGCGGGGCGCGGCGGCTGCTGGTTCGAAGGGGCGGGGCTCAAGGTGCACATGGGCGTGGATGACGACTTCAGGGCGGCGCGCAAGGCGCACGTCGCCTTCAAGGTGGATAACGTCGCCCAGCTCGCCCAGCGGGCTCGCGCCGTCGGTTTCGAGGTCGTGGACGATCTGGCCCTCGAGGGCCACGAACGGGTGTTCATCTTCGATCCGTTCGGCAACCGCCTGGAGTTCCTGCAGCCCTTGGAAACACAGTGAAACCAATGCTTTCTATCAAGGATCTGCGCGTCGAGGTGGCCGGCAAGCCGATCCTCGAGGCTCTGAGCCTGGAGATCCCCGCTGGCGAAGTTCACGCGGTGATGGGCCCCAATGGCGCCGGAAAGTCCACCCTGTCCTACGCCCTCGCCGGGCGGCCGGGCTACGAGGTGACCGGCGGCTCGGCGGTCCTGGATGGCGAGGATCTTCTCGCTTTGAATCCCAGCGAACGGGCGGCGCGGGGCGTCTTTCTCTCGTTCCAATATCCCACCGAAGTCCCCGGGGTGCCGGGCCTGACCTTCATTCGCAGCGCGCTCAACGCCCAGCATCGCGCACGCTCCGAACCGGAGGTTTCGGCGCCGGAGTTCCTGAGGCGTGTTCGTGAGCAGGCGGCCATGCTGAAGATCGACTACGAGCTGCTCAAGCGCTCGTTGAACGTCGGCTTCTCGGGCGGCGAGAAGAAACGGATGGAAATCCTTCAGATGGCGCTGTTTTCTCCGCGCCTGGCCATTCTGGATGAAACCGATTCCGGCCTCGACATCGACGCGCTTCGGATCGTCGCCGATGGCGTGAATGCAATGCGGTCCGCCGACCGTTCGATGCTCGTCATCACCCATTATCAGCGGCTGCTGGACTATGTCCGGCCAGATCGTGTGCACGTGCTCGCCGGCGGACGGATCGTTGCCTCAGGCGGCCCGGAACTCGCCCATGCCCTCGAAGCCGAGGGCTACGACAAATACGCCACCGCCGCATGAGTCTTGCCCGCGCCATCGAGACCGGGGACCTCGCCGAACTACCGTCGCGGCGGGACGAGGATTGGCGCTGGACGGACCTGCGCGGGCTGTTGCGGGTCCTGCCGCCGCCGTCGAAGGCGACCGAGGATGCGGCCCCGGCGGGTCCTTTCGCCGGCTTGGCGCAGACCGAGGTGCTGATCGTCAACGGCCGCGGCGAGCGTCGGCTCGTGATTGCACCCGGTGAGCGGCGGATCATGGCGTTGCGGATCATCGCGGCCGCCAATGCCGGCGCGCACGCCTCTCGCCTCGAGATCGACATCGGCGCCGACGCCCAGCTCACGCTCCTGGAAAGCTATGAGGGCCAATCGTCGGATTACGTGGTGGAAACTGATCTGGTCTTTGAGCTCCGCAAGGGTGGCGCACTCGAGCGGGTGGTTCTTGCCCAGGATGCGGCGAGCGCGGTTTCCGTATCCCGGGCCCAGGTCTCGATGAGCCCCGGTTCGAGCTTGTGGCAGACCGTCGCCACCTTCGGCGCCAAACGGCAGCGTCTCGAGACCCAAGTCCGCAACCCCGGGGGCGGCGCTTCGGTCCGCCTCGACGGGATCTACCTGCTCAACGGGCAGCGCCACGCCGACATCACCACCATCGTCGCGCACACCGGCGTCGGTGGCGTGACCGATCAACTCGTCAAGGGCGTCGTTGACGGCCAGGCCCGAGGGGTCTTTCAGGGTCGCATCGTCGTTTCACCCGGCGCCGACCGGACCGACGCTCGGATGGGTCATCATGCGCTCGTTCTCTCGGACCGCGCGGAAGTCGACGCCAAGCCCGAGCTGGAGATCTACGCCGATGATGTCGCCTGCACCCACGGAAATACGGTGGGCGCGCTGGACGAGGAGGCCCTGTTCTACGCCGGCTCGCGGGGAATTCCCGAGCGGGAGGCCCGCGCGATGCTCATCGAGGCCTTCGTCGTCGAAGCGATCGACCGGATCGGCCATGAGGGGGCGCGAGAACGGATCCGGGCTCTTTCGGCGGAGCACTTGAAGGGCTCGTCATGACCTTCGATCCCTCGGCCGCCCGAGCGCAGTTTCCGATCCTGGACCGCGTGGTCAACGGATCGCCGCTGATCTACCTCGACAACGCCGCCTCGGCGCAGAAGCCCAGCGCGGTGATGGATGCGATGACCGGCGCTTCGCGGCGCGCCTACGCGAATGTCCACCGCGGCGTTCACACCCTCGCCAACGAGACTACCGAGGCCTTCGAAGGCGCGCGCGAGAGGGTGCGGCGTTTCCTGGGGGCCGCCAGCGCCGTTGAGATCGTGTTCACCAAGGGCGCCACGGAAGCGATCAACCTGGTCGCCGCCTCATTCGGCGCCGGCCTGCAGGCGGGTGACGAAATCGTCCTCACCCAGATGGAGCATCACGCCAACATCGTGCCCTGGCACTTCCTGCGCGAGCGCCGCGGGGTGGTCCTGAAGTTCGCGCCGGTGACCGACGACGGCAGCATCGACCGCCAGGCGTTCTCGGCCCTTCTTGGGCCACGCACCCGTCTGGTCGCCGTCAGCCACATGTCCAATGTCCTGGGCACGGTCAACCCGGTCGCCGAACTCATCGCGGAAGCCCATCTGGCCGGGGCCCGGACGCTCATCGACGGGGCTCAGGCAGTGGTCCACTTCGGCGTCGATGTTCGCGCGCTGGATGCCGACTTCTACGTCTTCTCCGGGCACAAGCTCTATGGGCCCACGGGAATCGGGGTTCTCTACGGCAAGGCCGAGCTGCTGGCGCAAATGCCGCCCTATCAGGGCGGCGGCGAGATGATCGAACAGGTGAGCGAGGCGGCGGTGACCTATGCAGAACCGCCGCACCGCTTCGAAGCGGGCACCCCGCCGATCCTGGAGGCGATCGGGCTTGCGGCCGCGATCGACTGGCTGGAAGGCTTCGACCGCGAGTCGGTGGCCATCCACGAGCACGCACTCTACGCCAGGGTCAAGGAGCGGCTGAACGGCGCCAACTGGATCACCGAAATCGGCACGGCGGCGGGGAAGGGCGCGATCTTCACCTTCGCCATGGAAGGCGCGCATGCCCACGACGTCGCCCAGATCCTCGATCGTTACGGAATAGCGATCCGCGCGGGCACGCACTGCGCCGAGCCGCTGATGCGGCGCTTCGGCCTGACCTCCAGCGCGCGCGCCTCCTTTGCCCTATATAATACCCTGGCGGAGGCCGATTCCTTCGTCGATGCGCTCAACAAGACCCGGACCTTCTTTGCCTGATGGACGACGCGAGCCCCACCACCGTGCCCACCTCGGCGCTCTCACAGAGCGAACTGGACGCGCTGACCGACCAGCTCGTCGAGAAGCTGAAGACGGTCTACGACCCGGAAATCCCGGTCGACATCTATGAACTCGGCCTGATCTACAAGGTCGACGTTTCCGACGACAAGGCCGTGGCGATCGACATGACGCTCACTGCGCCTGGCTGTCCGGTGGCCGGCGAAATGCCCGGATGGGTCCGCGATGCGGTGCTGCAGATCGCCGAGATCAAGGACTGTTCGGTGAATCTCGTTTTCGAACCGCCCTGGGATCCGTCCCTGATGAGCGATGAAGCCAAGCTCGAATTGAATATGTTCTGACACGTATGGAAGCCACGGTTCAAATCTCCGGACGCCGCCCGCGGCCAAAGGTCGTCACCTTGAGCGACGCGGCCGCTGCGCGGGTGCGCGAGATCCTCGCCGGCGCCGATCGGCCCTACAAGGGACTGCGGGTAGGGGTGAAGAACGGCGGCTGCGCCGGTCAGGAATACGTTCTCGAATACGCCAGCGCCGCCGATCCCCTCGACGAGGTGGTGGAGGACAAGGGCGTGACCGTCCTCATCGAACCCAAGGCCGTGCTGTTCCTGATCGGCACCGAGATCGACTATGAGGAAAGCCGCCTCGCCTCCAAGTTCGTGTTTCGTAATCCCAACCAGACCGACGCCTGCGGCTGCGGCGAAAGTGTCACCATAAGCCCGGCCCCAAGAGCCGAGTAGGCGGCCTTCCGCCCACGAGGAGCGCGGCGGCGCCCTGCCTATTTCCCGCGCGGCCCTCAGCCCGCCTCGCGGATCGTGTCGCTGCGCGTGATCCGATCGCGCCCGCCGCGTTTGGAGACATAGAGCGCGGCGTCGGCGCGACCCATGACCGACTCGGCGGCTTCGCCGGGCCAGCGTTCGGCGAAGCCCGCCGAAAGGGTCACCGAGCCCAGGTCCTCGTCGGTGGAGCGTCGGCGGAGCGTGCGCGATGAGACCCCCTGGCGGATGGAGCTAAGGACCCGCTCGATCTGGCCGGGACTCTCGCCGGAAAACAAGATCGCGAACTCCTCGCCGCCATAGCGCGCCGCGAAGCGCGGAGGAGCGGCGAGCCTGCCGATCACGCTGGAAACGAACCGCAACACCTGGTCGCCGGTCTGGTGACCCCAGGTGTCGTTGAATCGCTTGAAATTATCGACGTCGAGAACCGCCACGGATACGGTCACCTCTCCGTGATCGGCGGTTTCCTCCGAGCACAGACGGCGAAGTTCGGTGTCGAAGGCCCGGCGATTGGCGAGGTTGGTGAGACCGTCGGTGGAGGCGTCCTTGCGCACCTGATCGAGATCTTCCTTGAGGCGTGCGACCTCCCTGGCGGACTCAGCCAGGCGCGTGTCGAGCCAGCGGTTCTCGCTCTGCGCCTTGCGGGTAGCGGTGGTGAGAGTGTCGACAACCAGGCGAAGGCCGGGACTGGCGGCGGGCTGTTCGAGTTCGCGGCCGGCGGCGGCGAGGGTTTGGCCATAGGAACGCGCCGACTGGCCGGCGGTGCGCACGGCGCCCGAGACCGACGCCAGTTCGCGGGTCAGAGCGTCACCGGCGTCGAAGATCTGCTCCTTGAGCCTCCCCCGCGGCAGGAAGGCCGCGGCGAGTTCCTCGGCGACGGTGTCGGTGATCGCGGCCCCCGACTGCAGCAGCCGATCGATCTCGACCGCCAGAGGACCCCTGGGGTCGGAGACGAGTTGGAGCCAGAGCTCGATGTTGAGGGCGGTGGGCCAGACCTTGGCCGCTTCCATCAAGTCTATGGCGGCCCGGGCGACCTCATAGGCCCTGGGACCGCGAAGGTTGGTCTCCACCTCGCCGGCCATCTTCAGTCTTCCTCGTCACGAGGGCGGGGAAACGCGCCGCCGCGCCCATCGGGAGAACAAGACTACGCGGCGAAATCAAACGAGGCGTTAACCATGACCAAGTCTGCGTTCGCCTTCTCGGCCGCCAGGGCAGGGCAATGCCCGTTAGGAGCGCGGTTCGCCTGGCTGGGTCGGAGGGCGCGTCAGGAACGCGGGCGTGTCGGCGCCGAACCCGATCACATCACGTTCGCCGCGAGATTCGGCGCGCGCCGCTGGCGCGACGGCGGGCTGCGCCTCGTCGGCCGCGGCCGGTCTCGCCGGCGATGCGGGCGCCTGCGCCTGAGCCGGGCGTCTCTGCGCGCGGCCGCCCCGACGCCTCGGCGTTCTGGCGCGCGATGGGGCCTCCAGGGTGCGAACTGGACTCTCGCTCGCCTGCGCCACCTCCGGGAGCGGTTCCATCGAGGCGACGGAAGTCTCCGATGCCGGCCGGCCCCGGCCACGGGCGTCGCCATCCCTGCCGCTGGGCCTTGAGCGGCGCTGCGCACCCTTGGGGCGGGTGTCGCGGCCGGCCGAACTCCAGTCGACGTCCAGCGTGACTTCGTCCGGCGCCGCGCCGATCAGGCGGACGACCTTGTCCAGGGCGCGCCCATCGGCCGGGGTCACCAGCATGAAGGTCTCGCCGCTCTTGCCGGCCCGTCCAGTGCGCCCGATCCGGTGAACGTAGTCGTCCGCGTGGTGGGGCACGTCGTAGTTGAAGATGTGACTGACATCGGGGATGTCGAGACCGCGCGCCGCGACGTCGGAAGCTACCAGAAGCTTGAGCTCGCCCTTTCGAAAGGCGTCGAGAGTACGGGTTCGCATGCTTTGATCGAGGTCGCCGTGGATAGGCGACGCATCGAACCCGTGGCGCCTCAGCGACCTGGCGACGATGTCGACCTCGGTCTTGCGGTTGCAGAAGACGATCCCGTTGCGCACATCGGCGGCGCCGACCAGGGTTCTCAGCGCCAGCCGCTTGATCCCGGGCTCTGCCGAGGGGACCTTGACGACATGCTGGGCGATATTGTCGGCGGTGGTCGCCGGGCGCGACGCTTCTATGCGCACCGGATCGTTGAGGAACTGTTTGGTGAGTCGGGTGATTTCAGGCGGCATGGTCGCCGAGAAGAACAGCGTCTGCTTCTTGATCGGGGTCAGCTTGAAGATCCGTTCCAGGTCGGGGATGAAGCCCATGTCGAGCATTCGGTCCGCCTCGTCGACGACCATGATCTGGACGCCGGTGAGGAGGAGCTTGCCGCGCTCGAAGTGATCGAGCAGCCTTCCTGGCGTGGCGATGAGAACATCGACGCCGCGATCCAGCTTCATCTCCTGGTCGCCGAACGACACCCCGCCGATGAGCAGCGCCCACGAGAGCTTCTGACCCTTGGAATATTTGTCGAAGGACAGGGCCACCTGGTCCGCGAGTTCACGGGTCGGCTCGATGACCAGAGACCTGGGCATGCGCGCCTTGGAGCGGCCGGCGACCAGATGATCGATCATCGGCAGGGTGAAGGCTGCCGTCTTACCGGTTCCGGTCTGGGCGATGCCCAGGATATCGCGGCGGGCGAGGGCGACCGGGATCGCCTGGGCCTGGATCGGCGTCGCGGTGGTGTAGCCGGTGTCGGCGACCGCCTGAAGGGTCGGGGCGCTCAGCCCCAGGCTGGAAAATTCTGTCATGCCTTGAAGGAAACGAGCGGGCGAAGGATCATCCGGCGCGAAAGATGCGCGCTCGAACCCTTCCGCTTCGACGCGCGGAACATAGGGTCTCGAAGTGTCAAGTCAATGACGGACAGGGCGTGGAGGCTCGGAGCGTTGGGAGCGAGCTGCGTCGCAGCGGCTCTGCTTCCCGCGCTGCTCGCCGCGCCGGCGTCGTGTGCGACGCTCCCGAACGGCGCCGATGCTCTGTTTAGAGCGGCTGTGGCTAAGGCGTTCACTTCTTCTGGAGTTCCCGGACTCACGATTGCGGTGGCGTCTCGCGAGCGGATCGAAATCTTCCTGGCTGTCGGGCGCCGCCGCCAGGACGGTTCGGCCCGGGTCGAACTTGACGATCCCTTTCACCTCGCCTCGATGACCAAACCGATGACCGCGACGATGATCGCGACCCTGGTTGACGACGGCTCATTACGTTGGGACGAAACCGTCGCCGAGGCGTGGCCGGCGGAAGCGGCGCGGATGAACGCCCGAGCCGCCAGGATCACCCTTATCCAGCTCCTGGAACACCGCTCCGGCTTGGCCGCCTTCACCGACCTTGCGGAGATCGCCGCGGCGCCGCGCTTCGCCGGCGACGCCAGAGCCCGGCGCGCTGCCTTCGCGGTTTGGCTTCTACGTCGCGAGCCGAGGTTTCGAGCCGGCGAGGTCCACTACTCCAACGCGGGCTACGGTCTGGCGGCCGCGATGGCGGAACAGGTGACCGGCCAGGGTTGGGAGACCTTGATGCATGGGCGACTCTTCGACCCGTTGCAGATGCGGACTTGCGGTTTCGGCTGGCCCGCCGCGCGCAATCCCGCCTGGCCGAGCGGCCATCGATATCGGCCGCCGAGATTCGAGGTCCACGATCTGGCTGACGGCTATCGCGTGCGGGCGATCCTGGCGCCGGCCGAGGACGTCTCGTGCAGCGGCGCCGACCTTGTGCGGTTCGGCCGCGCATGGCTGCTCGGGCTTGACGGCGAGCCGGGCGTGGTGAGACCCGAGACCCTTCGGGCGATGGTCGCCGCGCCGGTCGACGGCGTCGCCGTGGGGTGGATGGTGGGCGCAGGCGCGATCTACCACCCGGGCGGCGCTGGCACGTTTCATGGCGTCTTGCTCGTCGCCCCGGGTCGCGACGTCGCGGTGGCCGCGATAGCCAACGCCGGTCAGGGGCGTGATGGATCCGAACTGATCAAGCGGTCGATGCAGGCAGCCCTGGCCGCCTACGGCCGGCCCGCCCCGGCGCGCTCAGGCGCCGCCGATCCGTCCCGCTGAGCCAGGCGGGCTGGCGCCTCGGGATCACGCGATCGAGATATCCTCGGCCTTCGCCTACGGCGCGACCCATTCCTCGAGGTTGATGTATTGGAACTGTTGATCGTTGTCCGGCGCCGATCCGCATCTGGCGGCGAAGGTGGACCCCTGCGACACCGCGACCTTCACGTGGTCGCCGGGTGAGAGAATGAGGGCCAGATCCCGGTTGGCGGCGTTTCTGCCGGGCCGCAGCGCGACCCAGCGGGTCTGGCCGGAGCATTTACCCGTGAAATTGGCCACGCCGTTGAAGTTTTCCGTCGTGTGCCGCACCGGCGCCGGCCTCGAAAATGAGCCTTTGTCGTCGCAACCGAGCTTCTCGCCGCAGGCTTCGAAGGCGCGCCCGACCGGATTGAGCCCCTGTTCGCCCTGAAGTTCCTGGCCGGAGTTGTGGCACGCCGAGCAGGGGAGGCCGGTCTGTTGCTTGAATAAGGGAGTGGCGGCGGCGGTGCGCGGCCAGGCGACCAGGGCCAGCAGAAAGACCGCGGCGAACGCCGCGATCGGGCCGGCAAACTTCAAACCCAAGCCCATGACCCGCGCCCCCTTGAGATTTCCAGCCGCGGCGCCCTCTCCTTGAGATCACGGAAGAGGGCGACGAAGCATCGACACGATTAACCTAGCCCGAGTTTTCGGAAGCAACAAGCCTATCGGACTTTGGCGAAGCCAAGCCCGAGCCGGCGGACTGAGCCAGTTTTTCCAACCGCTTCGGGGCGCGCCCGCCGTGGGGACGCGGCGAAGTTCAGGCGATCGCTGGGAGCAGCGCCGCGCCCTTCGGTCCGGAACGTCCGGGCGCGGTCTCGCGCATCAGCATCATGGCGACCAGCCCGACCGCGACCGCCCCGGCCATGTACCAGGCGGGCGCAAGCGGATCGCCGGTGGCGCGAATGAGCCAGGTGATCGCGAACTGGGTCGTTCCGCCGAAGGTCGAGATCGCCAGGGCGTAGAGAGTCGCCAGGGCGCCCGAACGCACGCGCCTTGGCAGAGACTCGGTGATTGTCACCAGCACCGAGGCGCTGGCGATCGCGCCGGGGATCGTCAGCACCGCCGTGGCGCCAAAGAGGGCCACGCCGGTGCGGAAATGGGTGATGACCCAGAAACACGGAAAGACCGCGGCCAGGAGGATGGCCCATGGCGCGATCATCACCCGCTTGCGCCCGAAGCGGTCCGAGAGCCAGCCGCCGAGCGGGTCGAAGAGGACGCCACAGAGACCCACCGTGACCGTCGCCCCGAAGGCGAGGTTCGCAGCCATGTGCAAGGTCGCGCTGGCGTAGGTGGTCATGTAGCTCATGACGTAGGTGGCGATGGTCCCCGCGCCGAGCATCGCCAGGGCGAGGGCCGCGACGCGCGCATAGGGGCGAAGTCCGGACGGGCCGAGGTCGGCCTCCACCACGGCGCCCTCGTGAAGAGTCTCGTTGAGTCTGCCGCGCATCATCAGGCCGAACGGGACGATGGCCGCGCCGACCATGAAGGCGATCCGCCACCCCCACTGATCGAGGCCCCGGGCGTCGAAAATGTTGGCGAGGGCAAGGCCGATGAGTCCGGCCGCCAGAACCGCCGCGTCCTGGGTGGCGTACTGGAGCGAGACAAAGAATCCGCGCCGCGCCGGCGGGGCGGCCTCGATGAGATAGGCGGTGCTCGGCCCCACCTCGCCGCCGAGGGCGAAGCCCTGAAGCAGGCGGAAGGCGATCGCCGCAATCGGGGCGGCGATCCCGATCGCGGCATAGGAGGGGGTGAGGGCGAGGCCGACGATGGCGAAGCCCATCAGAGCGAACGAGAGGATCATCGCCGGCTTGCGCCCGACCCTGTCGCCCATGGTCCCGATGACCACAGCCCCGATCGGCCGGGTGACGAACCCCGCCCCAAACGTCGCCAGGGACGCGAGCAGGCTCGTCGAGGCGTCGTGGGAGGGAAAGAAGGTCCGCCCGATCTGGGCGGCGAAGAAGGCGTAGGTCAGGAAATCGTAGAACTGCAGCGCGTTGCCGATGACCACCGCCGCGACGTGGCTGACCGGCAGGCGCGGCGTTTCGCCCACCGCGCTGACGCCACTCTTGGTCGCGGTCGCGTGCGCCATGCCTCGCCCCTGCTGGATGTAGCCCAGCCCATGAGGCTGACGCGGAAGGGCCAAGTCAAGCCGCGCCCTGACGTTCGCCGAAAGGCGCCTAGCTAGCGTGCATGCGATTCACTTATCGCGCGGGGGGGCCAAACCTAAAGGTCGAGATCCGCTCTCGCGAATTCGGCGTTTTCCTGGATGAAGCGGAAGCGGAGTTCGGGCTTGCGGCCCATCAAGGTTTCGACGCGCTCTTCGACCGCCGCCTCGTTTTCCGGAAGGGTTACCCGGGCCAGGGTCCGGGTCTTCGGATCCATGGTTGTTTCCTTGAGCTGCGCGGGCATCATCTCCCCCAGGCCTTTGAAGCGGCCGATCTCGGGCTTGCGGCCCTTGAAGACGGTGGCGATCAGTTCGTCGCGGTGCGCCTCATCCCGAGCGTACTCGGTCTTGCCGCCGTGGCTGAGGCGAAACAGCGGCGGCAGGGCGAGGTAGAGCTTCCCCGAGCGGATCAGGCCCGGCATGGTCCGGTAGAAGAAGGTGATCAACAGCGAGGCGATGTGCGCCCCGTCGACGTCGGCGTCGGTCATGATGATGATCCGCTCATAGCGCAGATCCTCGTCGCGATAGCGCGGGCCGCCCGCCGTCCCCAGGGCGAGCGTAAGATCGGCCAGCTCCTTGTTGGCGCCGGACTTGTCGGCTGTGGCCGAGGCGACGTTGAGGATCTTGCCGCGCAACGGGAGGATCGCCTGGGTGCGCCGGTCGCGCGCCTGCTTGGCCGATCCGCCGGCGCTGTCGCCTTCGACGATGAAGAGCTCGGTGCCGTCCGCGGCCTGCCCAGAACAGTCCGCCAGTTTGCCTGGCAGGCGAAGCTTGCGGGTCGCCGAGGCCCGGGCGACCTCCTTGTCCTTGCGCCGCCTCAGCCGCTCGTCGGCGCGCTCGACGACGAACGCCAGGAGGCCGCTGGCCGCCTTCGGCTGTGCGGCCAGCCAGTGGTCGAAGGGATCGCGCAGGGCGGTCTCGACCAGGCGCTGGGCGTCGGCGGAGGAGAGGCGCTCCTTGGTCTGGCCCTGGAATTCCGGGTTCCTGACGAAGACGCTGATCAGGGCCCCGGCCTGGGCGATCACGTCGTCGGCGGTGATGAGGGCGCCGCGCTTTTCATTGGTGAGTTCGGCGTAGGCCTTGAGCCCGCGGGTGAGGACAGCGCGCAGTCCCGCCTCGTGGGTTCCGCCCTCCGGGGTGGGGACGGTGTTGCAATACGAGCGCATGAAGCCATCGGCCTCGCCGAACCCGGCCGCCGTCCATGCCACCGCCCACTCGACGGCGCCGGCCTCGCCCTGGCGCTCGACGCGCCCGGCGAAGGCTTCGGGGGTCACTGTCTGGGCCCCCTGGAGGGTCTCGGCCAGGAAGTCCGCCAGTCCGCCCGGGAAGTGGAAGGTCGCCTCGGCGGGCGTCTCGTCGGCGATCCGCTCGAGAGCGCAGCGCCAGCGGATCTCGACGCCGCGGAAGAGGTAGGCCTTGGATCGAGCCATCCGGTAGAGGCGGGCCGGGCGGAACGCCGCTTCGACCCCGAAGATCATCGGGTCGGGGGTGAAGGTCAGCGCCGTGCCGTGCCGACGGCTGGGGGCGAGCTGTTCGAGCCTCGAGGTCGGACGGCCGCGCGAAAAGGTCTGGCGCCACTCGAAACCGTCGCGCCACGCCGTGACCTCGACCGCTTCGGAGAGGGCGTTGACGACGCTCACCCCGACGCCGTGCAGACCGCCGGACGTCTCGTAGGCCTTGCCGGAAAACTTCCCGCCCGAATGCAGGACGGTCATGATCACTTCGAGCGCCGACTTCCCCGGGAACTTGGGGTGCGCATCGACCGGCATGCCGCGACCGTCGTCCTTCACCGTCAGCGCGCCATCCGCGCTCAACGAAACCTCGATCACCCGCGCATGGCCCGCCACCGCCTCGTCCATGGCATTGTCGAGCACCTCGGCGAAGAGGTGATGCAGGGCCCGCTCGTCGACGCCGCCTATGTACATGCCCGGTCGCTTGCGGACCGGCTCCAGGCCCTCCAGGACCTCGATGTCCTTGGCGGAATAGGCGTTTGGCCGATGCGCCGGCGCCAGGGCGTCGTCGAAGAGCGAGGCTTGGGCGGCCTTGGGCATGGCCCTGGTTCTACCAGCGATTCGATGCCGGTGGGTGAACGGTGCGAGCGCCGCCGCGGCCTATTCCTGGGCGACGAAGGCGCGCATCTGGCGAGCGGTGCGCAGGACGTGGCGGCGCTTGATCGGCGCGGCGAGGAAGCGGTTCGCCGCCGAAAAGAGGATCGGCGCGTTGCGCGGCGAAGCCGCCGCCAAGGCTTTGGCCGCCATCAGGGTCTTGATGAGGTGGGCCGAGATGATGAAGCCGGCCTGCCCGTGGTCGAAGAGGCGCGCGGTCGCGACCGCCAGGAAGGCGTCGGCATCGCCAACCATGAAGGGACTGACGTCGAGAACGGGATCGAGATAGGCGGCATTGCGGCCGACGAAACAGGCGAGTTGGAGCAACACCGCCGGCCACAGCTCGGGGGCGACCCGCACTGCCATGCGCCCGGCGTCCGCGAAGGTCAGGGCGTGGGTGAAATCCAGCCAGCCGACATTGTCGGCGATCTTGTTCTTGGTGCTCACCAGCCGGTCGGCGTCGACGTGCAGCAAGGTCCAGGCCGAGGCCTCGAGCAGAACTTCGAAGATCGCCTCGGGCGGGTGGCTGGCGCTCCATTTTCCGACCACGGCCATCGCCGACTTCGCCGAGAGGTTGCGCAGCGCGAGGGCCGTGAGCGGCGGCGAGCCCGCGGCCGGCCGGCCCCAGGCTTCGAGGCGCGCGCGGTAGTCCCGAAACTCCGGCAGCAGGTCTTCGCGTCGGGCGTAGACAAGGCTGCGCGCCAGCAGACTGAGCAGGGTCTCGGCGGTCGCGGGGCCGAGGCGCCGGGCGAGGGCGGCGGTCTTCACGGCATAGATCAGGGAATGGCCGAAGTCGGCGTAATGGGCGAGGGCGGCGCGGAGGAGGCTTGGCAAGAGATCGCCGACCGCGATGCCCGCGCGAACGGCCCCGCGCAGGGCGGCGACTGCGCCGATTTCGTCCTCCGCCTCGATGGCGGCCAGGAAGGCAGGCTCGCTCCATGGCGCCTCGAGGGTGGGCGAGGGAATGAGAGTCTGGCGGCCACGCGCATCGTCGGCGATGTGGCCGAGGATTTCGCCAAGCGCAGCGAGCCTTTCGTCGGCCCGGCCCCTGTGACTGTCATGCAGCGTCAGCCAGTCGGGCGCGGCGGCCAGGGCGTGGGTGGTTCCGAACTCCAGACGCCCGGCCGCCCACTCCACTGCTTCGCTCACCGCCTCCGCGCCATCCGCGCCAAGGGCGATGAGGCGCGCGGTCTCGCGCACCAAACGTTCCTGATCGCCGTCCTCGAGCGCGCGGTGCAGGCCGGCGAGAACGCGCTCGCGTCGCTCGCGTGGGTCTTCGGCGGTCAGGTCGAGCAGAACCCTGCCGGCCTCGACGCGAGCGGGGAAGCGGCGAAGGCGGTCGCCGCCGACCAGGGTTCGGCCGTCGGCGAGATCGAACTTCCAGTTGTGCCAGTTGCAGGTCAGCACGCAGCCGTCGCTCAACACCCCTTCGCTCAAGGGATAGCCCTGGTGGGGGCAGCGGTTGGCGCAGGCGAAGACGCCCTTGTCGGTGCGCATAACCAGGATCTGCCGTCCATCATGGCGGACGACAGCCCTGCCCCTGGCTTCGAGGCAGTCGAGGCCGATGACATCAGTCCAGCCCATCACCGATCCTCTGACTGGCGCGCCGCCGGAGAGATCCTGTAGGCGCAGCGGCGCGCGCCGGCGAGAATGTGGTCCGTGCGCTCGACGGCCACGTGCGGGCCGAGGACCTCTTGGAACACCTCGAGTTCGGCCCGGCAGAAACCCTGGCATGCGGCCGCAGCGGCGCAGATGGGGCAATGATTCTCGATCAGGAGGTAATCCTCCCCATCGGCGCGCCACTCGGCCATGTAGCCCTCGCGCGTGCGGATCGCGGCGAGGCGGGCGATGCGTTCGGGAAGGGTTGCGGCGCCCTCGATCTCGGCGGTGTAGGCCAGTCGGGATTCACGCTCGCGGGCCGACACGATGCGGTCGAGAGCCGCCGGTCCCAGTTCGGACCGCACGGCCTCTATGAGACGCACGGCGAGTTCCGCGTGTGCATCTGGAAACCGGGCCTGGGCTTGGGGGGTCAGCCCCCATTGGCGTGACGGGCGGCCGACCTTCCCAGCCGTCACCGCCGCGAGCACCATCCCATCGCGGTCGAGGCGATCGAGTTGCTGGCGCGCCGCCTCGGGGGTGATCGCCAGAGCCTGGGCGAGCTGCGCGGCCGTCTGTGGCCCGCGTCGCTTGATCAGGCCCAGCAGCCGATCCGGAGCAGCGGCAGGAATGTTATCCAAGGCCATGCTTTGATAATTGCACGGGCCGATGGCCGCTTTCAAGCCGGCTGAGACGATCTATTGTTCGAACTCGAGGAGACCTGACGATGGCGAACACCAGTGGTTCAGCGGACGCGGCAAGGTCGGTCACCAACGTCGCGAGCGGCTTTCAGCTGGAGATGCGTGATCCTGGGGTCATGGTGGTCACTCTCGCGCGGCCGGAGCGGCTCAACGCCCTCACCCAGGCGATGAAGCGCGATCTCATCGAGCTCATGAGCCGGGTCCAGATGGACGAGGCGGTGCGTGTGGTCGTGTTCACCGGCGAGGGCAGGGCCTTCTGCTCGGGCGACGACCTGGGCGCCTACGCGAGGGCGGCGCCGGCGACGGTCCCTGCCATCGGCGCCGGCCACGGCACGCCCATCGGCACCGCCAATGCCCTGCGAATCTATTCCCAGGGTCTGAACACCGCGGTGCGCGACCTCGACAAGATCACCATCGCCGCGGTCAATGGACCGGCGATCCAGACTGGACTTTCGCTCGCCCTGTCGTGCGACTTCCGGATCGGTTCGACCAGCGCCCGCCTCGGCAGCGCCACCCTGCGCTTCGCGCTTCTGCCGGATGAAGGCGGACACGCCCTGCTGGTGCGGAACCTCGGTTTGGCCGGGGCGCTCGACTTCATCCTGCGCAAGCGCATCGTCGGGGCCGAGCGGGCGCTGGCCCTCGGCCTTCTGAACGAGGTGACGGCGCCGGAGGACCTCATGTCGTGCGCCCTGGCCTTGGCCGAGGAGATGGCGCAAGGCCCGCAGGTGGCGCTGCGGATGCTCAAGCGTTCGATCTACAATGCCGCGGAATCGAGCTTCGCCCAGGCTCTCGACGATATCGCCGCGCGCACCGCTATCACCGACCATCACCCTGACGCTCGCGACGGCGCCCGCTCCTTCGCCGAGAAGCGCCCGCCGAAATTCAATGCCTGGCTCGAGGCGAAGGGCGAGGGGAGTTAGACGCCTTCATCGACCTTGCGCCTAGCCCCGCGCCAGCTCCAGGATCTCCACGACGTCGTCCGGTCCGGTGATCGGGCGGGGGTTCGAGCGGATGCCGCGATCACTCATGGTGTGCTCGGCGATGGCGCGGAACTGGTCGGGGCGGATGCCGACGGCCGCGAGGTTGGTGGGGAGACCCAGGGCCTGGGCCAGATCCTTCACCGCCTGCGAGGCGGAAAGATCAGCTCGGCCCAGCAGCTCGGCCACCAGCTTCTGGCGCTCCGGGGCCACGGATTCGTTCCAGCCCAGGACCGCCGGCAAGGTGACGCAGGAGGTGAGGCCATGGGGAACGCCGTAGGTCCCGCCCAGGGTATGACCGATCGCATGGCTTGCCCCAAGGCCCCGACCCGACGCGGCGCCGGCCATCGCCAGCCACATCCCGATCTGGCACTGGAGGCGCGCGTCGAGATCGGCGGGTCGGTCTCTGGTCGCCGGCAGGCCGCACGTCAAGCCCTTCAGACCTGCTTCGGCCAGTGCGTCGGCAAAGGGCGAGCGCAGCGGATTGCAGAGCTGTTCCACCGCGTGGTCGACCGCCTTCATGCCGGTAGAGAGCCAAAGGCGGGGCGGGGTTGAAATGGTCATGGCGGGGTCGAGCACGACAGCGCGCGGGACGATCAGAGGGTGGGCGTAGCCCTCCTTCACCCGCCTGGCAGTGTCGGTGACGCCGGCGAACGGCGTGAACTCCGCGGCGGAGAGGGTGGTCGGCACGGCGATCATGCGGACGCCGGGGGTGAGCTCTGAGGTGTCCAACCGGTCCGGACCGCGTCCCGCGCGCCGAGGGCCGAGGTCCTCACTCCGTTCGACGCCGGCCCAGAGAGCGAGCTGCATGACCTTGGTCGCGTCGATCACCGAGCCGCCACCCACGGCGACCAGAAGATCGGCGCGGAGCAGCCGCGCCTCCGCGGCGCCGGCGATCACGCCTTCGCGGGGCGAATGGGCGGCGATGTCCGAGAACACCCCGACGCAGAGCGGCCCGACGTCCTTGGCCAGGCGGGTGACCAGACCCCCGGGGCCAGTCAAGGACGCCGTACTGGCGATCATCAGCCGTCGCACGCCGAAATCCGCGGCCAGCCCGATCAGGGCTTCCGCCACTGGCCGGCCATAGACCACCTGCTCCTGCACGCTGCCCCGGTGGCTTCCGCTCAGCATTGGGTCAAGCTCAGCACGCCCAGTCTCTCCTCGACAGCCGCTACACCGAGTCTGAAACCGCGTGCGGCGCGGCCTGGGTCGCCGCCGGAGTCTGGATCAGCTCGATGACATAGCCATCCGGATCCTTGGCGAGGCCGATGTGGGCGCCGCCCATGCCCTCGACAGGCGCGGCCTCGCGGGTGATCTCGAGGCCCTCGGCGCGGATGGCCTCGATCAGTCCTGCCGGGTTGGTGACATAGAATACCAGCTTGACCGGGTTGTCCCTGTAGCTGCGCCGTGAGCCGTCGGTGTAGTGCATCAGGATCACGGCGCTTCGCCCTTCGTGCGCCAGGACGATCTCATCCATGTCGTCGAGCTTGAAGGTTTGGGTCTGCTTCATACCGAGCACCCGACTGTAGAAGTCCGTGGAGCGGCCAAGATCGCTGACGCCGATGCCGACGGCGGTGAGAAAGTCCGGTGATCGCATGGAGGGCGCTCGCGTGAGGGTTGGGGGGCTGCGCGGACACCCTACCGGGAACTCCGAGAAAGGCGACCGTCGCGCGGCGCGTGACCGCCCGCCTTCTGTGGCGAACATGTCGGACTGTCCGCCCCCCCGAGGATGTGTTCCACTGACAGGGGTGGACGGCCACGGAGGCGGTGATGGGTGACGAGCGCGGCATCCCTGTCTGGACTTACGAGCGACGGTTCGTGTTCGACCTTCCCCTGGAACGCGCCTGGGCCTTGTTCACGGATCCCGCCGAGACGCGCGCGTGGCTACTGCCGTTCGAAGAAAACGACGATGGCGAAATGCAGGCGACCATCGACGGCCAGAAGCCCGTGGAGTTTTCGGTCCTCGAGATCGATCGCCATCGCCGCATCGTCTCGGCGATGTCGGGCGGCAATGTTCCTGGGCGAGTGGAGACCACCACCGCTTTCGCCGAGACTGGCAAGGGCTCGGAAGCGACGATGACCCACCGCGGTTACGGCGATGCGGTCGACTGGGAACGCTTCGGGGGCTCATTCGCGGCCGGCTGGGACGAGGCGACGACCGACCTCATGGCCTATGTGCGCACAGGTGTGAAACTGCCTCGGCACATCGACGATCATCGGGCGAGCATCGCCGCATGGCCTGTTCGCCGGGACTGGGGAATTGAGCTCGTCGATGTCTTCCCAGGCGGTTTTGCCGACCAGACGGGGATGAAGGCCGGCGATATCCTGCTCAAGCTCGGCCGGATGGGGGTCTACAGCATCGCCGATGTCTGGGCGTTCACCAGGGCGCGCGCAGCGGGCGAGGAGGTCGAGGCGGCGTACATCAGGGACCGGAGCCTGCACACCGGAATGGGTCGACTTTCGCGGTTCGAGGACTTCGGAGAGTAGAGCGCGTCGCGCCGGCACGAAGAACAATTCCGCGGCTGAATCGCCTCCGGCGCGGAAATTCCGCATTCCCGCGAGTGGCTTTGCGTCGGCGCCATCGTTATGTAGGCTGACTACATAACGAATCTCGGGGGCGCCATGGGGGACGTCAGCGAAACCGCGCCGCGAGCGCGGGCGACCACGGGGGCCGATGCCGGGTCGCACGTGGGGCGCGCATACCTCCGTTCGCGGGACAAGCGGTGGTGTTCACATTGCGCCGTTCGAAACATTCTCTTCGCGGGCTTGATCACCCTTCTTTCGCCCTTTGGCGGAGCGGCGGCGGCCCAGGACGCCAATCCGGCCGGGTCCTCTCAGCCGGGAGAGTCGGTCGCCGACTATATCTCGCATTGGGCCGACCGTGTCGCCGAGGCTCAGGCGAGCCAGCCTCACTGGATCACGCCGATCGCGACGGTGACCCCGCGGCTCGAGCAGGAGTTCCGGTACGACCAGAATTGGCAGCACCTGGGCAATGGAGCCGATCTCACCAACTTCGACTCCGGCAAGGGCCTGGAGCTGATCCCGACGACCGGTAACGAGGTCATCTTCAACCTCCCGCCGTATCTTGAGCGAACCAAGACTAAGCCGGCCTCGGGCTTCGGCGACTGGCCAGTGCTATTGGTGAAACAGCGCTTCATCAGCGCCAACGAGACGGCCGGAGACTACATCGTCTCCGGCTTTCTCGGGGTGCAGGCGCCCACGGGCGCCGAGGCGTTCACCAACCACGCCTGGCTGATCACGCCGACCCTGGCCGCCGGAAAGGGGTGGGGAAATCTCGACATCCAGGGGACGATCGGCGTCCCGATTCCGCTGAGCAACGAGAGTACGATCGGGATCCCGATCGTCACCAACCTGGCGCTTCAGTACCATTTCGGCAAATTCTTCTGGCCGGAAATCGAGGCGAATTCGACCTACTGGGCCGACGGGCTTCGGCGAGGCAAGACCCAGATATTCATAACTCCGGGCCTGGTTCTCGGGAGGTTTCCGTTGGTCGGCAGGACCAAGGCGATCATAGGTCTGGGATACCAGTTCGCGGTCTCTCCGCGTCTCACCACAAGTCCCGTACTGACTCCGACGTATCAGCACTCTTGGATACTAACCGCGCGAACGGCGTTCTAGGCCGATGGACTCTCGCAACGCTGCTGACGTACGGCAGAACGAGATCGAACAGCCAATTGCGCGCGTTCATGCACAGCCTTCAGTCGATCGTAGAGAGGTGGGCCTGAAACAGCCGATGCCGCGCGCCGCCCTTGTCGCCTCGCTCACTCTGCGCAAGGGCGCGGGCGCGCGGGTCGGCGGTGAGCGGCTGGCGCTGCTGGAGGCGATCGGCGAGCACGGCTCGATCACCGTCGCGGCCAAGGCCATGGGGCTGAGCTACAAGGCCGCGTGGGACGCCGTTCAGGCGATCAACAACCTCTTCGACCGACCCCTGGTGGCAGCCCACGCCGGTGGGCGGGGAGGCGGGCTGGCGAATGTCACGGCGGACGGCCGCGCGGTGATCGAGACCTTCCGCGCAGTCGAAGAAGAACTGAGCCATGTGCTCGATGCGCTCGAACGACGGCTCGCCGACCCGGCGCGGCCGCCATTCACATCTCAACTCTGGAGCCTCGGCATGAAAACCAGCGCCCGCAACGCCCTGCGCGGCGTGGTCTCGTCGGTGACCCAGGGCGCGGTCAATTCCGAGGTCGTGCTGAGGATCGCCGAGGGCGTCGAGCTCGTCGCGATCATCACCCGCCGAAGCGTCGACGAGCTCGCTCTCGAGCCAGGGAGGGAAGCCATCGCTTTGGTCAAGGCGAGCTCGATCATCCTGGCGCGCGGCGGGGACGCCTCCAGGACATCGGCGCGAAATCGCCTCGTGGGCACGGTAGCGCGCTGCGAGGAGGGCGCCGTCAACAGCGAGATCACCATCGCCCTCGACGCCGGCAAGAGCGTTACGGCGACCATCACCCGCCAGAGCGCGCGCGACTTGAACTTGCGCGCCGGCGAGCCCGCGGCGGCGCTGATCAAGGCCTCCAGCGTCATCCTGGCCGTGGAGTGAGCGATGAAAACCCGATTCCACCGCCGCCTGTTCCTAGGCGCCATGGCGGGCGCGATCCTCGTGTCGCCAACCAGCGGCCTCGCGCAGGCAACGGCCCCGGTCACCGTGTTCGCCGCAGCCTCGCTGAAGGATGCTCTGGACGATGCGGGCAAGGCCTACATCGCGCAGACCGGCCGAGCGGTCCGCTTCTCCTACGGCGCATCCTCGATGCTCGCGCGGCAGATCGAGCAAGGGGCGCCGGCGGATCTCTTCATCTCGGCCGACGCGGACTGGATGGACTACGCTGTCAAGCGCGGCCTTGTCCTCGCCCGGTCGCGTCGCGACCTGCTCTCCAACCACCTGGCGCTGATCGCGCCGGCGAACTCGAGAATCCGGATCCGCGTCGGCAAGGGGATGCCGCTGGCGCGCGCCCTTGGGAACGGGCGCCTGGCGGTCGCCGGACCGGATGTGCCGGCGGGCAAGTACGCCAAGGCCTCCCTGATCTTCCTGGGCGCGTGGGAGGAGGTGAAGACAAGGCTGGTCGGGGCGGACAACGTCCGTGGCGCGCTGCTCTTCGTGGCCCGCGGCGACGCCCCGCTGGGGATCGTCTACGACACCGATGCGAGGATCGAGCCGAAGGTGAAGATCGTCGGCTTGTTCCCCGACAACAGCCATCCGCCGATTGTCTATCCCGCGGCGGTGGTCACCCGCTCGTCCAACCCGCAGGCGGGGCCCTTCCTGAGCTTCCTGCAAGGGCCGCGCGCCTCGGCGGTGTTTCGCAGGTACGGCTTCATCGTCAGCCCGTGAAACGGTGACAGGGTGCGTAAGTGAGCGCGCTTCAGTCTGAAATCTTGAGCGCAGTCCACTCAGGCACGGCCACATTCGGCGTCCTTTCTGCGACCGGACAAGGCTTTGAGATTTCGCTCTAGGCAATCCGGCCGCTGCGGCGCAAGGTTCCGACCGTCGCAGGCGATCGGGGCAGGCATGAACGTCAAGTGGGGTTCGATCACCGCGCTGGCCACGCTAGCGCTCTGGTGCGGGCTGGCGCCCGTCGCGCAGGCCGAGGGAGGCTATAAGAGCTGCAAGGTGGGTGATCGCGTCGCCACTGGCGCCGAACAGTTGGGGACGGTCACCGAGAGTTTGAGTAATGGGGTCTACTGCTATGTGGATCTGGATCACGGCGACAAACACCACTACTATATATTCTGGATGTTGCACGCCGCCGGAAAGCCGAGGGTGGATCCGGCTCAGGTAGCCAACGTGGCGCCCGGCCGTTACAGCTGCTACGCTGGCGCGCCGCTTCATTACACGTTCAGCGACATTTTGGTGCGATCGTCCTCGACCTACACCGACAACAAGGGCAACGCCGGAACCTACAGCTACACGCCCTCCACGCAGATTATCACATTCCACTCCGGCAGTTTCCGGGGCGCCTACGCCAAGTACCTCGAGAACCACGCCATCGGGCTCGCCTCCGGGCCGACCACCTTTTTCGCCACGGTGTGCGACCTGAAGCGCTGAGCGGGCGCGCAGCACAGATTCCCGGCGCGGACGTCGAGCGAAAAACCGAGTGGATGACGCCTCGCTCCAGTCGGGACCGACACTTCCCCGCCCCTTCCGCCCGGCGGCCACCAGCTTCTCAGCGGGAAGCGAGGGGATTGCAACTCAGGGCAAGTGGCCGGTCACCAGTCCACGACTTGTCCCACGCCCCGCTCGCGGGCTTCGCGGAGGACGAAGTCGGCGGCGATCAAATCCTCGGCGACCATCCCCAAGGACTTGAACAGGGTGATGTCCCGCGGTCCGGTGCGCCCGGTGAGGCCCCCGGTGATGACCTCGCCGACCGCGCCCAGCATGTGGTCGGCGCCGACCGCGCCCGCCGCGAGGGCTCTTTGGAAGTCGCCTGCCAAGGCGCGGGCGCTCGGCTCGAAGTCCACAAAGTAACGGGCTCGGACGACCGCCTCGACATCGATCTCGGAGGTCGTCGGAATGCTCGAGCCGACCGCGTTCAGGTGCTGGCCGGGGCGCAGCCAGGCGCCGGCGAGGATGGGTTCGGCGGCGGCGGTCACCGTGCAGAGGACGTCGGCCAGACCCGCGGCCTCTTGGGCCGAGCCAATGGCCTCCACCGCGCGGCCGAACCGCTCCGACTGGGCGGCGGCGAAGGCGGCGGCCTTGGCAACGTCACGGCCCCAGACGATGACGCGGGCAAATTCGCGGACCATCGGCAGGGCCTCGAGATGGGCGGCGGCCTGGTCGCCGAGGCCGAAAACGGCGAGGATGGAGCTGTCGGCCCGGGCGAGCACATCGGTGGCGACCGCCGTGGCGGCGGCGGTGCGCACGGCGGTGAGCGCCCGCGCCTCGATGACCGCCCGTGGCGCCCCGGTGGCGGCGTTGAAGATGAGCGCCATGCCCTGGTGCGAGCCCAATGGCCCGCCGTGGTTGCCCGGAAAGACCGTGACCACCTTGACGCCCAGGGTGGGCGGGTGGGCGACGAAGCCCGGCATCAGACCCATGCCGCCGCGCCGATCAGGAGTTCCAAGGCCGGTGCGGATCGGCTGGAGTGCGCCGTCCGTCGGCGCAGCGGCCAGGGCTCGCCGCATCAGGCCGATGCAGGCGCGCATCGGCAGAAGGGCCCGGACATCGGCGGCGTTGATGATGGTGAGCTTCATCGCCCATGACCCTTCCCGGCTCGCCGATCGTTCAGCGGACGCATTGCCCGCCGGCCGTCGCGGCCATAGTCTGGCGCTCGAGGCTAAAAACTGGAGGGACTTCCATGGCGGACGGCGCTGTCGGCGGGCTGGAAGCGGCCCGGGAGGAGGCCTGGGCGACCGACCTTTCCACCTTGGACATGAGCCTTGCCGAACGGTTCAAGAACGAGACCATGTGGCCCTTCTTCGAGCGCCTGCGCGCCGAGGCGCCGGTGCATTTCTGCCCGCAGAGCGAGCACGGCCCGTACTGGTCGGTCACCAAATACGCCGACATCATGACCGTGGACACCAGCCACGGCGTCTTTTCCTCCGAGGGTGGGATTACGATCGTCGAGGAGCAGGAAGACTTCAAGCTCCCGATGTTCATCGCCATGGACCCGCCCAAGCACGACGCCCAGCGAAAGTCGGTGAGCCCGATCGTCTCGCCGCACAACCTCATGAACCTCGAGCCGGTCATCCGCGAGCGCGCCGGCGAGATTCTCGACGCCCTGCCGATCGGCGAGGAGTTCGACTGGGTCGACAAGGTCTCCATCGAGCTCACCACCCAGATGCTGGCGATCCTCTTCGACTTCCCCTGGGAGGACAGGCGCAAGCTCACCCGCTGGTCCGACGTCGCCGTCAACGGCCCCGAGACCGGTATCGTGGAGTCGGAAGAAGCCGGCCGCGCCGAGCTGATGGAGTGCGCCGCCTATTTCACCAATTTGTGGAACGAGCGCATCAACCTGCCGCCGAAGAACGACCTCATCTCGATGATGGCCCATGCCGAGGCGACCCGGAACATGGAGCCACAGGAGTTCCTCGGGAACCTCATCCTGCTGATCGTCGGCGGCAACGACACCACTCGCAACTCGATCAGCGGCGGCCTCTACGCCTTGAACAAGTTCCCGGATGAGTATCGGAAGCTTCGGGATAATCCGGCGCTGATCGTCTCGATGGTCCCGGAGATCATCCGCTGGCAGACGCCCCTGGCGCACATGCGCCGCCGCGCGATCGCCGACTTCGAGTTGCGCGACAAGACCATCCGGGCGGGCGACAAGGTGGTGATGTGGTACGTCTCGGGCAACCGCGACGAAGAGGCCATCGAGAATCCCAACGCCTTCATCATCGATCGGCCCCGCCCCCGCCAGCACCTCTCCTTCGGCTTCGGCATCCATCGCTGCGTCGGCAACCGCCTGGCCGAGATGCAGCTGCGCATCGTCTGGGAGGAGATCCTCAAGCGCTGGCACACTATCGAGGTGATCGGCGAGCCGGAGCGGGTCCTCTCCAGTTTCATCAAGGGCTACGCCCATATGCCGGTGCGGATCAGCCCCTAGACGACCGGCCCTAGCCGTCGGTCACACGGGCCGCAGAGGTTTCGGCGGTCCGGCCAGAGGCGCCAGCCGGAGGACGTCGCCGCTCCGCACCTCGCCGCCGACGATGACGGTCGCCATGACCCCTGCCCTGAGCACCACATCTCCGCGCGCGTCGCGACCAAGGGTCGCGGCCATGAGGCCGGGCTGGAAGCGATCGAGCTGGACGCACGGCGTGCGAAGCCCGGTGATCTCGATGACTGCCATCTCGCCAAGGCGCAGCCGTGCACCGGTGGACAGGCCGAGCAGGTCGAGGCCGCGGGTGGTGATGTTCTCGCCCATCTGGCCTGGCCCGACATCGAAACCCGCGTCGCGAAGCTCGTCGTGAAGCTCGCCATGGATCAGGTGAACCTGACGCAGATTGGGCTCGGCGGCGTGGCGCGCCAGGCGCGAGCGATGCTTGACGGTGGCGCCGCAATGGGCGTCGCCCTCGACCCCAAGCCCGGCGAGAAGGCGGATGAACAGGCGGTTCTGCTTGCCAAGTCCGTGGCCGGCGCGGGCGCTCACAGCGGCGACCACGCCATGGGCTTTTGTCGACCAGGGCTGTTCAGGCTCGGCGTTCGAGGTCAAGGTGGCTGGGTTCCGTGACATCCTGGAGACAAACCATGCCGCTACGCGACAACTACGTCATCGACCCGGGCGCCGCCACCTGGGCGGTGCCGCAGGACTTCGAGGTCCGCTTCAACTGGGAGTACGACGAGGGCAGGGCGGCGATGATGGGTCTCTATCGCAAGGGGATAGAGATGCAGTGGAACGCCGATACCCGGATCGACTGGTCGGTCGAACTCGACGAGGACAACCCCCAGCAGCTTCCCGAGGCCATGCTGCCGATCTCAGGCATGCCGCAGTACGAGGCGATGTCGCGCGCCGACAAGGCGCGGGTGCGCCGCCACTTCCAGGCCTGGAACCTCTCGCAGTTCATGCAGGGCGAGCAGGGCGCGCTGATCTGTGCGGCGAAGATCGTCACGCAAGTCCCTGATATGGATTCGAAGTTCTACGCCTCGACCCAGGTGATCGACGAGGCGCGGCACGTCGAGGCCTACAATCGCCTGCTGCAGAAATTCGCCGTTGTCTATCCGATGACCGCCCCCCTCCAGGAGCTGATCGACCAGGTGCTCCGCGACAGCCGCTGGGACATGACCTATCTGGGCATGCAGGTGGTGATCGAGGGCCTGGCGCTCGCCGCCTTCCAGCAGATGCGCGACAACGCCCAGAACCCGCTGGCCGCCGCCGTCAACGCCTATGTGATGCAGGATGAGAGCCGGCACGTGGCCTTCGGCCGCCTGGCCCTGCGCGACTATTATCCCGAGTTGACCCAGGCCGAACGCGACGAACGCGAGGCCTTCCTGCTCGAGGCCTGCTACCTGATGCGCGACCGCTTCGACGCCGTGGAGGTGTGGCGGACCCTGGGTCTCGATCCGGCCGCCTGCGCCGCGCACATGTACGATTCCGGCTACATGCAGAACTTCCGCTCGGCGCTGTTCACCCGCATCGTGCCGATCGTGAAAGACATCGGTCTATGGGGCGAGACGATCCGCAACGGCTATACCGAGATGGGGATCATCGGCCTGGCCGACGTCGATGTGCAGGCCCTGCAGGACTCCGACGAGGACATCGCCCGGCAGTTCGACGCCCGCCGGACCTATGTCGAGGGAGTCGCCGCCCGGGCCGGGGCGATGGCGGCGGCATGAGGGCGCCCTTCGCCGCGGCCCTCGCGCTCACCCTGTTCGCCGGCGGCGCCAGGGCGGCCTGCCCGACGGCCGGCCTGCCGCCGGGAGTCCATTGCGGCGTGAAGGACGCCGCCGCCGCGCCTGGCGGAACCTATGCCCTGGATCCGGCCCACACCGCCGTCGTCGCCCGCTATTTCCACATCGGTTACTCCTGGAGTGTCTTCCGCTTCGACGCCCCGGCCGGGACCCTGGTATGGGACCCGGCCGATCCGGCCCGCGACCACCTGGACGTCACCGTCGCCACCGCCTCGATTGCGACGCCGGTCAAGGGCTTCGCGGCCCAGATCTCTGGAGACGAGTTCCTGAAATCGGCCGCGTTCCCCGCCGCGCGTTTCGTTTCGCGCCGGTTCGTGCGGACCGGGCCGACCCGTGGCCGGATCGAGGGCGACCTGACCCTCATGGGCCGCACCCACCCCCTCTCGTTCGATGTCGATCTCGTCGGCGCCGGGCCAGGTTTCGGCCATCCGCGCATCGGGATCGAGGCCCGGGCGAGCCTTCAGCCCGCCGACTACGGCCTTCCGCCGCTGATGACCGACCCGATCGAGCTCGTCATCGACGCGGAGTTCGAGAAGACCGCCTAGGGCGCTCGACGAAGGTAGTACTCGTTGAAGTTCTACGCCGCTAACACTTGAAATACATGTCGAATTCGACGGGATGAGGGTGCAGGGCGAGGCGCATCACCTCCTCCATCTTCAGCTCGATGTAGGAATCGATGAAGTCGTCGTCCATCACCGCGCCCTTCTTCAGGAACGCGCGGTCGCGGTCGAGGTTGTCCAGGGCTTCGCGAAGCGAGCCGCAGACCTCGGGGACCTTCTTCTGTTCGCGCGGCGGAAGGTCGTAGAGGTTCTTGTCCATTGGGCCGCCCGGATCGATCTTGTTCTCTATCCCGTCGAGACCCGCCATCAGCAGGGCGACGAAGGTCAGGTAGGGGTTGCCCATCGGATCGGGGAAACGGACCTCGATCCGCTTGCCCTTGGGGCTCTCAACGTGCGGGATGCGGATCGAGGCTGAGCGGTTGCGCGCCGAATAGGCGAGCTTCACCGGCGCTTCGTAGCCAGGCACCAGGCGCTTGTAGGAATTGGTCGTGGAATTCGAGAAGGCGTTGATCGCCCGGGCGTGCTTGATCACCCCGCCGATGTAGTAGAGGCAGGTCTGCGAAAGACCAGCGTACTTGTCGCCGGCGAACAGCGGCTTGCCCTTGTTCCAGATCGACTGGTGGACATGCATCCCCGAACCGTTGTCGCCGAACATCGGCTTGGCCATGAAGGTCGCGGTCTTGCCGTAGGCCGCCGCGACGTTGTGGATGACGTATTTGTAGAGCTGCAGGCGGTCGGCCATGGTGATGAGGTCGGCGAACTTCATGCCGAGTTCGTGCTGGGCGGGCGCGACCTCATGGTGATGCTTCTCCGGCTGCATGCCCAATTCGCCCATCACCGCCAGCATCTCGCCCCGCAGGTCCTGGGCGGAATCCACCGGATTGACCGGGAAGTAGCCGCCCTTGGGCCCCGGACGGTGGCCCATGTTGCCTTCGGCGTAGACCTTGCCGGTGTTCACCGGCAGCTCGATCGAGTCGAACGAATAGCCGGTGTCGTTGGGGGCCGTGGACCAGCGCACGTCGTCGAAGATGAAGAACTCCGCCTCTGGACCGAAGAACACCTGATCGCCGACGCCCGAAGCCTGCACATGGACCAGGGCCTTGCGGGCGATCGATCGGGGGTCGCGGTTATAGGGCTCGTTGGTGTCGGGGTTGAGGACGTCACAGAAGAGGGCGAGGGTCGTCTGCTGGTAGAAGGGGTCGATGATCGCGCTGCCCAGATCGGGGCGCAGCTTCATGTCGGATTCGTTTATCGCCTTCCAGCCGGCGATCGAGGAGCCGTCGAACATCGTCCCGTCGGTCAGGAAGTCGTCATCGACCAGATCGATGTCGAAGGTCACGTGCTGCATCTGGCCGCGGATATCGGTGAAGCGCGCGTCGACGTACTTGACCTCCTTCTCCTTGATCTGAGCCAGTATGTCCTTGGGTGTCGCCATGAATGTTGCAGGTCCCTGAAATTGAAATCTTGTCGGATCTTGTCGCTGTCGGGAAGGTCGGTCAGACGGCGCCGGCCCCCGTCTCGCCGGTGCGGATGCGCACCACCTCGGTGATATCGGTCACGAAGATCTTGCCGTCGCCGATCCTGCCGGTGCGCGCGGCAGCCTGGATGGCGTCCAGGACCGCGCCGGCCTGGTCGTCGGCCACCACCACCTCGATCTTGATCTTGGGCAGGAAGTCCACGACGTACTCCGCCCCGCGATAGAGTTCGGTGTGGCCCTTCTGGCGCCCGTAACCCTTGGCTTCGAGAACGGTCATGCCCTGCACGCCCAGTTCCTGCAGCGCCTCCTTCACCTCGTCCAGCTTGAAGGGCTTGATGATCGCCTCGATCTTTTTCATGCGACCCTTATGAGGAGGTTTCCGCAGCCAGAGCACGGCGGCGATCGCCCGCACAAGAGCCCGCCGCAGGCGCGGCTTGTCAATCGCCTGGGTCGCCGCTGCGGCGCCGAAAGATGAGGCGCCGGATGACCAATCGGCGACCAAGCGGCTAGATTCTCTCAGAGCCGGTCAGATCACCCGGATGCGGTAGTCGCTTCTGAGGTCGGCGAGGGTCCGATCCAAGTCACCCTCTGGAGGCTTCCACGGCCAGCGCCGGGACATCCGCGCCGCTTCGATCAGGGCGCGAAGGATGCGGGGCAGGGCGGCGAGGGCGATCCAGATCAGTCGCCAAAAACCTATCTGGGCGAAGAGCGCCTTGGCCTGAGCGTCCGTTCGCAGGTAGTCGGCGTAGCGGGCGAAGCCCACGTCGCAGGACAGCAGGGTGCGGGTGTCGGCGAGCGCTTCGTCGCCGGGACTGGTGGAAAGACCGAAGATCACATGGCAGAGATCGTGCGAGCGGAACAGCTCGGCGCTTTCCCTGGGAAGATCGCTCGGCCGGGTCACCACCCCTTCGTTGAGCGCATAGTATTCCGCCAAGCCTTCGGCGAGCGTCTGCGCGCTCTGCTGGCGCTGATAGAGCGCCGGCGCCCGGGCGGTGGGCCTGTCGATCGTCCCTTCCATCGGCCCGCACGCTACTCCTCTTCAGCAAGGCGCGGGAAGGCCATTCGCCGCCACGCTCCAGACTTGTCTGACCCGAGCGGATGGGTGATTAGAAAGCCATGCAGGACACCACGCCCGTCCTCATTGGAGGCGGCCAGTTCACCTACAAGGGTAAGGCCCAGAGTTCGCCGGCGCCGCTCGAGATGGTCAAGACCGCCGCCCTCGCGGCCGCCGCCGACGCCGGGCTGACGTCCGCCGCCCTCGCCGCGCTCGACGGCGTGGGCGTGGTGGGCTTCACCATCGACGCGCCCGGCGCACTGGCGCGCCTGCCCGTGCCGCGCCTGGCCGATCCGGCGGTGGCGCTCGCCGGTGCGCTGGGCGCGCGGCCGCGCTGGGCCAGCTACCTGCGCACCATGGGCGGCAATAGCCCCCAGGAACTCATCAACACCATCTGCGAGCGCATCGCCGCCGGCGAGAACGAGCTGGTGGTGGCGGTCGGAGCGGAGTTCCTTGGCTCGGTCATGCGCCGGCTGAAGGAAGGGCGCGCCTTCGATGACTGGGGCGCGGAGGCGCAGGATAGCCGGGGTGCGGCCGATCAACGCGCGGGCGTCACCGAACACGAGGCGGCCCACGGGTTAGGCCTGCCGGTCAACACCTATCCTCTCTTCGAAAATGCCCTCCGCGCCCGCGATCGACGTTCGATTGCCGACCACCAAACGAGACTCGGACGTCTGTTCGCGCCGTTCACCAAGGTCGCGGCCGCCAACCCGTACGCCTGGTTTCCCACCGAGCGCACGGCCGAGGAGCTCGTCACCGTGGGGCCGGGCAACCGGATGGTGAGCTTCCCCTATCCGAAATTCCTGAACGCAATCATGCAGGTGGACCAGAGCGCCGGCGTCCTGATCGCCAGCCTGCGCAAGGCGCGCGAACTCGGTGTGGCGGAGGACCGTTTCGTCTATCTGCACGGATGCGCCGACGCCGCCGACCTGTGGTTCCCCCTGCAGCGCCAGAATTACCACTCCAATCCGGCGATCCGACTCGCCGGCGCGCGGGCGCTCGAGATGGCCGGCATCGGAGTCGGCGACCTTTCGTTCATCGACCTCTATTCCTGCTTTCCCTCGGCCGTTCAGATCGGCGCCGAGGAGCTGGGCCTCGATCTCGACGATCCCCGCGGCCTCACTGTCACCGGCGGGCTTCCCTATTTCGGCGGTCCCGGAAACAACTACTCGATGCACGCCGTGGCGACCCTGCTTCAGAAGCTCAGGGCCAAGCCGCGTTCCTATGGACTTTCGACCGCCAACGGCTGGTACCTCACCAAACAGTCCATCGGCGTCTATTCAACCAATCCCCCCAAGGCCCCGTTCGAGCGCGAAGCGACGGAGGTGATCCAAAGAGAGATCGACGCCCTGGATCACCCGACGATCATCGAGCGGCCGCAAGGCGCCGCGACAGTGGAGACCTACACCGTGGTCCATTCGCGGGACGGCTATCGGATGGGGATCGTCATCGGCCGTGACGCCGAGGATCGGCGGTTCGTGGCCAACACCCCCGCCGACGAAGCGAGCCTGATGCGCTTCGAGGCGAGCGAGCAGGTCGGCGCCCGAGGCGTTGTCAGCCTCGCCGAGGACGGCGTGCACAATCTCTTCGTGCCGGCCTGAGGCGCGGCGTGGACCTCGTTTATCTCATCCGGCACGGCAGGCCGGCGGCGGTGTGGGGCGGGGATGATGACGATCCCGGTCTCGACGAAACCGGCGCCGCGCAGGCGGGGGCGGCGGCGAAGATTCTCCTGGCCCTTCCCGAAGGCTCACGCCCTCGGGCCGTGGCGAGTTCGCCGCTGAGGCGCTGCCGGGAGACGGCCGAGCCGCTCGCAAAGACCCTTGGGGTTCCCGTGGAGATCGTCCCCGAGGTAGGCGAAGTGCCCACCCCGGCGGCATTGACGCCCCTTCAGCGGCCTGGCTGGCTGCGCGCGGCCTTTGCCGGGCGCTGGGCCGAGATGGAAGGCGATCTGGACTACGAGGCGTGGCGGCGGCAGGTCGCGCAAGCGGTCGCGGCGCGGCCCGGAGCGGCGATCTTCAGCCACTTCGTCGCCATCAACGCCGTACTCTCCCTGATCGCCGGCGATGATCGGGTGATGGGCTTTCGGCCGGACCACACCTCGATCAGCACGCTTTCTATCGGTCCAGGAGGCCTGAGCTTGGTCGAACGCGGGCGCGAAGCGGCGACGGGCGTTCTGTGAACCCGCCGGCCGGCGGGCAGGCGATCCTGACGGTCGCCGAGATGCGGCGCGCCGACCGCGCCGAGGTGGCGAGAGGGACCAGCGCCGAAGAACTGATGGAGCGCGCCGGGACCGCGGTGGCAAAGGCGGTGGCGGAGAGGTTTGAACCTCGATCCACTGTCGTCCTCGCCGGGCCTGGCGACAATGGCGGAGACGGCTACGTTGCGGCGCGGCTGCTGCGCGAGCGAGGCTTCGCGGTTCGCGTCGAGGCTGCGGGGATTCCGACTGCCGCGACTGCCGCGACGGCGGCGCGGCTGTGGAAAGGCGAGACCGGTCCGGTCTCGGCGAACTGGCGAGACGGGGACCTCGTTATCGATGCCCTGTTCGGGGCCGGGCTCAATCGTCCGCTGGCGCCGGAACTCGGGCGTCTCGCGCGGTCCCTGGAACGAGGCGGGGCCGAGATCGTGGCGATCGATACCCCCAGCGGGCTTTCCGGTGACCGGGGCCGGCCGCTCGGCGAGGTCTGTTTTCGGGCCGCGCTGACCGTGACCTTCCACAGGATGAAGCCGGCCCACGTGCTCCAGCCGGGACGCGGTCTCTGCGGAGAGGTCGTGGTCGCCGACATCGGCCTTGGCGAGACATCGGCGACACTTTTCGCCAACACGCCGGAGCTGTGGCTGGGCCATTTTCCATGGCCAGGCGTCGCGGCGCACAAACACAGCCGCGGGCGGCTGATCGTGGTCAGCGGCGAGGCGTGGAGCACCGGCGCGGCTCGCCTGGCGGCGCGGGCGGGCCTGCGGATCGGAGCGGGGTTGGTGACTCTGCTTTCGCCGCCGGAGTCGCTGATGGTCAACGCCGCGCATCTGGAGGCGGTGATGCTGGCGCCGTTCGAGACCGAACTCGAACTCGAGACCGCCGCCTCGAACGCTGAGGCGGCGGTGATCGGCCCCGCGGCCGGGGTCAGCGAAGCCACGCTTTCGAACGTGCTGGCCCTGGCGCGCACGGGCGCCGTGCTGGTCCTCGATGCGGACGCCCTGACCGTGTTCCGCGACGAGCCGGAGGAATTGTTCTCGGCGCTCGACCGCGATGATGTCCTGACCCCTCACCCCGGGGAGTTCGAGCGCATTTTTCCTGGCCTGCTCGCGGCGGCGCCTGAAAGGATCACCGCGGCGCGCCAGGCCGCGGCCCAGGCCGGCGCGGTGGTTCTGCTCAAGGGCCCCGATACGGTCATCGCCGCCCCCGACGGTCGAGCGGCGGTGAATCTCAACGGCTCGCCCTGGCTCGCCACGGCGGGATCGGGAGACGTGCTGTCGGGCTTCATCGGGGGTCTTGCGGCCCAGGGCATGGAGAGCTTCGAGGCGGCCTGCGCCGCGGCCTTCATCCATGCCGCTTGCGCCGAACGCCACGGCCCCGGACTCGTCAGCGAGGACCTGCCCGGGCTGGCGCCGGGGATACTGCGGGACCTTCGGCTCCGAATCAGCCGATAGTTATCCTTGAGTAGCTGATGTGTGGGTCGCGATGCCTGGGAAACGAGTTGCGTTGACGCTCGCGATAGCCCTGGCCGCGGTCGCGGTCATCTCCCAAAATGCGGGCGCGAGGACGAGCCATAGTCATCACTCAAAGGTCGTGGCCAGGCGCGAGGCAGTCCGCGCGTCCCATCGACGGGCCCTTCACGGCAAGATAGCCCTGGCCAAGCCCCGCCTGGGCGGCCGGGTTCGAAGCCATGATCTGGTCGTCTCACGGGACCGTCACCAACACCGCCTCGCCGCCCTGAAGGCCGACAGGAAGGCGGGGCGCGCGGCGGAGCCCAAGCTGGCCAGGGTCGCTGATCGACCCGAGCGCAGACACGCCGCCCTGTGCGAGACCGTGACCGTCCACCATCGTTCGGTGGTTCATTGCCGCGGGGAGAGCGCCGCGGGATAAGGCGCTCCTTTCGATCCGGCGCGGCGAGGATTGCCGGCATGTGCGGCATAGCGGGCGTCATCGGCATGCGAGGTCCGGCCCTGGCGGAGGGGCCGGCCCGCGCGATGCTGGACGCCATCGCCCACCGCGGCCCCGACGACGAGGGCCAGTGGCGCGAAGGCGGCGCCTGGCTCGGCCACCGGCGTCTTTCGATCATCGATACTTCTCAGGCGGGGCGCCAGCCGATGGTCTCGGCATGCGGCCGCTACGTGATGGTGACCAACGGCGAAATCTACAACTACCGCCAGATGCGAACCGAACTGGAGGCCGTCGGTGCAGGGCCGTGGCGCGGCCACTCCGACACCGAGGTTCTGCTGGAGGCGGTCGCGAGGTTCGGCATCGAGGGCGCGCTCGAGCGGGCGACCGGAATGTTCGCTCTGGCCGTATGGGATCGCCGCGAACGGGTGGCGTGGCTCACCAGGGACCGCTTCGGCGAAAAGCCGCTCTACTACGCCACCAAGGGCGGTGTTCTCAGCTTCGCCTCAGAGCTGGGCGCCCTGGAGCGCGCGCCGCACCTCGCCCTGGAATTGTCCAAAGAGGCGTTGTCGCTGTTTTTTCGCCTGGGTTACGTCCCGGCGCCTCACTCGATCTATGAAGGGGTGTGGAAGGTCCCGCCGGCCTGCCTCGTCACCTGGAGAGACGGGGAGAGCGGGGTGAGCGTCCGACCCTATTGGAGCCTCGGCGAGGTCGCGCAGCGCGGCGAGGCCGATCCGCTGATCAATTCGGAGGCGGCGGTCGAGGCGCTCGACGGGCTGCTGCGCGAAGTGGTGGCCGACCAGATGATCTCCGACGTGCCGCTGGGGGTATTCCTCTCCGGTGGCGTCGACTCCTCGCTGGTGACGGCGATCATGCAGGCGGTGAGCGCGCGGCCGGTCAAGACTTTCACCCTCGGTTTCGACTCCGCGGAGTTCAACGAGGCCGAATATGCTTCCGCCGTCGCCCGGCATCTGAAGACCAACCACACAGAGCACATCGTCACGGCCGCCGATGCCCAGGCCATCCTCCCGCGCCTGGGCCATCTCCATGACGAGCCGTTCGCCGACGCCTCCCAGGCCCCGACGTTCATGGTGAGCCAGATGGCGCGCCAGCAGGTCAGCGTGTGCCTCACCGGGGACGGCGGGGACGAGATGTTCGGAGGCTATGTGCGCTATCCGGGAGCGCCGCGGCTGTGGCGGGCGATCCGCGCGCTGCCGATGCGTCGAACCCTGGCCGAATTGATCGAAGCGTTGCCCATGAAGGGGGTCGAGGGCGCCTTGCGCTTCCTTGCGCCGCTGGCTCGCGAATATGCGTCTCGCGGCAGGCTGGGGCCGAGCGTCCGCCGCGCCGCCGCCTTTCTCCCCGCGGCCAGCTTCGATGAGCTCTACGAGCTCACCATGACGGCGTGGCCCGATCCGGAAACGCTTCTCAAGTCGCCCGGTCCGCCGCCGCTTCCCTGGCGTCCCGCACGCCCGGCGCTGAAGGACGATTTCGCCCGGATGCAGTGGCGCGACAGCGTCGACTATCTGCCCGGCGACATCCTCGCCAAGGTCGACCGGGCCTCGATGGCCCATGGCCTGGAGACCCGCGCGCCGCTGCTCGACCGGCGCATCGCCGCCTTCGCGTGGCGCGCGCCGACGAGGATGAAGCTGCGCGAAGGCAGGACCAAGTGGCTGCTGCGGAGCGTCCTGCACCGCTACGTTCCGCCGGACCTGGTGGACCGACCCAAGCTCGGGTTCTCCGTGCCGCTGCATGCCTGGCTGACTGGCGCCCTTCGCGGGTGGGCCGAGAGCCTGATCGGGACGGCGGCGATCGCCCGCCAGGGCGTGCTCGAACCCGCTCCGGTCGCCGCGGTGTGGAGGCGCTATCTCGCCGGAGATTCCTCGGTGGATCACCGGGTGTGGACGCTGCTGATGTTCCAGTCGTGGATGGCCGCCCGCTCGACCTGATGGGTGGGCCCGCCAGGCGGCGAGCCTCGTCCAAGGCTACGGCGTGACCCGATTGCCGCCATTCGACTGAGCCACGACGGCTTTTGGCTTAGGCTTGCGCGGGGTTTGGGGGTTGGTCGTGACGCTGGCCTGATCGCGGTGCGAGGCGGCCGGGGCGGCGGCGCGATTCTTCACCGCCGCCGGGTTGGCCGCTTGGCGCCGAGCCGCAGGCTGGTCGATCCTGGACTGCTTCGCCTGCGCGGCGGCCTGGGCCCGCGCCTGGTCGGCGGCCCGCATCTGCGCCTGCCGCTCAGCCGCGCGCTGTGCTTGCATCTGCCGGGCGGCCTGGAGCTGCGCTTGCCGCTGGGTCATAGCCTGGGCTTCGGCTTGGCGGGTGGCCTGGAGCTGCGCCTGGCGCTGGGCGCCGGCCTGCGTCGATGCCTGGCTTTGAGATTGTTGGGCGGCGAGCTGGTTCCGCCGGGTCGACGCGCCCAGGGCGGCCGCCTGTTGCTGAGCTGCGGTCCGGTTCAGTTGCGCCTGCCGGGCTTGGTCGCCCACACGCGCCGCATCGGCGACGCCGGCGTGTCGCGAGGCGGCGAGCTGGGCGACGTAGACCTGCCTGTGCGCCTGCTCGCGGCTCAAAGCGGCCTGCTCCGGATTTGCGTGCTGGTCGCGCCAAGCGCGCCAGCCGGCGTCGCTCTGCCGCCGGTCGGTCCACTGCTGTGGTTGCTGCAGGATGAGGTTACGCCTGGCCTCCCAGTTCGCCTGATGAGCGGCCACTCGCCGACCGTGCTGGACCGCGTAGTAGAGGGCTCGGGCTCGCGCGAGGAACCGGCCGGCGATCTCGGCCCGCGCCGCTTCGGAAGCGGGAGCAAGGGGCCGGCCGGCGGCGTCGTAGACCACGGTGAGCCGGCCGCCATCGTAGGCGTAGGCATTGCGCGGATCCTGGACGAAGAACGGCGTCTGCTGGCCCGGATGGTAGTAGTAGTAGCGTTCGCCACCAGGGACCGCTTCAACGACCCGGTAGGCGCCGTCGCCGGAACGCCAGACCCATGGCCGCGCGCCGTTGTAGTCGACTGCATAGTCGGGAGGGGAGTTCGCGAACGCCCCGCCGATCGCCTGGGCGTCATCCGCATATCGGTAACGCCCACTCGGGCCGCTGGGCGGCGCGACCTGGGCCGCGGGCGCGGGGGGCAGGGCGGCGGCGTCCGGGGCCAAGGCGGGCGGGGATGTCGGGGAAGCGTCGGTCGGCGGCAGGGCGCCACCCGGAGCGCCGGCGTCGGCGGTGTTGGTGAGGGCGCTCTGGCCCGAGGTCGGAGCCTTGTTGCAGGCGCCGAGAGCAAGCGCGGCCATGCCGCATGCGACCAGCCCCGCGGAGGAGAAGTGGGTGAGTCGTCGGATCATGACCTCTGCCTGATTCTTTGGAGACCTCCCGATTCGGGCGGCTCCCCGACGTTGTGCGGGTTGCCGCATGAACCAGGCTTGAACGGCCCTTGGCGCAGGGAATGGCGAAACAGTCTGTTACCGCTCTTTCATCGCCTGGGCGCCAGGGCGATCCTAATTGGCTGCTGAGCCGCGCCGGCTGCGCGAGCGCGCGAGGGACTATCTCAATGGACATCGCCTTCATCGACCTCGCCGCCCAGCAGCGCCGGCTGCGCCCACGGCTGGAGGCCGCGATCAGCGCCGTGCTCGATCACGGCCTCTATGTCATGGGCCCCGAAGTGGGTCGATTTGAAGCTCGGCTCGCCGCCTTCTGCGATGCGCCACGCTCGCTCAGCTGCGCCAACGGCACCGACGCCCTGGCCCTGCCGCTCATGGCCTGGGAGGTGGGACCAGGCGATGCGGTGTTCTGTCCGAGCTTCACCTTCACCGCGACCGCCGAAGTGGCGGCGTGGCTCGGCGCAGCCCCGGTGTTCGTCGATGTTCGTCCCGACACCTACACCCTTGACGCGGCCAGGCTCGACGAGGCGATCCAGGCGGTGCGCCGGGAGGGCAAACTCACCCCCAGGGTGGTGATCGCCGTCGACCTGTTCGGCCAGACGGCCGACTATCCGGCGATCTCGAAGGTGACGCAACTCCATGGCCTGAAGCTCGTCGCCGACAGCGCCCAAGCGTTCGGCGCCACCCTGGCCGGCCGCCACCCGATCGCGTGGGCCGACGTCGCGACCACCAGCTTCTTCCCGGCCAAACCGCTGGGCGCCTACGGCGATGGCGGGGCGGTGATCGTCAAGGATGAAGCGCTGTGGGAGCGGATGGACTCACTTCGCATTCACGGCAAGGCCACTCCGAAGGACATGGCCGGCGATGGCGCTGGCGCCGTCTTCGCCCATGAGGCGAAGTACCTGAACGCCCGGATCGGAATGAACAGTCGGCTGGACACCCTCCAGGCCGCGATCCTGCTCGAGAAGCTCGCGGTTTTTCCCGCCGAGATCGACGCACGCAACAGGATCGCCGCGCGATATACCTTGGGCCTCGACGGCCGGGTCGCCCGGGTTCCGGCCGTCATCGCGGGTGGAACCTCGACCTGGGCGCAATACACCATCGAGCACCAGGACCGTGATGGCCTGGCCGCGCACCTGAAGCGGGCCGGGATTCCCACCGCTGTCTATTACCCGGTCCCGATGCACCGCCAGAGTTGCTACGCGCTCTACCCCGCGCCGGGCGGACTGCCGGTGACCGAGGCCAAGTCGGCGTCGGTGATCAGCCTCCCCATGCATGCGGATCTGGACACCCAGACCCAGGATCGCATCATCGCCGCAGTGTTGGCATTCAACGGCTGAGGGGATAGGTCGGCGTCCTGCGATCGCCTAAGTTCGGCCGTTTGCAGTCCCGATCGCCGCAGGGGCGGCCAAGGCCAGCTTCAATCCCAAGAGAGCATGAGAACGCCGCGTGGACGACAAACCTCTGCCCAATCTCTTCCAGCTCACGCCGCTCGACCCGGAATTTCGCGCCGAGCCGCACGTGGTGCTGGACGAGCTTCGCGCCCGCTGCCCTGTGCACCGTGACGAGATGTCGGGGAGCTTCATCCTCACCCGCTACGGCGATGTTCGCGCCCTGGTGTCCGATCGCACCCTCTGGCGCGATCCGATGCGCGCCGAAGAGGCCGCGACCCTGCAGCGCCGCTTCGCCGACGGTGTGCCGCCCGGCGCCGTGCGCGGCGAGACGACGAGCATCCTGCTCCTCGACGATCCCGACCACGAGCGGATCCGCAGGCCGCTGGTCCAGGCGCTCTATGCCCGGGTCGCGAGATTTCGACCCGAGGTCGAGCGCATCGTCGAGGAAGCCTTGTCCAGTATCGAGACCGGCGAGCTTTTCGACTTGATGGCGAAGTTCTGCGTGCCGGTGCCGATCGACGTGATCGCCTCCATCCTCGGCGTCGACCGTGACCGGTTGCCCGAGTTCCGCGAATGGTCGGAGGGGGTGATCCAGTCGCTCAACCCGTTTCGAACCGAGGCCCAGACCGCGCGCATGGAGCGCTGCGACGAGGCCCTGTCGGCGTATTTCACTCAAACCATCGCCGCGCGCCGCGCCGCGCCCCGGGACGACCTGATATCGGACATGACGCGCCTTCAGGCGGAGGGAGCGCCGCTCAGCGACATCGAGCTGCGGATCAACCTCAGCGCCCTGCTCATCGGCGGCAACCTCACCACCACCGACCTCATCGGCAACGCAGTGCGCCTTCTTCTGCTCAATCCCACGGAATTGGCCAAGCTGCGCGCCGATCGGGGCATCATCAACGCGGTGGTCGAGGAGACCCTGCGCTATGAGCCGCCGGTGGACATCACCGGGCGGATCGCCTCGCGGGACATGGCCGTTGGCGACAAGGCGGTGAAGGCCACGCAGAGCTTCACCTTTTCCCTTCGGGCGGCCAATCGCGATCCGGAGGTGTTCGAAGATCCCCATCGATTCGATGTCGGCCGCACGCACCGGCCGCACGTCGCCTTCGGCGGCGGCGCCCACATCTGCATCGGGGCGCCCTTGGCGCGCCTGGAAGCCCAGGTCGCGCTCCTGAGGCTCTTCGAGCGGTTCCCCCAGCTTCGCTTCGCCGACCCGGACGAGCCGCCGGCATGGCGGACCCTGCCGTTCTTCCGGGGCCTCGAGCGACTGCCGCTTCTGGCTTAGCGATCAGTGGGCGATCGCTTCAACCAGGGATCGCGCTCGAGATCGGCGATGAATCGGGCCTCGCCGCGGAAGTGGTAGGCCCGGCCGCCCGCGTGGCGGAACGCCTCCACGTTTTCCGCGATGTTGTCGATCAGCAAGGCGGCCGAAATCGGCATGCGCGAGTCGATGCGCCGCAATGCACGCCGGCACAGCTCCGTCTTGTCGAGTAGACGCTCCTCCCAGGAGGCAACCACGATCGGGAAGAGTTCGTGGAGCCGATAGTGCGGGGCGATGACCAGGCTGAAGATGTCGCTGTTCACCGTCACCAGGGCTGTGGGCACGCGGGCGATGGCCAGCCGGCGGGCGAAATCCACCACCGCCGCGTTCAGCCGCAAGTTGCGGCAGTCGTCCTCCATGGCGCGGTGGACGACCTGCGAATCGAGGCCGAGCTTCGTCGAGAGTGCAGCGGTGAGGTCGTCCCAGGTGAGTTCGCCCAGGCTCCATCGGTCGGCCGTCGCCGGGCCAATGACCTCGGCTACCCGGTTCGCCCAGTCGGGACACTCCGGCGGCGGGTGGATGAAGAACGGCTCCCTGGCGATGGTGTCGCCGAAGTCGAAGAGGACGCACCGCGTTTCACCTCGCCGCGCCAGCGCGGACCGGTCGGAGCGGTTCACGGCCATCGAGATCTCCCCTTCATCGCCCGCGCCGATCGGCGCCAACTTCTCAACCCCGACGAGCCTTTTGTCGCGTGCGACCCTAGAGTATGCGCCGCCTTCAGCCGGTGAGCCGCGCCTGGCATTCCGCCTCGACGGCCGTCTTTTCCACGGGAGTCGAATGAACATCTACCCGGTGCTCCTTTGCGGCGGATCCGGCGCGCGGCTATGGCCGGCGTCCCGCCCTGGACTGCCCAAGGCCTTTCTCGCGCTCACCGGCGCACGCTCGGGATTCCAGCAGACGCTGGCTCGAGTGAGCCGGCCTCGCACCCTTGAAACGCCCATCGTGGTGGCCGGGGCCGCTCACCAGGACCTGGTCTGCGAGCAGCTTGCGGCTATCGGTCTGTCCGCCACGCTCGTGTTCGAGCCGGGCGCCAGAGACTCCGGTCCCGCGATCGCCGCCGCCGCTGCCTTCATCGCGCGGCGCGACGCGAGCGGCATAGCAATCTTCCTGGCCTGCGATCATCATATCGAGGACGAGCAGGCGTTCGCCGATGCGTTGGACACCGCCATCGTCGGGGCCACGCAAGGCTACGTGGTGACCTTGGGTATCGCGCCGAGGGAGCCCTCGACGGCGTTCGGCTACATCCGCCCTGGCAAGCCCATCGGCAGAGGGCCACTGCGCCGGGTGGCGGCGTTCACGGAGAAGCCGACCCTGGCGGCGGCGCGGCGGTACATCGCCGCCGGCTGGCTTTGGAACAGTGGCGATTTCATCGTTCGCGCCTCGACCCTGCTGGCCGAAATCGACGCCCATGCTCCAAGGCTCGGCGCGGCGGTCCTGGCCGCGGAGGAGGCTCACCCGCGATCCGGCGGCCATTTCCTCTCCGATGCCTTCCTCCGCGCGCCGAAGGTCTCGATCGACTATGCGGTGATGGAAAAGACCGGCCGCGCGGCGGTCCTGCCGGTCGGATTTGCCTGGTCCGATCTGGGAAGCTGGCGGGCGGTGCTCGCCGCCTCGCGAACAGACCCTGCCGGCAATGCGGTCCATGGCGATGGGCGTCTCCACCAGGCCAGCGGCTGCATCGTCCGCGCCGGGCCGGGACGGACCGTGATGGCGGTGGGGGTGAAGGATCTCGCGATCATCGTGGCCGACGACGCTGTGCTGGTCTGCGATCTTGGCGGTAGCGAAGAGATCAAGCCGCTTGTCAACGCCATGGAGCGCCGCCCGGCGACAGAGGGCGCGGGAAGGGGCCGTCGCCGCCGGCGCTGGACCAGACTGCGGGGTCGCACGGAAAAATAGGCGAGGACTCCCGAAGGATTCAGACCGCGCCTTGACGGGCGAGCTCGCACGGATGGGCGTCGCTTCCGTCCTCCACCTGAAAGGTCGCGTGGTGAATTGAAAACCGGATCCTCAGCTCTTCGCAGACGCCGTGCAGCAGGGCGTCGTCGAGCCCCGCGCCCGGCCGCACGAGATGGGCGGTGAGCGCGGTTTCGGTGGTGCTCATCCCCCAGATGTGGAGGTCGTGAACCTCGCTCACGCCCGGAAGGTCAGTGAGATAACCGAGGACCGCGGCCCGATCGACGCCGAGGGGCACCGCCTGGAGCGCCAGGTCCAGCGATTCGCGCATCAACGACCAGGTTCCCAGGACGATGACGACGCCGATCACCAGGCTCGCCGCCGGGTCGATCCACATCCAGCCGGTGACAAGGATCAGTCCACCGGCGAGGACGACGCCCAGCGCGACCAGGGCGTCTGCGGCCATGTGAGCGAAGGCGGCGCGCACGTTGAGATCGCCCTTCCGCCCCGAAGCGAACAGGAGGGCGCTCAATCCATTGACCACGACCCCGCCAAGGGCGACGGCCATGACCGTGAATCCGGCTGCGGGGGCCGGAGTGATGAATCTCTGGATCGCTTCCCAGGCGATGCCGCCGGTCACCAGCAGCAGGAGCGCGGCGTTGGCGAGCGCCGCCAGGATCGACGAACTGCGCAGTCCGTAGGTGTAACGCCCGCTTGGCGCCCTGAGGGCCAGGGCCGAAGCCAGCCACGCCATGGCGAGGCCCAGCACGTCGCCGAAATTGTGCGCCGCGTCCGCGAGCAGCGCCAGAGAGCCCGCCATCAACCCGAAGACGACCTCGGCCACGACATAGCCGAGGTTGAGCGCCATCCCGATCGCGAAGGCGCTGCCCATGGCGCCGGCCCCGGGACCGTGCGTGTGGTGGTGGCCGGGGGCCCCGGCGTGATGGTTATGGCGTGTTTCACTCATCTTCGCGGCGCGGAGCTAGACTCCGACCGCGGGCGGCGATCAAGGCCTTAAGTGCGGTGTTCCGCGCCGGCGAGAACGGTCTCTATCCAGGCTCTGAACGCGGCGATGAATTTCTGGATGAAGATCCTGACGCCGTCGCCGGAGAGGTCTCCGTGGTCGTCGAACAGCTTCGCGGCGCCGCCGATGTACGCTTCGGGCTGCTGCAGGACCGGCATGTCGAGGAAGACCAGGGATTGGCGAAGATGATGGTTGGCGCCAAATCCGCCGATGGCGCCGGGAGAGACGCTCACCACCGCCGCCGGCTTACCCGCGAAGACGCTCTGGCCGTAGGGGCGCGAACCGACGTCGATGGCGTTCTTCAGCACCCCTGGAACCGAGCGGTTGTATTCGGGAGTGACGAAGAGCACCGCCTCGGCGCCACGGAGTTCGCCGCGAAACGTGATCCAAGCCGGCGGCGCGGGGGCTTCCCTGTCCTCGTCGTAAAGTGGCAGATCGCCGATCTCGACAATTCGAAGAACGAGGTCCGGCAGGGCGAGATGGGCCATGACCCTGGCCATTTTGCGGTTGAAAGACTCCTTGCGAAGGCTGCCGACCAGGACGGCGACGTTACGCGGCATCGTTTCTAACTCCGACTTCTGGGGTGGCGCTCAAGGGGTTGAACGGCTCAGCGGACTATTCGTCTCACATCGCCTAGCCGCGGGCCTTTCTCTATGGTCCCTCGGCGCACGCCGTGGCGTCGAGACGATCGAATCGGCGCGCGCCGAGACCGCGAAGGAATTCACGACAAATGGCGAAACGGGACTATCGCAAGTCGCGGGTCGGGGCCCACCAGCTCGAACCGGAGACCTTGATGCTGGGCTTCGGCTTCGATCCCTCCCTCTCCGAGGGGGCGGTGAAGATTCCGATCTTCCTCACCTCGACCTTCGCCTACAAGACCTGCGCGGAAGGCAAGCGCCTTTTCGACCATATGAGCGGACGCAGCCCCCAGGGCGCCGACGCTGGCCTGATTTACACCCGCTTCAACAACCCCAATCTGCAGATCGTCGAAGAACGCTTGGCGGTGCTCGAGCGCGCCGACGGCTGCGCGGTCTTTTCGAGCGGCATGGCGGCCATACTGACCGCCCTGCTGGCGGTTACCGAGCCTGGGGACGTGGTCGTGCTCAGCCGGCCCCTCTACGGGGGGACCGAGACCCTCTTTGGGACCCTGCTGGCAAAATGGGGCGTCCAGAGCACCAGCTTCGTCGACGGCCTGGACGGCGCGGCGGTGCGCGCGGCGACCGCGGAGGCCCTGCAGCGCGGGCCCGTCGCCGCATTCTATGTCGAGACCCCCGCCAATCCCACGAATTCGCTGGTGGATCTGGACCTCATCGCCAAGGTGGCCGCTGAGACGGCCGATCGCCAGGGCCGCCGCCCGGTGGTGATCGTCGACAACACCCTCCTGGGTCCGCTCTATCAGTCGCCGCTCGACCACGGCGCGGAACTGGTGGTCTATTCCCTGACCAAATACGTCGGCGGTCACAGCGACCTCATCGGCGGAGCCGCGGTCGGCCGGGCCGAGCCGATGCGCAAGATCAGATCGATCCGCAATCTGATCGGCAACCAGCTCGACGTGAACAGCTGCTGGATGCTCACCAGATCGCTGGAGACCCTCCGGCTTCGCATGGACAAGGCCTTCGACAACGCCAGGGCGGTGGCCGGGTGGCTCGCCGGCCACCCGAAAGTCGAGCATGTGGCCTACCTCGGCGGCGCGCCGGCCGGATCCCGGGAAGCGGAGGTCATCGCCCGCCAGTGCGGGGCCATGGGCGCCACCTTTTCGTTCACTGTCCGCGGCGGCGAGGCGGCGGCATTCAAGGTCCTGGACAGGCTGCAGGTATTCAAGCTGGCGGTGAGCCTGGGGGGGACCGAATCCCTGGCGTGCCACCCGGCCAGCACCACCCACTCCGGCGTCTCGGCCAATGAGCGCGCGATGATCGGCATCGATGAAGGGATGATCCGCCTTTCGATCGGCGTGGAAGCCCCCAACGATCTCATCGCCGATCTCGAACGGGGCCTGGCGGCCCTGGACGCCTGACCTTCAGGCATTGAGCTTTGCCGCCTTCGCCGCCCTGGCCGGCCTGGGGAAGGGATGTCCGTCCTTGGAGATCAGGATCGCCAGCCAGCGCGTGCTCTCGAATTCCGCCGCGATGGCCATGACGGTGACGGTGAGCGGGGTGGAGAGCAGGACCCCGGGAACGCCGAGGATCTCGGCCCAGAATCCCAGGGAGATGAGGACGAGCAGCGGGTCGATATTGAGCTCGTCGCTGGCGAGTTTCGGCATCAGCACGCTGTCGATGAGAAAGACCACGCTTCCGAGCACCCCGGCGAGGATCGCCGGGCGGCCGAGGTCATCGAACTGGGCCAGCGCGACAATGCCCGGGAAGATCGAGCCGGCTATCGGTCCGATGATCGGCACATAGGAGGCGAGGAAGACCACGAAGGCGATGAACAGGGCGTCGTGCAGGCCGACCAGAGCCATCAGCCCCCAGGCGGCGACGGCCATCATCAGGCCCTTCAGGGTCTGGAGGCGCACATAGCGTTCGACCGCGTTGCGGACACTGGCCATCACCCGTCTTGCGCCCTTGCGATGGCCCTCGGTGTCGTAGAGCCGGTCGACCTTGCGCCCGAACGCGGTCCTCGAGGCGAGCAGGAACCCGAAGTAGATGATCACCAGCATGCCGTAGGAGATGAGGCTGCGGGCGGTCGCGAAGGCGCGGGTCAGCACCGCGGTCGGATCCAGTCCGCTGAATAGCTCGCCGATGGTGACCGGCGCGACGCCGACGAGGCTCATCAGCCTGGCGAGCACGGCGTCGAGCCTCGGCGCAAGGCCACGCAGATGCGCGGCGAAAGGGGGCGCCTCGAGCACGAACAGAATGCCGATGACCGAGAAGCCGGCGAGGATCAGCACGCCGGCGATGCCGCCCCTGATCCACCCGGGCGCGGCTGGCAGGCGCTCATGGATCTCCCGTGACACCGCGTCGATGAGAAGCAGCAGGAAGGTGGCGACCACCAGCGGAGTCAGCGGCGCCTGGAAAAAGCGGACGAGGGAGACCGCCACGACCACGGCCAGGAAGACGACCGCGTGTCGCGTGCTGGAACTCTGCGCGAGGATCTGGACGCGGCTCTGCATCGTCGCACCCGTCTCGGCGAGGATCGGGGGGTCGTCGGGAGCGCGGGCCATTTCTGTGGGACGGCCGGGCGGGGTGCTCAGGCCGCCATCGCTGGCGAGGTATTCCTGAGGTCGGCGGCGAGGCCCTCGCCCATCAGGTCCACGAAGTTGCCGCGGTAGAACCGGTCGATCACGGGCGACGCCAGTGCCTGCAGAGAGTCGTCGAACCGCTTCAGAGGGTTGCGGCCGCCTTCGACATGCGGGAAGTCGGAGGAGAAGAGGCAGATCTCCTCGCCGCCCTCGCGAACGATCCAGCCCGCGTCCTCGTGAGGGTATGGGGTGATGCGCACCTGCCGGCGAACAATCTCGCTCGGCCGGGCCGACAGGGCGTGCAGGCGCTCCTCGTTCTTGTAGAAGGCGGCGTGGGCGCTATCCATGAACCGCATCCAGCCCGGCGCCCATGATCCGCCCAGCTCGATGGCCCCGAATTTGAGGCGCGGGAAACGGTCCATGACCCCGTCGATGATCATCGCCGCCAACGTCTGCATCACTGAATGGGGGATGGGCATGAAGCTCACCGAGGTGAAGTTCTCCTCTCCGCCGTGGAAATCCTTCACTCGCGGCGCCCCGTTCTCGAAGTAATCGGCCCTGAGCTTCTCCTCGCCGCCGACATGGAAGAGGATCGGAATCCCCGCCTCCTGCGCCTGCGCCCACACCCGATCGTGGGCGCTGTGGCTGGGCGAATGGCCCGGCGGACATTTGGAGGCGACGAGCAGGGCCTTGGCGCCGAGCGCGACGGCCTCGGCCGCCGCGGCCTCGGCGCGGTCGAAGTCCACCAGCGGCACATAGGCGGTGGCAAGGAGACGGCGGTCGACGGCGCAGAAGTCGGTCATCATCCGGTTGTGGGCTTGGGCGGCGGCGTAGCAAAGGTCGAGATCTCCGCCTTCGTCGAGGCCGAAATTGCCCAGGCAGAAGGTGGTGAAGACGAGCTGGCTGGAAAAGCCGAGAAGATCCAGAGCCTTGGGTCGATCTTCTCGGCGGAAGCCGCCAAGGGCCTGATAGTTCTTGCGTAACAGGATGTTGGCGCCGTCTCCGGCCCGGAAATCCGGATCCTCCTGCTGGCGGCGCGCCGCGTCTGCCCAACCGCCAGAGCCCTGCTTCTTGCGAAAAATCGGCAGGTCGTGAAAGGCGGTCTTCAACCTCGGATCGAACCAGGGATCCAGACAGTCGGGCAACTCCATCAGATGGGAGTCGGCGTCGTGAACGACGCGGTTTTCCGCATAGGGCATTGATCGACCTCCGCCGCCGCGATCTTGAACGCCAAGGCGAGACGAACACAACTCCAAATGCATCGGAGCGCCTCGGCTCCGAGATCAGAGCGCGATCAGTCCCGTGGATCGGCGAAGGCTGGCCCGCGCTTCTGCATGTTGGCCATGACGGCCTCGACCTGGTTGGGGCTGCCGATGAGCGCGATCTGCTCACGCGTCTCCTCGATCAGGCCGGCGGCGGGATCGGAAGTGGGAGCGGCGTTGAGCAAACGCTTGGCGGCGCGGACCGCATCGGGGTTCTTCGCGGCGATTTCGTGCGCCAGAGCGAGCGCCTCGGCGCGGGGGTCGGCGGCGAGTCTCGTCGCCAAGCCCATGGCAAGGGCCTCGTCGCCCGAAAAGATGCGTCCGGTGTAGGTGAGTTCGCGGACGATATCTTCGCGAACGAGGTGTCGCAGAAGCTGGGTTCCGGCCATGTCGGGAATGAGGCCCCACTTGATCTCGAGCACCGCCAGGCGTGCATCGGGGGCGACGAAGCGCATGTCGGCGCCGAGCGCCAGCTGGAAGCCGCCGCCGAAGGCGACCCCGTGGACCGCCGCGATCACCGGGACGGGAATCTCGCGCCACACCCAGACCGCGTACTGGGCGCGATTGGCTATCCCGTGGGTGCGCCCGGTGAGTTCGCCGACGGCGGTCTCGGCTCGGGGACGCGGTCCCTGGGCCATCCGGCCGAAACTGCCCATGTCCAGGCCGGCGCAGAAGGCCCGTCCTTCGCCCGACAGGACGACGGCGCGAAGGCCGGGTTCGGTCTTGAGCCGCTCGCCGGTCGTGATCAGGGCCTCGAACATGGCGTCGTCCAGCGCGTTCATCTTGTCGACGCGAACCATGCGGACGTCGGCGACCCCGCGGTCCATGGTGAGGATGACGCGATCGTCCATGTCTTCAGATCTCCACCATTTCGAACTGGGCCTTGCTCATGGTGCAGTCGGGGCAGCACCAATCGTCGGGGATATCCGCCCAGCGCGTCCCGGGAGCGAAGCCCTCTTCGGGAAGGCCCTCGGCCTCGTCGTAGATGAAGCCGCAGGTCCCGCACTGCCAAGTCTTGAAAGGCATCGCCGCTCCTCAACTCTCCTTCACGGCCGCGCGCCTCGGACAACGCCGATGGCGAGCGCGACAACAATAGCGGCCGCGAGGAAAAAGGGCAGGGCCGCGGCCTGGACCAGGCCGGCGCGAAGGGCGGCGGCGGCGAGGGCCACCGATGCGACGGCGGCGATGGTGAGCCAAAGGTCGGCGGCGAACATCTTGAAAATCTCGGCCGCGAGAGCCTTGAAGACCGCCATCACGCCGTCCTCGCCCTGACCGCCCGCACCGAGGCGGCCAGCACCAGTCCCGCGGCGAGGTAGAAGCCCACCAGGGGAAGGATCGCCAGATCGCCGCCGGGCCACGGCGCGCCCAGACCCTCGCAGCACCAGAAGACCCCAAAGCCGGTCAGCAGGGCGCCGACCACGAACTTCATGCTGTTCTCGGGGATCCTGGCCAGCGGCGCGCGCAGGGCGAGACCCAGGGCAAGCACCAGAACGCAGGCGCCCGCCGCGCCCACCGCCGCCGGCAGCAGCAGTCCGGGGCGCGCGCCGATCGCCAGGACGATGAACACCACCTCGGTTCCTTCCAGGAGCACGGCCTTGAACGCCACCATGCCCGCGAGCCAGTCGGCGGCCCGGCCACGAGCGTGCGCTTCGTCGCGCAGGGCCCTGGTCTGTTTTTCGAAGGTGGCGGCCTCGTCGTGGAGCGACAGGGCGCCGCCGGCCCTCAGCACCGCCTTGCGCAGCCAGCCCAGGCCGAAGACGAGGAGCAGCAGGCCGATCACGAGCTGCAGCCCGCGCACGGGCACCGCGGCGAGCAAGGGTCCGAGGATGGCGACCACCAACGCGAGGATGACCAGGGCCGCCCCCGCGCCCAGGGCCGCCGGACGGATCCCGCGAACCACGCTTACCGCCAGGACGATGGTGAAGGCCTCCACCGCCTCCACCGAGGAGGCGACGAAGGCGGCGCCCACTGTCGGCGCGGCTGTGGCCAGGCTGATCATTCAGCGGCGACTTATGCCCGCCCGCCGCCCGCCAAGCCAAGGGCGCTCTTGCCCAAGGCGGCGGGAAAAAGCATCGTCGCGCCGAACCCCGAGCGAGCGCATGACCCCGCCCACCGCACTCAATGGCCTCAAGGTGCTCGACTGCACCCATGTCATCGCCGGCGCCTGGTGTTCGATGATGCTTGCCGACCTCGGGGCTGAGGTCATCAAGATCGAGCCGCTTGAAGGGGAGACCACCCGCGGCCATCCCAAGGCGAGGTTCAAGGCCTTCGATTTCGTCAACCGCAACAAGCGCTCGCTCGCCGTGGACCTTGCTTCGCCAAAAGGAGCGGACACGGTTCGCACCCTGGCGGCCAGCGCCGACGTTTTCGTCGAGAACTACCGTCCCGGCGCTCTGGAGCGCATGGGCCTGGGCTATGAAGACCTCCGCAACGTCAATCCGGCCCTCATCTACTGTTCGGTCTCCGGGTTTGGCCGCACCGGGCCTTACCGCGAGCGCGGCGGGTTCGATCTGATCGCCCAGGCGATGAGCGGGATCATGAGCTTCACCGGCGAAGCCGGAGCCAAGAGTCCCACCGCGTGCGGCGTGCCGCTCTCCGACCTCAACGCCGGGACCTTCGCGGCCCTGGGGGTGCTCGCGGCGCTCAATCACCGCCATCACACCGGCGAGGGCCAGCATGTCGAGACCTCGCTGTTCGAAAGCGCCATCGCCTATACGATCTGGGAGTCGGGGCTCTATCTCACCACCGGCGAGGTCTCCCGGCCGAACGGTTCGCGGCATCGCCTCGCCGCGCCTTACGAAGCGCTGAAGACCGCCGACGGCTACATCGTGGTGGGGGTGAACAACGCGCGTCTCTGGGGGCGTTTCTGCACCGCGACCGGCGCGGCCGAGCTGAAGGACGACCCGGCCTTCGCCGACGGCCGCAGCCGGGTGCAGAACCGCGACGCCCTCCAAGGAAGGCTCGAGGCCATCCTCACCGGCGCCTCGACCGCTGAATGGGTCGACCGCCTGCTCGCCGCCGGCGTCCCGTGCGGGCCGATCAACACCATCGACCAGGCCCTCGCCGATCCGCAGGTCGCGGCCCGGGGCCTGCTGGTGGAGACCGAGGGCCGCAGGTTCGTGCGCGCGCCGATATCGCTTTCGAGAACCCCGGTGCGCGTCGAGCGGGGGCCTCCGCGACTTGGCGCCGATAGCCGCGAAATCCTCTCCGAGGCGGGACTGCCGGCGAGCGCGATCGACGATCTGGTGAGCGCCGGCGTCATTGGCGAGCCCAGCGCGCTCGCGGCGGAGACCCTGGCGTGAGCGGCGCGGTGAGGGTTGAGCGGCCGGCGCCGCATGTGGCGCGGCTGGTAATCGACAATCCGCCGATGAATCCCCTCGGCCAGGCGATGCGGGCGACCTTCATCGAGGTGCTGGACGAGGTGGAGGCCGATCCGTCGGTCCGCGCGCTGATCGTCACCGGGGTGGGCGGCGCCTTCTGCAGCGGCGATGATCTCAAGGCGGTCGGGCCGTCGGGGGAAGATCTCGCCGGTTTCGGCCGGCTGCTGGAGCGGCTCGAGGCGTCGCGGGCGGCGATCATCGCCGCGATCAACGGCTGGTGTATCGGCGGCGGTTTCGAACTGGCGCTCTGCTGCGACATCCGCATCGCCGCGCACGACGCGCGGTTCGTCTGCGCCGGGGTGAACATGGGCCTGATGGTCTCGGCCTGGCGGCTGCCGCGGCTGATCGGCGTCTCGCGCGCCAAGGCGATGCTGCTCACCGGCTCGACTCACGACGCCGCGACCGCCGAGCGCTATGGACTGGTGACAGGCTTGCACGCCTCAGAGGAACTCGAGGCCGCGGCCATGGACCTTGCGAGCCGCGTCGCCTCGCGCGCGCCGCTCGCGGTGGAGGCGACCAAGCGCGTCGCCTCCCGGGCGCCGGACCTGTCGCCGGAGGACGCAGCGATCATGCAGGCCGCGGAACTACGGACCCTCAGGCGCAGCCAGGACCACCGGGAGGCGGTTACGGCCTTCCGAGAAAAGCGTGAACCGCGATTCGAAAGGCGCTAAGCAGGCGTCGCGAAGACCCCCTCCCTTCGAAGGCGATATCAGATGAACAGACACCCGTTGCTGGCGGCGGCCTGCGCCCTCGGACTGCTCGGCGTGGCCGCCGGCGCCCGTGCCGACCCGGCGCCTGGCGCCTCCGGCCTGCGAGTCGTCGCGCGTATCGCCGGCCCGGACGGCGGCTGGGATTACGCCAGTTTCGATCCCGCCGGGCGGCGGGTATTCGTCGCCCATGGATCGCAGGTCATGGCCATCGACACCGACAGCGGCAAGGTCACGCCGGCCTTCGCCGCCGGCGATCACCTGCATGCGGTGGTGCCGATTCCAGGCGCCGGGGTAATCGTCACCACCAACAGCGGCGACAGCAGCGCGCGCATCCTCGAGGCCGCCAGCGGCCGGCTGCTCGCCTCGGTTCCCACCGCCAAGGACGCCGATGGCGCGGTCTACGATCCCTCCAGCGGTCTGGTGATGGTCATCGACGGCGAGGCCGGCCAGATCACCCTGGTCAATCCCAAGACGCGCGCCAGTCCCGGTTCGATCACCGTGGGCGATTCCCTGGAGTTCGGCGCTGTCGACGGCAAAGGCAAGCTCTTCGTCAACGTCGAGAGCAAGAACGAAGTGGCGGTGGTCGACATCGCCGGGCGCAAGGTCATCGCCCGCTATCCGATGCCCGGATGCGAGCGTCCCACCGGCCTCGCCTACGTCAGCGGCGACCGGCTGGTCTCGGCCTGCGGCAACGGCGTGGCGAAGATCCTCGAGGCCTCCTCGGGCCGCGAGATCGCCAGCTTCAAGATCGGCGGCTTTCCCGACGCCGTCCTCTATGACGCCGGCCGCGGTCTCGCCTACATCCCCTCGGCGCTCAGCGGGACCCTGGCGGTGATCGCGCTTTCCGGGCCGGCGAACAACACCATCATCGACACCGTCCCCACCCAGATCGGCGCGCGGACCGGGGCGGTCGATCCCAAGACCGGCCGCATCTACCTGCCGACCGCCCAGTACATCCTGCCCGTTCCGGCGGGCCAGCGTCCGACGACGAAGCCGGGAACCTTCCAGGTCCTGGTCCTCGACCGCAAGTAGCGTGAGGCCGGGACCAAAGGCCGACGATGAGGGGGTGGGCGAGGAGGCTCCAGTCACTCCTCCGAGTTGTTCACTCCGCCGATGAGGCGGTAGAGGGCGGGCATCACGAGCAGGACGAGGGGCCCCTGGGCGATCAGGCCGGCGATGATCGCCACCGCCAGCGGCTTCTGCATCGATGCGCCCAGCGCCAGGGGGCTCAGGGCGAGGATCGCGGCCAGGGTGGTCATGGCGATCGGTCGCAGCCGGTTGGCCCCGGCGTCGATCAGGGCCTGGCGCGGATCCGCGCCTTCGGCGATGAGGGAATCGTATTCGGTGAAGTAGAAGATCGCGACCTCGGTGACGATCCCGATCACCATCGTCAGGCCCATCAGGGCCATGATGTTGAGTTCGACCCCGGCGAGGCGAAGGCCAAGGCCGACCGCGCAGGCGGCCATCAGCGGCATGGCGACGATTGCCGCGACGATCCTGAAGTTCTCGTAGAGCAGCAGGAGCAGGACGGTGATCAGGGCCAGGGCGCCGGCGAAAACGATGGCGAGGCCGCGGAAGGCGGACTGCTGCTCGGCAAAGAGGCCGCCCATCTCGAAGCTCACGCCGGCCGGAAACGTGTTCGGCCGGCTGAGAAGCTTCCGCACCGCCTTGGCCGTCGAACCCATGTCGCGGCCCTCGACCCGGGCGGTGACGGCGACCATCCGCCGACCGCCCTCGCGGGTCACTTCGGCCTGACCGGAGAGGACGCCGACCGTGGCGATCTGCGAGAGGGCGAAGACGTGGCCGTCGGCCGCCCGAAGCGGCATGTCGGCCATCTGGGAAACGCGGTCGCGCTGATCTGCGGGGATCCAGACCCTGACGTCGGTGAGGATCGGGTCGGACTGCACCTGGGTGGCGACCGCCCCGCCCATCAGGGCGCCGATCTGCCTGGAGGCCTCGGCCGGGGCGATGCCCTCGAGGGCGGCGCGGGCGAGGTCGACGTGGACGTCCAGCGCGTCGCCGGCGACGACGATGCCGCTGCGCACCTCGGTCACCCCGCGCACGCCCTCGATGGTCTTGGCGACCCGCTCGGCGGCGCCGCGCAACTGCGCCTGGTCCTCGCCGAAGAGCTTGACCTCGATCGGCTGGGGCACGGCGGTGAGGTCGCCGATCAGGTCCTCCATCAGCTGGGCGGTGTCGACATCGACGCCGGGGACGCGCGCGAGGACGCGGTCGCGCACCTGCGTCATCACCGCCTGGATGCCGCGGCGCGGCGGCTTCTTCAGTCGCACAAAGAAGTCGCCGGTGTTGGATTCGGTGAGATCGCCGCCGAGCTGGGCGCCGGTGCGGCGTGAATAGGTCACCACTTCCGGGGACGCTCGAAGGACGCCCTCGATCTGGCGCACCAGCCGGTCGCTTTCGGTGAGCGAGGTCCCGGGGGGAGTGAGATAGTCGAGGATGAACCCGCCCTCGTCCATCCTGGGCATGAAGCCGCTGGGCAGGGTCATGAAGGCGAATATCCCCGCCGCGGCCAGGGGCGCCATCACCGCGGCGGCGATCCATGGGGCGCCGGTCGTGGTGGTGAGCGCGCGGCGGTAGCGGCGGCTGTAGCCGGGCTCCGCACGCCGCCGGGGATGGACCCTGGCGTAGACGCGCTCCATCAGGATCGGCACCACCAGCCAGGCGAGCAGGAACGAGGCGATGAGCGCGATCGCCATGGTGAGCGACAGCGCCTTGAAGAAAGCCCCGGTGACCCCGGTGAGAAAAGCCAGCGGCAGGAAGATCAGGATCGTCGCCGCCGAAGATCCCGCCAGCGGTCGGAAGAACTCACTCGCCGCTTCGCGCATCGCCCGCAGGGGATCGTCGGGGAGTTCGACGAGGCGCCGCTCCATGTGCTCGATCATCACGATGGCGTCGTCGATGATCAGGCCAATGGCCGCCGCCATGCCGCCCAGGGTCATGATGTTGAAGCTCTGGCCCATGACCTTCAGGGCCAGTGTGGTGAGGGCGAGCACCGTGGGGACCACCACCACCGCCACCAGGGTGATCCGCAGGTTGCGCAGGAAGACCAGCAGGACGAGGCCGGCGAGCAGGGCGCCGATGGCGATCGCCTTGGCCAGTTCGCTGGCGGAGGTCTTGATCAGTTCGCTCTGGTCGTACCAGGCCGAGACGTGGAGGCCCGGAGGCTGGCTGGCCGCAGCCTTGGCGAAGACGGCGGCCACGTCGCGGACGATGCGGACCGTATCGCCGCTCGGCTGCTGGTAGACCTGGACGCTGACCGCGTCGCGGCCATCGGCGGTGACCCGCATCCAGCTGGGGGCGCCGGCGAGATGGACGCTCGCCAGGTCGCCCAGGCGCACGACGCCGCCTCCGGCGCTCTTGATCACCACCTTCTCGATGTCCGGCGCGCCGCGCAGGCCGCTGTCGGTGAGGGTGAGAAACAGCTTGCCGCGATCTTCGAGCTTGCCGTTGGCTTCCAGGACGTTGGCGCCCGCCAGCGCCTGGGAGACGTCGGCGAGCGAGAGGCCGTAGGTGCGCAGCCGCACCGGATCGACCTCGACCCGATATTCGCCCACCGCCCCGCCGAGGGAATCGACCCGGGCGACGCCGGCCACGGCCGTCAGGAGCGGGGTCAGGGTCAGGTCGGCGTAGCGGCGCAAGGCCACCGGGCCGATCCGATTGGAGGTCAGGCTGTAGGCGGCGACCGGGAACACTGTCGGGTCCATCCGCCGCACGGTGAAGGTGACGCCTGGCGGCAGGGCGGAGACGGCCTGGGCAAGGGCGGTCTGCGTCCGCTGCAAAGCGAGGTTCATGTCGCTGCCCCAGGCGAAGCTGATCTTCAGATCGGCCGCGCCGCGGCTTGTGGTGGAGCGCACCGAGGAGACGTCCGGGACGGCGCGCACCGCCTGTTCCAGCGGCCTGGTGACCGCCGCCTCGGTCTGGTTGATCGGCCGGTCGCCGGCCTGGATGGAGACCGCGATCCTCGGGAAGGCGATGTTGGGAAAGAGGCCGACCGGCAGGCCAAATCCGGCGAAGACTCCGCCGACGATGGCGCAGACCAGGAGCAGCAGCAGGGAGCGGCGATGGCGGGCGAAGACGTCCGAAGCGATCATTTCGCGGCGGTCCGGACCGCCATGCCGTCCTGGAGCTGGTAGGCACCCTCGACGGCCACCGTTTCACCGGCCCAGATCGGTCCGGCGACCTCGATCATCTCGCCCTGCTCGGCGCCGGGGCTCACCGCCACCTGCCGCGCCTTGCCCGCGGCGACGACGAAGAGGTGGGCGCCGCCCTCGTCGTAGACGACCGAGGTCCGCGGAACCAGAACGCCCGGGTGGCTCGCCACGGTGATCACCCCTTTCACCGCCGCACCCAGAGCCAGTCCAGCGCCCTGGGCAGGGGCGGCGACGGTGACGAGCCTGGTGACCGGGTCGACTTGACGGCCGACGGTGGCGAGGCGGCTTTCGATGGCGTGGGTATCGTCGAAGGCCGAGACGATCCGCACCGCCTGGCCGGAGGCCAGACGCTGGGCGCGGGTCGGCTCGACGCCGAGCTGGGCGATCATCCCGCCACTGGCGATGAGGCTGAGGAGCGGCGCGTCGGCGGCGACATGCTCGCCGAGCGTCACCGGGACCGTCCCGACCACCCCGGCGAAGGGCGCGGCGATTGTCTGGCGGGAGTTGCCGGCCCCTGTCGCCGACTGGGCGGCGACGCCGGCGCGGGCGTCGGCCAGGGCTTTCTGCGCCGCGCCGAGCTGGTCGTTGGCCGCCAGGTGCTGGTCGTAGAGGCGCTGGACGCGGGCCAGGTCGCGCTGGGCGAAGGCGACCGCATCGCCGGCCTGCCGCCAGGCGAGCAGGGTCGCCGGGGTGTCGCCGACGATGACGAGCGGCGCGCCCGCCGCCACCGGCTGGCCCGGCGCGACCAGCACCGCCTGGACGATTACGGCCCTGGGCGCGGCCACCGTGCGGCTCGCGGCAGCCGAGCCGGCGATGACGCCATAGGCGGTCACCGTGTCGCCGACGCTCGCCTGGAGCACCGGGGCGATGGTGACCAGGGCGCTGGCCGGCGGGGCCGCGGGCTCGGCCTTGTGGCCGCCGAGCAGGCGCCAGGCCATCAAGGCGACGATGAGCACAGCGACGACGATCGCGGCGATGCGCCAGAGCCCCGATGCCCTCATGGCTGGGCTCCTTCGTCCGACGGCAGGAAGAGCACCGTCTCCAGGCTGATGTCGGCGAGCACCAGGGCCAGGCGCAGGTCGAGCAAGGCGACCTCCTGGCGAAGCGCCGCCTGCTCGAGGGCCAGCTGCGGGCCGCTTTCGAGATCCCCGCGGCGGAAGGCGGCGCGGGCGCGATCGGCCATGGCGAGCAGGCGCGGAACCTCGGCCTCGAGCCGGACGAGGTTGGCGTGGTCGCCGGCGAGGTCGCGGCGGGCGGCGGCGACATCGGCGACCGTCTGGTCGAGTCTCGCCTGGTACTCCTGGCGAAGGCGCTCGCGGCTCGCGGTCTGGATGGCGATCTCGCCCCGGCCGCGGTTGAAGATCGGGATGACGATGGTCGCGGCGACGCCGTTGGTGAGGATGCCGCCGGTGTCCCGCTGGCGGCTGTAGCCGAGATTGATCAGCGGGAACTGGCTCAGAATGGCCTTGCGCAGAACCGCGTCCTGCGCCCCGTAGCCGGCCTTCAGGGCCAGGAGGTCGGGGCGCCGGTCGGGCAGGGAGGCAAGGGCGGTGTCGAGAGCGATCGCCGGCGGATCGACCGGCGGGGCCCCGGCCACGAGGTTCAGCCTGACCCCGGGCTCCAGGCCGATGAGCGCGTTGAGATCGCCCCTCGCCTTGAGCGCGTCATGGGTGGCGATGGCGAGCTGGGCGTCGGCGTCGAGCTTGGCGGCCAGGTCGGCGCTGGTCACCTGGCTGGTCAGGTCATGGCGCTGGTAGGCGAGGTTCGATTGCCGGTACTGTTCGGCGAGACCCTCGTCGATGGCTTTGAGGACCGCGCTCTTGGCTTCGTTGCCGAGGGCGGTCACCGCGAGTTGGCGAGCCTGCTGGGCGGCGCTCCATTCGCTCCACAGAAGATCGAGGTCGGCCTGGCGCGCCGAGGCGCGCGCCGCCTTCAGCGCCGCCGAGTGGGTCACCAGGCCGAGAAGATCGATGCTGGGCGTCACCCCATAGGCGGTGACGAGGCCCTGGGGATGCACCGGGAAGTCGGCGCTCAAGGCTACCTGGGGATCGGGGAGCAGGCCGGCGGCGAAGGCCTGGGCGCCGGCGACCTTGGCCGCCGCGCGCTTCGCCGCGAGCTCGGGGCTGTTGAGCACCGCGAGGATCGCCACGTCGGTGGGATCCAGGCCCCCGGTCGGATCGAACCTGTGGGCCTTGAGCGCTCCAAGGCGCAGGCGCGAAATATCCACGCTCAGCCGTGACGCGCTGGGGGCCAGATTTGACGCCCTTGGAAGCGGCGCGGCGCGGAATGACGCGCAGGCGGCGAGGGATGAGGCGAGGATGACGCAAAGCGACGCCCTTCTTCCCGCGCGTGACCGCCAGGGCAGAAGGGCTCGGCGAGCATCTCTCGGCTTCCGGCCCATCGCCTTCCAATGAGACTCTGCGCGTGACGAGCCGATGACCGGGAGATTGGGAAACAGCAAGGTTCAGCCCGGAGTCTGGAAGGTGACCAGGCAGGCGAGGCCGGGCGCCGCGTCATCGAGGCTGGCCTCGGCGCCGTGCAGGCGGGCGACGGCGGCGACGAGCGCCAGGCCCAGGCCGCTCCCCGGCGTCGAGCGGCTGGTCTCCAGGCGGTGAAAGCGGTCGAACAGGCGCTCGCGCTCGGCAGCCGGCACGCCGGGCCCATCATCGACCACCGAGATCACCGGAGCGCCGCCGGCGCGCTTGCAGCGAACTTCGACCCGAGCGTTCGGCCCGGCGTGGCGAAGGCCGTTTTCGACGAGGTTGACGAGCATCTGCGTCAGGAGTTCGGGATCGCCCTCGGCGAGCAGCGGCCCTTCCGCGCGCAGCTGAAGCGACTGGCCGGCGTCCTCGGCCGAGGGGGCGAAGGCCTCGACCACGGTCCTGGAGAGCTCGGCGAGATCGACCGGCCGGAAGGCGGCGCGCCGCGCCCCGCCCTCGATCTGGGCTATGCGCAGCAGGGCGGCGAAGGTGCCGAGGATGGCGTCGAGGTCGGCGAGGGCGCCTTCGATCGCCTCCACCCGCTCGGCGCGGTCCCCGGCGCGCAGGCTGGCCTCCAGGCGCGCCCGCAGGCGGGTCAGCGGAGTGCGCAGATCGTGGGCGATGTCGTTGGAGACCTGGCGCACGCTCTCCATCAGAACGCCGATCCGGTCGAGCATCCGGTTGAGGGTCGCGGCCAGGCTGCCCAGATCGTCGGCGGCCCGGGCCGCCGGCACCCGGCGGGTGAGGTCGCCGTCGATGATCGCCTGGGCGGTCCCGGTGATCGAGGCGATGCGCCGGTGGACCCCGCGGCTGAGGCCCCAGCCGCCGGCGACGCCCAGAAGAACGACGCCGACGAAGGCCAAGGCCAGGCGGCGGACCAGTTCGTCGTTGAGCGCCTCGGTGCGGTCGACGTCGTCGCCGACCAGCAGGCGCTCGCCGTTGGGCAGGCGGGCGGCCAGAACCCGGGTGCGTTCAGCGTCCTCGCGCGCCGCGCCCATGGAGAGGACGGACCAGCCGGCCGGCGCCCGCGCGCCGGCCAGGCGCCCGGCGATCGCCCGGCCGTCCGCGCCCTGCAGGCCGTAGTCGAGGGCCCCGGGAGTGCGGTCGCGCTCGCGCACCGCCTGGACGACGCCTTCGCGGCCCTCGGTGCGGTATTCCTGGATGAGGGAGGCGGACTCCGCGGCGATCCGATCATCGAACATCCGGCGCAGCGCCGCTTCGGTGGTGATGAGGCTGATCGCGCCGAGGGCCACCACCGAGAGGGCGAAGCCGGCGGTATAGAGCGCGGCCAGGCGCAGGGAGGAGGAGCGGAACACCGCCAGGTTCTACGGTTCGCGCAGGCAGTAGCCGGCGCCGCGGACGGTGTGGATCAATTCGCGCGAATGCCCGCGGTCGAGCTTGCCGCGCAGGCGGCTGATGTGGGTATCGACGATGTTGGTCTTCGGATCGAAGTGGAAATCCCACACCCCTTCGAGGAGCATCGTGCGCGTGACCACCCGCCCGGCGTGGCGCATCAGGAATTCCAGGAGCTGGAACTCGCGCGGCTGCAGCTCGATCCGCTCGCCGGCGCGGGTCAGGGTGCGCTTCAGGAGGTCCATCTCCACGTCGGCCACCCGCAGGGTGGTGGTGACATCGGAGGTGGGCGGGCGGCGCGCCAGGGCGTTCACCCGCGCCAGGAGCTCGGAAAAGGCGAAGGGCTTGATCAGATAGTCGTCGCCGCCGGCCTCCAGCCCCTCGACCCGATCGTCGATGCCGCCCATGGCAGTGAGGATGAGGACCGGGGTCTTCACCTTCGAGGCGCGGATGGTGCGCAGGATGGCCAGGCCATCGAGATGCGGCAGCATCCGGTCGAGGATGATGACGTCGTAGGCCTCGCCCGCGGCCAGGAGCAAGCCGTCGCGGCCCGAGGCGGCCAGATCCACCGTGTGGCCGGCCTCGGCCAGGGCGCGCTTCAGAAAGGCCGCCGCCTGGGCGTCGTCTTCAACCAGCAGCAGCTTCATGGCGCCAGACTCGCCCCGCCAGGCGAAAGGCGCAAGCGGCGTGGATGGCGCCGGAAGCCCGTGGCAGGTTTTGGCAGGTTTCTGGCAGGCGCCGGGCAGGCGCCGGGCACGTTCGCGGCAGGTGGGGAGGCGCTCCGCGACCAAGGCAGGAATGCAGGTTTGCAGCCTAAGCATCTGTTATCTCAGTATCTGTTGCGCCGCAATTCCTCCCTGCGTTCGTCGGCGCGATGGCCGGCGAGGTTTTCGCACAGCCGGTGCGCCTCGAGGAGGGTGACGCGCGCCTCCTTGATCCCGCTCGGGCTTCCCAGATCCTCGCTCGCCTTGGCGATGCGCAGGAGGCCAGCGATCACCGACGCGCTGTTCGCCTCGGCGGCCGCCGCGACCGAGGCGCGTAGTTCGGCGATGCGCTCGGCGACCTCCGGCCGCTGGGCGAGGCGGGTGGGGTGGCCGGCGGCGGGGACGAAGCCGGAGTCCTCATAGGCGTCGTCCAGCCGCGCCCCCTTTGCCCTCGCCTGGGCGAAGGCTTCGTGTTTGGGATTTTGCAGAATAGGCATGGTGCTGACTGCTCACATTCGATGTTGGCAATGAAAGATCGCAGTTTGCAATCACTCATCGCGCTTGTCAAGCCGAGATGGGGTGCAGCTAGCACTCGATGTGTCCGCCTTCGTAGCACACGATTTGTCCGCTCCGCCCAGGGCGAGGCCGTGACCATGGCGGCGTCCGGTGAGGTGACCCCGGCGGCGCGGGCGGCGTTCGCCGGTGCGCTGGCCGGGGACGGCGCCGATCCCCGCGCGCGCTATTTCCTCGCCATGGCGCTCGCGTGCACGCCACCTATTCTCCGCCGATCGGGACGATGAGCCGCCTGGACATGGTCGCGGATTCGAAATGGATCGGGCGGTGTCCGGCAGGTGTGACGCCGGTCCACTAGGGCGCGTCGCGGGGCCGCTGCTCTATTTCAACGGCAGTCGGTTCACCGGTGATCTGGGCTGGGACGGGCTGGAGAAGTTGCGCGCAATATCACGACGGCGCGGCCTGACCGTCGCACATGGCGTCAAGCTCGAGTTCAGGCCGTCCTTCGTTCGTCCGATACGTCGGGGACAGTCCCTCTTTGAGCGGGCTGGTGGTTCCCGAGGTTGCCTTACCTGGCTCCTCAGATAGGCTGCGCCTTCAGTGAGGGATTCGATTCATGACGTTGCGCCTGCTGCCTTTGGTCCTGCTCCTGGCCGTGGGGGTTCCCGCGGCGTGTTCGGCTGCGCCGGCCAACCCGCTGATTGGCGACTGGCGGGTCGAACCGGGCGGCGATGTGAATTCGGATGGCTTCGCCTATTGCAAGGTGACGCCACGACTCACCTTCACCCCGACCACCGAAACCATGTATGCTGAGAGCGGCGCGCACGGCACGAACCAGGTCATCTATCTCGTGTCGGGCCGGGATATCTACGTTTCTTCATCGCCAGGCTTCGTCGGTGCGCCGAAGTTCACAATGCTGGGACCAAACGAGATGACCCTCGATGCGGTCGGGCATTGCAAATATCGGCGCTAGAATCCGGCCAGGCAAAGGCGTGCCGGGGCGGCCGTCCAGCCTGCGGAGTCAAAAGGATGCTGTCAGCGTCGAACCGCCGTTCGCAAGTGCCCCTGCGGCGTCCGTCATCGGGCTGTCCGACGATCTGGGCGTCGCCGGAACCAATTTATGCCTGTCTCTACCGTCCTGACTCGGAATCGCCGATCGCCTGAGCCTGAAGCTCGTCGATCCGTTGCCTGTAGGCGCCCAACATACACGAGGAGAGCGGCCGACTGTCGACTGCGGCGCGCGACGCTTCAGGGCTTGACGGCCAGCGCCGCCGCTGTCGACGGAACCTGGATGCTGACCACGAATTTCCAGCCTCCGTCGGCGCCCTTGCGCAGGGTGTCGATGCCGTTGCCCACCTCGTGGACGACCGCGTGGGTCTTGGGGTCCGTGCTCGCCTGCTCGTAGCGCCACAGGGCATAGCCGATGTCGCCGGCCTTGCCCACTTCGACCCGGTCGATGGTCAGCTTGATGTTGAAGGCCTTGTCATTGGCGAACGAGGCGAAGGACTTGCCTATCGCCGCCGGTCCTTTGGCCGCCGGGGCGCCCCCATAGATGAACACGCCATCGGCCGCGTACAGCGCGGCGAACCTGTCGTATTGATGCCCATTGGCCGCGGCCGTGGCCTGATCTTCCAACGCCCGGATGGCGTCGGCGTCCTTGGCGGTGTCCGCGGCCGGCGCCGTGGCCGGCCCCGCCTTGCCGCAGGCCCCGAGCGAAGCGGCCATGAGCGCCGCCATCGCCGCGCCTGCTAGTTGAAACCTGGTCATTGTCCTGCCTCTCCCTGACGAGCCGCGCTCACCCTCCGCCCGGTGTGCAAAGAGGTCAAGCTTGGACCCGGCGCGGAAAGCTTCGGGTTCCCGTCGCTTCGCCCCGTTCGCCTGGCCATTTTGCTGGGGAGGCTCGGAGCGGGATGTCCGCCGCCCACCGCTCCTGGAAATTCTCCAGGTTCGCTTCGAGGCAAGAGTCCGATGTCCGTTGTCGCCGCCAGCCGGCCCTGCGCGCCCGCAATCCACACATGCCTGTGCCGAAGCCGGCGCGAATGGACGCGAGCTGCGCAAGTTCGCTGTTGGCGCAGGGCGAATGCGGAGCGGGCCGGCGCCTGGCACAGGCCGCGACGAGGGCGGGAAGATCGGCTTTGGGCGCCTAGCCTTGCAGGAACACATGGTTGCTCATGAAAGAGTCTTGCGAACGATCAGTTTCGATCACCAAGCTCTACCGCCCGCCTTTCCCCGAATTAACGGGGCCCAAGACGCCGCGCCGTCTAGGCTCGCCCCGATCAATGGAGGCGAAGCCATGAGACTGCTCCTGCCCGCGGCGCTTCTCGCGATGGCCCTCCCGATGGCGGCTCACGGGCAGGCGGGGAAGATCGAGATCAGGTTCTGTCCGGCGGCGCGGGTGCGCGCCTATCCGCTGGAATCGCGTCGGCGCATCGAGAGCGTGGTCCTGCAGAACGCGGCGATCATCAACCATGGCGCGGCGCCGTTGGAGGTCACCGCCGTGGCGATCGACCTGATGCGCGACGGCGAGGCGGTCGAGACGCGCCGCCTTGCGGGGCGTGAACTCGCGCGCGCCGGCGGAAACAGCGCCGGCCTGCAGGCGAGCGGCGAGGTGACGCAGATCCCCGTCCAGTTCTGCGGCGGCAAGCTCGTCGCCGGCGGCGTCATTTTCGCCGGAACGAGGCTCACGCACGGCCAGGGCCTGCTCCTCTTCCAGCAGCTGATGGCCTTCCAGGGTCCTAGGGACGCCCTGCGCGTGACGGTCCATGGGCGCAGCGAGGGCCATGACGTGGCGGCGAGCGGCGCCCTGCCGATCGACACGGCGATGTCGCGCACGGTGTTTCGTTTTCCCCTCGAAGGGGTGTGGTGGGTCGGCGTGGGGGCGACGCCGCACACCGGTCACCGCTGGTTCGTGCCCGAGGAATTCGCCCTGGACATCGGCAAGCTGGGCGGTGAGGGGCTGGACCATCGGGGCGACGGCCGGGCGTTCGGCGACTACTATGGTTACGGCGCGCCGGTTCTGGCCGCCGCCGACGGCGCGGTGGTCAGCGCCGTCGACGGCATGGCCGAAGACGCCTCGGCGATGCGACAGCCGGGCGAGACGACGGACACCTATTCGAAGCGGATGATGGCGACCCAGGCGACGCTCCTTGCCAAGGGGGTCCTCGCCCTGGCCGGGAACCACGTCGTGATCGACCACGGCGACGGCGAATATTCGCTCTACGCCCACTTGAAGCCGGGAAGCGTCCTGGTGAAGCCCGGCCAGGCCGCAAAGTCCGGCCAGCCGATCGGCAGGCTCGGCTCATCGGGCAATTCGACCGCCCCGCACCTGCATTTTCAGGTCTGCGACAGCCCGCGCGTGCTCCTCGACTGCGCCGGCATCCCGATCAGCTTCAAGGATCTCGACATCCCCTGGGCTGACTGGGTCCGCCCGGTGCAGAGCGGCGACGTGGTCGTGGCGCGGTGACCCTGCGCCGAAAGCTGTCCCGACCACACGGCGGCGAGAGGTGACGGGCGGACACCGCCCCCCGTCCCTTCCGAATTGCCTGGGCAGCCTGGTTGGATTCCGCGTTAGGCTGCGATGGTAGCCGCGGGTTCGCGCCAGCCCAATTGCATCGGAGGCAGTGATGTCGCTTGAAGAGATGGTCGCCGTCGCGCAGATCGTGGGCGGCGCGGCGGTGGTGGTGTCGCTCTTCTATGTGGGCCTGCAGCTGCGCCAGAACACCATGCAACTTCGGCGCGCGGCGGGAGATGCCACCCTCACCCAGAATTCCGCGTTCCGCATGACCATCGTCAACAGTCGCGAGGTGGCGGAACTTTGGACTCGCGGCCTGGCGGACGAAGAGCCGCTGGATCCGCCCGATCTGCTTCGCCTGGAGGCGCTGTTCACCGAGCGCGTCTGGATAGCGCACCACCATTGGGATCGGTCAAGGCACGGACTGTCGACCAGAGGCCAATGGGAGCGGTCGACCTTGAAGAATCTCGTGCGTTTCCTGGCGACGCGGCGCGGAGAGGCGTGGTGGGCCGGATACAAGGCGACAATGCCGCCGCAATACGCCGCCGCCGTCGACAAGGGGATCGGCGAGCCGACCGGCGAACCGTGAACTGACCTTGCCTCGTTCGAAGCTATGCCGTCGTTGACGGTCCAGGCGCATCGGCCGCCGCCGCCAGACGCGTCTCGGCGGCGGCGATCATCGCCGCGAAGCGCGGATCGGCGCGGATGGGTTCCAGGTCCGGATCAACCTTGGCATGGTTGAGATCGCCGATGAGCGTCGTCGCAAAATAAGGTTCGAGCAGGTCGAGCGCCGCGTCCGCGTCCTCGAGATGGATGCTGAGGGCGCAGGCGAAGTTGTAGCGCATGTTCATGTTTTCCGGATCGATCAGCAACGCGCGCTGGACCCAGGATCTGGCCCGATCGGCCTCGCCGAGGACACCCAGGGCGATGACCCCCCAGCCGATGGCCGCGCCGTTGCTCTCATCCTGAGCCACGGCTTTCTCGGACCGGGCGAGCGTGACGCCAGCCGCGCGGCGAGCCCCCGCTGTATCGCCGACCGCGGTGTAGCAAGTCGTCAGCATCCCGGCGCACTTGAAGTCCGCCTCCATCAGCGCTGACGCCGCTTCGTAATAACGGATGGCCTCCTCGAGGCGCCCCTGTCTGAAACTCAGGTAGCCGGCGGTGGCGTTCGCCTCGTAGGACTCGGCGTCGAGGCGAAGGGCGATCACGACCTCCGCCCACGCCTCATCGTCATGGCCGCGATGGCGCAGATTGTCGGCCTTGACCGCGTGGGCCTCGGCAAGCGCCGGGTCGAGCAGTAGCGCCCGTTCGGCGGCGGCCAAGCCGGTGTCGCCTTCTCTGCCGTGGTAGAAGCGCACCGCCGTCTGGGCGCGCGCCATCAGCGCCCAGGCGCGCGCGTAGCCGGGGTCGATCTGCGTCGCCCGCCGGCACAGGCGGATGATCTCGTCCTCGCGTCGATTGTCGCCGGCGTTGCCGGTGACATAGTACTGCCGGGCCATCAGATAGAGGTTGTAGGCGTCGGAACTGGTTGTCCCGCGCCGCTCGATCGCCTTTTTCTCTTCCGGCAGGAGCCTGAGCCTGAGCGCCTTGACGATGGCCTGCGAAATCTCGTCCTGAAGGGCGAAGATGTCGGTGAGGTCGCGATCCCAGCGCTCGGCCCAGAGGTGGCGGCCGACGGCGCCGTCGATCAGCTGGGCGGTGATCCGCACCCGGGCGCCGGCTTTGCGCACGCTGCCTTCGAGGATGTGGGTGACGTTCAGCTGGCCGGCGACCAGCCCCACGTCGACCGCCCGGCCCTTGAAGGTGAAGGCGGTGTTTCGGGCGACCACCGAGAGGGCGGAGACCTTGGAGAGGTCGGTGATGATGTCCTCGCTGATTCCGTCGCTGAAATACTCCTGCTCGACATCGCCGCTGATGTTGGCGAACGGCAGGACGCAGATGGAGAGCTTCCGGGCGGGGGCGCGCGAGGCTTGCGGGCCCGCGGCGCGGGAAACAGCGGAAGGCGACGTCAGTTCGGCGATGCTGGCGATGACCTTGCGCCAGCCGGGCGCCTGGATGTCGCCATTCCAGCCGGCGAGGTCGGCGCACTGGATCTGGTCGAAGGGC
>Ga0208849_1000026_pt1 | contig 152671 bp, 143 predicted proteins | sample NGESurdeep072012_10_FD_184470 | JGI IMG/M metagenome (GOLD analysis project Ga0208849, IMG submission 184470) | Arctic peat soil microbial communities from Barrow, Alaska - NGEE Surface sample 53-3 deep-072012 (SPAdes) | ecosystem: Environmental > Terrestrial > Soil > Wetlands > Peat ... | reverse complement strand
CTCAAATGCTCGAATTCGTTCCATGATGTGCATGGTACCAGGTGTACCAGTGGTACGCACTTATTGATTTCTGGATAGTGCTCTCACTGGTGATGAGGCGCTTTTACCAGGGTTTATGGAAACCTAGGAGGTTGATGCCTTCTGTCTCGCATCGAAGTGCAGTGATCCTAATGATGCGAGATGGCGATTTCAGAGACTTCGCGTACGGTGAGGAGGATTGATCGCCTCGGTTCCCATTTTGTTGCGAGAACACGTTGCACCATTTCGCACGATAAAGGGGGCGCCGCGTGGCGTCACGTTTATTGGCTCGTAACCCTGAATTCACTGAGGACTCACTGATCCTTGTGATATACAGGTTAACTGTATATACTGCTGACATGATTAAAGAGATGAGAGAACCTACATTTCTTGTGCTGGCGACTTTGGCCGAAGGCAAGAAACACGGGTACGCGATTATTCAAGGGGTGGCGTCGCTTTCTGAGGGCGAAGTGGAACTCAAAGCGGGAACGCTCTACGCCATGTTGGACCGTTTGTCGTTCGACGGCGTCATTGAATCGGTGGGGGAGGAGATTGTAGACGGACGACTTCGCCGTTACTACGAACTGACGTCGGAAGGGACAAAACTGCTCGCCGAAGAGTCCAAACGTCGCGTCAAAGTTTCGAACATCGCTTTACGTCGACTTCGATTCGTGGGAGGGTTCGCATGACTCAAGACCTCGCTCGTACACGGAAACTCTTGAGCTTCTATCCCAAGGCGTACCGCGAAGAACGCGGAGAAGAGATCGTCTCCACGTTGCAAGAAGCCGCTGAAGCTCGTGTTCCTCGAGCCTCGCTCAGCGACCAAGTCAGTGTGGCGCTGTATGGAGTGCGCGTTCGGTTGGGTCTAACCAGTGAAACCATGTTTGGCAAGGCATTGGATATTGCCGCGATCCCGGGTCTCGTGATGGGAGCATTTTTTGGTGTGTATCTCTTAATCTCGGGCGACTTGCCTGTGGTTAATTCACGCTTCTTCTATCCGCACTTCGGACCGTTCCTCACGGTAGGGCCTCTGTTCTATCTGGTCTGGATTCTGGGGGTCTCAGCAGCCTTAGAGTGGCCGCAATACCGACGGCGTATTGCCGGCGTATGCATGACACTCACGATCGTGGGCGAATTTTTCGCCAAACTCGCCCACCGCAATCCAAACATTTGGGAGATTGCCATACTGGTGAGTCTCGGCCTTCCCAGCCTGCTTGCCCCGGATGTGTATGTCACGCGACGCAGGGTCATACCCAGTTTGAGCGTTGGTCTCGCCACGTTCGCGACCTTGTTTTTCGCAACCGACACGCGCGTCAATCCCGGATTCTTCAATTCTTTTTATTGGTCTGGGACGTACGAGATCGTTCGTCGCCAGCCCTACGTTGACGTATTTCTACTTGCTCTGTTTGCAGTGCTATGGATTACCAAGCGGCGCGAAGTTGCTAGTGCCGCGCTGATTCTCAGCAGTCCCTGGATAATCGTTGGCGTAGCGTATCCGATGTCACTTCAGTATTTGCAAGTTGACACTCTGAATGTGTTCGGCTTAATTGCGTGGGCCGTGGGCATGACACTTATTGTGACGACGAGTCGTTACCATCCACGACCTCCTACTCCAGTTGACCTGTCCACTTTCAATTCGGGACCATGACCTAACGAATCGATCTTGATTCACAAATTGGAAGAGCGCCCCCCTAAATCTTTGACGCAATATGGACTGCGTCTGGAATCCAACTTTACAGTAACTGTCAAGTTTCACTTGTAATTCAGTGGAAAGTGCACGCTAACGTTAGTAGAGCCGAATCCGAACTTAAGTGGAAACGCTTGGAAGCGCAGAAGTGTCGGGTCTCATTTGTTCACTTCGCGTTGATGATATTTCTGCCCGAGCCGCCAGCGGTCGGATTTGTATCGACAACTTCGCGTTCTACAATGCGCCAGCGTTTTCGATTTCTATTGCCTCGTTGTCGCCTGCCGGCGTGAAGCCCAACACCTGCGCGAAGAAGGACAACTCCGCCTCGGCGGTGCGGATGATGTTCTTGGCTTGACGAAAACCGTGCTGCTCGCCCTCGTAGGCCACGTAGGCAAAGGGGACGCCCTTGTCGCGCAGGGCCTTGGTCATCGCTTCGGCCTGGGCGGGAGGCACGACGGCATCTTCGAGTCCCTGGAACAAGATCATCGGCGTTCGTAGTAACTCGGTGTGGAAGACCGGCGAACGCTTCTCGTAACGTGCACGTGCCTCGGGCCAGGGGCCGATGAGCCCATCGAGGTATCGTGACTCAAACTTATGGGTGTCTTCGGCCAGCGCCCCCAGGTCTCCCACACCGAAGTAGCTCGCTCCGGCGGCGAAGACGTCACGGAAAGTCAACGCGCACAACGTGGTGTAGCCCCCGGCACTACCACCGTGAATCAAGAGCGCCTCAGGATTCGCTCGTCCGCTCCCCGCGAGGTAGAGCGCGGCGTTCACGCAGTCGTCGAGATCCACGACCCCCCAGGCGCCCTTGAGACGTTCACGGTACGAGCGCCCGTACCCGCTGCTACCGCCGTAGTTGACGTCCACCACGGCAAACCCTCTGCTCGTCCAGTACTGGACCGCGTAGTTCAACGCGGCACTAGAACTGGCGGTGGGCCCGCCGTGGCTCGCCACGATGAGCGGGGGTGCCTCACCCTCGGGTCCGTCGAAGTCTGGGTTCGCGGGGGCGTAGTGGAGCGCGTGCGCCGTCAGTCCATTCTCGGTCGCGAACTCAATGGGCTGGGGCACCGAGAGGTACGCCGGGTCGACGGTATTGACGAAACTCGTCGCAAGAACCGTCTCGGCGCCGCTCGTGAGGTCGACGCGGACCACCGCAGCGGGCTTGACGGGGGAGGCCACGAGGCCCACGAAGTCGACGCCGTCGGTGGCGACCGAACCGACGGTGCTCCAGTCGATGGGCACCTCGCGCATTCCTGCTTGGTTCAAGACGCCGAGGTGACTACCGTCCGACGACTGCCAGGTGGCGACGAGTGATCCGTCGACCAAGGGTGCGTAGTTCGACAGCCCAAACAGCCAGGCGGGTCGTCCAAACTCGCTCTCAAGGGGAAAGAGCGCCACTGGTTCGCTGGGCCCGTCGCGGTAGAGGTTCCACCAGTTGGAGCGATCGGAGACGAAGATCAGCGAGCCGGTGGCGTCGTATCGGGGTTGAATGACCGACTCGTTCGCGTTTCCCACGACCACGCGACGCGACGTCACCTGGCAACGCGCGTCAACTTCGACTTCGTACAACACCGTCGTGTCCCAGGGCATGTTGGGGTGGTCCCACGCGACGTAGGCCAATCGGCGCCCGTCCGGCGAGAACGTGGGTGAGCTGAAGAAGTCGTGTCCTTCGCCCACTATTGCTGGCGCGGAGGTGCCGTCGGTTGCTATGACCACGATGTCGTTTATGACCTCGCTCTCGTGGCGCTCACGAACGCACGCGAGAAACTTTCCGTCCGGACTGACCACGGGATCGGCGTATCGCCACGAGCGCGCTGAAGGTGGCTCGGCGGTCAGGGCAACCAGATCCCCACCATTCTCGATTCGGTAGAGGCGCTGGTCGGCGTAGTTCGAGAAATAGACGGACGAACCATGCACGGCGTAACAAAGGCCGCCGTATTCATGGGCCAACGTTCGCGCCGCAAAGTCGGAACCGAACACGTCGGCCGTGACCCCATCAGGACCTCGGCGAACGAGGACATTGCGCCCCGCCTCGGACGGACGTGACTCGATCCAGTAGTACGCACCGGCCGCTACGAGAGGAAAACTTAGAACCACCACGTCGCGCACCAGGAGTTGACTCGTGACCGGCGAGGTCCAAGATCCGAACGCGGAATGGCGTGCTGTCATGCTTCACGATATCCCTGGGCGAACTCGACGTGCACGCCCGACGGGGGCCGCAGTGGTGCCGCCGAGTAGGGGCGAATTACGAGAGGACGTCGGACGGCAAGTGGGGCTTGATTCAGACGCGACGTACGCGTGGTGGCTCGAATCAGCGTGGGTCTCCACGTTTTGCCGGTTCCGGAGTCATAATTGGGTCGTGTCCCACACTGGCGGTCGGCGCTGCAACCCCGTAGTGGATGATGGCCGACTGAATCTCGGGCGCAACTCGAACTGCATCGTGGACGCCACTTGAAAATAACGCTCGTCGGTTACGTCCGGGCCTGTAGAAGGAATCGTCGTCGGGGAGAGGCACGCTTCTTCTCCCCTGTGGCTGCCAAGGAGTGCTGACGCGCCGTGAGAGCACTAGGTATTTCGCGGTACGGGGACGAGTCGGTCGTAGAGCGTTGGGATGTGACCGTGCCCGAGCCCGGTCCCTCGGAAGTTCTCGTCAGCGTGGCTTTCGCGGGTGTCAATTTCATGGACGTGCACACGCGCCAAGGTAAGTACGAAGAATCGCGCACCTACCCACTCCATCTACCACTCACGCTCGGTATGGAAGGCGCGGGAACGGTCGTTGGCGTCGGCACCGACACGGTGGACGTTGCCGTGGGCGAGCGCGTGGCGTGGTGCCTGTCGTGGGGGAGCTACGCCGAGTTCGCCGTGGTCCCGTTAAGGCGCGTGGTGAAGGTCCCGCCAACCGTCGAGTTGAACGTGGCCGCAGCTTCACTCTTCCAGGGATGCACGGCGCACTACCTCTGTCACGACGTTGGTGAACTCGGGCCCGGTAGTGCTTGTCTCATTCACGCGGCCTCGGGGGCGATTGGTCAGTTGCTCATCCAGTTCGCGAAGAAGGCCGGCGCTACGGTCTACGCCACGACCAGTTCGCCGGAGAAGGCGCGGGTCGCTCGCGCGCGCGGCGCTGACGCGGTTTTCCTCTACGACGGCAGCGGTTTCGTCGGCGAGGTGCTCGACGCGACCTTCGGTCGCGGCGTTGACGTCACGTATGACGCGCTGGGCGCCCCGACGCTGCGCGATAGCTTTCGCGCGACGAGGTCGCGAGGTGTCGTCGTCAACTACGGTTCGGTCGCCGGTTCGATTCGTGACCTCGACCCCATTGAACTCGGTGAAGCCGGTTCGCTGTGGCTCACGCGACCTCGACTCGCTGATTACGTTGCGGACCGCACGACCATGCAGCGTCGGGCCGACGCCGTCTTCGAAGGACTCGCTGACGGATCGCTCACGGTGCAGATCGCTGGCGAGTACACGTTTGACGACGTCGAGCTAGCGCACGCGGCGTTGGAGGATCGCCGTCAGATCGGAAAGTCCCTACTGCGCGTCGCGCCTTAACGCGAATCGAAGTCGAAAGGGTGATGGTGAGGTTGCGCGTCGCCCTACGAACTGCTCTTCCACGCAGCATCCGCTGACTCAACGCCACAAGTACCAATCCGGAGTATCTCCTTACCCCGTCTTGAGACGCCAGGCGTCGCGCGAGTTGACGACGCGTCTATTCAGTTCCACGACCCTGAGTCTCCCGGAACGAACGGCGTCACCTCGACGCCGGAGCAAACGAACAAGACCTGACGGTTCGTAAAGTTCGCAGCGTTACCCCGAAGTCCGATCTCGAGATCCTGCGCAATAGGACACGCCTTCGGACTGATCTCTATCCACTCAATATTGAAACTCGCAACGCCGGTGCGGGCCGAGAGCTCCACCCTCGGCAGGGTTACGCGTCCTGACTTCGTGACCGGCCCGCTATAGCCACCTGCGTAGGTGCTGATGGTGTCATGCACGCTGGCACGGCTTCCGGGCGGCATGACACGTTGCGAACTGCGCTGGACGGAAGGGTCACGGTGGTCGTCCAAGGGAACGAGCACGCGCGGGTAGCCCGAGAGTGAGCACGCGGACGATCCAGCGTTTCGAACAACCACGCGGAAAGCGCCGTGGCCCAGTCCACCGTTCGGCTGAAGGTTGAAGCGCAACGCCGACGACGCACAGGGGGCCCGGCGCGGTGACGCGCCAACTCGGTGGACCACTGAGAGCGGGAGGATGACGACGAGTGCGCCGACGAGAACGGTGGTGCGGCCACGTTGGAGAATCCCGTGTCGAAGCCGTCGCGTCGTGGGAGTGAACGTCAACTCGGGATCGTCTCGTACCCGTGTTTGGCTAAGAAGTTCTGTAGTTGCACGACGAATCTCTGGCCACTCGATTGAAATGGGCTCACCAGACTGTTGAGGTGACCTGCTCGCGCCTCGAGCTGAAGAAACTTCTGAACAGTCGCGACGTGCCCGAGCATGTCCTCGTCGGCGGCCCAGGCGGCCGCGAGACCCACCGTGTCCTGGTAGCGCGAGCTCGCGGCGCCGTCGAAGGCCACTCGCCACTGCTTGGCGTCGGTCTCGAGCAAGCGTGGAAACGATCTCGTCACGTTGTGAAACGAGTTTCCGTAGAAGCTCAGAATTTCGATGGGCATTGCCGAGGCGGCGTAATCGGTGAAGGCGTAGGCGAAACTGTCGTCAGCGCTCAGAAAGACGTCGCTTCCTCCCTTGCCGAGGGGAAGCAGCTTGACGCCGGGGTCTCCGAAGTCGTACTCGGTCATTTGGTACGCGCCCGACGATCCCTTCGGGGAGAAGACCTGCTCGACCGTGCAACAGTGAGCACCGCCGCTGTACAGGTCGAGAACGACGTCGAGGGGACCGTGGTGGCGAAGTCGAACGACGTGAAGAATCGAATGACCAGGTGAGACGAAGTCGGGCCAACATTGATTACCGCACCACTTCGAGACTACGGCGACGCGGTGGACGACTTTGCCACTCTGGGTGATGGTGAGACGCGCGTTACGAGACTGCGGGAACGCCCCTTCGTACGTGAACGTCGCCCTCACCTCACCTGACTTCGCCGTCACGGACCCGGCGGACGCGTTCGGGACGATGACACAGAGCGCTGCCGCCACGATCGCGGCGATGAAACCCAGTCGAAGCAACGTTGGTGGTCTGGACACGAAGGACCCTTCTCTCATGGCTCCACGGACACGCGGCGAAGGGAGTTGGTTGACGTCAACAAGCTTTCGCTGAGTTCCGTGATCCACCACCTTCTGTCCGGGAGCGGCCTCAACTTACAGCCGGTCCGTACCGAGGGGCTCTCAGGTTCCGGGGACCCAGACGCGTCCGTCGAACAGACGACGTGCGGTTCGATAGAACGTCCCGGCGCGCGCAATCCACTCGTCGTTCTCGTAGGCCACGTCAGCGTCCACGTTCAACACACCTGACGGCATCCCTAGTCGCAACGTCCCCGCACCGCTCGACGACGCAAGCAGTTGCGCCACGACGGATCCGCTGAGGCGCGCCGCCACGGCGGTACAGAGGGAGATGGTCAAGGGAAGCGCGCGGTGAGGCTGCGCGCTGGAAATGACGCGCGCGACCAGATCGACCTCACTGGCGTTGATCGCTTCGCCTGAGACGCTCGAACTGTCGGCTCGAGGGCTCACGACGCACACGAAGGGCACGCTCGTGATCGCCGCCGCGCTTTGCACGTCAGGCGCGATGCCCATCCGTACTGACGCGGCCCGGCGAATCGCCTCAAGGAGCGCCAGGACGTCCGGCCGGGAGTCGAGTTCGTCGGGTAGCTCAACGCCCGTGAGTCCGACGTCGCACGCCCTCACGAAGACGGCGGCGTTCGCGGCGTCCACGAGTGATACCTCCACGGCGCCGAGACCTGGCACGTCCAACTGATCGGTCACGTGGCCACTCGGCAGGAGCGCACCGGTCGTCGCGCCGCCGGGCGCCATGAAGTCCAGACGGATCGGCGATCCCGATCCACCGACGCCGGGGATGGCGAGTTCGCCGTCGTAGCGCGTCACTCCGTCCTCGACGGCGAACGTGCTGTGGATGATCTTCTGCGTGTTGGTGTTGAAGACGCGCACCGTCGTGACGTCGCCTTCGGTCACCAACAGTCCCTCGTCGACCGCGAAGGGGCCCACGGCCGAGCTCATGTTCCCGCAGTTGCTTCGGTAGTCGACGCGGGCCTCTTTGATCATCACCTGCGCGAAGGTGTAGTCAACGTCGGCGTCCGGTCGCGTGGAGGGCGCCAGGACGCATACTTTCGAGAGCGAGGAGACGCCGCCGCCCATGCCGTTGAGCTGACGCCCGTAGGGATCCGGCGATCCCATGGCCGCGACGAAGAGTGGTGCCCACTCGTCGCGCTCTGCGGGCAGATCGTGTTCGTGGAACATGATCGCCTTGCTCGTTCCGCCACGCATGAAGACGGCGGGAATGGAACGTTGCCTCACGCCGCGCGCCTCACGTCGTCGCGCACCTTCATTGACCGTGTCGCTCGAAGAGACCCGGGGTGAGACCCGCGACGTCGAGGAGTTCGAGAGGTATTTCGACGTTGAGTTCATTGAGCCGACCCGACGCGAGATTGGACAGCGCGAGCGCCACGCTCAGGAATCGCTCTTGTTCACCAGGCGTCGCGTAGAGGCCCGCGAGTTCGTGGAACTTTCGCAGGTAGTCGTCACGACCAAAGGGCGTCGAGCCACGTGGATGGGCGTCAGGGACGTCGATCTCGTCTTCGACGGTGCTGCCGTTCTTCAAGGTCACCACGACGCGCCCGCCGAAGGACCGCTTCTCCGGGTCTTCGTGATGGTATTTCTCATCCCACTCGGCTTCTTCAACGGTGCGGATCTTTTGCCACAGCGCCACGGTGTCGGGCTTCGAGGCCCGTGCAGCGTCGTAGCTGTCCACGTGGTGCCAGGTTCCGTCCTCGAGGGCCACCGCGAAGATGTACATCAAGCTGTGGTCCAAGGTCTCGCGCGTGGCGTTGGGGTTGAACTTCTGTTGATCGCCCGACCCGCTGCCGATGATGCGGTGCGTGTGGTGACTGGTGTGGATCACGACCTCTTCGACCTCGGTGAGATCGTCGATTCGACCGCGGAGGCGAAAGGCCACGTCGATCCACGGTTGCGCCTGGACTTCAGCGGAGTACGCCTTGGTGTATGACTCCATGATGGCGCGCTTGGGTTCTCCGGGAGCCGGGAGGAACACCGAATACTCCGCCTCGCGCCCGTCGAGGACCCAGGCGATGATGCTGTCGTCACCCTCGTAGATCGGCGCCGGCGACGTCTCACCGCGCAGGGCGCGATCGATCGCTTCAACGGCTAACTTGCCCGCGTGCGCGGGAGCGTTCGCCTTCCACGTCGAGATCTCGCCTTTACGTGACTGGCGCGTGGTGAGCGTGACGTGCACGACGTGATTGATCGCCTGGTAGATGGTCTCGACGTCGAGGCGTAACATCGCGCCGATGCCGGCCACCATTCCCGCCGCGATGTGCGTCAAGTGGTCGATCCGGTGCGTGTGCAGCGCGATGGCCCTGGTGAGGTCGCCCGAGACCTCGTACGCCGCGGCGATTGCGCGCACGACGTCCGCTCCACTCGCGCCCCACTGTTGTGCGACCGCGATGATCGGGGGGATCATGTCACCTGGGTGGTTCATGTCCGCGGCGAGGAACGTGTCGTGAAAGTCGAGTTCGCGAACGGCGGTGCCGTTCGCCCACGCCGCCCATTCACACGACACCAACGTGGTGTTGGCGACCCCGTAGATCGTGGCGCCACCCCCGTGGGGATGCGCGAGTGCCTGAGCGCGCGCGTTGGCGACGGGTCGACGGAGCAACCCCGCCACGGCGACGCCCGCGTTGTCGATCACCCGGTTTACGATCATCGCCACGACGTCGGCGTCGAGCGGCGCGTCGTCAGCGGCGACGGCCGCAAGCTTCCACGCCAATAGCTCCTGTCGCGGGGGCGTCGACGAGCTGTCGTAGACACGCACGAGGTGTCGCTGCACGAAGGCTCCTCACGTTCACGTACGTCCGCGTTGGCGTACGAATGACTACATTCTTGCGCACGCGCCGCGTGAGCAGGAATGAATCGCTCCGCGTGACTCCGTCAGTGCGTGCTTCAGCGCTGGTTGTAGCGAATGGTGCAAGAAAGGCGGTCCGACTGGGTGATCGTGAAGGTGAACACGCCGTTGCGCGAGCGTGCGCGCGACGTGACCCTCACGAGCAACAGTTTGCCCGTGTCACGGATGACGAGCGCGGTCGTACCGGCGTGGCTGCTGATGTAGGGGCGCCCGTAGAACCCAGTGCCGTGAATCGTGAGGATGACGGTTCGCCCGGCGACGACGTGGCCGTTGATGGACGTGCACGTGGGTGGCACCTTCGGCGTCGAGACGTTCAGCTTGAAGGAGAAGGTGCCGACGTCACCGGAGGGGTCGCTCACTTTTCCCGCCGCGATGTATGAGCCGTTGGCGAGCGCGCCGCTCGTCGTGACGAGACCAGTCGAACTGACGAGCAAGTTGGGGCTGCCCCGGTTCTGGACGTAGGTCACGGCACCAAAATTCGCACCGACGTCGAGTTGGACTTTGTACGTCGGCGAACCAATTGTCGACACCGACCCGCTGGTCGGTGCACGCTGGACGAGGGTGCCGACGGTCAAGGCGAAGGTGAACTTGCCCACGTCACCACTCGCGTCACTCATGGTGCCCCTCGCGTTGTAGGTGCCCGCGGCCAGCGCGCCACTTGTCGTGACGACGCCAGCCGAGCTCACGAGCAGCTGAGGCGTGCCGCTCGTCTGGACGTAGGTCACCGTGCCGTTGTTACCGTTGACGTTCAATGGATTGGAAAAGGTCGCCGAGGCGCCGGCCTTCACGGAAGCGGTCGTCGGCACGCCCTGGAGCAGCTTGCCGACAGCGAGCGTCAGCGAGAAGGTGCCGGCGTTGCCCTTGGCGTCAACGCTCGTGCCCGTCGCCGCGTAGGTACCCACGGGCAGCGCGCCACTCGTGGTGACGACGCCAGCCGAGCTCACGAGCAGCTGAGGCGTGCCGCTCGTCTGGACGTAGGTCACCGTGCCGTCGTTGTTGGTCGTGGCGAGCTGCGTGGTGAAGGTGGAGGAACCGGCCAGCGAGACCGCAGTCGACACCGGCGCGCTCAAGAGACCACAGACGTAGTCACCGTCGTACCCGTTCAACCCGAACTGAATGAGGGCCACGCGCCCGCCGGTGAACGAGGCCGAACCGCAACCCACCTGCGCGGCGGGCACGGAACCGAACCCGGGAATCCACACCGGTACCGGAGGAAGTGACGCCGGGGTCGAGACGGTGATGACGTTCCACTGCTGCGAGGTGGAGTAGATCCCCAGCGACGACACGCCGATGGCGGTGAACGACGCGATCATTCCCTCGATCGCCATTTCGTCGTACGTACCTGTCGCCGCGCTACGACCGGTCTCGATGGTCTGCCACTTGTTACCGGTCTCGACGTCGAGCCACCACGGTGCGGCGATAGCCGCAGCGGTGGGTGAGGAAGAGCCGTTGGAACGTTCGGCGTTGACAGCGTTCGCGAACGCGAGTCGCGCCGCGTTCCAGCCGTAGTCGTAGGAGCACGCGACGGAGTCCGCGCCCGAACACACCTTGGGCGTCTGTTGACTGGTTGGCCAGTTCGTCGCGAACGAGGGACCGGGATTGTCGGCGTTGGCGTAGAAGCCCGGGTTGGGGTTCACCGCACCCTGCGCCCACGCCAACTCCCTCGCGAGACAGGGATTCACACTGAAGGGGTGGCCGGCGTTGACGCCCACGATACCAAAGCCGGGCGACGGTGGCGTTGCTTCACTGCACTGGGGAAAACTGATGTCGTACCCGACGGACGTCGGAGGGATCGGCGTCGCGGGGAAGGCAAGGCCCGTGGTAGCCACGACAAACATCGCGGCCACGAGAACAACGAACGAGGACTTCGTCAGGAGTGCGGGCACGTGTCGTAAGCCTAGGAGCGTCGCTCGCGTCGTTCCAAATGTTGTCCTTACAGACTTCTGAGAGTGTGACTCAACGAATTGAATGCGTTGCGTTCGCCACGGCCGAAGTCGTTGATTCACTGTCGATGGTGATGAAATTGATTATCTGTTGGCATTTCTTGAATGTACGTAGGACGCGTCACGAGGTCTCGTTTTTTGTATCACCACGCGACTATCTCTTCGCAGTCATGCGTGCTGACGAGACGTTCGTTCGCGAAACGAACGTCAACGTCGTCGTGGTCTACGCGACGAGTTCGCTCCGGCCGTCGGCACTCTCACTGATGTGACGACGAAGGTCCATCATCATCGCCCCACCTATGAGTGCGGTCATGCCCGTACCGATGGGCCACCAATTGCCGAGGTGCACACTGAAGTAGAGGGCAGTGATCGCGGGGGCGAGCGTGCCCGACACGCCCCACGAGAGTCCGGCCGCCGCGTTATAACGTCCGCGCAGATGTTCGGGCGCGATGTCGTTGACGATGGCCGAACCGACGGGCTGGAGCATGGTCTCACCGATGGCGAAGACCACCATGGCGAGACACAACATCGAAATAGAGGCGGCCGCCGGTAGAGCCAACGTCACCTCCAAGATCATCCAGAAGAAGAACCAGAATCCGGCCACGACGCCCATGACGCGTGTTCGACTCTTGCCTTCGATGCGATTGAGCACCCAGAGTTGCGCGAGCACGATGGTCGAGGTGTTGAAGAAGAAGATGACGCCGATGGTGTGCACGGAGAGCCTCAAGTTGTTCACGACGAAGAGGCTGAGACCGGCGTCGAGTGAACCGTACCCGCCGATCATGAGGAAGATCGCGGCCACCACGTAGCGAACGAGCCGTCGATCGCTCATGACTTCGCGCCAGCCTTCGGCGTTCTTCACCGGGTCGTCGTGGATCTCTTTGACGGGACCGCCGTGTCGGCGAAGTGTGAGGTAGTAGAACGCCGCGAGCAGGGTGACGCCCGCGTTGAAGACGTAGAGCGCGACGAACGTGCCGGGGTGCCGTAAGTTCACGACCGACGCGGAGATGAGACCTCCGAAGCCAATACCGAGGTTCACCAGCATGAAGTTGAAGCCAAAGGCCCGTTGACGGTGTTCGGGCGAGACCAGTCGGCTCAGCATCGTGCTCGCTGGTCCCCATCCCGCGCCACCGAAGACGGCAATGAAGACCGCGGCGAGAATGGCCTCTTCGCGCGTGTGCGCGAGTCCCCAAAAGACGAGGGCGACCGCGTCGCAGGTGTAGGCGAAGAGTATGACGCGGATCGGTCCGAGCCGGTCGGTCATCGATCCCCAGAGCGGCGCGCTGCCGATGCCGATGACGGCAGACAGGGCGAGCAGCAACGTCGCGAAACTCGTCGAGAATCCGCGCACGTTGTGCAGGTAGACGACGAAGAGCGAGAGTGTGAGCCCATTGCCGATGCATCCGATGAAGGTGCAGAGGAAAAAACGACGCAGGGGGCCGCGAATCGACGAACGAAAATCAAGAGGTACAAGGCTGTCGATGAGTTTCACGAGGTCATCAGGCTACTTGAGTCACTTTGTGCGGCCAATCACAAGACTGGCGAAGTCTTTTTCACCTCGAGAGTTAAGGTTGAGTCGTTAGTCACCCACTAACGGAGAGGTGTGACGACTTGAGCACTCGATTGGCCAAAAGCCGCGTTGACCTTTTAGAGGAGATAACGCCCGACGTCGAGCGCCTCTTCAATCGTCACATGGAAGCACCACGACTCTGGTTTCCGCACGAACAGATCAACTGGGGTGAGGGCGAGAGTTTTCTTAAACGACCTTGGTCGCCCGAGGACTACCCGATCGGCGACGGGGTTCGCAGTTCGATCTTCGTTAACCTGCTGACCGAAGACAATCTCCCGTATTACACCGACTCGATTCTTGAATACTCGCCGAGGGGCCACCCCATTCGCGAGTGGACCTGTCAGTGGACCATGGAAGAGAATCGTCACGCGATGGTCATGCGCGACTGGGTCCACATCAGTCGATGCATCAATCCAACGACGTTGGAAGAGGGCCGTAGGGTCCAGATGCAAAAAGGTGAAGTGCCCCACCCGGACACGTTCGCGGAACTCATCGCCTACGTCTCGTTCCAAGAACGCGCCACGCAGATCGCGCACCGCAACACCGGAGCGAAACTTCCGAAGGACGACAAAATCGGTCGCAACGTCCTAGCGCTGATCGCGGGCGACGAGACGAAGCACTACCTCTTCTATCGCGACCTCACGTTGGCCGCGTTCGCGATCGATCCCTCGGCGATGATGATCGCGGTTTCGAAACAGGTGAGCACCTTCGCCATGCCCGGCACCGGCATCCCGAGTTTCACTCGCCACGCCGTGCGCATCGCCAAAGAGGGAATCTACGGACTCGGCCAGTACTTGGGCGACGTGTTGACGCCGGTACTCGCGCTGTGGGACATCGAGCACTTGAAGGGGCTCAACAAAGAGGCGGAGATCGCCCGTGTCGAGCTGGTGAACGTCAAGGCGAAGATCGCCGAGTCGGTGGAGCGGATGGCTCACAAGGCGTCGCTCATCAAGACGTCAATCGGCGCCTCGCGCTAACGCGCCAGTCGTCACTCCTTCGTGTTGGCGACGGCGCGGATGTAGTCCTCGAACGCCTTCTGTTGTGACTGCACGGCCGCGACACGCCGCAGGTGCATCGCGCCACCTCGCGCGAGAAGGTAGACGAGACAGCCGAGCACCGGCAGCACGAAGATGAAGAGCACCCACAGTGCCTTCGCCGGTCCACCCAGGTCGTGACTGCTGAAGATGTCGAGCACGATATGAAAGACGAGGATCATCCAGAAGATGAACAGTGCGAAGTACAGCGTCGAGACGAAGACGTCCAACAGGGGATAGTTTGAAGCCAACACGGCGGTCCTTTCAGTGATCTCTAGTGCGAAGTGTAGGTTCCGTGCGGCGTCGAAGCGGTTGTCTCGTAAGGCGAAAAGTGCGGAGGTGAGGCGGCGGTGTGTCGTGAGAGCGAACGTCGCCTGTCTAGGATGTCGTCACTGGGGGTGCTTGGTGCGCAGTCTTTCTGAAGCGATCGCGGACGTCACCGCGGCGGGACAGCCGTTCGAGGTCATCGAGGTCGAACGCGACGGCGTGACGAATCGAGTCTTCAAGAACGCTCCGGCGACCCTCCGCCAGTTCTTCGACTCCGCACGCGGTGTCGACGAGACGTTCCTCGTGTACGAAGACGAGGAGTGGACGTTCGCCGAGGTGATGCGAGAAGTCGACGCCCTCGGCGACGCGTTGGTGCACCATTACGGCATCAAGAAGGGCGATCGGGTCGGCATCGCCATGCGCAACTACCCGGAGTGGGTGATCGCCTTTGGCGCCATCACGTCGGTGGGGGCGATCTCGGTCTCGCTGAACGCCTGGTGGACCGAGGACGAGCTCGACTTCGCCGTCAACGACGCCGGTCTGTCGCTGTTCATCGGCGACAGCGAACGGATCCTTCGCGCTAGTGCGTCGTGCGTGCGCGCGGGCGCGCGCCTGCTCGGTGTTCGACTGAAGGAAGAGACGACGTACGCCGCGGGCGTCGAGCGCTGGGAGGAAGTGGTCGTCAAGGGCGCCTCAATGCCCGACGTGGACTTTGACGCCGACAGCGACGCGACGATCCTCTACACCTCGGGTACCACCGGATTTCCGAAGGGCGCCGTCTCGACACACGGCGCGATCTGTCAGACGATCATGGCGTTCTCGTCGGGCGCCCCCATCCAGGCTGCCCGCCGAGATCAGCACGAGGAGGGGAGTGGTCAGGCGCCGTGCTTCATCTTGATCGTCCCGCTCTTTCACGTCACGGGCTGCATCCCGGTGATGCTGTCGTGCTTCACGTGGCACTTCAAACTCGTGATGATGTACAAGTGGGACCCCGAACGCGCCCTGGCGCTCATCGAACGCCACCACGTCACCAACTTCGTGGGCGTGCCCACGCAGGCGTGGGACCTCATGGAGTCACCGAGTTTCGCGAAGTACGACACCTCGTCACTGACGGCGGTGGGCGGTGGCGGCGCGCCGGCGCCACCCACGTTGGTCGCGCGCGTCGAACAGTCGTTCACGAGAGGACGCCCGAACCTCGGCTACGGCATGACCGAGACCAACGCGTACGGTCCGGGCAACTACGGCGAGGACTACCTGAGTCATCCGACGTCCACGGGCCGCGTGCCCACGATCGTCATGGACGCCGACGTGCGCGACGAGCACCTCCAATCGCTGCCCATTGGCGAAAGCGGAGAGATCTGGTTGAAGTCGCCGACGATGATTCGCGGTTACTGGAGAAATCCGGACGCCACCCACGAGGTGATCCAAAAGGGATGGCTTCGAACGGGCGACCTCGGACACGTGAGCGACGAAGGGTTCCTCTACGTGGAGGACCGCGCGAAGGACATGATCATTCGCGCGGGCGAGAACGTGTACTCAGCCCAGGTCGAGTCGGCGATCTACGAGCATCCGGCCGTCTACGAAGCGGCCGTCTTCGGGCTCTACAACGAGCGACTCGGCGAAGAGGTCGCTGCTGCGGTGATGGTGCGTGAAGGCGCGACGCTCACGACCGAAGAACTCCACGACTTTCTCGCGTCGCGTCTCGCGGCCTACATGATTCCTTCACGCGTGGCGTTCACCCGAGTGACGTTGCCGCGCAATCCGGCCGGCAAGTTGATGAAGCGCGAGATGCCCGCGCTCTACTTTCCCAACGCCGTTTGAATCGCGCGTTCGGCGTACTCGGCGACGTTCACGTCACTCAGTTCGTACAACTTGAACCATTGAGCCTGGTTCGTGGTGCCCGTCATCTCATCACGTAGTTCGCCGCCGTCGAGGTCAACGATGTAGAGGATGCGAACGGTGTGGATGCGGTCGCCGTTCGGACGACGGCGCACGTCGCTCGCGACGTCGAACAACGCGGGGTCCTTCACCGAGAGACCGGTCTCCTCACGAAACTCTCGTAGGAGCGCCTCTTCGGGCGACTCGCCAAAGTCGATGCCACCGCCCGGGAGCCACCAGAGCGGTGGTTTAATCTGCGCGCTACTCGAACGTACGAGCAGCACGCTCTCGTCGTGCACGAGGATCCCGTACGCCCTCACGCTGGTGTGCTGTTTACTCATCGGTCCTTGAACGTCCTCACTGAAGTACTTGATTCACGCAACAGCGCGGGCGCGAGGATCGTCCTTCGACGGTCCTCGCTGGAGGAATAGTAGGTCAACCTCTCACGGCCGACGCGTTCCAGTGCGTCGAGTGAGGCTTCTCGATTGGCGATCGACGGCTAACGAGTACGGGGAAAGCCGAGGTCGATCTGAGACTCCGACGGCTGGGGCCAGCGCGTCGTCACCACTTTCGCTCGGGTGTAGAAGGCAAACCCTTCGGGCCCGTAGACGTGGTTGCTGCCAAAGAGCGAGTCCTTCCAGCCTCCGAAGGAGTAGGCCGAAATCGGGACGGGAATGGGGACGTTGACCCCGATCATCCCAACGGTGACCTGGCGTGAGAAGAGCCTCGCCGCGTTGCCGTCACGGGTGAAGATCGCCACGCCGTTGCCGTAGGGATTCGCGTTCACCATGTCAATGGCGTCGTCGAAGGTTTCGACGCGAGCGACGCCCAAGACCGGGCCGAAGATCTCATCGTCGTAGGCCTTCGTGCCAGGGCGCACGCCGTCGAGGAGGCTCGGACCTACGAAGAAACCGCCGCCGTTGGTGAGGGTCGTGCCGTCGCGAACGACCTCGATATCGTCGACCTTCGCCGACGTGACGTAGCTCACGACACGCTCGAGGTGTTCTCTGGTGATGAGGGGCCCGAAGTCACTGGTGGGGTCGTCGCCGGGTCCGACCTTCAGTCGATCGAGCCGTTCGGTGATCTTCTTGATGAGGGGATCGGCGACGTCGCCCACGGCCACGACCACGCTGATCGCCATGCAGCGTTCGCCCGCCGAGCCATACCCGGCGTTGATCGCGGCGTCAGCCGCGACGTCGAGGTCGGCGTCGGGCAACACGACCATGTGGTTCTTCGCTCCACCGAGTGCCTGGACCCGCTTGTGATGTTTACTGGCCGTCTCGTGGACGGCGCGCGCGACGGGCGTCGAACCTACGAAGCTGACGGCGTCGACGCCGGGGTGTGCCAGCAGTGCTTGGACCGTCGAAGCGTCTCCCTGGAGCACGTTGAAGACGCCGTCGGGAAGCCCCGCTTCTTTCAAGAGTTCGGCCAATCGAAGTGAGACCGAGGGATCGCGCTCGGACGGCTTCAAGATCACGACGTTGCCGCTCGCCAGCGCGTTCGCGCTCATCCACAAGGGCACCATGATCGGAAAGTTGAACGGCGTGACCGCGACGACGACGCCCACGGGTTCACGAGTCGAGTGCACGTCCACGCCTTGAGCGACCTGTTCGGAGAAGCCACCCTTCAAGAGTTCAACGAGACCGCAGGCGAACTCGACGTTCTCGAGACCGCGGGCGATCTCACCCTTGGCGTCGGCGATGGTCTTTCCGTGTTCCGAGGTGATGATCGCGGCGAGCTCGTCAGTGTGTTCGACGAGTAACTGTCGAAGTGAGAAGAGGATGTTCGTTCTGCGCGAAAGGGTCGACTGGCCCCACAGGATTGCCGCGTTCACCGCGACGTCGACCACCTGGTCGACGAAGTCGGACGAGGGTACGGGTACTTGAGCGGTGACCTCGCCGGTGGCGGGATTGAAAACGTTCGAGTGGCCCGGCTGCTCGACTCTTTCGCCGTTGATGAAGTGGGGAATCGTTCTCATGACAGACCTCTTTCGCACTATCAATCTACCGTTTCGGGACTTTCGTTCGTTAAGGTTGCTCAATGGAACGAGCGGAGCAAGGTCGAGCGCTGCGCGCGGCGGCCGCAGTGGAACCCCTGGGCAGTGGGCGTTTCTCCGCCAACCTTTCTTCCTTTTACACCGTCGTGGGTCACCCCCACGGGGGTTACCTTCAGTGCGTCATGGCGAGCGCCGCTCTCGCCGGCGCTAGTGAAGAGGGCGCCACGCACCTGCACGCGACGGCCGTCACGACCAACTTCATCAACGCGGCCAAACCGGGAGCGGTGGAGTTGCGTGTGGAAGTTCGTCGCGTGGGACGTGGCGTGTCGTTCGTGTACGTGTCGATGATCCAAGATGACGTGCTCGCGGTCGAGTCACTGGTGACGCTCGGCACGCTGCGCGACGACTCGTCGGTTCGCTACCAAGAGGCGACCATGCCGGTCATCGACGCTCTCGAGAAGTGTCGCCAATCAACGGGCAATGAAGAGATCAACATCATGAGAGTCGTGGAACTGCGTCTCGACCCCTCGTGCACGGGATGGTGGAACGGAGAACTGTCCACCCAGGGCGAGGTGCGCGGATGGCTTCGCATGAACGACGGCGAGGCGTCGTGGGACGCGTGGAACCTGTTGTTCGCTGGCGACGCCCTGCCCCCGGCGACGCTGCCTCTCGGATCCTCCGGTTGGGTACCGACACTGCAACTCACCTCGTACGTGCACCGCGTGCCGACCAGTGAGTGGCTTCATGGTCGCCAGTGGGCCGTCGTCATCGCCGACGGTTTTCTCGACCAGCGCTGTGAGCTCTTCGACGACACGAATCAGTTGGTCGCTTCGTCATCGCAACTCGCAATGGTGCGCCTACCGGGCGGTCACTAGGCCGTGTCAACTGGCCCGCGGGCCAACGACGACGGCTCACTGTCGATTCGCTCCCGTCTCACGATTCCGGCTGAAGAGATCATGCTTCGAGTCACGACCTCGGGCGGTCCTGGAGGACAGCACGCCAACCGTTCGCTCACGCGCGTCGTGGCGAGTTTCCACGTCGACGAGTCGCGCGCCTTAAGCGACGTTGACAAGCTCCGCGTCGTTGAGGCACTCGGGCCCGTCGTCCGTTCGAGCGCGAGTCGCTTCAGATCCCAACGACAGAATCGCACGGCCGCGCTCGATCAGTTGGCCGAGAAGCTCGCCGTCGCCCTCGCACCTCGCACACCGCGGCGCGCGACGAAACCAACGAAAGGCGCCAAGATCCGTCGGGTCGACGAGAAGAAGGCGCGAGGACAGCTGAAGGTACAACGGCGCCGCCCGGACGAGGACTAACGAAGGCGCTCCAGCTGCTGCGTCATGGCGTGCAGTGCCTTGTGCATGATTTCGTCGAGGGCGGGGTCGGTGTCCTCGTGGGGACCGCGTAGTGGCGTCAACGACGCGTAGCCGGCGGCGAGCAGTGCGCCGTCCTCGTCGGCGTCTTCGTCGCTGACGTCGCCGAGTTCGGGGCTCGCGGCGCCGAGACGAAATGGCAGTTCGCCTTCGTCGCTCAGCGCCTCACCGCCAGCAAGTGGACCAGCCGCCTTGATGAGCCCGGCCATCGAGACGCGGCCACGTCGCACGCCTTTCAGTTCCGCGGCGGGCAAATTCGGCACGTTGAGATTGAACAACGTTCGAGAAGGCGCGCGGAAGAGCTCGTCGAGGACCTCGATGGCGACCGCTCCGGCGGTGTCGTAGTGCACGTCCTCACCCCACTGCACTGAGACCGCGAGACCCGAGAGTCCGAGTTGCGCACCGGTCAAGACTGCGCCGATCGTTCCCGAGTGCAGCACGCTGCGCCCGACGTTGGCCCCGGCGTTGATGCCCGAGACGATGACGTCCGGTTGGAAATCGAAACTGCCGAGTGCGCCCAGGATCGCGCAGAGCGCGGGAGGTGCTTCGAGGCCGTAGGCGACGATGGATTCGGCCCCCGCGACGCGGTGGCGACGGTACTTGACCGTGGGTCGCTCGAACACGTCACCGACGGCCGACGACATGCCCGAGTAGTTCTTGTTGGGCGCGACGATCAGGGCTTCACGGACCTCGCCGTCCGGTGCGTCGTCCATCCAACGAGCGACGCAGCGGGCCAAGACGGCCATACCGGGAGCAAGGACGCCGTCATCGTTGGTGAGCAGTAGTCGCATACCCGCACGTTAACTGTCGTAAGTTACGTACCAGTGAAAAGAAGGAAAACCATCTGATGTTGCCCTCAGGAGAACAGATCGCGATCGCCCACGGCGATCAACGTGCCGTCATCACCGAAGTGGGCGCGACGCTGCGGACCTTCGTGAAGGGCGGCGTGAGTGTCGTCGAGGGTTTTGCGGGTGAGGAGGTTCCTTCGCACGCGCGCGGCCAAGTGCTTTTTCCCTGGCCCAACCGGATCGGTGAAGGCGAATGGACGTTCTCCGGTCGCGTGGCCCGTCCGACCATCGATGACGTCCGCCACGCCACGGCCTCGCACGGCCTCGTGCGCTGGCGCCCCTTTCGCATTGAAGCCGTCAACCAGAACCGTTGCGTCCTCTCGCTCTTGCTCCATCCGACGCCCGACTATCCCTTTTTGAGTGAGATCAGTGTCATGTACCACCTAGGATCGCTCGGCTTGACCGTGACGACGACCGTCACCAATCGCGACGAGGTCCCCCTGCCCTTTGGGGTGGGTTTTCATCCTTATCTCTCGGTGACGACGCCGACCATCGAGGGCTCGCAGCTGGAGATTCCCGCGAAGGCCTACGTGGCCGTCGACGATCGTCAGCTGCCGACCGGCGAGATCCTCCCGCTGGCGGGACACCAACTCGACTTCTCGAAGCGCAAGTCGCTCAGTGGTCACGAGCTCGACGTCACCTACACCGAACTCGTGCGCGACGACACGGGTCTCGCGGTCGCCACCCTCGAAGACGCCCTCGGTGGTGAGGTGGAGCTCAGCGTCGATCGCAACTTTCCGTACTTCCAGGTGTACACCGGTGACCACCTGGAGAAGGGTCGTCGACGTACGTCGGTGGCAATCGAACCCATGACCTGTCCGCCCGACGCGCTCCGCAGTGGCAAGGACGTCGTCGTGCTCGAGCCGGGACAGCACTGGGCCGGCTCGTGGCGCTTACGCCGTAAGTCGTGACCGCACGCGTCGTCCTCGTCACGGGATCGACCAGCGGCATTGGTCTCGCCACGGCGCAGCGTTTCGCCCAACGCGGTGACACCGTCGTCTTCAATTCGGTGCGCAGCGTGGAAGCGGGAGAGCACATCGCCGACGTGACGCCGGGTTCGCTCTACGTGCAAGCCGATATCGCGGTCGAGGGCGACTGCGAGCGTCTTCTTCGTACCGTGCTCGACCGTTACGGTCAGTTGGACGTACTCGTCAACAACGCGGGCACGACGAAAGTCATTTCGCATCGAGACCTCGAGGCGGCCAACGTCGACGTGTGGCGCGAGATCTTCGAGGTCAACGTCTTTGGTACGTGGCAGCTCAGCGTCGCGGCGATGCCGGCACTGAGGGAGAGTCGCGGATCGATCGTGAACGTCTCATCGGTCGCGGGCGTCCGCCCGACCGGGTCGTCGATTCCTTACGCAGCGTCGAAGGCCGCGCTCAATCATCTGACGACGTTGCTCGCCAAGGTCGTCGGTCCAGAAGTACGAGTGAACGCCGTCGCGCCGGGCCTCATCGACACGCCGTGGACCGAGGACTGGGACGCGGTGCGCGGATTCGTACGCTCCGTCGCGCCGCTCGGGCGATCGGGGACGCCCGACGACGTCGCTGACGTGATCATCGCGCTCGCCACGACGTCGTACGTAACTGGTCAGGTTGTCGTGGTCGACGGCGGCCTATCGCTCGCCACTTGACGCTTCGAGGGCGGTAGGGCGAGCCGGCACGCGTACGAAAGCACCTTCGTCGCGGGGCGGAAAACGAGAAGGTCACTCAGGGGACCTGTTCGCACACCAAGATGGTCCTGCGCCCATGGGGGCAGCAGTGACCAGGCGCTTCGAACGATGAGACGGTGGACGAAGCGTTGCTTTCGACGATTCGTGACGCCGTGCGAGATGAAGTCGCGAGCCGCGACCCCGTCCGCACTGAGCTGTAATTCGGGACGAAACGACAACAACTTCGCGTTCAGCTCTTTCAGGTTGCGTGGAGGGTCGTGCAGACCGAGATCGTTGGCGACCTTGACCATCTCCGCCACGTACCGGTTGGCGTCCTCGTCGCTCAAGTGACGCGCACCGAAGCGTTGGTACGAGTTGAGGAACATGTAGAGCTCGGTGCAGTGGACCCACATCAAGAGGTGGGGATCGTTCGCGTCGTAATGGGTGCCGTCGTCGGCGACGCCGTGGACGAACTGGTGTACGTTCAAGACCCGCTCAATCGCTGCTGCCGCCGACTCCTTCGAACCAAAGGACGTCGCGCTGATGAAGTTGGCCGTCTGGAGCATCCGTCCAAAGGGGTCATCTTGGTAGCGCGAGTGCTGGGCGACGCCTGCCATGGCGTGCGGGTGGAGCATTTGAAAGAAGAGAGAACCCAGTCCTCCTACCAACATCGATGGTAAGTCACCGTGGACGATGCGCGTGACGCCGTAGACGTCGCTGTACGCGACGAGTGGGTCGTCACAGCGAGCCGGAGGATCCATCGAGAGGCCCGCGGCGCGACGGATCTTTATGTTGGCGCGTTGTCGGACACGAGAGAGTACGTCGCGGTACCTCGTGGCGACCAAGGCGTCCTCCTCATCGATTCACCTCCACTTTACGGCTCGACGCTTTCAATCCAACCAACCGTCTGCGACACTTGAAGGATGCCGTTGGTGCACCCCTTTCGTAACTCCTCGACGGAGAGTGACGTCGCGAGCGAGGTCACGGTCATCACCGAGCGACCGTGGAACGTGATCGTGTGGAACGATCCGGTGACGCCGATGACTGTCGTTGTCGTCATCTTCAGACGAATCTTTGGCTACTCCGACAACAAGTGCACCGAGTTGATGCTCACCGTGCATCACGAAGGTCGCGCCGTGGTGTGGTCGGGTCAAAGAGAACGAGCTGAGTCGTACTGCGTGAAACTCCAAGTGGCTGGACTCCAGGCCACCGTCGAGCGTGACGCGTAGTGGCGGGCAAACTCTTCACTCGACGGCGTGATGGTCGAATTGAGGTTCGCCTCAACGACGCGGGTCGCGCGGCTATCCGCGAGGTGTTCGCCCACGTGCTCGCGGCCGAACGCGACCCCGATCACGAATGGCACCTTTCGCTGAACGCGCCCATTAACCCGAGCAGTGACGACGACGACCCCCTCGCCTCACTGGCCCGTCAGAACGAGATCGCGTCGAACGCCGAGCTCTCGGTCATGACCCTGGAGGAGCAGTACCTGACTGACGCCGAAGGCTGGGCGTGGCTGAGCACGATCCAGGTCGCGCTTCGTTCAACGGCCGTGATGAACGGACTCTTGAGCGACGAGAAACTCGAGGCGTGCGATCCCGAGCTCTTGGAGGACATTCGGACGATGCAACAGTTCCTCTTCGAGTTGGCCGCCTGTTTTTAAGGTCAAGGTAAGAAGAGGACCGCGAAGTTCTGACTGAATGGGGAGGAAGAGCCATCCCCCCTAAGATTTACGCCATGGATATCTTTCGACGTACCTCGCTGCACCTGACCTCACTCGCGATTCTTTCGACGGTATTGGTGGTGGGCACTCCCTTAGCGGCTCACGCTGCGGGGTCAAATCCCTCGGTTTCATCAATTCTGAACGCGGCGAAGGTCGCGATCGTGAAGCAGAACGGTGTGCACGTGACTGTGGCGACGGTCTCGGGAAAGGTCGACAGCTCGGTCATTGCCGATATTGGAAAGACGGACGGGACCGAAACCTACGCTTCGGGCAACGAGAGGTTCACCATCACCGTGACGCCGACGTACGCGTACTTGAGCGGAAGCCAGAAGGGCTTGACGACGTTGATGGGCCTCACCGCCGCTGAACAGAAGAAGATCGGCACGCAGTCAATGGCAATGAAGAAGGGCACGTCGTACTACACGACGTTCAAGTCGAATCTCACGTCGGGGACGACGTTCGCGTCGCTCCTGCCTGCCGCGAAGGGTACGACGTTACTCAGCCACCGCGATAAGAAAACGAACGGCTACCAATTGAAGTGGTCGGTGAAGGCGACGAGCACTCAGCCAAAGACCACGACCATCATGACGTTTTCGTCGGGCAAGACGACGTTACCCCTGAAGGACGCCGTGTCGACGGCAAGCGGCACGAGCAAGACGACGTTTAGTAAATGGGGCGAGAAGGTCAGCGTGAAGATTCCCGCCTCCACGATTGCCTACGCTAAAGTCTTCCCGGCGTCGTAGGCGACCTCCGCAGCAAAGTGACGCCGCTCTCCAAGTGGTGTCAGTCAATCGCCGCCCACGACGTCATCGCTTGCATCGCTGCCACGCCTCGATCGGGTCTCTACGCGCGTAAATGGGAGCGCCTGGGGTCTCTAGGGCCGTGAACTCAACGTGACGTTGGATTAAAAGAGCGAGGTCACGAATGTGGTGATCACGTTCGGTCGCGCCCGTTCGAAAACTCGATACGATTATGTCGTTATTTCTGCCGTTCGTGTTTCTCCGCCTCGTCGTTCACGGAAACGTGCCTGAACGGGCGATCATCGATTGGATGAGACGGGCGGTGATGTTGCCGCGTTTGCTCTTCGTACCACTGCTCGTGCTTCTCGACTCACCCCTACCGCGGTTCGAAGACTAGAAAGCGAAGATCTCAATGGCGACTGCTGGTTCTGATCTCTCCCACAGCAACACCGAAGGCAAACACCTGGGCCTCGCCCTCGCCGTCATTTCGGGCGCACAGCTCATGATCGTGCTCGACGCGACGGTCGTCAACGTCGCGATTCCCACCATCCATCACGCGCTGCGCTTTTCTCTCACCAACCTCGAGTGGCTCATCACCGCGTACTCACTCACCTTTGGTGGACTCTTGCTCTTCGGTGGCCGCACGGGCGACCTCTACGGCAAGCGACGCATGTTCATGATCGGCATCGCGATCTTCGCCGTCTCCTCGCTCCTCGGGGGACTCGCGATGAACGACGTCTGGTTGATCTTTACGCGCGGACTCCAGGGAGTCGGCGGAGCGATCGCCGCGCCGACGGCGCTCTCGCTCATCGCTACGAACTTTGCCGAAGGTCGTGAACGAAATCGTGCGATGGGCGTCTACGCCGCGATGTCCGGTGGCGGGGGCGCGATCGGTCTCCTTCTCGGCGGCATCCTGACCAGTTACGTCTCCTGGCGTTGGATCTTCTTCGTCAACGTGCCAATAGCGGCGTTGGTCTTGTTCCTCACGCCACGGGCGCTCAACGAATCACAGACGACGTCCGGCCATCTCGACGTCCCCGGAGCGATCACGGTCACGGCCGGGATGCTCTCGCTCGTCTACGGTCTCTCGAACGCGTCGAGTCACGGTTGGGGTAGTACCGCGACGATCGTCTCCCTCGCCGCGTCGGTCGTACTGTTGACGGCTTTCGCGGTCATCGAACAGCGAAGCACGGAACCGTTGATGCCGCTCAGCATCTTCAAGAACCGCAATCGCTCGGGTAGCTTTGCCATGATGCTCTGCGTGGGCATCGCCCTCTTCTCGATGTTCTACTTCTTGACGCAGTACATGCAGAACATTCTGGGATGGAGTCCGATCAAGACGGGTGTTGGTTTCCTGCCCATGACCGCGGGCATCATCGTCTCCGCGGGCCTCGCGTCGCGCTACGTGAGCAGGATCGGAATACGCATTCCTCTCATCGTGGGACCGGCGGCTTCGACCATTGGCATGTTGTGGATCACGCGCATCACGGTCACGAGCAGCTATCCCGAAATCCTCGGCCCGCTCATCGTCATCGCCCTGGGTATGGGCTTCTCGTTCGTCCCGTTGACGCTCGTGGCCGTTTCGGGTGTCGAACCAAACGAGGCGGGGCTCGCGTCGGCGCTGCTCAACACCATGCAGCAGGTCGGCGGAGCGTTAGGACTCGCCGTCCTAGCGACGGTCGCGATCGACGCCACCAAGTCCACGTACGCCTCGCTGCACAAGACCACCACACTGGCAAAAAACGTAGCCACGACGCACGGCTACACGACCGCGTTCTTCGTCGCCGCCGGTATTTCCCTGATTGGACTTTTGATATCGCTCATCTTCATCCGAGTACCGACGTCCCCGATCGCCGCCGAAGGTGTGCAAACGGCGTTGATCCAATAGCGCTGTTCCTCGGTAAAACGCGCGTGCCGTCAAGGTTCTCTGGAGACGTCAGTCGGGAACGGGAAGTTTCGCCGCCGCGGGTTTAGCCACTTCCCACTGACGTCGCGTACTCCACCGAGTTCGAGAGAATCGTGTCGCGGTACCATCTGAAGCTCTCCTTGGTGAGGCGCTCGCCCGTAGGGAAGTCAACCCAGATGATGCCGAAGCGTCGCGAGTAGCCGTACGCCCACTCGAAATTGTCGAGCAGGCTCCAGACGAAGTAGCCCTGGACGTTGACGCCGGCGTCGATCGCGTCGTGCACCGCCGAGATGTGTTCTTGCAGGTACGCCACCCGGTTGTGATCGAGTACGCGCCCGTTGGGGTCGACGTAGTCGTCGAACGCCGCGCCGTTTTCGGTGACGTAGATCGGCAGCGTGGTGTACTCGTCTCGAATGCGTACCAGTAGCGCGGTGAGGCCTGACGCCTCGATCTCCCAGTCCATGGAGGTCTTGTCGCGACCCGGCGTCTCGAGTGAGCGAACGCGAAGATCGGGGAACTGTTCCTCGGTGGCGACGAAGTACCCCGCCAGTCGAGCTTCGGTGGCTCGCGACTCGTCGACGACCGTGGAAGGAAAGTAGTAGTTCACGCCCAGGAAGTCGAGTGGCTGCGAGATGATCTTGAGATCGCCGTCTTTCACGACCGAGAATCCCGGTTCCGACGTCGCGTAGTGCGTCAGCATGTCCTCGGGGTAGCTGCCGCGAAAGAGTGGCTCCAAGAAGAGTCGATTGAGGTTGCCGTCCGCGCGCTTTGCCGCCGCAACGTCCAACTCGTGTTGGGAGCCGGGACGATGGTCACCGAGATTGAGCGTTATTCCGACCTTCGCCAAGGGGACGGCTGACCGGAGTATTGGTACGGTCATGCCGTGGGCGAGTAGGAGATGGTGATTCGCCGCCGCGGCCTTGCCGATGTCGTGCAGTCCGGGCGCGTGGCGACCGGCCCCGTAGCCGAGCCAGGACGAACACCACGGCTCGTTGAGCGTGATCCATCGTTCGACGTCGTCACCGAGCGCTCTCGCGACGAGGTCGACGTACTCGGCGAATCGTTCGGCGGTGTCGCGCACGCACCAGCCACCCGCGTCCTCGAGGGGCTGTGGCAGGTCCCAGTGATAGAGGGTGACGGTGGGTTCGATGTCGCGTTCGAGCAGTCCATCGACGAGGCGTCGATAGAAGTCGAGCCCGCGCTGGTTGGCGGGACCTTGACCGGTGGGTTGGACACGTGGCCACGCGACCGAAAAGCGGTACGCGCCCACGCCGAGCTCACCCAAGAGATCGAGGTCTTCGCCCATACGGTGGTAGTGATCGCAGGCGACGTCACCGGTGTCGCCGTTCCACACGGCGCCGGGACGCCGACTGAAGGTGTCCCAGATGGATGGACCTCGCCCGTCGACGGCCGCGGCGCCTTCGATCTGATACGAGGCGGTGGCGGTGCCCCAGAGAAACCCTGGTGGGAAGGGGCGAGTGTGTTCGGTGATGCTCGAGCTCGAAGTGCTCATAGTGCTGCGTCTCCTCATAGATTGTCGTGAAATTATGCTGATACCTCTACGCGCGGCCCCACCGGGTTGGAGTTTGGCGAGGCCGCGCGTAGACGAAGTCGGTTACGCCTTCTTCAGGTGCATCAGGATCAGCGGCAACTGGGGGTCACCGGGTGACGGGTCGGCGTAGGGGTTAGCCGCCGTTACGAAGCCGGTGAAGTTCGCAGTCGAGTACTCGTCCCAGTCCGCGCCGTAGAGCAACGGTGCAACGGGCACCTGTGTCGAGACGAGGGTTTCGAGCGACGTTACGGCCGCCTTCAGCGCACTCGTGTTCGCGGGGTTGGTGTTCTCCAACGTCGTGAGTGCCGTTTGGGCGCTCGCGTTGTTGTAGCGCCCGTAGTCGCTGTTCGCCGAGGTGCCGACGGGCGCCGACAGCGTGTAGTCGAGCCAGTTGTCGTACTGCACGAACGGGCTCGCGCCACCATTACCCCAGTGGATGATCGACTGGAAGTTGCCGTTGGCGGAGTCGGTGTACCACTGTGACGCTTGGACGCCGTCGACCGTGGCGTTGATGCCCTCGGCCTGCAACTCGTTCGAGATCAACTGACAGTCGGCGTAGTAGTCCGAGTACGCGGTCGGGTCTTCGATCGAGAACTGAATCTCCGTGCCGTTCTTCGCGTAGAAACCCTTCGAGTCCTTCGCGTAGCCGGCGGCGGTCAAGATCGAAGCGACCTTGCTCGGGTCCGACGACGCTGAGAGGTCGTTGGTCAGTGACGAGGCGAGGTACGAAGCCTGGTTGGGCAAGATGAGCGCGCCCGAGGACGTCGCCGGCTTCTCGTAGCCCGTCTCACCCTTCACGGACAGTGCCGTGCGGTCGATGCCAGCACTGATCGCTTGGCGAACGGCCGGGTCGCTGAGCGGTCCGGTTCCCGTGACGTTGAACTCCAGCGTGACGGTGCTTCCCGGCGCGAAGTAGATGTGGTTCGTCTTGGGGTTCTTGTCCACGAAGATCTTGTTGACGTTGGCGATGTCGTTACCGGCCCACGTCAACTGACCGTCGGCCAGCGCCGTAGCTGCGGACGTGTTCGACGAGTACGCCGGGACGTTTATCCCACTCGCCGCGGGCTTGCCACGCCAGTAGTGCGGGTTGACCTTGTACTTCACCAGCGTCGACGAGTAGCTACTCAGCGTGTAGGGACCAGTGCCCACGGTCTTGGTGACGATGGCCGTCGCCGGATTGTGGATCTTGGACCACACGTGCTGGGACACGATGAGGGCCGTGCCCGCGATGCTCGTGATGTTCAAGTACTGAGGCGTCGCGTAGTGCAAGATCACGGTGTACTTACCCTTGGTCGTTGCGTTACTCGACATCTTCGGCACGCCGTACACGTTGGCGGCGGGCACGCGGTTCAAGAGGTCGAACGTGAAGGCCACGTCGGCCGAAGTGAAGGGCTTGCCGTCGCTCCAGTGGACTCCCTTACGGAGATGGAACGTCAACGTCTTGCCTCCGTTGGTCCACGCGTAGCTGGTCGCCAGCCACGGGTACTGCGTGTTGGCCTTCAACGTGTCGAACTCGAAGAGCGGTTCGTTCACGAGCGAGCGAACGCTCAATTGCTCCGCGAACGAACTCGAGTCAAAGGGATTGAAATTATTCGTGAAGGTCACTCCGGTGTTTCCCTCTAGGGTCACCACCGAACTGGCTGCCCCCGATGCCGCACCGACGGTGACGGCCACGATGCCGAGCGTCATGCACGACAGGGCGGTTAAAACTACTCCTGTTTTCCTAAACATACGTATCCTTTATATTGATAGTGTCCAGCCGGCTTTCGCCGACGTCTTTATGAACCGTGTGGGTCCGTATTGCACAACGCGGGGCCGGTTGGACCTTCGCGCTCTCGTGTGAACTCGCGACCGACGAAGACATCAGTCGCGAGCTCAACTAAGTGGTCGTCATCATGTCGTCGTAGGTTCCCCCTCTCGTCGGCGCTGCGGCAGCGCCATCTCGACCGCGGCTCGGGGCTCGCTCGCGTGCAACCAGCAGTGCGAGGTGTGGCCTTCACCGACAATGAAATCTGGGGGATCCTCGACGCGACACACGTCCATCGCGGAGGGGCAACGGGGCGCGAAACGACAGCCCACGTCGGCCACCGCGAAGGTCGCGTGCTCGGACTTCGTGGGGTCCTGGCTCGTGGGATCAGAGGGATCGGGCACCGAGGAGATGAGGAGCTGCGTGTAGGGGTGCGTGGGTTCGTCCACCAGGGTGGTGCCGTGGGATCGCTCGACGATCTGGCCCGCGTACATCACGATCGTCTCGTCAGCGATATAGCGAGCCGACGCGATGTCGTGCGTGATGTACAAGATGGCGAGGTGCTCGCTGTCACACAGACCTCGAAGGAGGTTCAAGATGCCAAGACGGACCGAGACATCGAGCATGGAGATGGGCTCGTCGGCGAGAAGGACGTCGGGCTTCACGCACAGTGCACGGGCGATCGACACTCGCTGGAGTTGGCCGCCCGAGAGTTCGTGCGCGTAGCGGTCCAAGAAGCGCTCGGGCGGCTCGAGAGAGACGCGAGCGAGCGCGGTCTTTGCCTGTTCCTCGACGTCGCTCTTGTTGGCGCCGTGGATGAGCAACGGACGTTCGAGCGCGTGGCGGATCCGGTGCACGGGGTTCACCGAGGCGTACGGGTCCTGGAGGACGAGCTGCACCATCGCGGCGTAGTCGAGTGTCCTCTTCGAGCGCACGGGAATCGGCGTTCCTTCAAGGACCAGTTCGCCCGACGTGGGCGTGACGATTCGGGCCAGCATTCTCGCGAGGACCGACTTACCCGAGCCACTCTCGCCGACGACCGCCGTGACGCGTCCTTCGAAGAGGTCGAGACTGACGTCGTCGACGGCGCGAACGACGCGCTTCGCGTTGAGGAATCGACCGGGTACGCGAGTCGTGAAGTGGCGGGTCAAATGACGGGCGCTCAGCACTGACGGAGAGAGGGTCGCGTCGGTCACGATCGACTTCTCTCCGCAGGAGCCGAGTTCCGAGCGGGGTTCGCCGTTCGCGAGAGTTCGACGGGCACGGCGATGGGAGAGTCGGGCGAGTGAAGCCAGCACGCCACGCCGCGATCGGCGTTTTCAATCGACGTCAACGCGGGAGCCTCGTGTTCGCATCGCGCCATTCTGAAGGGGCAGCGCGGATAGAAGTTGCAACCCTGGGGCAAGTCTGAGAGATCGGGGGGCGAGCCGGGAATGCCCGTCAGTTCGCGACGCTGTCCGTGCAAGGGAGGGAAGGAATTGAGGAGTCCCAACGTGTAGGGGTGACGAGGCGCGTCGTAGAGTTCGCGCGCGCCCGCCCGCTCGACGATCTCGCCGGCGTACATCACGACGATCTCGTCGGCCAGTTCGACGAGCAGCGAGAGGTCGTGGGTGATGAAGATCATCGCGAAGCCGAAACGAGAACGCAGGTGGTGCAGCTCGCTGATGATCTCGCGCTGCGTGACGACGTCGAGTGCGGTGGTGGGTTCGTCCATGATGACGAGGTCGGGATCGAGCGCGAGGGCGAGCGCGATCATGATCCTCTGTCGCTGGCCACCCGAGAGTTCGTGAGGGAAACGAACGAGACGGTCCTCGTTGAGTCCGACCATCGCGAGCAGTTCCGCGGCGCGAGATCGACGCTGCACCTTCGACATGTCCGGTCGGTGGGTCTTCAAGACTTCGTCAAACTCCCGTCCGACGCGAAGCACCGGGTTCAGCGCGCTGAGAGCACTTTGCAGGACGATCGAGACGTGGGACCAACGAACCTTTCGTAGCTCCTTCTCACTCGCCGTGACGAGGTTGACCGACGTGCTCTCCGTCTCGTTGTCAGGGTTCGTGACGTTGAGGATGACGTCACCGGCGCTGATCACTCCGGGCGCGCGCAACAGACGCGTCATGGCGTAGACCAAGGTGGACTTTCCCGATCCGCTCTCACCGGCGATACCGAGGACCTTGGAACGTCGAAGGTGCAAAGTCACGTCGTTCACGGCGCGCACCATGTTGTCGCCCACGCCGTAGTCGACGCTGAAGTTGGTCACCTCGAGCACGAACTCGCTCCGTTCGTTGGCGACGACCACGTCGCTGTCGCGAGGCTCGAGCGGGTCCGACACCGCTTGAATGTCGAACGTATCGGCGCTCATTGGCCCGCCAACTTTGCCGGCGCGGCGGCGACGCGCGGCGTTCTCACCGGTCGTAGGACGGGCGTGAAGCCGAGGCGCACGCGACGAGGAAGACCCAACTTTCGACGTTGGCGCGCGGTGAGGCCCGCGGCCCGCAGACGGGGATTGATGAACTCGTCGATGCCGAAGTTCACGAGCGCGAGGCCCGTGCCGACAAGGGCAATACAGATGCCCGGCGGGACGAACCAGTACCACTCGTTGGAGAGCGGGGCGTTGTTCGCCTGCGCCCAGTACAGCATGGTGCCCCAGTTCCATACCGCGGTACTGGTCAGACCGATGTACGCGAGCGTCACGTAGGCGCCAATGGAGTAGAGGACGGTGAAGAGGAACGACGACGCGAGCACTGGAAGGAGGTTCGGCGCGATCTCGCTGAACATGATACGGCGGCGCTTCTCCCCGATGATGCGCGCCGCCTCGACGAAGTCGCGATTACGAAGTGACATGGTCTGGGCCCGCAGAACGCGCGCGCCCCAGGCCCACCCGGTGAGGCTGATGATGAGACCGATCACGAAGGAGTTCGAACGACTGTTCACGGGTAGGTAGCTGTCGATCACGATGAGAAGTGGCAATCCCGGAATCGCGAGGAAGACGTTCGACAGCAGGGAGAGTCCGTCGTCCGAGAACCCACCGAGGTACCCGGCGGCGACGCCCACCGTCACGGAGAGCACCGTCGCCACGAGACCCGCGACCAGCGCCACGACCATCGTGGCGCGAGCTCCGACGAGCAGTTGCGAGAAGATGTCTTGACCGAGGCTCGTGGTGCCGAGCCAGTGGTGCGCCGAGGGCGTGAGGTTCGCCGCGAAGTTCGTCGCGCTCGGATTGAACGGCGCGAGCCACGGTCCGATGACCGTCATGAGGATGAAGAATCCCACGATGCCGAGTCCCAAGAGGACCTTGGGCGATTTGGGTAGACGGAGGTTCTTCATACCGCGGCTTCAGTTCTCGTGCGGGGATCAAGCGCGAGGTACACGACGTCGGCGATGAGATTCGCGCACAGCACCGTGAGGGTGATGACCAAGAAGATTCCTTGAATGAGCGGGTAGTCCTCGTTGAGGACGGCTTGCAAGAGGAGGTCACCCACGCCGGGGTAGTTGAAGACGAGCTCCACCAACAGCGCACCGGAGACGACCAGACCGATGGCGAGCGAGAGGTTCGCGATGCTCGGCAGTACCGCGTTGCGCGCGGCGTGCATGATCACCTTTCGACGCGGGAGTCCCTTCGCGACGGCCATGAGCACGAAATCCTCGCCGACCATCGTGATCATCATGTTGCGCATGCCGAGCATCCAACCCGCGACCGAGCTCAGCACGATCGAAATGACGGGCAACTCTCCGTAGCGAATGACGTTGCCAACGAACGCCCAGTTCCACCCCGGCGTGACGTTCTGGCTGTAGGCGCCGAGCACTGGGAACCAGTGAAGGTTGCTCGCGAAGACGAGCAGCATCACCGTGCCCAAGAAGAAGTAGGGGATCGCTTGGAAGAAGGTGGCCGTCGGGATGAGTGTGTCCAAGCGCGAGCCACGAGTCCATCCGAGTAGGGCACCGGCGAACGTTCCGACGGCAAAACTGACGATGGTAGACACGCCGATCAACCCGACCGTCCAAGGCACGGACTCACGAAGGATGGCACCCACTGGCGCTCCCAGCGTGATCGACACGCCGAAATTGCCGTGAAAGAGTTGCGTGAGGTACGTGAAGTATTGCCCGACGAGACCTTGCTTGAAGCCGAGGCCGAACGAGAGTCGAATCGCGTTCATCTCCGCGGCGGTGACCTGGCCCGTCAGTTTTCCGATCATCGTCTGCACCGGGTTGCCGGGCATGAGCCGTGGCAGAAGGAAGTTCACCGTAATCGCGACCCACGCCGTGAGGGCGTACAGAGAGAGTCGGCGAACGATGATCCGCACGATCAGCCGCCTTCACTTCGTAACGTGGACACGCCCGCGAGAGCGAGTCGTGATTCGCTTTCATCGACGCAGCCGCAGCTTCCGCGCACGACGAGCTCGGTCGGCAACACGATCGTCCGCTCGATGTCGTGCGACGCGTCGAGTGTGGCCACGAGAGTGTCGACGGCGACCTCGCCGAGGAGACTACCCGATTGACGAATAGTGGTCAACGACGGCTTGAAGTACCGAGTAAGGGTGATGTCGTCGAATCCCGTGACGACGACGTCGTCAGGTACTTTGAGTCCTCTCGCGTTGAGCGCGTAAATCACGCCAACCGCCATTTGATCGTTGGCGCAGGCGAACGCCTGGGGTAACGGTTCAGGTCGATTGAGTCGAGCTTGCATCACGGCCTCGCCGCCCGCCGACGTCCAGTCACCGTCGAGAAGGTCAACGTCCTCCAACGTGCCACCACACTCTTTCATCGCCTTGCGAAAGGCAATGACCCGCGCGACGCTGTCGGGACTCTCGTCCGCGCCCGAGACGAAGCCCACGCGAGTGATGTCGTGCACCGTCGTGAGGTGTTCGACCAGGCTCCGCATGGCCTGTTCGTTGTCGACTCGTACGGTTACCGCTGAAGGGGAGTCACCCTTTCCGGCGAGCAGGACGACCGGTATACGTCGAGCCAGGTAGGCAACGTCGTCGTCGCCCAGCACGCGATCGAGAAGAATCAAGCCGTCCACCGTGCCACTGAGATTGAGAAGGGAGTTCATTCCTGAAGGGTGACTTTCGTCAGCACTACTCAAGAGCAGGGAGTAGCCGTGTTCGGCGGCGCGGGTTTCCGCACCTCGAATCACGATGTCCGTGTAGAGCAGACTCGCTTCTTCGACGATGAGCACGTTGTTGTCGACCGTGGCACGCGTGAACACCAGTCCCAAGATCCAGTGCTTTCCACTCGAGAGTCCACGTGCCACCGCGTTAGGTACGAACTCCAGCTCGTCCATCGCCGCCATCACTTTGGCGCGCGTCGAGGGGCGCACTGAGGAGAGGGAGTTGAGCGCTCGGCTCACCGTCGCAGTGGAGACACCCGCAAGTTTCGCGACGTCATAAATCGTTGGTGGTGAATCGACCACCGACCCCCCCTAAAGCTCCCCGACAACCCCGAATGTAACCGCTTACAGAGTTGTAACCGCTTACAATGTACTCACCAATTCCTATCGTGTCAAGTCGATTCGACTGACTTTCCTACGCGTCCGAAAGGTCATCGTGGCCTTCAACATGCCGGTAAAACCCCTGTTTCGCGAGAGTATTACGCGAGCCACTCTGTTCAAGAGGGAAAAGCAGTCTCAAGGTTTTTTTACGCGAGCGACGTCCCGGGGTGGTTCAAGCGACGAAAAGCGAGGTCGTGTACTGAGGGCCGATCTTTCCGCCGAGAGGATTGAAAATTTCAGTCGTGACGCTTCGCCATCGCTGTCGAATTGACGATCGGCGCCAAGCGTGACAGGACCTTCCGTGTTACCGGCGAGGTCGTTCAACTTGCGGGGGCTTATCCATGTCCCCTGTTATTTGTCGCTACGAGCGGTCACGCCGATCTCTCAACTGAAGAGCAACGGGGAGGTAACGCGGGGTGACTACCCAGCGCACTTGCTTGAAGAGACTGGGAAGTGATCTTCGCCGAGTGATCTCGTAGTTTCGATTAGTCGGCATTCGAAAACCTACGGACTGCCTCGCGTTGAGATAGGAATCGACGAGAATCACGACGCGCCACCACTAGGCGATGAGTTGACAAGCTCGTTGAAAGCGATCCCGCCGATCCGCGTTGAGTTTGTCGAAAGTGGATCGAGTGAGCGGTCGCTCTTCGTCCGACATGTATAGACAATCGGAAGGTGAAAGGAGAGCATTCACAGAGAGTTTTAAACCGGTTCGCCACGCTGAACGTGTGCAAGAAATTATCACGAATTTTCGTTCCGAGAATTACGCACGGCGCTTGAGTTCGCGCGACGTGCGCGCTACTGTCCTCACCTAACAGCGAGAGCCGCTGGAAAAGCAGACAGTGATATTGGAGGGCAACATGATTACCTTCGGCGTCGTTCTACTAATCCTCGGATTCCTATTGGGCGTTCCGATTCTCTGGACAATCGGAGTGATCTTGCTCGTAGTGGGCGTAGTGCTTTGGATCCTCGGGTCTCTGGATCACGCTATCGGTGGTCGGCGGCACTACTACTAATTCGCTCCGTAGTTCGAAAATCATGTCGCGAACGTGAACCGGACGAGGCGGAGAATTGTGGCCACAAGGTGATGAAGCGATCACGCGTCGCTCTCGGTGCCAATCGAATTCCGATTGGTGTTTCGCCCCTAGCGCCGTCGCAATGAAAGGTACGTGTCACCGAGGACGGCTAGTGGAACATCGATGCGGTGACCCTGTTGGCTTCGTAAACGTCGCTGAAACGGTTGTTTTCGGTCACGCGTCGACGTCGAAGCGGTGCCAGCTTCGACGGATGTCAATAACAGACTCTGACACAGAAAAGTAACTTGACAATCGTTTCGAGTCAAAAGATAATTTGCTGGCAACGACGGTGGCCTTCGCAGGGAAGATCACCTTTCAACGTAGGTTCAAGGAACGAGGGCACATCATGGAGAAAGAAGAGCCGAAAAGCACCAACGATGGAGTTGCAGAGCCCGGCGATCACAACGATCATGGGCAACGCGACGGCGGCATTGACGCCGTTGGAGGAAGAGACGTCGAACCATTTGACGTGGTGGGCGGAGAGGACCAGAGTGATGATGACGACGCAGTTGGCGGCGTCGACGTTCGTGACCCTGAATCGATTGGCGGTGAGGATCAAGGCGACGTGAGCGACGCCGTTGGTGGTGGTGACATTCGCTATCTCGAGTCGATCGGTGGGGTTGACGTTGACAGCGAAGGCGACGCCGATTCGGATGGTGAAGAAACGAGAGGAGAATAGATCTAGTCAAAGTCAATCGAAGGATTCAGTTTTGCGAAGTCGACGGACGTAGCCCGGAAGTTTTGTGAAGGCAGTTGGTACACGAGAGAGTTCGCAAGTGCGACTCTCGTCACAAGGGCGCGTTGGACGACTCGGACAACGTGCCGATGATGAAAAGAGAGTGTGACACCATGGAAGAATTTTTGACTGACATTGAAACGTTGCGTAAGCGTGCGCGCACGAATATGAAGAAAGGTCCCGTAACCGACGCGTACGGGGCAGACCTCGAGCGGGTCATCTTCGTACTCAACCAAGCGTTAGCGACTGAGCTCGTGTGCGTGCTTCGCTACAAGCGGCATTACTTCACCGCACAAGGACTGAACGCGCAGTCCGCCGCCGAAGAGTTCCTTCAACACGCCGGCGAGGAGTCCGACCACGCGGACTTGATCGCGGCTCGCATCACTCAGCTTGGTGGCGAACCCGACTTCAACCCCGACTCGTTGACGGGGCGAAGCCATTCGGAATACGACTCTTCCAAAGAGCTGGAGAGGATGATCGAAGAAGATCTCGTGGCGGAGCGCGTTGCTATTGCTTCGTACACCGAGATCATCACCTGGTTGGGCGATGGGGACCCGACCACGCGACGGATGTTGGAGGAGATTCTCGCCGTGGAAGAAGAGCACGCTGAAGACATGCTCGACCTCCTTGACGGTCTTAAATAGTCGATCCCTTCACTCCATGGCGAAGATCAAGACAGCTGGCGAAACGTCGCACGCAACGTGCGCGGCCTTTACCTGTGCCGTGCGTCGAGCGACGGTCTCCACTGGGTCCTGAGTAAGGAGGTACGTATGTCCCGGGTACAGTCAGCTCTCGAAGAGTTCGTCCGCACCGACGCGACGAACCTTCCCCTGCCCGGATCGGGCGGTACATGGCGTCGCTTTGAGACGCTCGCGTTATGGTCGTCGAGGGACCTCTCCGTAGGAAGGTTGGTTGAGGGCCACGCCGACGCGACGGCGATTCTGGCCGAAGCGGGAATGGCCCCCGTCAGCGAAGGAGCAACCTACGGTGTCTGGGCTGCACGGTCGCACCGGGGTGGCACCGTGGCCGAAAAGGTCACGGGTGGATGGCAACTCACTGGTAGCAAAGAGTTTTGCTCAGGAAGTGGGATCATCGACCGGGCTCTCGTGACGGCAGAGACCTACGACGGTTATCGAGTCTTCGACATCGCTCTTGAAGAAAACGTGTCAGTCGTTCACGAAGATTCGTGGCCGGCCGTTGGTATGTCCGATTCAATCAGCGAAACGCTCGAGTTCGCGGGTCCCGTCATCCCCGTCGCTCGCGCCGTCGGACCACCGGATTTCTACACGTCGAGACAGGGATTCTGGTTCGGCGCTTCCGGAGTCGCCGCGTGTTGGTACGGAGGAGCCCAGGGCCTCGTTCGTGCCCTCGAAACGTCGTTGCCCGACGAACCCAACGAACACGTCCTTGCGGATCTCGGTGGGGCGGTGACGTCCCTCGACGCCATGCGAGAGGTGTTGAAGAGTTCGGCCGACGCGATCGACGCCGATCCCACTGACGCCGCGGGACAGTCGCGCTATCGAGCCTTGGTCGCGCGTCAGTTCGTTCACGACGCGGCGATGGAGGTGCTCGCTCGTGTTGGTTCCGCTGGTGGCGCTCGGCCGCTCTGTCATGACGCGGCGCAGTCACGTCGGGCCGCGGACCTTTACGTCTACCTTTCGCAACACCACGGAGGGACTGACGCGGCGGAACTCGGTCGACTAGCGCGGGAGGTACGTCCATGGAACTGACCGTTGACGACGAACACCTTGGACAACCCGAAGGTCTTTGGAGGGCCGCCGGTCGTCATCTCGAACTCGATACCTTGTCGTGGCTTCCCGCACGGCGTCTGATCGTCGTCGCGCCGCACCCCGACGACGAAGTTCTCGGCGCGGGAGGCCTGATTCAAGCGGCCCTCTCTCGGCGAATTCCCATGAAAATCATCGCGGTCACCGGTGGGGAGGGATCGCACCCTTCCTCACACGCGCCCATGCGCTTCGACCTAGCCAGCGTGCGATTCCTTGAATCGCACGTTGCGCTTCGCCGCTTGGGGTGGGCGGTGCCTGAAATAGTTCAGCTTCACATTCCCGATAGCAAGGTCGCTCGATACCGAGACCGCTTGGACGACGCGCTTGAAACGCTCCTCCAGCCGGGTGATCTCTGCGTTGCCCCGTGGCGACAGGACGGCCATCCGGATCACGACGCGTGTGGCGACGCGGCGAGGTCGGCGAGCCGTCGCGCGGGAGCGCGTTCCATCGAGTATTTGGTCTGGGCATGGCACTGGGCCGATCCTTGGGTTTCGGAGATTCCTTGGGATCGCTGTCGTCGACTCGACCTCACTCGACGCGAAAGCGCTCGAAAGCGATGGGCGACGGGAGCCTTTCGTTCACAGACCCAGCCGCTCGGCCCGAGAGCCGCGGACGCGCCGGTGCTGCCCGCGCCGCTGATGCGCCGATTTTGGCGGTCGTACGAGGTCTACGTCGACGAGACGGTGACAACGTGAATATGTCTACTGACCGTCAGTACTTCCACGATATCTACGCCGACGTCGACGATCCCTGGAGTTTTGCGACGAGTTCGTACGAGCAACGCAAGTACGCCTTGACCGTCGACGCGTTGCCGAGAGAGCGCTACCTGAGCGCGTTCGAGCCTGGATGTTCCATTGGTGTGTTGACGGAGCTCTTGGCCCCACGTTGCGACAGTTTGCTCGCCGTTGACATCGTGCCGAGCGCTCTACGGAGAGCGGCCCGACGCCTCAAAGACTTCGAAAACGTGGCCGTAGAGTGTCGAGCGATACCTGAATCGTGGCCCGACGAAATGTTTGACCTCGTCGTGCTGAGCGAAATCGCTTACTACTTCGACGCTCTCGCGCTCCGCGACGTCATCGAACATCTTGAGTGTTCAACTCAGCCCGGTGCTCACGTCGTAGCGGTCCACTGGCGAGGTGAGACTAACTATCCGCTCACCGGCGACCAAGCGCACGTGTTGATCGATGGAAGCGACAGATTGAGAAACGTGGTCCATCACGTGGAGGGCGCGTTCCTCCTCGATCTTTGGGAGCGAGTCCCGTGACACTGGTGTCGCCGCTCCTTCGAACCGAGGCCGTGGGCGTCGTGCTACCCGTGCACAACGAGCAAGAGTTACTCGCGGCCTCACTTCGCTCGTTGGTCGACGCGTTTGGTCAGTTGCGCGAATGGGAGCTCGAAGCACAGTTGATCGTGGTTCTGGATTCCTGTAGCGACGCCAGTGAGGAGATAGCGCGCGAGTTTACGGAGACTTGTGCACGTGGCCGGAGGTCCGTTGAACTACGCGTCGTGACCTGTAACGCGAAGAACGTCGGTTTCGCACGTGGACTCGGATGTTCGCTTCTCTTGTCAGCGTGGTCGCACGTCGATCCTTCGAAGATATGGATCGCCACGACGGACGCGGACTCCACGGTTCCCCTTAACTGGCTCACGACACAGGTTCTTCAACATGAAGCCGGGGCCGAGCACTGGTCGGGACGAGTGAAGGTGACTGACTGGTCGGAGCATCGACGCGAAACGCGGCGGCGATGGCAGCGTGCGTACGAGGAGGAGAGTCGGCCGATTCACGGGGCGAGCTTGGGCTTCAACGCTGCCGCGTATGTGGCGGCCGGCGGTTTCCAAGCGCTGAAATCGGGAGAGGACCGTGCCCTGCATCGCGCCATGTTGGATCAAGGCAAATGGGGGTACTACGACTCAGTCACACGTGTTGTCACCAGTGCGCGACGTCAAGCACGAGCGCCGTACGGCTTCGCGCACGCGTTGGATCTCCTCAGTTCGTCGTTCCGTCTTCGCGGCTCGAACTAATCGCGCGAACGCGGTCACTGTGCGGTCGGTTCTCCTTGAGACGCTTCGTTCGCCGCCAGCGTCGGCGGTCCGCGAAGGATCCACGCGACACCGAAGGCGAGGGCGCCCCCCGCGAGTGGCCCGAGGAGATAGATCCACACGTGCGACCACTGATTGCTCGCCAACGCCGGCGCGAACGAACGCACGGGATTCATTGAAGCATCGGAGATCGGTCCCGCCCACAGACCGGCGACAACGATGTAGCCGCCTCGTGCGATGGCGGCGTTCGGCCCGACGTTGTTGGTGCCCGACGCGGTCGCGAGGGTCACGGTGATCAAGCCGAACGTGAGGAGGAGCTCGACGTAGAAGGCGGTCAGTCCACTCACGCCGTGACCCGGTAGGGAGACGCCGAGTTCGTCGACGTGACCGAGCAGGGCGCGCAGAAGTTCGACGGCGGAGATCGCGCCAACGGACTGAGCGAACAAGTAGCCAGGTACTCTCCGCCACGGAAAATTGCGGCGTAACGCGTACGAGAACGTGGTCACGGGGTTCACGTGAGCCCCGCTCACACCACCAATCGTGTAGATCACGAACATGATGGCGAGTCCGGGGACGATCATCTGTACGTCGAACGGTACGTCGCCGTGACGCTTGACGTCGACCATCGCGGCACCGACGCCGCTGAGCACTAGGAGGAATGTTCCGAGTGCTTCGGCGAAGAGCCGTCGGAGTTCGTACTTTTGGCCGTGCGGATCGCGAATCCATGGCGTCTCGGTTTCATTGGGCTCGCGGTAGTTCGGCCTTCGCGGTTTCTTGCTTCGAGTGGAAACGCCCATACGCCGCCTTTCGGATTCGATGTTTGGGATCTTTCGAGTTCCCTGTTTTCTGATGCTGACTCATGAGTCGTCGTGGCATTGTGACTGAGAGAACTGTGTTTCTGGGTCACGTACCGCGCCGGCGATCAAGACAACCTGACGCGGGGCATTTCGACAAGGAGTCATAGGTTCGTCTGCCCGTTGACGACGTTTGGCTGACGCGATGATCTTTGCCGTTTGGTCCCGGTCCAATTTTCACGCGACGAATCCGATGCCGCTCAGCTCTCGCCCAGAAAGTATCGCGAACGTCGCTCCTTTTCCCGGGAGATCCCCACCCGCGTCGATTGTCCCACCTGTTGACGTTCCAAGGCGATCGTTGACTTCAAGAACTCGATTCTGCCACCGCTGACACAACAGTCCGTCCCGTTGTCATCGCCGGTGATGCCCAGCGCGCGCGTCAGATTTCCGGGTCCGCGACAGATAACGGAGGGGTTACCGGGAAGATCGCCACCGGCGTTCATCTCGTGAATCTCAGCCGCGCGAAGCAGGACGGCGCTCGCGGATCCGGCGACCTGCGTGACGACCGACTTTCGCGACGTCTACGGCGGGTTGTTGCACGACGTGTTGAACACGCCGGTGAGCGACGTCATTCCTTCGTGGCGCACGTCACTCTCGGTGCACTGGCCTCTACGCGCGTCTCGGGGTATTCCCCTATAGCGAGTGATTTCGTCTCGCTTTAACGTATGAACGGCGACACGAATCGCTCCGTTGACTCGCGAAGAAAGGAATCTGTCCGTTGGTCCTTCGATCCACACCTCTCTCGCCACGCGACTCCATCGCCCGCAGTCGCTGGGTCGTCCACCTCGCGTTGATTATTGGGTTCGTCGTCGCAACACTCTCGGCGATCTTTCTCTCGCGTAAGTACCTGGGTCACTCGGGGACAACGGACCACTCCATCATCGGACTACTCGTGCTCGCGCTCGTACTTGTCCATCTGACGCAACGCCGAAACACGGTGAAACGACTCGTGTCACGTTTCTTCGGTGGCCACGGTTCCTCAGGTCATCGGACGCGCTTGGCCGTGTCGGACACGATTCTGTGGATCCTCACCCTGAACGCAATGGTCTCGGGCTTCGTGGATTTCCTGGTGGGTCACACGATCTTCCTGTCGATTCCCGGACCGTCAATCTTGCAGAAGTGGCACGCGATGTCCGTCCTGATACTTCTCGTCTACGTCATCGTCCACGTCGTTCGACGAAGAGGTCGCCTTCGGGCTTCGCACATACGATGAGGCACCGAGTGTCTGCAGAAATTCCGTTCACGCCCTCGCGGTGGCTGTGTCCTTCGTTCTCATAGCAGGGCAAACCCTGAGTCAATTTGGGACGGGTCGTCTCACACCACTGAGCCGCAACGCACGATGATTCTCGGCCCTACGGAAGTGGACCTTGTCGCCTAACGGTCTCCACCGACTCCATGGCTTTGCGTAAATTGAGCAACCACTCGTCGGTGTTGGTCGCAACCAATCGGACGCACCAGGCCAACGCGTCGGATCGACTGCGAGCCACGCCGCTGTCGACCAACGTGTCGAGAACTGTTCGCTCGGGCTGGCGAAGCCGGGTCATGACCGGTATCGACAAGTTGGTGAAGATCTGCTTGGTGTCGCCGATCTCTGCTCCCCAGCTAATGGTCCTACCGAAGTGGTGCTGTCCTTCTCGAGCGATGGTCATTCGCGCCTCACGCGTCTCTTCACGAAACCTGGTGATTCGGCCGGCCTCGGCGGCCGATTTCGCGACGGGGTCCACGTCATCGTCCAAAACGGGTGCGGAGAGTCGTCCAATGATCAGTATTTCGTCGTTATCGACCGTGATCGACGGCTCTTGTTCGAACCAACCTTCAGGCAACCGACCGATGAGCCAGCCCGAAATCTCTTCGCTCGAGGTGATCTCCGGCTCGTTTGACGATCGAGAGAATCGCTCTCCTCGGGCGCTTCTGGTCGAACGACTGGCCGATTTACGCGATTCCATAGCCAACCTCCTAGAAATGATTACTTAATTACAGTGTAGCACTTCCTAGGCATCGGACGTTCGCCGACTGCTCGCGGATCTCCCGGCACACGGTCTTGATTACACGCCGTACACGGGCAGGATGGCTCCGCTAATCGGCGCCGCCGCGTCGCTGACCAAGAAGGAAATTACTCCCGCAATTGCTTCAGGCGTGACGGCGTGCGACAGCATGTCCGCGGGAAGGTCGGCTCGGTTTTTGGCGGTGGCGATCAGTTGGGGCGCGACCGCATTCACGCGAATGCCGAGGGGGCGAAGTTCGAGGTCGAGAACACGGATCAAGTGGACGAGGTAGGCCTTACTCACCGAGTACGCCGCCATGCCGGCTGCGGGCTCGACGCCCGGTCGAGAGGTCACGTGCACGATGGCTCCCGACCCACTCCTTTGCATAAAGGGAGCCACTGCTTGACTGAGCCACAGCGCCGCGCCGAGGTTCACGTCCATCATGCGCCGCAACAATTCCGGCGTCGTCGTCATTGCGTCTCCCATTTCAAATGCGCCGAGTGTGTTGACCAATACGTCAGGAGTGCCTACGTCATGAGCAATACGCTCGATCATTGGTGTGACGGAATCTGGATCGGTGGCGTCGACAACTTCTCTCACGATTCCCTCGGGGAGCCCCTCCAAGTTGAGCTCGTTTCGGTCGACGGCCACGACCCTCATGCCTTGGCTGGCTAGCTTCAGTGCCGTCGCGTGGCCGAGGCCGCCACCAGCACCCACCACCAGCACCCACCACCACCACCACCACCGCTACTTGGTCCTCTCGCAGATCCGGAATCGTCATCGTTGACACCTAACTTTCTACTCACGATGGGACAAAAACTTGAAGTTCGCCAGGTCAATGACGCTAAACGCGCAGTGGAAAATGAAGATCTAACACTTGGTCGTGGTGCGCGGAACTCGACAGTTTCCCTGAAAATGCTTCGCCGACGGTCCGACGTTGACCTCGCGTCGTCATGGGCTACCGCCCATACCGCTGATCAACATGTCCCTCGTGATGCCACGCTGCATTCCCCATTCAGCGACTCGCTCGAGATCAACTGGGTCGGGCAGATCCGACATCGCGTCATCGGCCGCGTCGGGGAAACCCGACCCTCGCAACACGTCAACTATTTGTCTCCGGCTTTAGTCCACGGCATCTCTTTCGGAGGCAGAACACTGTCCCTGCAGTGCAAGAGCCTAAGTGGTCGGTTACTTGCTCGCCAGGGTGTTGGCCGTAGTCTCGAACTACATCGAGTCGAGTGTCTGGTCAGTTGTCGAGCGCCACAATCTCGCTCATCGCCACGCTTCCGGCGATGAGGTGGCTTTTGAGAATCCTCACTCATCAGGAACCGAAGCTAGGTTCCCCCCACTTCCTTTCGGTCCGACTATTAAGGTGCGGCAATGACCAAACGCACCGTACTCATAACCGGGGGATCGCGAGGTATCGGGGCCGCCATCGCACGCGAATTCGCGGGGGCAGGCGATCGCGTGGCGATCCATTACGTCTCGTCGGAAATGGATGCGGAGAGCGTAAGGATGTCTCTCTCGGGTGACGGCCACGTCACTGCCCGAGCTGATTTGCGCGATCCCCAGGCAATCCGAAGGATGGTCGACCACGTCGCCCAGGAATTTGGAACGATTGACGTGCTGATCAACAACGCGGGCATCTTCATTGAACATCCCATTGAATCGACAACCTATGAGGCCTGGCAAAGTGCCTGGGAGCACACGATAGGAGTGAATTTAATTGGCGCCGCGAACGTCACGTGGTGCGCGCTGCAACACATGCCTAAAGATGCCGCGTCACGGATCGTAAACATCGGCTCGCGTGGTGCTTTCCGTGGCGAGCCGGCGAGCCCGGCCTACGGCGCTTCTAAAGCTGCCATCGTGGCGTTTGGTCAGTCAATTGCGAAAGCGTTGGCACCGATGCATATTGGCGTCACCACCTTGGCTCCAGGATTTGTTGAAACTGAAATGGCGTCGAGGCATTTGCAAGGACCCGAAGGCGACGGCATTCGTTCCCAAAGTCCCTTCAATCGAGTCGCGAGGCCAGAGGAATTAGCAAAGGCTGTCTACTTCCTTGCGTCCGCTGAGAGCGAATGGGCAAGTGGAGCAGTCTTGGACTTCAACGGTGCGTCCTATCTACGGATGTAAATCGTTTCGCTAATTCACGCGATTGACCGCGACGTCGCGCGGTCGCGTGCGAGTCATGGGTACATTGTGGCGTGCCCGAATTGCCGGAGATGCAAGCCTTGTCTGAGCGACTCAACGCGTTGCTCGCCGGCACCACGTTGCTCCGCGTCGACCTGCTCGGATTCTCGTCCCTGAAGACGTACGCCCCCACGCCCGACGCCACGCTGCGTCACCGCCTGGTATCCGTTTATCGGAGGGCCAAATATCTGGTGTGGGAGTTCGATGACGGAATCCGCTTCGTGTTGCACTTATCTCAAGCGGGACGTTTAGACGTTGAGCAGCCGCCAAAGTTGAATCGGCCCCGCGGCTCGGCAGTGCGCTTCGTCTTCGGTCGAGGTGACGCCAGAGTCGAGGGGGAGAGCCTCGGCGTCCTCGTTCGCGAATACGGCACCCATCGAAAGGCCTCGTGGTGGGTGCTCGCGCCCGACGAGGACGGGCCGATGACCGGGCTCGGGCCCGAACCGGGAAGCGAAGAGTTTGCTGAACTTTTCCGTACCAGCATTTCGAAGCGTCGTCTTACGACCGACCTGCGCGATCAGCATGTTATGTCAGGTATCGGCCGCGGCTGGGGTGATGACATTTTGCACCGCGCTCATCTGTCGCCCTTCACCTCGTTCAGCTCGTTGAGACCCGAGCAGCGTGAGTCCTTGCTCAACGCCGCGATAAGCGTTTTGGACGAAGCACTTGAACTCGAGCGCACTCGTGAGGGGGGACTGTCGGAAGCCAAGCTCGGTGGCCGATTCAACGTACATGGTCGCGCCGAAGAGCTGTGCCCGTCACAGTGTGGCGATACGTTGCGCCGCGTCTCTTTTGAGTCCTACGACATGACCTACTGCCCTTCGTGCCAGACGGGCGGACGACAACTTAAGGACCGACGCTTGTCTCGTCTACTCAAATAGGGGAGCGGCTTATGGCAACGTCATTGGTGCGTCGCCGGGTAATTCCGAGGATCTCTCGACCACTCGTAGGTGACGGTTCGGATACTCAGACGGATCTCGCTGGCTGGTGCGGAACTGATTTCTTCACCGATATATTCTTTGGCAATGAGAGAGCCCATCGTTCCTTCGATCTCCGTGTCGCGTGATATTCCTGCTTCAGCGGCGGACATTTTCGCCATACTGGCGAACCCTGCCATGCATCCACGTCTTGACGGCACGGGCATGACGCAAAGTGCCGATAGTCCAGCGGTCATTACAAAGGTTGGTGACGTTTTCGTCATCAACATGAAGCACTGGAGCCTCGGTAACTACGGCATGGAAAATCACGTGGTGGACTTTGTACCGGACAGGAGAATCGTCTGGGAGCCCTACGCCCACACGTACCAGAGCTCCCAATTTGATGAAATGGCGGGTGACGCAAGCCCGCGAGAAACTCGTTATTGGGGATGGGAACTCGAACCTATTGAGACGAAGGTCACTCGGGCCACGGAGTTCTACGACTGCAGCCGCCTATCAGATGGTCTGCGAACGTTCATAAATGACGGCGAATTCTGGCGACAAGGAATGGCCAATAGCCTTGAGAATCTCGAGCGAATGGTGATGGCACCGACGACGTCCGATAACTCCAAGACAGACGGTCTGACAAAGCCGAGGAACTACTACCAAGAAGTTCAAGAATCTAACTGACTGATCGAGGTTTTGGTCAACTGAAATTGGTTAGCGAACAAACAAGAAATCTTGATGGTGCGCCGGCCGGAACTTGAACCCGGAACCTGTTGATCAAGAGCGAGTTCCAGAGTGTTTGGCATTGTCGTTCTGGTTGCGCATGTCTTTAAAAATCAAGGATTCGTGTTGTTCTGGGTCGGTCTGGTTTATCTCCTCAGTTCTGTTGTGTGGGATTTTTCGGGAAATTATCTCGGTGAAGAAAATGGAGTGTCATCTCATCAATTGCACGAATTCTCGCTCGCCAATATCACTGCCTTCACCTTCACCTTCACCTTCATCGTCTTCGTCTTCGTCTTCGTCTTCGTCTTCGTCTTCGTCTTCGTCTTCGTCATGATCGTCGTCGCAGAATCCAACTGCAAGTGTCGTCGAGTAACACGACGACACTTGCCGAGATCTGTCAGGTTCATCACCTGCTCGCGCGGGCGAGTTGCGCGCGGATCGAATTGAGCACGGACTCATCGCCGCTTGTCTTGGCGATTGACGCACTCACTGCGTCGAACACTTCTGTGACGCATTCCTCCGACGCCTTGCGTCTGAGCCCCCACTTTGTCGCCTCCGAAATGATGTCGGCTTTCGAGACTTTCAGGATGTCCGCCTGCGCGTTTACTTCTTGACCCATTGTGGTACTAGCTCCCACCATGATGCCGTCGGTATTGGGGCGCTTGTCAAGCGAGATTGTCGAGAGCACGTCATATACAGGAGCAAGTGTTATCGACAAGCCGTCAGGGCCATGAAGGAATGAGAAGTTCTTGGCGTGAGCGTCGGCGTTGCCAATCGCGACGTTGAACGCGACTCTTTGCAGCAGTTCCCTCATCGCATCAACGTCACCGTGGTCGCGTAACACGATGGCGAGATCTCTTAGCGATGGTCCGCCTGCGTATTCGTACTTCTGCATCGGCGGTGTTCCGATCGCTTGACATCCGTCCTCTTGGTGAATGCGGGAGATTGGTGAATCTACCTCCGTGCGGTCGTACCTGCGGATGGCCAAGATCTTTGTGCCGTTCAAGTCCAGAAGCTCCACGTCGGGAACGGTTAGTCCGCAATGTGCGGCAAGCCTGAGACACGTCACCTCATTTTCGGCCATTCGATGTTCTCGGTCGGGTTTCAGAATCCACGTAGATGGCGCACCATTCGTTGGTCTCGTCCACCGTCCATCGGACGAACGTCCGAGAACAAGTTTTCCTTGGTACCCGGGCAGGGACGGCGTCCATCCGCGTCCAAGATCCGCTCCGAACGGTGCCGTTGGAAGAGCATCGATAAGAGCCATGAGATCGTACGTCGATACATTCTCACTACCCCAAAGCGAACTGTCGAGCGGCATTTCTCCCTCTGGCAGTAAGACCACCGCTCCAGCGCACTCCGAACCGAACGTCGTAAGGAGCCCGAACGTGTCGAGCGCCGACAAACCCGCTAATTGCGCCATCGCGATCAAGACGGGTCCGTCAGGTAGAAGGTTTGAAAAGAAGTCAAGCGCGCGGTCGTCGCGCGGGTTCGTGGGAGATCCAAGGGGTAGCGAGACTGACAAGACTCGGCTGCCGAGACCCCATCGATCAATGCCGCGTTGCTCCCAATCAAAGACGATGCGATTGTTGAGCGCGGACTTGAGCGACAGGACAGGCGTACCGTACAGCCGCACCACGAGACGATCAACCATTCGAGGACGCTTGTCGAACTACCACTTCATAGCCAAGCAGTCGAAGCAATCGAAGCGCGTGGTTCAGCGAGGAACCGAACTTTCCCGATTCGAGGTTTGAGAGATATGGCTGACTCACTCCCTCCCACTCCGCGGCCTCCATCTGGCTCACATTGTTCTGCGTGCGGAAGTGCCGCAGTGCCGTACCAAGGTCTTCCGGAACCGAGACTCTGTAATCGCCATTCTTCGATATAACCATAGAGTTATTATACTACTCTATAAGTCTATGGTTATAACTTACTGCGGACCAGGAAGATCAGCAAGGCGGCGCATACCTCACTTGCCCAAACCAGGTGTCCTCGGTTTCTCGCAGTCGGTACCCGTCCAAAATCTCGGGGCGGTGGCGATCCACTTACGGGCACTCCAATTCGAGGTTGAATTCGCTTCCTCGCGGGATGACGAACTGGGGATAAACGAGAGTGACCTCGGACGCTTCCTTTTCACGCAACCGTTTGCGCACTTCTCGACGAGCCGCAGACTTCCACCCGCCGAGCAACTGGCTCGCCATCGGAGAACTGAACACTACGTCGTCACTGAAGTGGGTGAGCAACGCCTCGATGTCGTGGGCGTTCCAGTGGCTTGCCCACTCTTCAGCGATAACCTGAGCTTCTCGGTTATCCGAATCTACTTCTTGTTGCCATCGCATTCGGTCTCGGTGGTTGGGGTGAACACGGGTGCCTGGGTGGGTAGAGTGGGGCTCTTCGCAATTGTCCGTGGCTCGAGCCTCTCCGTGTTCATTTTTGTTGCCTCCCCTGATTGGTCGTTGGAGAGTTAGACGGCGACTTCCCTCGGACTGGTCGTCAAATCCATAGTGTGAAGTCAATTACCGGTGCTTCGCTAAGCGACGAACCCTCATGGCGGCCCACGTTCGACACAGGGAGCGCAGGACGGTCAACAAATTCTGCACTTTTGACAATAGACTTCGCATGACGTGGGGGTGTCATGGCAGTTTTCGCGGTCACGACTGCAAAGGGTCCGAACTGGGATGACAGTCGCCCGATTCGTGAACAGCAGACCTGGGTGGAGCATGCGAAATTCGCTGACGAACTTGTCCAGCGAGGAGTCATCATCGTGGGCGGTCCGATTGGCGAGGGCAACGACGACGACATTGCACTCATCGCCGTCGAAGCTACCGACGAACGTCAACTGCGGTTCATCCTCAGCGACGACCCCTGAACCGTGGGCGATGTTTTCCGCATCAAAGATGTTCGGCCCTGGACACGGTGGCTCGACGGTCGCAGGATGACACCGGAATAGCGGCGACAACCTCGCTCCTGGGATCCTGCATCAGTCAGTGTTCGCCGAGCGACTTCTGGACCATTTCCATTTCTGAATCAGTTAAGCGGCTCTCGGTCCGTCTTGCATTGGGCGCTAACTTTCGCGAACGACCAACCCCGCTAAAGGCCGAAGATCCGTTAATCCACTGCGGGGATTGGCGGCGAGAGGATTTCCTTCAAGCTTGTAAATGTCGCGACCGTTGTGATCCAGTAGCGTGAACGTTCAAGGTCCTCTGGTGAGCCGCTCAGGTCTCGATCCCGGCACCTTAGGACTAAAAGGAAGTTCACGAGTGTTGCGGTGTGTCGGTCACGTCGCGCATGTCGTTTGTTTTCAAGGAAACGCGATGTCGTGTGTCGGTTTGGTTTCGTGGCGTTGTAGAAATATGAGGCCTGTTCGGTCCACGGCGCAGATCGCAACATGCTGCGTCACGATGGCTCAAGAACAGGGATGGATCGTCTCGGGGCCGCGGCGTGGTCCCTCCGAATTCAAGGCTCGATGTCGCGATTTAGATCCTCATGCACCTCGAATGCGACATCGGATTCGTATTTCTCGTAGCGTTGTGAATGCTCTCGCTCTTGAATGTCAAGGAGCTCGGGAAGGGCCTCGCGGTCTTTGTCACGATTGGCGAAGGTCTTTGCCGCGATGATGTCGTCCACTGAGGCGATGTGGACTACGAAGCCGTCGCCGCGAACCATCATCGAACGCGTTAGCAAGTCATCGTAGGGCACTGATCGCCCTTCGAAATCCTTCAAATCGGCCAATACGTCGAAGGGTCCAGCGTCGGTTGTCCAGGTTGAGCTCCCGGTCGTCTCGAGCATCATGCTGTCAACTTTTACCGGCAACGCCTTCGCCTCTTCATCACTCATTCGTGCGACGCGTAGTCGAGCATGGAGTTCTCGTAGGGCCGAGGCGAGTTTCTCTAGATTGGCGCGTTCGCGCCGCACTACGCAATCGGCGTCCTCGGTTAGTCGCGATGCCCCAAGGAATCCCGCGGCAGATCCCCCGACGACCACAAAGTCGACATCGTTTCGCGTGAGTACCTCGAGCAGTCGGTTGAGATCAAGCGGTGGCCCGCTATTGGTTTGCGTCATGGATTGCGGCTTGCAGCACCCGAAGGGCTTCCAACTCCCTGAGCCACGCCTCAACCGACTCCCTCGAGTCGAGGCGACGCCCATCGAGAAGCACAGTGACGTCGTCCTCTGTGGGAGGTTCCGCAGAGTGCATTCGCTCCGCCCATTCGGCGACGGTCGTCGCGCGCTGTCTAATCACTGCTCCATTGTAGAGAGGTCTGACCTGCGATGATGCTGATCGCCACCGGTTCAGGTGGATTGGTACAGCGCGTGGATGGTGCTGACGTTCCGAAGTCACCGCGTTGCCAAGTAGGTGTGCACTCCATCAGCTATTTCATGGCTATTGTCGAACATCTGCGATGGGGAGGAGCATTGGGCCTGGCATGAACGATGAAGAGCCTCAAATTGTCGCCGAACTTCGTCGTCAAATCGAGGAATTGAAGCGAGAAAATGATCGCTTGACAGAGATTCTGGGTTTGAAGCCCTCGAAGGGGCTCCAACATCCCGCAGTCAACCTGAGCGGACCGACCGAACATGAGGCTCCCCTCTCTCACGTCGATCGTTCGTCGTCACCTGAGTCGAAGGTTGCATTCTTTCAGTCGCTTTTTGTCGGTCGTGACGATGTTTACGCGCTCCGGTGGGAAAGCGGAAGGACGGGAAAGCACGGTTGGTCGCCCGCGGTTGTGGGAGGTTTTGCCAACGCTCGATCGACGCACAAGGAGTATTTATCGATGACGTCGGGCGTGATCGCTGATCACTTGGCGGGCAAGGTTCACGCCGGACTCTATCCGCTGCTCGGTGATGACACGTGCCGCCTGGTTGTGTGCGATTTCGACGGGCCGGGCTGGGCGCTAGACGCGCTCGCTTACTTCCACTCCGCTCAGTCGATGGGAGTAACATCGGCGCTCGAACGTTCGCGCTCGGGCGACGGCGCGCACGTGTGGATCTTCTTTCGCGACGCGGTGCCTGCGACAATCGCTCGACGACTCGGCACTCTGCTCCTTCGCGAGGCGATGAACCTTCGTGGAGAACTCGACCTCGCGAGCTATGACCGATTGTTTCCCGCACAGGACTTCATGCCGAAGGGGTCGTTCGGTAACTTGATTGCGTTGCCTCTGCAGAAGGTGTGTCGAGATCGCGGAACCACCGCATTTCTCGACCCCGGCACCATGAAGCCGATGGCGGACCAGTGGGCCTATCTCTCGACCCTCAAGCGAATGTCGCAAACCGAAGTGGAGTCGATCCTCGCGACCACGCCGGAGGTGGGAGCGGGACCTGAAGAAAGAACGTTCCGGCGATCTCGCGATGCTGTTCCCATCGCAATGCCCGAGACGATCGCCGGCGTCGCTGCGGCAATGTTGGAGATTGAGCGGTCCGGTCTTCCGCCGATCCTGCTCGCAGGACTCAAGCATCTCGCGTCACTTCACAACCCGGCGTTCTATGAGAAGGAGCGGCTCAGATTCTCCACGTGGGATACGCCGAGGATGATCCGTTGTTACGGAGAAAACCTCGAGTCGTTGCTCCTTCCTCGAGGTCTTACTGAGAAGGCAGCCAGTGTGGTCGCGGAGGCGGGTAGCCGATTGGTGATCCGCGAGAATCGCCCGGATCCCGAGCCAATTGAATTCGCGTCCACTTTCCAGCTTCGTGAGGATCAAGAAGCGGCACTACTAGCGCTCCGCGACCACGAACTGGGCGTCCTCGTCGCCGCGCCGGGGGCCGGAAAGACCGTCGTCGCCTGTGCACTCATTGCGCACCACCAACGGCCCACTCTGATCATCGTCGATCGCAAACCACTGGTCGAGCAATGGACTGCGCGACTAGCGACTCACCTAGGCCTCTCCGCGAAGGAGATTGGCCAGATCGGTGGCGGCCGGAACAAGACCACCGGTATCGTCGACGTCGCCATGGCGCAGAGCCTCGCTCGACGAGGAGACCTCGACGAGATGTCAAGCCGTTACGGACTCGTCGTTGTCGACGAATGCCACCACGTACCGGCGGTGACATTCGAGCGATGCGTCAAACAAATCAATGCCCGACGGTGGCTCGGTCTTACCGCTACGCCCTACCGGCGCGATGGCCTTCAGGGCTTGATCACCATGTACTGCGGACCCGTTCGCCACCGAATGGACGAGAGGGTTGACGTAGAGAACGACTTCCGTCGAGAACTTATTGTGCACCAGACGAGTTTTGAAGCGAACGAGGACGTTACACACATCCAGGACTTGTTTCGCGCGTTGGTGGATGACGAAGCTCGAACGATGGCCATCTGTGATGACGTGGCCGCCGCAGCCGCCAAAGGGAGAAACTGTCTCGTGCTGACGCAGTGGACTGAACACCTCTCGTCGGTCGTGTCAGTACTTGGAGCGAGGGGAGTCACTCCTTTCGTCCTCCAAGGTGGAATGGGGAAGAAGGCTCGTGCCAAAGTCATGGCGGATCTGGACGACGCATCCAAGCGAGGTGGGCTGGTGCTCGCAGCGACCGGAAGTTTCCTCGGCGAAGGGTTCGACTGTCCGCCCCTCGACACGGTGTTCATGGCGTTTCCGATTGCCTTTCGAGGAAGAGTCGTCCAGTACGTTGGCCGAATATTGCGACCCTTGGATGGCAAGTCATCCGTTGAAGTCCACGACTACGTTGACGCAAAAAGCCCAGTGCTTGCGAGAATGCTTCGAAAGAGACTTCCTGGATACGCCGCCCTAGGTTTCGACGTCGGCAAGGATCGCAAAAGTCGAGGCGACATCGAGTAGTGACTCATCGGTCGTCAAGGACAGTCTTTGTCTTAACGGGAATCGGTTTGCTGCTCGTCAGTCTGGAAGCGTGGTGTTGCGAGAAAGTTGAGGTCTAAAGCGAGACCCACGTCGTCCGCGCTCTTGACGACGGGGCAACTCAACTATCGACCAGCGCAACACCTTGCGTGGGATAAATCGGAGGCCTATTTTGCAGCCTCGGAGAGCGAACGGCCCCGAAAACCCTTGCAAATACTGGTGGGCCTGGTGTGCCGCTCAGGTCTCGATCCCGGCACCTTAGGAGTGTTTCCAAAACGTCCCGGGAGGTCCATCAGCGTCCAGATTGGACCGTCGGACGAAGCGCAATGTCCACCAACGTCCACTGACGTCCACTCACGTTTGATCACGTGGCTAGACAATTGGCTCTGCTGAAGGTTGACAGTTGTGGTTTGTAGTTTCATGCTGTTGGCAATGCTCCGTCAAGTGCCTCAAACTCGATCGGCGCCATGGTAACGAGGCGGACCAGCAGCGACGTACTCACGGACTTCGTCGTAGACCAGATTGAAGGGTCCCGGCCCCGTGAGGAACCATGTCACTCCCGCCTGCGCCCATTGTGCGTAGCGTTCGTCCTCGCGATACTCCATGTTCTCATCGCGCTGACCCCAAAGGACAATTTCGAAGTTGTCGAGGTCGGCCCCGGCTCCAACCAACTTCGTCTTGAGCTCAGCCACTTGCTCGGGCTCAGTCATCTGAATCACCATCATCCCTTGGTGCTTGGCGGCACGACGGATGGGCGCCGGGTTCGGCCATCGACCTGCCGTCCATACGGGAATACCGTCGGCGCGAAAGGCCGTCGGTTGGAACGCCACCTCTTGTGCTCTGAAGAACTCGCCCGTGATGTTCACTTCTTGGCCCGTGACCAGACCCTTAAAAATGGCGAGTCCTTCGTTCAAGGCACGTCCACGTTCCACGACGTCGGTCAACTCGCCAAAGCAGGCGAGCTCACCACCCGGGTAGTCATCGCCGATACCGAATCCCATGACGAGGCGGCCCTTGGAGAGGCGATCCAACGTGACGGCTTGACGTGCGACCACCTGAGGGCGACGACGGATCAACGGAGTCACCATGGGTCCCAGCGTGATGCGCGATGTTTTGGCGGCCATGACGGCCAGGCAGACGTAAGGGTCGAGGATGTTGCGCACCGGCGATGGGTAGCGCAAGTGGTCCCAAAGGAAGAAGCCATCCCAGCCTGCCTCCTCGGCGAGCACCGCGAGGTCGGCCATCTCCCCAGCATCGGCGAGGCCGTCAAAAGGTGGCAGAAATAGTCCGTGCTTCACGAGATCACCTCTCATCGTCGCTCTGGTCATTATTACTGCACACGACGCATCCGCGTCGGACCTTCTCAGCTCCAGTCGTCGCAACGAAAATTTTGGAACCTGAAAAGCTCGACGAGAAGTGGCGCCACCGTTGGGAACTGTGAACTTGAAGTGACCGCGTCAGAAATTGAACTTGGTGCGCCGGCTAGGACTTGAACCCGGAACCTGTTGATTAAGAGTGGGACCGGATCGTATTCATGTGTCTTATAAATCCAGTGAGTCCTTTATCTCAAGGCTTTTCGACTAATGGGTGCGCGCCAGTCTTGTGAATACTCGCATGTCTTAGGGATGGATTTAGGGATGAATTGAATTGCAAAAATTGGCGGCTACGTCGGCTCGTTCTACGATCCCACGATTTCAATTTGATTTCGTTCGCTACTGGGTTGACTCCTCCTGGCGAGGAGTCCCGATCGGATGACGAGCAAAGGCACGAGGCCCAGAAGCACGAGGTACACAATTCCGAGCCACTTGTCACGGAAAAAGAAGTCGTAGTTAGAAGGACCCCCGAACAAGTTCCATCCGAGATAGGCGACGAAGTACACACCGCTGAGAGCGCCCAGAAGTGCTACGGTCGGAAAAACAAGTCGCGCGATTCTTTGTGGAATCTCGACGCGCCGGATAAGTAGAGCAATCGCAATGCCGCAAACAAACATTGCCAGCGGGACGCAGTCATTGACCACCGTTTGGATCGGCGATATAGGTCCGTATCCGGGATTCCAAAAATCCACCCATCGTTGCGTCGTCTCCCAAACGACCTGCGCCAAATTGGCAATGAGTTGGCCCGGGCGGGACAAACTCATCCCCTGAAAACCGTGAGCACCGCGAATGTACGGAGAGATAAGCCTTGGGAAAAATCGCGCCTCGGACAATAGAAACCCGCCCGTCACCACCGCGATCGTCGAAGGGACGACGAGAGGTCTTGCTTGTCCCCGAAAGATTTGACGCACGACACACGTCACAACAACGATCACGATGGCTGCGAGCTCCACGAGTACGAGACCAACGACGACCGTGAGGGTGCCCGTCGTCGCGGTGACGGGGATCGGATGGTAACGACGTCCGCTCCACACCAGCATGGCCTTTGACCAGAAATCCACCATGACCACTACCATCAGAGCGGCGAGACCAACGCCCGTTCCGAGCGCAGCTCGTGATTGAGCTCCGGGATTCGCCACCGAGTCGTAAAGACCGATGTCGCCGAGGCGGGCGACGACCCCCTTTCGAACCACATTTACACTTCGCCCGAGATTGCTGTGGCGCTCAGCGAATTCTTGTTCGAGGTGGTCAACGAACTCCTCGCCGTAGCGCTTGCGCCACGCACTCGGATACCAGCGAAGTAAGCGCATCGCACGGCGCGTGTCGTGAAGATCGCTGTTCATGCGAAGCTCCATGAACGCTTGAGACGAGCCTGTCCGGTCTTCAGGATTCGCTGCTGAGCCGTGATGTACTCGGCGAGAACCGTTGCGCCCTGTGCGGTCAGACGGTACGGGCGTCGACGCTCATCGGCTTCAAGGGCAATGATCAGTCCTCGGCTCTCGAGGCGAGGGAGTACTTGGTAGAGGGTGCCGGGAGGTAGATGTACGCCCGCGAACTCCTCGACGTCCTTCACGAGGGCGTAGCCGTGCTTGTCACCTCCCGCGAGGCTGGAAAGAATGAGGACGGCGGCGCCGGCGTTTCGGCCGAGGCCCACTAACGAGTTTTCTGGATCGGTCATTCTTCGACTATATCGATAAGCAATCTAGCCGTCAAGGAAGTAAGTCAATTGTTCGTACGATCATCGCGAGGTTCTCGCAAAACTGGCCCTAGCAGCGCCCAGATTCTCGACGGTAGGCGACGTTCAATAGCGGTCCTACACTCGGGGAGAGAAAGTCAGATTGCCGCCACGAGTGCATAATGGATCCATGGCGACGAACGAACATGGCTGGATCAGCTACGGAGCGGGCGACAACTCGCATCTGACAGACGAACAGCGACAGATGCTCGAGGAGCGCATCCGTGAACGGCAAGAGGAGCGAGGTGGATTGCTCGGGGTCGTTGTGGTGAGTGTCTACGAGCATGGCTGCCATCAACAGGTGAACTTTCCACACGGGTCGCTACTCGGAGTTGAGACTGACGCCTCCGTCATCTCGGAGATAGTGGCCCGAGCATCGGCCCAATTGGCGAACTGGCGTTAAGTTCCACTTACCCGGCGTTATGGTACAAAATCGAGACGTTGAGTAAGTGACTGTGTCTTGAAGGTCTCGGAGGCTCACTCCTAGCGAGTTCATAATTGAATGCTCCAGTCGATTGTTGACGTCGGCTCACCGATGAGAACCCCCACGCAAAGGGCGCCAATGAAGGAATTCAGAGGCACGTTCACATCAAGACCTATAATGAAATGTCAGGCCGAATTCAGCATTGTGTGGGTTTTACGTGGGTGTTCTTCGTGGCGTGAAACCCTAAATCGTTCCAAAAACCCTGATGAACCCTGGTGCGCCGGCCGGGACTTGAACCCGGAACCTGTTGATTAAGAGTCAAATGCTCTGCCAATTGAGCTACCGGCGCGTGACGAGTCTATACGCCGCTACGTCGGTACTTTGAGAGTTAGTTGTGTTGAATTGCCTTCACTTCGAGAAACTCTTCGAAGCCGTACTTGCCGAGTTCACGTCCGATGCCCGACTGCTTGTAGCCGCCGAAGGGTGCGACGACATTGAAAGCGCCTCCGTTGATCTCCACCTGTCCGGTGCGGATCTTGCGCGCAACTTCGAAGGCCTTCTCGTCACTGCCCGCCCATACACCGCCGGCGAGACCGTAAGTTGAGTCGTTAGCGATCGCGATCGCTTCTTCTTCGGTGTCGTACGGAATGATCGAGAGGACGGGTCCGAAGATCTCCTCTTGCGCGATGGTCATATCGTTTCGTACGTCAGAGAAGATGGTCGGCGCGACGTAGTAGCCCTTTTCGAGTCCCTCCGGCGGCGTGACGCCACCGGTGATAAGTCGCGCGCCCTCGTCGACGCCCTTAGTGATGTAGTCACGCACCCGCTGCTGTTGGGCCGCGCTCACTAGAGGTCCCAACAGACTCGATCCGGTGACCGGATCGTCGGGCATGAAGCCCGCAGCCGTCGCGACAGCGATGTCCTCAACTTCGCTCAGAAGAGAACGCGGCACGACCATTCTCGTGAGTGCCGAACACGTTTGGCCGGAGTTCAGGTAGCACTTGAAAACGCCGTCACTTACGGCTTTCGCCAAGTCGGCGTCATCGAGAATGATGTTGGCGGATTTTCCGCCGAGCTCAAGCGAGACGCGCATCACTTTCTCCGCAGCAAGTTGCATGACACGCTTACCCGCGCGAGTGGACCCCGTGAAAGAGACCATGTCCGTCTTTGGGTGTACGACCAACGCTTCGCCGACAACGGGCCCATGACCGGTGATCATATTGAAGACGCCCTTGGGAAGACCCACGTCGTGGATGATGTCGGCGAGAAGGAACGCGTTGATGGGCGCGACTTCGCTGGGCTTCACCACGACGGTGCAACCGGCCGCGAGTGACGCGGCCACCTTGTTCGCGATCTGGTGAAGTGGATAGTTCCACGGCGTGATCGCGGCGACGACGCCCACTGGCTCACGAACCAACGTGGAGTTGCCGACTTCTTCTTCCCACACGAAATCCATTGCGCGCTGCGCGTTGTCGCCAAAGGTCATCGTAGGAAGGCCCAACTGTATTCCCTTCGACAACATGAGTGGCATGCCAACTTCATTGGCGATGACGAGGGCGATCTCGTCGCTTCGCTCGGCGAGTTTCTCCGAGATGCGCTTGAGGAATTCGCCGCGCTCCTTGGGGCTGGTGTTGGCCCACCCTTCGAACGCCGCGGCGGCGGCCTCGACGGCGCGGTTGGCCTCGTCGACGGTGCCGACAGGGACTGTGGCGAAGAGGTCACCGGTGCCCGAGGAAGTGACCTCAAGCGTGTCAGATGACGAGGCCTTCACCCACTCGCCGTTGATGTAGAACGAGTCACGAACGATAGTCATAACAACCCCCATTGGCGATCGTTGGTCGGACCGCTACTGCGAAATCTAGTCGTGAAGGGACGAACCAAATCGGGCCGATTTGTGACTAATGGAACCTGGGGCACATGGACAAACATTTGGGGTGAGCGACGGGGATCGAACCCGCGACCTCCAGGACCACAACCTGGCGCTCTAACCAACTGAGCTACGCCCACCAAGACCAGCCATTATTGCACAGTGATTCTTCCCGTTGCCCATTCGGCAACGGACTCGTTCACTACGCTTTAATTTACGCCCCTGTAGCTCAACTGGATAGAGCAGACGGTTTCTACCCGTCAGGTTGCGGGTTCGACTCCTGCCGGGGGCACTTTGCCACGCCGCTCGGTCAGGCCACGTGCGTTGCCGCACGCGCCGATAGCGTGATCGCGTGAACAAAAGCCGCGCGGTGCTCGTCTACGACGGTGACTGCGGGTTCTGTTTGAAAACAGCCAACTGGATTAGCCGAAAGTGGCCCGAGGGCGACCTCGCCCTTGTCGTGCCGTGGCAAAGCCTGACGTCAGAAATGACTCGGGCACCTCTACCGAACGCTGACGATCTCAAGAGCGCGGCATGGTGGATCGAGATGGATCGCCAGGAATCGGGTTCTCGAGCCGTGGCGCACGCGCTTTTGGCTGCCAACGCTCCCTGGTCACTCTTAGGGCGACTCCTCCTAACTCCTCCCGTCTCGTGGATTGCTCGTCAGGGTTATCGGGTAGTCGCTCGCTATCGATACCGATTGCCGGGCGGGACCCCGGCGTGCAAGATCTAAGTCGCCGCGGTCAGTTCTCTTTCGGTCAGTACGTTCGCGATCCGTTCACCGTCGACATAACTCACTGAACTACCTCACGCCCCACGAGTTCGAAGTCCATTACGCAACCAAAATCAGATTCAACTCGCCTAGGCGCGGTCCAGTTGATGGGTCAAGACCGAACACGGCATGGGCCACGGTCACGCGAACGCGATCGTCGGCGACTTCCGCCAAGGACGAGGTATCTGACGTTTACCTCCGAGTGGCTCTCTCCTCGGCCGTCATCCGCCAATGAAGTGGAATCGAACGAAATGACAGTCAGGGTGAGGCCAGGCGACGACGTACTACTTGGCTATCTCCCATATGTGGCCGCTCGGATCCTTGAAGCTTGCGGTACGAATTCCCCACGGGCGATCCATGGGACCATTCAGTAGGTCGACTCCTCGGTTTTTCAGTTCCTCGCACGTGGCGTCAACGTCGTTGACTTCAATGGTGAACACGAAGCGCGATCCGGCGTCGGATCTCGCGATGGTCGCTGGCGAAATGAGTTCGTCGGCGGAGTCGGTCTTGAGCAGATTAATCAACGTGTCGCCAAAGCGAAAGACCGCCGAGTTCTCGTCTTCGTAAAACACGGAGAGGTTGAATACCTCTCCGTAGAACCTCTTTGCTATCTCCAAGTCTTCAACAAACAGCGTGATGGCCACAATTGCCTTCGACCAGTCATCCCAAGCGCTCATGACAGGCTCTCCCTACTCGTTCGCATGACATTAATTGCGTTTTCTTACGCGAACACGTCCATGGCGGAAGTGCTCGATGGAGGAAAACTTCACGCGATCCGCGGGAGAGACCCGTGGCTTATTAACGCGATTAAGACCCAACTCGCCTAGGCGCGGTTCAGTCAGTGGATCAAGTCCAATCAGTCGGGGCGCCCGGATTCGAACCGGGGACCTCCTGGTCCCAAACCAGGCGCGCTAACCAAGCTGCGCTACGCCCCGAGGCCTCTACGATACACAGTGACTCGAGGACGCCGCGACGAATCAAGCTGCGTAGGCTTTGGCGAAGCGGAGGAGATCAATGGCGTACGAGTGGTTAACTGACGCGCTCGACGAGACCTGGACGTCGATAGATCGGACGTTACGTTCGCGAAGTCCCGAGGTCTACGACGCACCGACTCCCTGTCCCGGATGGAGCGTTCACGACGTTCTCAGCCACCTCATTGGCTTCGAACTGATGATGGGCGGTGAACCGGTGCCCGTGCACGAGGGTGCGTGGCCTTCGCACGTGAAGAACACCATTGGTGAGATCAATGAGGCCTTCGTCGTGGCTTTTCATTCGACGCCCGGCGCCGAATTGTTGGAGCAGTTTCGTGTCACGACGGCTCGCTCACTCGAGCGCCTGCGCGCTCTTGACGACGAAGCGTGGGAGAAGGTCGGCTGGAGCCCTGAAGGGGAGCGACCTTTTCACCGTTTCCAAGAAACTCGGGTGCTCGACAGCTGGATTCACCTTCAAGATATTCGTGACGCGCTGCTCGAACCCGCGGACGACCACGGGCCGGGCGAGGAGATCGTGGTGAATCGATTCGAAGCGGCGCTGCCGTACGTGGTGGGAAAGAAGGTGCACACTCGTGATGGGGCGCTCGTGCGGATCAATCTCACTGGCCGACTCGCGCGCACGGTGCTGATCGGCGTCGAAGAGGGCCGTGGGAAAGCATTGGAAAGTTCCGACGCCGAGCCCGATCTGGAGATCACGGCACCCGTCGCGCTCCTCTGGCGTCGGGCGGCGGGACGTATCACGGCGGACGCCTTTCTCAGCGCTTCGGCGACGGACGTACGAGGGGATAAGGCTCTCGCGCGAGCGTTCGCCGAGGGCCTCGTGATCATGATTTAAGGGTTTTATCGTGAGCCGGTAGGCTGGCGTCTCTTATGCGCGCTACCACTACCACTCTTGAAAACAACAGGGTCAAGCTGGTCGTCGAAGTCGACGAACCAGAGATGGAAGAGGCCATTGATACGGCCGCCGTCAAGCTCTCCAAACAGGTCAACATCAAGGGATTTCGTAAGGGCAAGGTGCCCAAGAACGTCTTGATGGCCCACCTCGGCGGCCCGAGTGTCCTGCGCAGTGAGGCGATCCGCGATTCCATTCCCGACTTCTACGCCCACGCCGTCGCCGACACGTTGATCGATCCGATCGCCCAACCCGACATCAACATCACCTCCGGCGAGGAAGAGGGCGAACTCGTCTTCGAAGTTGAAGTCGAGGTTCGCCCCGAGGTCTACCTGCGGGGCCAGAACGAACTTCGCGTGACGATTCCATCTCCGGTCGTGACCGACCAAGAGGTGAACGCACAGATCGACCGCTTTCGTGAGACCGACGCAGTTTTACAGGACGTCGATCGTCCCATCGTCACGGGTGACCTCGTGACAATGGACGTGCACGTCCAACAGATCGCCACCGACGTGGATCCCCTCGACATGAGCGACTTCATGTACACGGTCGGATCGGGCACGATCACCGAAGGTGTCGATGACCTGATCGTCGGTATGAAGTTCGGTGAAGAGATGAAGCTCAACGGCAACGTCGGCAACGGTGTCGTCGCGACCTACGAACTGACGCTCAAGAAGGTCCAGGAACGTGAGCTCCCCGAACTCAGTGACGAGTGGGTGCAAGAGAACACCGAGTGGCAGAGCGAAGAGGAGATGCGCGACGCCATCCTCAGTCAGATGCGAAAGATGCGCATCGTCGAAGCGCAGATGTCCCAACGCGATGCCGTCTTGATGGCGCTCAGTGACCTCGTGAGTGAAGACGAAGTACCTGACGCGTTGATCCAAGACGAGACCAACGAACGGCTTCACGACCTCGGCCACCGCCTCGAGCAACAGAAGTTGAACCTCGAGACGTTCTTGCAGGTCACCAACCAGAGTTCGGATCAACTCCTCGAGACGCTGCGCGCCGACGCGCTGCGCGCCGTTCGCGTCGACCTGGCGCTGCGCGCACTCGTGAAGGCGGAGGACCTCGAGCCCACCGACGACGAGATCGACAAAGAACTCGAGACGACGGCCGCCTCGATGAACGTGACGCCGGAGTTGCTTCGCACGAATCTTCGCGACACGGGTCGCGTGATCACGTTCCGCGCTGAAGTCGCCAAGATGAAGGCGTCACGGTGGTTGACCGACAACGTCACCTACGTGGATCCCGAGGGTGTCGAGATCGACCGAGCCCTCTTGAAGGCGGATCAATCCGAGGATGGCGACGCCTAAGGTAGTGACGTGAACGATAACTACCGAGCTCAGAACTACCTAGTCCCCACGGTCGTCGAATCTTCGAACCGTGGCGAGCGAGCCTACGACCTCTACAGCCGCCTACTCCGCGAGCGCATCATCTTCCTAGGCACCCCCATCGACGACACCATCGCGAACTTGGTCTGCGCGCAGATGCTGTTCCTCGAGTCCGAAGACCCCGAGAAGGACATCAACCTCTACATCAACTCGCCCGGTGGCGACATCACGGGACTCCTCGCGATCTACGACACGATGAAGTACATCAAGCCCGACGTGTCGACGTTCTGTTTCGGCCAAGCCGCCTCCGCAGCCGCAGTATTGCTCGGCGCTGGTTCGAAGGGAAAGCGCTACGCCTTGCCGCACGCGCGCGTGCTGTTGCACCAACCGTGGGGTGGCGTCGGAGGTCAAGCGTCGGACATTGAGATCCAGGCACGCGAGATACTGCGCATGAAGGACATGTTGAACGCCATGCTCGCCAATGACACCGGTCAGTCGGTAGAGCGCGTCAATAAGGACACCGACCGCGACTTCATCATCAGCGCCGAGGAAGCGGTGGAATACGGCCTGATTGATGAAGTTATAACGTCTCGAGCGTAGGTACCCCGATTTTTCGACGCTGACCCGTAGGATGGGTCACGGCGTAAGTGTGTCAGGGGAGCCCGTGGCAAAATTCGGTGAAGGTAGCGACCTCATTAAGTGCAGTTTCTGCGCGAAGGGTCAAAAGCAGGTCAAGAAGCTCATCGCGGGACCAAGCGTGTACATCTGCGACGAGTGCATCGACCTTTGCAACGACATCATTGCCGACGAGTTCGGCGACCGTCCCGAGTTCATCCTCGACGAACTGCCCACGCCTCGCGAGATCTCCGCGTTCCTCGACGAGTTCGTGATCGGTCAAGTCGACGCGAAGAAGATCCTCGCCGTCGCCGTCTACAACCACTACAAGCGCATCCAGACTGGTCCGCTCCACGACGAGGACGTTGAGGTCGCGAAGTCCAACGTGCTCCTGCTCGGCCCGACCGGCTGTGGCAAGACCTTCCTCGCCCAGACGTTGGCTCGCATGCTCAACGTTCCCTTCGCCATCGCGGACGCGACGGCGCTTACCGAGGCCGGGTACGTTGGCGAAGACGTCGAGAACATCCTGTTGAAACTGCTCTCCGCCGCGGACTTTGACGTCAAGCGCGCGGAACGCGGCATCATCTACATCGACGAGATCGACAAGATCGCGCGCAAGGCGGAGAACCCCTCCATCACGCGCGACGTGTCCGGCGAAGGTGTGCAGCAAGCGCTCCTCAAGATTCTCGAAGGCACCGTCGCGAGCGTCCCACCGCAAGGCGGACGTAAGCACCCGCACCAAGAGTTCATCAACATCGACACCGCGAACATCTTGTTCATCTGCGGCGGCGCGTTCGCCGGGCTCGAAGAGATCATCGAACGTCGTTTGGGTAAGAAGTCAATGGGCTTCAACCAGCCCGTGCAGTCTCGCCGCGGCGGTGACATCGAACTCTTCCGTCACGTCCTTCCCGAGGACATGGTCAAGTTCGGACTGATCCCCGAGTTCATTGGGCGACTACCAATCGTGAGCGCCGTGCAGCAACTCGATCGCGACATGTTGATCAAAGTGTTGACCGAACCGAAGAACTCACTCGTGAAGCAGTTCCAACAAGTCCTTGCGATGGACGGCGTGGAACTCGTCATCGAAACCGACGCCCTCGAGGCGATCGCGGACCTTGCGCTCGAACGTCAAACCGGCGCGCGCGGTCTTCGCTCGATTCTCGAGCACGTGTTGTTAGAGCCCATGTACGACGTGCCCGGTCGCAGTGACGTCGTGAAGTGCGTCGTGACGGCGGCGTCGGTTCGCCAGCACGAGGCACCGAGTTACGAAATGCGAAAGGCGGCGACGCGTACCCGTCGCGCCAGCTAAACCGTGCGCTTCGCTTCTTACGCTGAGGCGTTGCGCTGGCTCGAATCGCACGTGGATTACGAACGCATCGCGCCCAATCGCCAGCCTGTGCCCACCCTCCAGCCCATTCGTGACACGCTGGCGCAGTTCGCCGATCCCCAAGGCGACTATCCGAGCATCCACGTCACGGGCACCAACGGCAAGGGCACGACCAGCACGATCATCAGCGCGCTCTTGGAGGCGACGGGACTGAGAGTGGGGACCTTTACGAGTCCCGACCTTCACGCGATCAACGAGCGAATCGCGGTGAACGCGTCACCGATTGACGATGACGCACTGATTGGCGTTCTTGAACGCCTCTCCGACGTCGAATCAGTAACCGGCATCGAGCTGACGCGGTTTGAGTTGCTCACGGTGGCCGCGCTCCTGCACTTTTCTGACGAAGGCATTGATGTTGCCGTCGTCGAAGTTGGAATGGGTGGCACATGGGATTCGACCAACGTCATTGACGCGGACGTCTCGGTGTTGACGAACGTCGATCTCGATCACACGGCTGTCCTCGGTCTCACCGTAGGTGCCATCGCGACTGACAAGGTGGGCATCTTTCGAGCGAACGGCATCGCGATCGTGTCGACCACGAACGCGATCGTCGTCGAGATCGCACAACGTCGAGCGGAAGAACTGAACGCGACGCTCTGGCTCTTGGGTGACGACTTCGAACTCGAAGAGAACGAGCTCGCGCTCGGCGGTCGTGCGATCACGCTGAAGACACCCTTCGATCATTACGAAGAAGTACTCGTCACCTTGCACGGAATTCATCAAGGCGTCAATGCAGCCACGGCGGTCGTCGCGGCCGAAGGGTTCCTCGGTCGCGCACTTGGTGAAGCAGTCGTGACGTCCACGTTGGCCCACACTCAAATGCCTGGTCGGATGGAAGTTATCGCGCGCAATCCCATGATCGTGATTGACGGCGCTCACAACCCTGCGGGCGTGCGCGCGCTGGTCGCGACGTTGGATGGTGCGTTCGACGTGCGCGGTGAGCGGCGTTGCGTCATTGGGATGTTGACGGGTCGCGACGTCGACGACATGGTCACACCACTCGTCGGCGCGGGGTTCAGTGAGTTCCACTGCTGCGCGCCGCAATCACCTCGAGCGGTGCCGGTCGGCGAAGTCGCCGACGCACTTCGACGTCACGGCGCCACGGCCTTCGAACACCCGAGCGCGAAAGCAGCACTGGCGCACGCCCGCGAGCGATCGACGGACGACGACCTCATCGTGGTCGCGGGGAGCCTCTACCTCGTCGCTGAAGTTCGCGGCGAAGTGTTACACGTGGCGTCTCGACACACGACCTAAGACTGTTAGATTGCCTGGCGTGAAGAGAACGCTGATCATCGTGAAGCCCGACGCCGTCGAACGCGGTCTCGTGGGCGAGGTACTGGCACGACTCGAGCGACGAGAACTTCGCCTGGTTGCAGCAGAACTTCGGACTATCGACGAGGCGACGGCGACGCGTCATTACGCCGAACACGAGGGAAAGCCCTTCTTCGAGCGCCTGGTGAGCTTCATCACGAGCGCGCCTGCGTTGGTCGCGGTCGTCGAAGGCCCCGACGACACGTGGCAGGTCGTTCGCACCATGATCGGCGCGACGAATCCTGCCGCCGCCGCGCCGGGGACCATCCGGGGTGACCTTGCGATCGACATGGCCGCGAATTTGATTCACGGTTCGGATTCGAGTGAGGCCGCGCAACGAGAGATCGCTATTTTCTTCCCAGACTTGGCTTAGCGCGACGAACTGGTTCAAGACTGCCGTCTTGCCCTAGCCTTAGAGCCACGCGCGAGGTGTCTCACGCCTCAATAAAGGGAATCTATGGCTGATGGACGTTTCTCACTTTTGGGTCGCGACATGGCGGTCGACCTCGGCACCGCGAACACCCTGGTGTACGTCCGCGGTCGTGGCATCATCCTGAACGAGCCCTCCGTCGTCGCTGTCGACGTCAAGGACGGCAAGCCCCTCGCCGTCGGCGCTGAAGCAAAGCGCATGATCGGGCGCACGCCGAGCAACATCCAAGCCATTCGTCCCTTGAAAGACGGCGTCATCGCTGACTTTGAGATCTGCGAGAAGATGCTGCGCTACTTCATCCACCGAGTCCACCAACGGCGATTCGCGAAGCCCCGCATGGTGATCTGTGTCCCTTCGGGCATCACCGGCGTCGAACAACGCGCGGTCATGGAAGCCGCGGAGTTCGCGGGCGCGCGTAAGGCCTACATCATCGAAGAGCCAATGGCCGCCGCGATCGGTGCGGGGCTTCCGATTCATGAACCAACGGGCAACATGGTCGTTGACATTGGTGGCGGCACCACGGAGGTCGCCGTCATCTCGCTCGGTGGCATCGTGACGAGTCAGTCGATTCGCGTTGGCGGCGACGAACTCGACGAAGCACTCGTCGCGTACGTGAAGAAAGAGTTTCAACTCGCGCTCGGTGAACGAACAGCTGAAGAGATAAAGATTCAACTCGGCTCGGCCTTTCCGCTGCAAGAAGAGTTGCGCGCGGAGATCCGTGGACGTGACCTCGTCACGGGACTTCCGAAGACTGTCGTGATCTCCACCGAGCAGATTCGCCAAGCCATTGAAGAGCCCGTCCAGGCCATCGTCGACGCCGTCAAGGTCACCCTCGACCGCACCCCGCCCGAACTCTCGTCGGACCTGATGGAACAGGGCATCGTCCTTACGGGTGGGGGCGCACTGCTCGCCGGTCTCGCCGCCCGTCTCGAGTACGAGACCAACATGCCCATCATCGTGGCGGACGATCCTCTCAACTGCGTTGCGCTCGGCAGTGGGATGTGTCTTGAAGAGCTTGACGTCTTCGCGCGCATGTTGAAGACCAGTCCTTCTCGTTAACGCGTGGCCACGGACCGTTCGCGGCGACGATCCTGGACCTTCGGGGTCGCGGTGGTGGCGACCGTTGCCATCCTCTACCTGACGACGGGGGTCTCCTCGGGCCTGCGGGGCGGCGCCAACATCGTGATCACTCCCTTTAGCTGGGCCGTCAACGCCATCGCTCGCCCGATCGGCCACATGCTGGCCGGCACCGTCAACTACAGCGACGTCGTCGCGCAGAACGAGAAGCTCCGCTACCAACTCGCGAAGGCGCAAGAGCGAGCCAACGAAGAGTGGGCCTACGCTCGTCAACTCCAACAGATCACGACGCAATTGAACGTGTCCTTCGTGGGTTCGCTGCCCACCGTCGCGGTTCAGGTCACCAGACTCTCGCCGACGAACTTCTCTGCGACGGTGGGCATCTCCAAGGGTCGCGACAGCGGCATCTTGGTCGGGATGCCCGTCGTCGCCAACGGGGGACTCGTCGGACGCGTGATCGCGACGACCGCGAACGGTGCGACGGTGCGCCTGATCACCGACACAGCCTCGTCCGTAGGCGTCACGTTCAAGTCGGGCAAGAGTTCGCTGATCGTCTCGGGGCGAGGACTCAACAACGGCCTCGGCGCCACGGCCGTTCCTCTGGGTACGTCCGTCGCGCCCGGTACGAAACTCTCGACGGACGGTCTCAACGGTGCGCTCTATCCCGCGGGACTGCCGGTGGCGTCCGTGAAGACGGTGACGTTGACGCCCGGCGCCGCGACGTACAACTTGACGTTGCAGCCGGCGGCGAACCTCCGTCAACTCTCCTACCTCGACGTCGTGATCTGGGAGCCCGCTGCGTGAGACGAGTACTCGTCCCGGTGACGTTGGCGACGCTGATCATCGTCGCGATCCAGCTCTCCGTCTTCTCGGGTCTTCGCTTCGCCGGCGTCGTCATCATGATCGTGTGGCTCTGGCCCCTCGTGATGGGCCTCGCCGGACTCACCGCGCTTTCGCTTTGGTGCGCGTTAGTGGCGGGGGTCTTCTTCGACACGCACGCGTCGACACCCTTTGGGCTCACGGCCGTCGTCGCCCTGCTGCTCGCGTACGGCGCGTCGCGTCTTGGCCGCGAAGGCGTGGGCGACCTCGATTCGGCAGCGTGGTGGGTGACGCCGCTCCTCGCGGCCGCGGCGGGATTCGTGGCGCCGGCCATCTTCGTCGGTGCGAGTTTCTTCACCCTCAACTTTTCCCTGTGGCGTGACAGTCTCTTCGCGGCCATGGTCGTGAACGCGGCGGCCTTCTTTGTCTTGGCTCGACCGATGGCGCGCGTGGCGCTCTGGTTGGGCAACCTCGGGGGATCTCGCCGATGACGAATTCATGGCGCAACCGACCCTCGGGCTCGTGGTTCTCGCGACTGTGGCGACCCTGGGTCACGCTGCACCCGTTTCGTGGTCGAGGTCGAATGATCAACGAGCGCAAATCGGTAGGCATCCGCGACCTCATGGCGTCACCCGACGAGGTGAGCGCGCGTCCGTTGCGCCGTTGGATCGTCATTGGCGGCTTCTTCTTGATTCTTCTCGTCGTGTTGATGGTGCGACTGTTCTTCCTCCAGGTCGTCGACTACAAGGCGTCGATCGCCGCCGTTCAGTTGAACTCACTGCGCACGACGACGATTCCCGCGTCGCGTGGTGAGATACTCGACCGCTCGGGCAAGCCCCTCGTCACGAACGTCACCACCACGGAGCTTCGCCTCTCGAGAGCCGAAGCAGCGCTGCACCCCGCGATCATCGGCGCTCTGTCGTCCGTGACGGGTCTCAGTGTGAAGACCATCAACGCTGACTTGGCGAACCTGCAGTACAACCAGTACCAACCGGCACCCATCATGAGTAACGCCCCGGCCAAGGTCATCGAGTTCATCCAACTGCACCCGGGCGAGTTCCCCGGCGTCACGGTGCTCGACGCCTCGACGCGCGCGTACCCCAACGGGGGCAACGTCGGTGCCCAGATCCTCGGTTACGTGGGGCCGATAACCAGCCAAGAGATCGCCGCAAGTCCCAACGCGGGCTACCAGCCCGACTCGACCTACGGCAAGACCGGCGTCGAGAACTACTACGAGCAGTATCTACGCGGCCGCGACGGAACGAGCACGCTCGAGGTCAACGTGAGCAACCAGATCTTGCGCGCAGTGCAGACGAAGAAGCCCACCGTGGGCGATTCGGTCGTGCTCAACATCGACATGCCCTTGCAAAAGGCGCTCGACGGGTACTTATCATCGGAGATCCTGGCGGACCGTCACTCCGTCGACCCGATCTCGGGCAAAGTTCCGGCCGCACTCAACGGCGCGGCCGTCGTGCTCGACCCCAACACGGGTGCCGTCCTCGCGATGGCGAGCTATCCCTCGTACAACCTCAACTCCTTCGTGAGTGGCTTGTCGAACAGTGCGTTTCACCAACTTCTCAAGGTCGGTGCCTTCAACAACTACGCCATCCAGGGTCTCTACACACCCGGCAGTACGTTCAAACTCATCACCTCGACCGCCGAATTACAGACGGGGATCTTATCGGCGTCGAAGTACATCGACGACACGGGAACCTTCACGGTGCCGGGATGCTTGAAGGGCGTCAACCACGGCTGCGTCTTTCACGACGACGACAACTCCGCGGCCGGTCTCATCAATCTTCCAAAGGCGCTCACCGTATCGTCCGACTACTACTTCTACAACTTGGGTTACCTCTTCTGGTCTCAGACCAACAAGTACGGCCAGACACCCATCCAGAACGTGGCTACTCAGTACGGGCTCACGCAGACCACCAACATCGACCTTCCTCAAGAAGTCCAGGGTCGTGTCGACTCGCCTCTGGTTCGTCAGCAACTCCACGCCGCGGCGCCCGCGGCGTTTCCGACGGTTTCCTGGTACACGGGTGACAACATCGAGATGGCCTTCGGTCAGGGTACGACCGCACTCACGCCGATCGCGCTGGCGAACGCTTACGCCACGTTCGCGAACGGCGGCACGCGCTACGCGCCCGAAGTGGCAGCCGGCGTGGTCGACCCTCACGGCAACGTGGTCATTCGCTACACGCCGCGCGTGCTCGGTCACGTGAGCCTGCCGGCGAGCATTCGAAACCCGATCCTTCAGGGACTTATCGGGGTCGTCTCGAGTCCCTCCGGCACGGCGTACTATCCCTTCAAAACCAACATCAACTTCTCGCTCTCGAGCTTTCCAATTGCCGGCAAGACCGGCACCGCATCGAATGCTCCTAAGCAGGAACCGAACTCGTGGTTCGTCGGCTTTGGTCCAACGACCCATCCCAAGTACGTGGTGCTGTGCGTGATCGCCGAAGGTGGCTACGGCGCGAGCGCGTCGGCGCCTGTCGTGGCGAAGACCTTCAACTTTCTGGTCGCGCACCCAGTGCCGACCCTGAAACTGGGTGCGCAGTTGACCACGCCGAAGAAGAAGTAAAGCTCGAGCTCGTCGAAGGCGAAGGAACAGCTGCGTCATTTCCTCGTCGTCATTTACGAGTGGGCCCGACGAGATGTCACAGGCGAACCGTAGTTTTCCGTCATGGCTCGCGAAGCGATCAGACTTTGTCGCACCTTTCGTTACAGATTGCACCCCACTGCTCGCCAGACCCAGGCGCTCTTGCGCCAACTCGAATATCAGCGCGAGCTCTATAACGCCGCGCTAGAGGAGCGCGTCGGAGCCTGGACACGGGAGCATCGCTCGGTCTCGTTCTTCGACCAGTGCCGCACGCTTACCGGACTCAGTTCTCTTCGTCCCGAAGTCACGGCGTCGGGCGTGACCTTGTGTCGCGGGGCGCTCGAACGACTTGATCGAGCTTTCGCTGCGTTCTATCGTCGAACCAAGAGCGGAGATACCCCCGGCTTCCCTCGCTTCAAATCGGCCCGCCGTTTTCAATCGCTTCAATGGGAAGACACCAGTGGGTGGAAATTACTGACTGATTCGCGTCGGCTCTACTTGTTGGGTATTGGTGAGGTGAAGACCAACTACCACCATTTAATTCGGGGCACGCCCAAGGCAATCACCGTAAAGCGCGAAGGCAACAAGTGGTGGGTGAGCGTGCGCTGTGTGGACGTGCCCGCGTTGCCACTTAAACCCACCGGCCGCGCGGTGGGCATTGACCTGGGCGTCACGAATCTCGTCGCGACGAGCGACGGGAAGCTCATCGTCGGTGGGCACTTCGGCTCGCGGACTCGGAGTCAGCTGGCCGAGGCTCAAAGAAAACTCCCGACCAAGCAAGGCGGATCGACTCGCCGCCGGCGCCAGGTGGACGAAGTCGCGCGCCTGCATCGCCGCGTCGCCAACCAGCGAAAGAACGCTGCCCACGAGCTGAGTCGCCAGCTCGTGAACGACTACGACCTCATCGTCTTGGAAGACCTCGCCATCACCAACTTGGTCCGTACACCGCGCGAGAAGCCCGGTCCTGAACGGCCAGGCGAGTTCTTGCTAAACGGCGCGAAAGCCAAGGCCGGACTGAACCGTTCCATCCACGACGCGGGGTGGGGAAATCTTGCGTTACTAATTTCCTACAAGGCTGAAAGTGCCGGTCGGATCGTAGTGACGGTGGATTCCCGATATACCAGTCAGACTTGCGCCGAGTGCGGCCACGTCGCGGCCGGGAACCGGGTCAACCAAGCGGTTTTCCGATGTCTTTCGTGCGCGCACGTCGCTCACGCAGACGTCAATGCCGCGTGTAATAGCCTTCGGGCCGGTAGAGCCCGGCAGGCTTCACCTGCGTAGGTCGAGTTGAGGCCACTACCTGGACTAACGTTGTGGCGTTGGGCGCTTTGGCACAAAGGGTGCCGGACGCAAAAGAACGTCGCCGTAACGCAGTGTTTGCTCCGTTACGCACAGCATTGAGGACATCTCGTGGTACACGCCAGTGCGCTGCTTCTACTCAGTATCGCGACCGTCCTCGTCGTCACGGCCCAACGAGCCTTTGGTCTTTTTCACAACGCCAACGTCGCGAGCATTTCGCCGCGCGTGGCCCCTACTCGTGGTGCGACGCGCCACGTCCTAACCATCAAGAACGCAAGGAGTACCCGTCGTGAGCGACGAAACCATCCAACCATCTCCCTCATCATCTAGTCCAAGAATTGGTGATACCCGACCCGCACCTCAAATAGGCGACACTCGACCAGGAGCGACAAGCTTGACGTCGACGCCCAGTTCGACACCGTCCGCGCCCGCTCAAGGGGGTGGCAATCGCCGTCGTCGTGGTGGACGAGGCCGCTCCGGTCAAGGAAATCGAGACGGCCGAGACGGCCGCGATGGCCGCGCCGGACAAGGTAATCAAAACGGTCAGTCCAACCAACCTCGCCGCGTCGTGGACGCGCCCGTCGAGGCGTCGGCACCCGAAGCCGGTGACGGCGACGCCTCACGTCAAGGTCGCGCGAAGCGGCGCCGCGGGGGAGAGCGCCGCACCCGTGCCCAGGGCCGCTACCTCATGGCCGTGCACACGACGACCGACGGGACGCACATCGCCACCCTCGAAGGTCGCTCGATGGTCGAGTACACCGTGGCGAAGAACGCGGACGAGACCAACCAGATCGACGGCAACATCTACGTCGGCCGGATCCAAAACGTACTTCCGGGTATGGAACTCGCCTTCGTCGACATCGGCATCCCGAAGAACGCGGTGCTCTACAAGGGTGACGTCTCTTTCGACACCGAGGACGTGGACGGAGTGTCCACCAATGACAAGCGCATCGAAGAGATGATCAAGGCAGGCCAGACCATTGTCTGTCAGGTCACGAAGAACGCCATCGGCGCGAAAGGCGCGCGTCTCACCCAAGAGGTCTCGCTGCCCGGCCGTTTCGCGGTGCTGGTGCCCAACTCGTCAACGATCGGCATCTCGAAGCGCCTGCCCGACGGAGAGCGTCGCCGTCTTCGCAAGATCATCGACGAGGTAAAGCCCGTGCGCCACGGCATCATCATCCGTACCGCCGCTGAAGGCGTTACGGCCGACGACCTCGCGCGCGACGTGACCTCACTCGTGGAGAAGTGGGCGGCGATCGAGGCGGAAGTCGCGAAATCCAACCAGCCCCGTCTCGTGTACCGCGACCTCGACCTCGCGGTGCGCGTCCTTCGTGAGGAGCTCAACGACGAGTACCGTGCGGTCCTCATCGACGACCGCACGCTGTACGAGAAGGTCCGTGAGTACGTGCTCGCGGTGAACCCCGAATTGGCGGACCGCATCGAGTTCTACGACCGCGAAACCGAAGAGCTGCCCCTCTTCGAGCGGTACTTCGTGCACGAGCAGCTCCACCGTTCGCTGGACCGAAAGGTCTTCCTGCCGTCCGGGGGCTCGCTCATCATCGAGCGCACCGAGGCACTCACCGTCGTCGACGTCAACACCGGTAAGAACGTGGGCACCAACAACCTCGAAGAGACGGTCTTTCGCAACAACCTGGAGGCAGCCGACGAGGTTGCGCGCCAGCTCCGTCTGCGCGATATTGGCGGGATCATCGTCATCGACTTCATCGACATGGAGTCGCGGGGCAACCGCGAAGCGGTCGCCTCGGCACTGCGCCAAGCCCTCTCGCGCGACAAGACCCGGACCCAGGTCTTTGACATCTCCGAGCTCGGTCTCGTTGAAATGACCCGCAAGCGCGTGAACGAGGGACTCCTCGAGTCGCTCTCAGTCGTGTGCAGCGTCTGTGACGGACGTGGCTTCATCGTAAAAACTGGTCTGTAATCCAGGGTCTTTCGAGCCATCCGCTAGTATGGAAACCTTATGTACGCCGTTATCCGTGTAGGCACATCTCAAGAGCGCGTCACCGAGGGCCAAGTGGTCCGCGTTGACCTGCGTTCTGAAGAGATCGGTGCCGATGTCCAGTTCCAGCCCGTCTTGCTCGTGGACGGTGACGACGTCGTCGCCGGCCCCGCGCTGAAGGGCGCCACCGTCACGGCGAAGATCATTGGTGACGAAAAGGGCCCCAAGATCCGCGCGCTGACCTACAAGGCGAAGTCGATCCAGCGCCGGCGCTGGGGACACCGCCAGCACTACTCGACCGTCGAAATCACTAAGATTTCGGCCAAGGCCTAAGGAGTATCGATGTCAAAGACCAAAGGCGGCGGTTCGACCCGTAACGGCCGCGATTCCAACGCCCAGCGACTTGGCGTGAAGACGTTCGACGGTACCGTCGTCAAGTCCGGCAGCATCATTGTTCGCCAGCGTGGCACGCAGTTCCACCCGGGCCGCAACGTCGGCATCGGTAAGGATGACACGCTGTTCGCGCTCGCTGAGGGAACCGTGAAATTCGGCTTCCGTGGCGGCAGAAAACTGGTTGACGTTCTCGCCAACTGAGTTTTCCTCCTAAAACTAAGAATCCCCCGGGCGAAGGCCCGGGGGATTCTTAGTTTGATGCGAGAACTACGCGCCTTTGACGGCCTTTTTGAAGGTCGAGCCAATGGACACTTTCGGGGCCCGGGAGGCCTTGACTTGAATTGCTTCACCGGTCTGAGGGTTACGGGCGGTGCGAGCCTTACGCTCAACACGCTCGAATGATAAGAACCCCGACAGCACGATCTTTTCACCCTTGGAAACGTTGCCCACTACGACGTCTTCGAAGGCCTTCAAGACCTCCGCTACCGTGTTCTTGGTGGCGCCACTTTCGGCGACAATTGCTTCTACCAACTCGGCCTTGTTCACCGGTCGACTCCTTACTCTCGTTGAAACGGAACTGGGCTTTTCCAGCAACCACCGTCATTTTTAGCCTAAAAACAAGGAAAAATGGGGATATCGTCCTAAGAATTGGCCCTGATTACAATTTGAGAAATTTAAAATACCTGTTGGTAGATGGTTTCCATTTATTGCTCCACAGAGATTTTCATATTCCAGGCTCTACGATGGGCGGATGAATCCCGTCAATCGCAAGAAATTAAAGGAGTTGGTGGCTGGAGAGCGCGCCAGCTACGAAACCCTGCACCCGAGTTCGAAGGCGCTGAGCGAGGCGTCCGTGAACCTTTTGGCCGGCGTGCCGATGACGTGGATGGCGAAGTGGGCGGGTGGCTTCCCCCTTGGCTTTGCGAGCGCCCACGGCGCCCGGATCACCGATCTCGACGGGATCGAGCTCGTGGACTTCGCGCTCGGCGACACCGGGGCCATGGCGGGCCATTCGCCGGCGCCCTTGATGGACGCGATGGCGCAGCGCGTAGGGGTCCTCGGCGGCGTGACGACCATGTTGCCCAACGAAGACGCGCAGTGGGTGGGCGCCGAGATGACGCGGCGCTTCGGACTTTCGCGCTGGTCGTTCACGCTCTCGGCGACCGACGCCAATCGCTGGATGTTGCGCCTCGCGCGCCTCGTCACGAATCGACCCAAGATCTTGGTTTTCTCTTACTCGTACCACGGCACGGTTGACGAGACCTTCGTCGTGGTCGACGAAAGCGGGAAGGCACATTCTCGCGACGGCAACGTCGCGCCCATGGTCGACCCGACGACGACGACGCGCGTGGTCGAGTTCAACGACCTCGCGGCCCTAGAACGCGAACTTCGTCACGGTGACGTCGCCGCCGTGCTGACCGAACCGGCCTTGACGAACATCGGCATCGTGCTTCCCGCGCCAGGATTCTTGGACGGCGTGCGCGAACTCTGTGACGCCACGGGGACCTTGCTCATCCTGGACGAGACGCACACCTTCTCCGCCGGTCCCGGCGGGATGACGAGACGTGACGACTTAAAGCCTGACGCCGTCACCATTGGCAAGTCACTCGGCGGCGGCGTGCCCTGTGGCGCGTTCGGGCTCAGCGAGGAACTCGCGTCAAGCGTCCTAGCCAGCGCCGTCGACGGCGCGGACTTCGAGGACGTCGGAGGCATCGGCGGGACGCTCGCCGGCAACGCGCTGAGTCTCGCCGCCATGCGCGCGGTTCTCGGTCAAGTCCTCACGGACGATGCCTTTGGACCCATGCAGGACGCGGCGACGGCGTTCGCGTCCGGGGTGAAGCGATCCATCGACGAGCGAGCGTTGCCCTGGTCGATCACGCAACTGGGCGCGCGCTGCGAGTACCGATTCGCTTCGCCAGCGCCCGCCAACGGTGGTGACTCCGCGAGGAGCTCGGATCCACTCCTCGACGAATACCTCCATCTCTACCTCCTTAATCGCGGTGTTCTGCTCACGCCCTTTCACAACATGGCGCTCATGTGCCCCGCGACCACGCTGCACGACGTCGAGCGACATCAGGTCGTCTTCGACGCGGCGCTCGACGAACTCTTGTCGTAAAGGGGGTCCGCAGAGGGCGGCCCGTAGGATATGGGGGTGTCCTCCTTCGTCGACAGCGCGCAACTGCACGCCAAAGCTGGTGACGGCGGAGCCGGATGCGTCAGTTTTCGCCGCGAAGCGCACGTCGCCAAAGGTGGCCCCGACGGCGGCGACGGCGGCAAGGGCGGCGACGTCTGGCTCGAAGCCGACCATAACCAGGCCTCCCTGCTCGGCTTTCGCGACCACCCGTTTCGCCGTGGCACCGACGGCCAACACGGCACGTCAAAGCGGATGCACGGATCACGGGGCAAGGACGTCGTCGTGTCCGTGCCCGTGGGCACGATGGTCTACGGACCTGATGGGCAACTTCTTATCGACTTGAAGGGCCCCGGGGACCGGTGGCTCGCCGCCGAAGGCGGCCTCGGAGGTCAGGGTAACGCCCGGTTCCTCTCGAATCAGCGTCGCGCGCCGGCCTTCGCCGAGCAAGGCGAACGCGGCGAGGAGCGCTGGTTCGACCTCGAACTGAAGCTTCAGGCCGACGTGGCGCTCATTGGCTTTCCGAACGTCGGCAAATCCACCCTCATCTCGCGCGTGTCGGCCGCGCGACCGAAGATCGCCGACTATCCCTTCACCACGCTCGTACCTAACCTGGGCGTCGTCCGCGTGGGAACGAGGGCGGCTCGACGCAGCGACGCGACCGAATTCGTCATGGCGGACATACCCGGGCTCATCGAAGGCGCGGCCGAGGGCCGCGGTCTCGGCCACGCTTTTCTCCGTCACGTGGAGCGAGCCCGCGTGCTCTGCGTGCTCCTCGACCTCTCGGAGTTGGCTCCGCGACCACCCGAAGAGCAACTCGAGGTGTTGTTGGGCGAACTCGGCAACTACCAGGCCGATCTCTTGACGCGCCCGCGCGTAGTCGTGGGCTCGAAGGGTGACGTCGCGGCCTACGAACTCGAGGGCGTTGCGAGCATCTCGGCCGTGACCGGCGAGGGACTCGACAAGTTGGTCGGGACGTTGGCGGGACTCGTGACTGTCGCGCGCAACGAAGAAGCCGAGGCCCTTGAACACGAGGTCGTGGTGCACCGACCGATCCCTGACGAGATCACCGTAGAACGAAATGGTGCGAGCGCCTGGACGGTCCACGGTCGCGCCGCGCGACGCGCAGTGCGGTTCCAAGACCTCACCGATGATCAGGCCCTCGCGGAGATCGTCCATCGCCTACGCGAACTCGGCGTCGACCGACTGCTCACGCGCGCGGGGGTGAAGGACGGTGACGTCGTCAGCATCGGCACGCTCTCCTTTGAATGGTGGCGAGACGAAGTCGGCACGGGCCTCGACCGCGGCGAGCACCACCGCGCGACCCGTCGCGAACGCCTCGCGCGCCACGGACGTCTTGACGGGAACGGGAGTGATGACGAGTCGTAGCGTCGTCGTAAAAATCGGTACGTCATCGGTAACGACTGCCGAGGGCAACGTCGATTACGACGTACTGGTGAACGTGGCGGCCGACGTCGTGACGATGCGCGAAGAAGGTTGGTCCGTCGTCGTCGTGACCTCGGGCGCGATCACCGCGGGGTGGTCCGAAGTGGGCAACGCGCGCCCGCGACCTCGCGACTCGGTGACCCTGCAGGCGGTGTCGGCGGTGGGTCAGCCGTTGTTGATGCACGCGTGGCGCAACGCCTTCGCCGAGCACGGCGCGGCGGTCGGCCAAGTCCTCCTCGCGCCGCTCGACTTCTCCCATCGCGGCCAGTACCTACACGCGCGCGGCACACTCGAAGCGCTCGCGGCCCTGAACGTGGTCGCGATCGTGAACGAGAACGATGCCGTCGCCGACGAGGAGATCCGCTTCGGCGACAACGACCGCCTGGCGGCGTTGGTGGCGAATCTCGTGGGCGCGTCGCATCTGGTGCTCTTGACCGACACCGACGGTCTGCTCACGGCCGACCCGCGCCTCGACGCCTCGGCCACGCTGATCGAAGAGGTGAAGGCCTTTGACGCGGACCTGATCGAAGCCGCGGGGTCCAGTCGCTCGGGTGTTGGCAGTGGTGGCATGGCCTCGAAACTCGCGGCGGCGCACATGGCCACGTGGTCGGGCGTCACGACCGTCATCGCGCCCGCCCGCGCGCGCCATGCTCTGCGCCAGGCCCTCGAAGGACACCCCGGCTTCGGCACGACGTTCTTCGCTCGACCCGAACGACTGTCAGCTCGCAAGTCCTGGATCGCTTTCGCGGTCGCGAGTCACGGATCGCTCACTATCAACGATGGGGCGCTGGAGGCTCTCGAACACCACGGGCGCAGTCTCTTGCGCGTCGGGGTGACCGGCTACGTGGGGTACTTCGTCGAAGGCGACGCCGTCGACGTGAAGGGTCCTAACGGCGCGACAGTCGCGAAGGGACTCGTGCGCGTATCGGCGGAGTCCTTCAAGGACGGTGAGGACGTCGTCGTGCACCGCGACGATCTCGTGCTCTTACGACGCCCGCAATGACGCCCATTACGCTTGGTCCATGACGACGAGAGCTTTAGCGACCCAGGGCGCCGCGGTGAAGCGCGCGGCTGCGGAGCTAGCCCAGGCGTCGGACGCGTCACGCCGAGGCGTCCTTCGACACGTCGCCGATCGACTTGAAGAGGTCAGCGACGAACTCCTCGCGCTGAACGCCCTCGAGGTACGCGAGTACCAGGAATCCGGTCCCGGACGTGACCGCTTGACGTTGACGCACGAGCGCGTCCTATTGATGTCGAGCGCACTTCGCGAGATCGCCGACGCGCCCGACCCCCTTTTCGAGGTCCAAGACCAGAGCACCCGACCCAACGGACTCCGCGTTGAACGACTTCGCGTCCCGCTCGGCGTCATCGGCGTCGTGTACGAGAATCGCCCGAACGTCACGAGTGACGTGGCGGGGCTGTGCGTGCGTAGTGGCAACGCGGCGTTCTTACGAGGGTCGTCGACGGCTCAGCGGACCAACACCTTCATCGTCGAACTCTGGCGCGAGGCCCTGGAGAAGGAGGGCCTCTCCGGCGCTGGCGTGTCACTCGTCGAGGACCCGTCGCACGAGACCGTGACGGCGTTCATGCAGCTCACGGACGTGCTGGACTGTCTCATCCCGCGAGGCGGCCCCAGCCTCATCGCGGCGATGCGCGAGCACGCGCGCGTTCCCTACGTGCTCGACGGTGACGGCAACTGTCACGTCTTCGTCGACGAGTCGGCGAAACTCGATCAGGCGGTCGCCATCGTGAAGAACGCGAAGACCTCGCGACCGGGCGTGTGCAACGCCGCCGAGACCGTCCTCGTGCACGAAACGGTCGCGGCGACGTTCCTGCCCGCGCTCGCGGCCGCAATCCCCGACGTCGAACTTCGCGTTGACGAGCGTGCAAGGGCGTTTCTACCGAGCGCGAGGGTGGCGAGCGACGACGATTTCGCCCGCGAGTTCCTCGACTTGATCTTGGCCGTCAAAGTGGTGTCGGGACTCGACGAAGCGATTGGTCACGTCGCGACGTACGGCACGGGGCACAGTGAGGCCATCCTCACCGAGGACCCCGCGAACGCCGACGCGTGGATCCGGCGCGTCGACGCCGCCGCGGTGCTCGTGAACGCGTCGACGCGTTTCATCGACGGCGGCGAATTAGGACTCGGCGGCGAGGTCGGTATCTCGACGCAAAAACTACACGCGCGAGGTCCGATGGGACTGCGCGAACTGACGTGCCTGAAGTGGGTCGTACGAGGAGAGGGACAGATTCGATGAGTGCGTTAGACCCGAGAGAAGAGCTCGCCCAACGACTCGGCCTCGCGAGCGTGCCCCCGGTGCGCTTCGAGTCGCCCGACGAAGTGAAGAAGCTCCTCGCGGAGAACGACTACCTCAGTGACGAAGCGATCGCCTCGGTGATCTACCTGGCCGACCGTCTCGCCAAGCCCGTCCTCGTCGAAGGACCCGCGGGCACCGGCAAGACCGCGCTCGCGAAGGCCGTCGCGGACTCGATCGGCGCTCGTCTCATCCGCCTGCAGTGCTACGAAGGTCTCGACGAGTCGAAGGCACTGTACGAGTGGAACTACCGTAAGCAACTCTTGCGCATCCAGGCCGGCCGCCCCGAGGGCGCGGGCAGCGAAGAGTGGCACCACCTCGAAGAGGACATCTTCGCCGAGGAGTTCATGTTGACGCGTCCGTTGCTCGAAGCGATCTCCGCCAGTGACCCGGTCGTGTTGCTCATCGACGAGGTCGACCGAGTCGAACTCGAGACCGAAGCGTTGATGTTGGAGATCCTCTCCGAGTACCAGGTCTCCATTCCCGAACTCGGGACGATACGGGCCAAGCAGATCCCGATGGTCTTCTTGACATCGAACAACACCCGCGAGCTCTCCGAAGCGTTGAAGCGACGTTGCCTGTACCTCTACGTGGGCTACCCGAGCGTGGAACGTGAGCGCGACATCATCCTCTCGCGCGTTCCGGGTATCTCGAGCGCGTTGGCGGAACAGATCGCCCAGGTCGTTCGCTCTCTACGAAGCATCGACCTGAAGAAGGCGCCGTCGGTCTCTGAGACCTTGGACTGGGCGCGCACGCTGGTCGTTCTCGGTCGAAGCGAGATCGGCGACGAGGACGCGGCGGCGACGTTGCACATCTTGTTGAAGTACCAGTCCGACATCGAGCGCGCGACCAAGGAGCTGCTCGGTCGTTCGAGGCCCGTTGCTTAACATCCTCGGCGACTTCATTGGCGAACTTCGCGCGGCCGGCATCCCGGTGTCGATGAGTGAGCACGTGGACGCCGCGCGAGCGGTCGAGGTAATCGACCTCGGCGACCGATCACTCCTTCGAGCGACACTCGGCGCCACGCTCGTGAAGGACGGTGATCACCTGCCAGTCTTCAACACCGCCTTCGACGTGTACTTCTCGATTCGTTCCCGGGAGAGTGCCGAAGCCCTCCTCGGCGACGAACTCGACGGGCGTGAGCGAGACGGCGACGGCGCGGCGGGCGCGACCGGACCGGGACAGTCACGCGGCGAGGGCGGGGGATCGACGAGCATGAGCGCACAAGAGCTCGCCGATCTGCTCTTTCGAGCACTACGCGACGGTGACCCCGACGCGATGCGTTTCGGTGCTGCGGAAGCCGTGTCGCGCTACGCGGGCATGGAACCGGGGCGACCGGTGGGAGGGACCTACTACTTGTACCGCACCCTTCGGAACTTAGAGCTGGAAGCCCTCGAGCAGCGTCTCCTCGCGGGGACGTTGGGTGATCACCCCGATCACCTCGGCGAACGCCTGGCCCACGACGAGGTGACGTCCCGGATCGAACGGTTGAAATCGGAGATCGAGCGTGAGATCCGCGAACGTCTCGTCGAAGACCGCGGATCGGAGGCGCTGGCCAAATCGGTGCGCAGGCCGCTGCCCGAGGACCTCGACGTCATGCACGCCAATCGAGAAGAGATGGCGCAGCTCGAGCGTGCGCTTCGTCCGCTGAGCCGCAAACTCGCGGTGCGTCTCGCACGAAAGCGGCGCCGCCGCCGTCGCGGACCGGTCGATCTACGTCACACGGTTCGCCGCAGCCTCTCCACGGGCGGCGTGCCACTCGACCTTCGCTTCAAGCCACCGCGCCCGGCGAAGCCCGAGATCTTCGTGATCGCCGACGTGTCCGGATCGGTCGCCTCATTCGCGCGTTTCACCCTTCATCTGGTCCACGCCATCAGCTCGCAGTTCTCCAAGGTTCGCAGCTTCGTCTTCGTCGACGGACTCGACGAGGTGACCCGTCTCTTCGAGGGCGTCGAAGACCCCGCTCACGCGGTCGCGCGCATCAACGCCGAGGCCGACGTCATCGCCTTCGACGGGCACTCGGACTACGGTCGAGCGCTCGTCACCTTTCACCACCGCTTCGCGAAAGACCTCACCAAGCGCTCGACGGTGCTGATCCTCGGCGACGCGCGCAACAACTACCACCAAGCGCACGCGGAAGTGCTCGCGGATCTGCACTACCGCGCGAAGGCCGTCTACTGGTTGAACCCAGAACCCACCAGTTACTGGAACAGCGGCGACTCCATCGTCGCTCAGTACGCGCCCTACTGCGACCGAGTCATCGAATGTCGAACCTTGCGTCAGCTCGAAGCCTTCGTGGGGGAACTCGCGTGAGTCTCGCCGAGATGTTCCCTCCCGAAGGGTTTCGCCAGCGCGGACCACTGCCGACGGGGACGCGCCTACTCATGATTCGCCACGGTGAAGCCGTTGCTAACGCGAAGGGCCTCGCGGGTGGGCCACGCGGAGACGGTGGACTCACCGAGCACGGTCGCAGTCAGGCGCAGGCCCTCGCGAGACGCCTCACGGTGACGCGCGAACTCGCCGCGTCGAGCGCCTTCTACACCTCGACGTTGCCGCGCGCGATCGAAACCGGTGCCATCGTACGGCCCGCCATCAACGAGAGTCTCGTCGCCATCGAAGACGAGGAACTCTGTGAGCTCGGCGTCGGCGAGGCGGACGGCATGACCTGGTCGCAGATCGCCGAGACCTACGCGTTGCCCGACTGGGACCTTGATCCCTCACGGGTGAACGTGCCCGGCGGAGAGTCGCTCCTCGGTTTCTTCCAACGCAGTGTCGACGCGATCGACAGGCTCGTGGCGCGACACCCCGAGGAGTTGGTCGTGCTCGTGGTGCACGGCGGTTTCATCGAGCAGGCGATGAAGCTCTATCAGGGCTTGCCGGGTGGCACGAGACTTCGACCTCGCATCGAGCACTGTTCCATCACCGAGATCGAGTTCGACGGCGATCGACGCCGTCTCCTTCGCTACAACGACTTGTCGCCGATCGGCGTCGAGTAACGCTGCAGGTACTCCGCCACGTGAAAGGCCATGTCGAGGGATTGGGTGGCGTTCAGTCTCGGATCGCAGATTGAGGTGTAGTTGTGCGACAGGTCGGCCTCGTCGAGGCGAGACCCTCCGCCCAAGCATTCCGTGACGTCGTCACCCGTGAGTTCAATGTGCAGCCCCCCGGGCCAGGTACCGAGCGCCTGGTGAAGCAGGAAGAACTGCGAGGTCTCCGACAGGACGTCGTCGAATCGGCGCGTCTTTTGACCACCCGAGGCGACGAAGGTGTTGCCGTGCATCGGGTCGCAGGCCCACAGTTCGGTTCTTCCGTCGTCGCGCAAGCCTTCTACGAGGGGCGGCAGGAGTTCCGAGATGCGTTCGTGTCCCATGCGCGAGATCAGCGTGAGTCGCCCGGGCACGTTCGTCGGGTTCAAAACGTCGATGAGTCGCCGTAGTTCGTCGAGGCCCATGGTCGGACCGACCTTGAGACCGAGTGGGTTCGACACGCCGCGCAGAAAGTTGACGTGCGCGCCGTCGAGTTGACGAGTGCGGTCTCCGATCCAGAGGAGGTGCGCCGAGCAGTCGTACCAGTCGCCAGTCAGCGAATCTTGTCGCGTGAGCGCCTGTTCGTACGGCAGGATCAACGCCTCGTGACTGGTGTAGAAGTCGACGCTCTGCAAGGCACTGTCGTCGTGCAGGTCAATGCCGCAGGCCTTCATGAACTGTAGGGCCCGCTCGATCTCGTCGGCGATCACTTCGTAGCGCTTACCTTCGAGGGAGTTCGCCACGAACTCTTGGTTCCACGCGTGCACCCGCGAAAGGTCGGCGAAGCCACCCGTCGTGAAGGCGCGAAGCAAATTGAGCGTCGAGACGCTCTGGTGGTACGCGTCGAGGAGACGCTCGGGGTCGGGGCGACGGGCCTCGGCGGTGAACTCGTCGGAGTTTACGATGTGCCCGCGGAACGCCTCGAGACGCACGCCGTCGCGCTCTTCGAAGTCGTCGGAGCGCGGTTTCGCGAACTGACCCGCGATGCGTCCCACCTTGATGACCGGCACGCCGGCCGCGTAGGTGAGCGCGACGGCCATCTGCAAGATGACCTTCAGCTTGTCGCGGATGGTGTCGGCCGAGCTCTCGTGAAAGGACTCCGCGCAGTCGCCCGCTTGGAGCAAGAAGGCCCTGCCACTGGCGACGAGCGCCAAGTTCTCTTGGAGTCGTCTCGCCTCGCCGGCGAAGACGAGGGGCGGCTTGTTGGCGAGACGCTGTTCGACGCGCGCGAGGTGTTCGAGGTCGGGCCAGGTGGGGCTCTGCGCCGCCGGGAAGTCACGCCACGAGCGGGGTGTCCATTCGAGTGACGGCGTTTCCATCTACTAAGCGTAGGGGCTTCACGCGCGAGCGAGCAATCTCGGTAGGCTTCGATGGTGAAAGTTCGGCGACTTGGTCTCTTCGGTGGGACCTTTGACCCGCCGCACTTCGGTCACGTCGCCGCGCTCGAAGCGGCCGCGCGCTGCGGACGATTCGAGCGACTTCTGGTGACCGTCGCGGGCGATCCCTACTTGAAGAAAACGGACGTCCGTCCCGCGGCGCTGCGTCTCGCGATGGCCCACGCGGCGTTCGACGACCTCGCGCTCGTAGACGTCTCGGACCTCGAGATTCGCCGCGCAGGACCCTCGTACACCATCGACACCGTGCGTGAACTCCTCGAGGACGTCGACACCGTCGATCTCATTGTGGGCGCCGACTTAGCGACGCAATTGAACGGTTGGCACGAAGCGCAGGCGCTACGAGAGCTGGTGGCCGTCGGTATCGTGCCCCGCCCGGGATCGGCGTCGGCGGCGCCCGAGAACTGGCGCAGCTACGAGATTCCCATGGAGCCGGTGGACCTCTCGAGCACGTATATACGTGAACTCTTCTTGGATTACGCGAATCTTGGCGATTTCCTACCCGCGGGCGTCATTCCGCTTTTCGAAGGCGCGCGGGGCTAGAGTCGTCGCAATGGCAGTTCGCATTTTCGACCTTACCGAGCCGCAGTCTCCACGATTGAAGGTTTTGGAGGCGGCGCCCAGTCGTCGAGACCTACGACGCACGAAACATCGCTACGCGCTCGTTGGCGTCACCGTCCTCGCCGTTCCGTTCTTCGCCGCGCTGGTCGCCTTAGGAGTTGCCCGCTGAGTGAGACCGTGACGAGTGGCGAGCGAGCTCGCGGCCCCTATTCCACCTACGTCACCACGCTCGTGAACGCCGCCCTCGCCGCCGCTGAAGAGAAGATCGGCGTCGACACGGTGGTGCTCGACCTACGCGAACTCGTCGACTCGTTCGACGCGCTCGTCGTGACGTCCGGACGAAACGATCGCCAAGTGCGCGCGTTGGCCGAAGAGATCGAGCGCCTCGTCGACCTCGCGCTCGACGTGAAGCCGATCCACGTAGAAGGTCTTGCGCAGGGCGAGTGGGTGGCGCTCGACTACGGCGACGTCATCGTGCACGTCTTTAACGAGACGGCGCGCGAGTACTACGACCTCGAACACCTCTGGAACGCCGCGCCGGTGCTTCGACCTCTCGCCACGCACTAATTCAACAGACTCTGGAAGTTCTTCGGGGAGACGAACGTGGCGTGCGCGCCATTCGGCATCAGCAGGGACTGCGTCACCCCAGCCACTTTGACGATGATGCCCCTCGCCGCGCCGGCGGCGTACGAGGTGAGCACGAGTTGGCCCACGGCGAGCAGTTGTCGCGTGTGTGAGAGCGAACTGAGCGGCGTCGCGATGTTGAAGTAGCCGATCTCGTTGCGCACGGTGGCTGAGACCAGCACCATGGTGGTCGGGAGTGCCGACGTGTACCCGAGCGACGTTTCGATGGACGTGGGGCCGAGAAGCAGTTGGCCAATGACGGTCGTCAGCGTGGGCGGTGACGGCACGATGCGGCTCGAGGGCGTGAGGTGGTTCGTGGCGTCCACGAGGTACACGGTCTGGGTTCTGAAGCGCACGCGCGCGTTGTTGGTCCCAGGAATGGTCTGATCGAAGAGTCCGTACGGGTCTTTCGCCACGGGAATGCGCACGGGGTTGGCGTTGGGCGTTACGAAGGTACAACCGGCGAGCACGAGAGCGCCCAGCATGACGAGTACGAGTGCGCGGAGCCGCTTCATGACGGCTCCGCGATGATGAGGGGCAACAAGATCTGGAATCGTGCTCCGCCTTCCGGGCTGTCGAGCACGCGGATCGTGCCCCCAATGGCGCGCACGTGGTCGCGCACGAGCGCGAGTCCGAGACCGGTGCCTCGAACCACTCGTCGGTCGTGCGCGGCACGACCCCGGAAGAATCGTTCGAAGATCGCCTCACGCTCCTCCGCGGGAACACCCGAGCCGCCGTCGTCAACGTTGATGGCGATCTGGCCGAATTCGAAGTTGATTCGAATCGTCGTCGCGTCCCCGGCGTAGTGGTGCGCGTTGTCGATGAGGTTCGTCATCACGCGCTCGAACCGTCGACGGTCCACCGAGACGAGGGGATCGTCAAGTCCGGGCGCCACCTCTATGGGCGGCTCCAACAGTCCGTGTCGACGCGCCGCCGAACGCACGCACTGGTGGACGAGTTCGATGGCCGTGACCGTTTCGATGACAAGCGGCACCGCGTCGGCGTCGCTGCGGGCCATCTCAAGGAGGTCTTCGACGAGTGACTGGAAGATGGATAAGTCCGCCGTCAGCAGATCCAAGCTCTCTTGACCCGACGGTGACAGTTCGTAGCGATGTTGCTGCAACACCGACGCGGTGGTGGCGAGTGTGGTGAGAGGCGAGCGAAGTTCGTGGCTCACGTCGCTCGCGAAACGCGCGTCGCGCTCGAGGCGTTCCACGAGTTGGCCCACCATGTCGTTGAACGACTCGGTGAGTTGTTGCACCTCTCGGTCCGCGCGGGTGACCTGCAAGCGCGTGGTGAGGTTGCCTTCGGCGATCGCCGCCGCGGCTAATGAGACTCGCTCTAGTGGACGGACCGTCCGGCGCGTGACCCAAAGACCGCCGGCTATGCCGAGGAGGAAGGTCACGAGCGCGCCCGCCCCGAGGACCAGCATCAAGGTCTTCAAGGTGTGTTCGAGTGAGCCAAGTTTGAAGACCTCGAAGAACTGTGTCTCGACGGCGGGGATCGGCACGCCGACGACCAAGATCAAATTACCGTGGATATTGAGGATCTGGGAGGTGGGCTTACCTTGTCGGACGTTGGTGAGGAAGGCGGCCGACACGTCCTTGGTGGAGGCGCCTTCGCTGCGTGAGAGCCACTCGTTGTAGGTGTAGACGAGGACGCTCGAATTCGTGGCGTGCTCGATCGAGTTGAGGATGGCGCTCAGCGTCGGCGGCGCGGTGTAGAGCGTGCTGCGCACGAGGTCGGCGTTGACGTAAGCCTGCTTCAAGTCGGTCTGCACGCTCTCGTTGACGAGGACCTGGTGAAAACCTTCGTAAGTCAGCGAAGCGAACAGGCCGCTTAGGAGGAGCGCCCCCAGTCCGAAGGTGATCAAGAGACGAAGTCGAAGACTCCGTTTGCGCATTACAGGACCAGCTTGTAGCCAGTTCCTCGAACCGTGACGAGGTAGGTGGGGCTAGCGGGATCGGGTTCGATCTTCATGCGGAGTCGACGAATGTGGACGTCGACGAGTCGGCTGTCGCCGAAATAGTCGTAACCCCAGACGTGCTCGAGCAAGTCCTCACGCGAGAGCACACGCCCGTTGGCCGCCGCCAAATCGGTGAGCAGTCGAAACTCCGTCGAGGTGAGGTGCAGTTCGGTGCCGTCGAGCTGGCGAACCACGCCTTCGTCGGGGATGACGCGAAGTTCACCGAGTTGAAAGGCGTTGGTGCTCTTATCGGGACGTCGACGCAAGTGCGCGCGAACACGCGCCAGTAACTCCTCGGGCACGAAGGGCTTGGTCACGTAGTCGTCGGCGCCCGACTCGAGGCCGAGGATGACGTCGGCGGTCTCGTCGCGGGCCGAGACGATGACGATGGGTAGGTCACTCGCGGTGCGCAGCGCCTGACAGCACTGAAAGCCCGTCATGCCCGGCAACATGACGTCCACGATCGCCACGTCCGAGGCCATGCGCGAGAAGAGGGCGACGCCGAGTTCGCCCGAGGAGGCGTCATCAACTGCGAAGCCCTCGCCTTCGAACATCAGTCGAAGCGCGGTGCGAATGTGGTCGTCGTCTTCCACGATCAAGATACGGGGCATCCCAACTCCTTTGGAATCTCCGCCAAGACTACTGAGTCATGGTCCGGAACCGTGATATCACTAGCCTTGACACGTGTCGGCTGTGCACGATGACGAACGGGCCACCTCAAAGTGGTATCTCGAGGGTTACGCGGATACCTTGCGCGCCGCCGACCGCGCCGAGGCCACGCAGCGCGCGTACCTCAGTGACGCGAAGGCCTTCGTCGCGTGGGCGAAAGAGCGCGACACGCGTGGTCCGGGCGCGATCACGAAGAAGGATCTTCGTGACTACCTCGTCTACATGACCGATCGCGGCGACGCACGAACCTCGATTGTCCGACGCCGAGCGTCGTTGCGGAGCTATTTCGCGTGGCTCGTCGAGCGGGGACATCTAGAAGCGAGCCCCGCGGCGCGTTTGCTCGCGCCACGACCGTCGCACCCGCTGCCCAAGATCGTCGTACGAGAACAGCTGGACAACCTCTTAGACGACGACTGGGGCGACGACGAGTGGGCCACGCTCGATCGCGCGGTCTGTGAGGTGCTCTACGGCGCGGGGCTGCGCGTGAGCGAGCTCTGCGGACTCGATCTCGTGAGTGTCGACTTTACACAAGGACTCCTTCTCGTCCTCGGAAAGGGACGCAAGGAGCGCGTCGTGCCGCTGCACCGCAAGGGACTCGAGGCCGTGCGCCTGTGGATCGGCGACGGCAGAGACTTCGTAGCGCGAGCCGACTCACCGACGGAGGCTTTGTTCTTGAATCGCCGGGCCCGCCGGCTCGGGCCACGCGACGTACGAAGGATCCTCGATCACCGGGTCGCGCGTGGCCACGTGCACCCCCACGCCCTACGCCACACCTACGCCACGCACCTCGTCGAGGGCGGGGCCGACTTGCGGGTCGTGCAAGAACTCCTCGGCCACGAGAATCTCACCACCACGCAGATCTACACCCACGTCTCGAAGTCACGGCTCCAAAAGGTCCACCGCCAGACCCACCCGAGGGGTTAATTCTCGGAAACGAGTAACATGGTCAGGCTCTCCCAGAGTGGGCGAGTTAGTGAGTTGTCCCCGTGGTTTCGTACGGTCACCGTTCGCGGTGCTCCCCGGGGTTGAAGCAACCATACGGAAGGAAACTAGATCGTGGCACTCGTCACCCTGCAAGAACTCCTCGACTCGGGCGTGCACTTCGGGCACCAGACTCGTCGTTGGAACCCCAAAATGCGCCGCTTCATCCTCGGTGAGCGCAACGGTATCTACCTCATCGACCTTCGAAAGACCCTCGCGGGCATCGAGACGAGCTACGCCTACGTGCGCGACCTCGTCGCCGAGGGCGGCGTCATCCTCTTCGTCGGCACGAAGAAGCAGACCCAAGGTCCCATTGCCGACTACGCCCAAGCGTGCGGCATGCCCTTCGTCAACCAGCGCTGGTTGGGCGGGATGCTCACCAACTTCACGACCGTCGCCGGGCGCGTCAAGCGCTTGATCGAACTGCGAGCCATGGAGCGCGCGGGCGACTTCAACAACATGCCCAAGCGTGAGGCGCTTCGTCACAGTCGCGAGCTCGAGAAGCTCGACCGCAACTTGAGTGGTATCGCGAACCTCGAGCGCGTGCCCGACGCCATCTTCGTCATCGACACGAAGAAGGAGCACATCGCCGTCACCGAAGCGCGCAAGCTCGGCCTGCCCGTCGTGGCGGTCGTCGACACCAACTGTGACCCCGACGTCATCGACTACGTGATCCCCGGCAACGACGACGCGATTCGCGCCGGCTCGTTGCTCTGCCGTTTGATCGCGGACGCCGTCACCGAAGGTCGCTACATCCGCCAGAATCGTCCGGCCGTCACGGTGAGCCCGACGGCCAACGCCTAAGTCATCACAAGAAACAAAGAGGAGAACCAAGGTGACCATCACCGCGAAAGACGTACAAGCACTGCGCCAGGCAACGGGCGTGGGCATGATGGACGCGAAGAGGGCCCTCGAGGCCAACAACGGCGACCAGGAAGCGGCCACGCAGTGGCTACGCGTTCAAGGACTCGCGTCGGCCGCCAAGCGCGCCGAGCGTGAGGCGGGCGAAGGCTCTGTCGCCGTCGTTCGTGACGGCAACGTCGCCGCGATCGTCGAGCTTCGCTGCGAGACCGACTTCGTCGCGAAGTCCGAGGAGTTCGTGAGCCTGGCCGACGAGATCGCCGCACGCGTCGCCGCGCAGGGCCAAGGCGCCGTCAGTCAGTTCACTGAGAACATCGAGCAGATGCTCACCACCTTGAAGGAGAACATCTCCATTGGACGGGTCTATCGACTCGAAGCCGGTGCCGACGAGGTCGTCGACACCTACTGGCACTCACAGTCCGGTCGCGGCGTGAACGCCGTCGCCGTGGTGCTGAAGGACGCGACCCAAGAAGTCGCGCACGAGGTCGCGGTGCACATTGCGTTCGCGAAGCCGATTTACCTCACGCGCGACGACGTGCCTCAGAGTGAGATCGACAAGGAGCGCGCGACGGTCGAAGAGATCACGCGCAACGAGGGCAAGCCCGAAGCGGCGTTACCCAAGATCATCGAAGGACGACTCAACGGATGGTTCAAAGAGCGCGTCCTCGTCGACCAGCCGTACGTCAAAGACGAGAAGGAAACGATTCAGCAGTTCTTGAAGGGCGCGACCATTAGCGCGTACGCTCAAGTTGTCATCGGAGGATAGGACATCGTCGTGCGTCGAGTGGTCTTAAAACTGTCGGGTGAGGCGCTGGCCTCAGCCGCGAGCGACGAAACAATCGATGCCTCCACGGTGGACTTTCTGGCCCGCGAGATCGCTGCCGCCATGGAACGCGGCGGACTCGAACTCGCGGTCGTCGTCGGTGGCGGGAACATCTGGCGTGGCGCCACGGGCGCGATGGCTGGGATGAACCGAGCGAACTCTGACCTCATGGGCATGCTCGGCACGGTGATCAACGCCCTCGCCCTCCAAGACGCCATCGAGAATCACGGCCGACCCACGAGGGTGATGTCGGCGATCAACATGGATCAAGTCGCTGAACCGTACATTCGCCGACGCGCCGTACGTCACCTCGAAAAGGGTCGTGTCGTGATCTTCGCGGCCGGTATGGGTAACCCGTACTTCACGACCGACACGCCCGCGGCGCAGCGCGCCGCCGAAATCGAAGCCGAGATTGTCTTGAAGGGAACCCACGGAGGCGTCGACGGCGTCTACAACGTGGACCCGCGGGTGAATCCCGACGCCGTCAAGTTCGACGAGATCTCCTTCGACGAAGTCATCGCGCGCGACTTACGCGTGATGGACATGACCGCTATCACGTTCTGCAAGGACAACCACTTGCCACTTCGCGTGTTTGACCTGATGGCCGACGGTAACTTAGGTAGAGCCCTCGACGGTCATCCCGTCGGTACGCTGGTGAAGTAATGGATAACGAACTTGTAGACCTCGTGATGGAAGACACCCGCGAGCGTATGGTGCGCGCGATTGAACACGTGAAGAACGAGTTCGGTTCGGTGCGCACCGGTCGCGCGACGTCGTCACTGATCGAAGGACTCCTCGTCGATTACTACGGCACCGAGACGCCACTGAAGCAGTTGGCGAACTTCTCGGTTCCCGAGCCACGCCTTCTCGTGGTCTCACCCTTCGACAAGGGCTCGGTGGCCGCCATCGAAAAGGCGATCGGCAACGCCGACCTCGGGCTCACCCCGTCGAACGACGGCCAAGTCATCCGCCTGGCCTTCCCCGCGCTCACCGAAGAGCGTCGCAAGTCCTTCGTGAAGATGGTCAAGACGAAGGCCGAAGAAGGTCGCGTCGCGCTACGAGGGGTACGTCGCCACGCTCGCCAAGAGCTCGAGTCGCTCGAGAAGGAACAGAGTCTCTCGAGTGACGAGATCGAACGACTAGAAAAGGTCCTCGACAAGATGACCCAGGACGAAGTAGCCGTCGTGGACGCGCTGCTCGCGCACAAGGAGCAGGAACTTCTTGAAGTCTGACGACGACGGCTCAAGTTTCGACGAACCCACGGGCGAATTCCCGGTGGCGAGTTCCCGCGACCCGCGCGTCACGATTACGGGCGCCGAGATGGTGGCGAGCTTCGTCGAAGACGCGCCGGTGATCGACCCGACGACACTGTTGCCGCATTGGACCGACGCGCCGACGGGTCAAGTGCCGATCGTCGTGGCGCGAGAAGCGGCGCAGAGCGACGACCCCTGGTCGGCCGTTCCCGCTCCGGCCTGGCGCGAAGGCGAAGCCGACTGGGTCGCCCACGAAGACCAGTTCGACGCGTCGATTCTCGCCGGCGACGAAAAGGTTGACGACGCGCGTCCCTGGGAGTTCGTCCTTCCAGAGGAAGAGATCGCCAAAGAGGTAATCCGCGTCGAGGCACCACGACCGTCTCCGACGCGCACTCAGCGAACGCGCCAGCGCGCGACGACGAACCCGCTCGCGGGACGAGCGGTGCGACAGAGTTCTTCCAGCAACGTCTCGAGCGCGACGATGACGGGCATCTTGCTCGCGATCGTCGTCTTTGGCGTCTTCTTCGCGGGCCCTGTGGCCGTGACCGTCTTGATCCTCGCGTCGCTGGCCTTTGCCTCCGCCGAGGCTTACGCCGGCTTTCGCTCGGTCGGCGCCCATCCGGCGACGATCTTGGGCATCGTCGCGGTACTCACGCTCGGCGTCGCGGTGTACAACAAGGGCCTCGTCGTGGTCGGCGCGGTCACCGTCTTGCTCACGATCTTCGGCTTCATCTGGTACATGAGCGCCGAACGCAAGATCGACGTGCTCGATGGTCTGGGCGCCACCATCTTCGTCTACGTCTGGGTGGGCGTCCTCGGGAGCTACGGCATCGCCATGCTGTCGCCACACACCTTCGTCAACCGCCACGGCATGGCGTACGTGTTTGGCGCGCTGGCGCTCACGATCTGTAACGACGTGGGTGCACTGTTCGTTGGCCGATGGTTCGGACGTCGACCTCTCAGCGTCGCGCTCTCACCCAACAAGACGGTCGAGGGCACCATCGGTGGCACGATCATCACGTTGATCGCCGGAGCCATCTTGTTGCCCTTGATGAGCCCGTGGACGAGAACGCACGGCGTGGAAGCGGCGGTGGCCCTGGCGATCGTCGTGCCGCTCGGCGACCTTTTCGAATCGATGGTGAAGCGAACCTTGGGTCTGAAGGACCTCGGTCGTCTGCTGCCGGGACACGGAGGACTCCTCGATCGCATCGACGGACTCTTGTTCGCGCTGCCAACGATGTACTACCTCATTCACCTGCTCAAACTGAGTTAGCGATGTCGCCCTCGCGCCGAAGCGTGGCGCTGCTCGGCGCGACCGGCTCGATTGGTGTGCAGACGCTCGACGTGTTGCGTCGTGAACGAGAGCAGTTCGAACTCGTCTCGATCGCCGGCGGCGAACAGTTGAGTGAACTCGCGGCGATCGCCACCGAGTTCAACGTGAAGAGTGTCGCGGTGAAGAGTGAGCGGCACCGGTCTGAGTTGGTCGAACTCGTCGACGACGACGTCGAAATCGCGGTGGGCGACGAAGGACTGCGCGAACTCGCCCAAGGGGCCGACGTCATCGTGAACGCGGTGTTGGGTTTCGCGGGTCTGCCGGTCACGCTCGGCGCGCTGAGCGCCGGCAAGCGCCTCGCACTCGCGAACAAGGAGTCGCTCATCGCGGCCGCGCCCCTCGTCGCGAAGGTTCGCCACACCGATGGCGCCGCGTTACTCCCCATTGACTCGGAGCACTGCGCCGTTCACCAGTGCCTCGCCAGTTCACCGGGCGCCGCGGGCTACCCGGACGTGAAGCGCATCGTGCTGACGGCGTCGGGCGGCCCGTTTCGAGGCTGGAACGAGGAGCAGCTGAAGGGCGCGACCAAGGAGGACGCGCTCCATCATCCGACGTGGTCGATGGGCGCGAAGATCACGATCGACTCGTCGACGTTGATGAACAAGGGTCTCGAAGTGCTCGAGGCCTCAGCGCTCTTCGGCATTGAAGTCGACCGGATTGACGTCGTCGTGCACCCTCAGTCCATTGTCCATTCGATGGTGGAGTACGTCGACGGATCGGTGCTCGCGCAACTTTCACGCCCCGACATGCGACTGCCGATCGCGTACTGTCTCGGACTGCCGGAACGATTGGCGCACGCCTACGGGGAACTCGACTTCTCGGAGCCGTTGGCACTCAGTTTCGAGCCACCGGACGCCACAGCATTTCCGGCCCTCAGACTCGCCTACGAAGCGGCGCGCGTCGCGGGCGCCGCGCCAGCGTGGCTCAGTGCGGCGAACGAAGTCGCCGTCGCCGCGTTCCTCGCCGACGAGATCAACTGGTGCGACATCGTCGCGATCGTCGCGTCGACGATGGATCACTACGTCGCCGATCCACTTGATTCCTTATCTTCTCTTTATGAAAATGACGACGTAGCACGACGATGGGCCCGCGCTAGCCTCGAAAGGTAGCCATGGAACACTCGTCGTCTCTTCGTCAGTCACCCGTGGCGCTGCTTATGGGAGTAGTAGCGCTCGTGGCACTGCTCACCTGGTTGGTGGGCTGGGCGCTCCCACTCGTGGTCTTTCTCATCGTTGCGATGGTGATGGCCCACGAGTTCGGTCACTTCATCATCGCGAAACGATCCGGGATGTTGGTGACGGACTTCTTCGTTGGCTTCGGTCCCGTGCTGTGGTCGACCCAGCGCGGCGAGACCCGCTACGGCGTGCGCGCACTCCTGCTCGGTGGGTACGTGAAGGTGCCGGGGATGGCCTGGAGCGTGCCCGTCGATCCAGCTATCGAAAGCCGCACCTATCGTGCTGCATCGTTCCCAAGGAAGATCCTCTTCGCGTCGGCCGGTTCGCTGATGCACGCGTTCATGGCGCTCGCCCTCGCGTGGGCCGCGCTCACCTTCATCGGTGCACCTTCTTCGAGCGCAGTCGGCATCCAAGCGTTCTCCGCGTGGCAAGGTCACAGCGAGAACGTGGCGCAGTTGGCTGGACTCAAGGTAGGCGATCAGATCGTCAGCATCGACGGAACGAAGATCACCAGCATCAACGAACTCTCCAAACTGATCCACGGATCCGCGGGAAAGAGATTGACGTTGGTCGTCGATCGTCACGGCAAAGAACTCACGTTGCACGCGACGCCGGTGAGCGGGAAAACGATCAAGGAAAGCGGTACGACGCTCGGCGCTGGTGGCTACATCGGCATCGTGATCAATAACCTCACGGTGCACGAGTCCCTCCTGGGCGCCGTCCCCGGCTCCTTTCACGTCGTTGGCTCCCTGCTCGCGCTCGCGGCGCACAACATCGTTCACGTCTTTTCACCCGCCGAATTCTCGAGCCTCTTTCACCAAGTGACTACGCCGTCGGCGGCGACGAACGTGAAGAACCAGGACACGCGGCCCGCTTCGATCGTCGGTGTCGTGAGAATCGCGGTGCAAGGAGCCAATTCGGGAATTGGCCCGCTCCTCAATGTTCTGATTCAGGTGAACATCTTCGTTGGGGTCTTGAACATGCTGCCAATCCTGCCGGTGGACGGCGGGTACGTGGCCATCGCGATCTACGAACGTCTGCGCTCTCGGCGCGGTATTCGCCATCACGCGGACGTCAACAAGCTCGCTCCCGTTGTCTACGCCTTCGTGGGCGTCTTGCTCTTCCTCTTTGCCTCGACGCTCTATTTGGACATCGCCCATCCTTTACCCAATCCTTTTGGCTAGGCGCTTCGCCGCACCTCCGGACACGGCAGAATAGAGACATGGACGTCACCGCCTCTTCCTTGACACCTCGTCGCGTTACCCGACAGATCTCCGTGGGTTCCGTGAAAGTCGGTGGGGACGCGCCGGTGTCGGTCCAGTCCATGACGACCACGAAGACCGCCGACGTCGAGGGCACCCTCCAACAGATCTACGCGCTCGCCGCCAACGGTGCCGACATCGTTCGCTGTACGTGTAACGACCAGGCCGCCGCCGAGGGTCTCGCGCAGATCGTGCCCCGTTCACCGGTGCCCATCGTCGCGGACATCCACTTCCACGTCGAGATGGCGCTCGCGGCGCTCGAAGCCGGCGTGCAAGGACTTCGTCTCAATCCCGGGAACCTGCGCAAACCCGAAGAGATCAAACTCGTCGCGAGCGAAGCGCGTGACCGCGGCGTGCCGATTCGTATCGGCGTGAACGCGGGGTCGTTGCACCCCGACATCTACGAACGTTTCGGTGGTGCGACGCCAGAAGCGCTCGTCGAGTCCGCGCGCATCGAACTCGCCTACTTCGAAGAGGTGGATTTCTCCGACGTAAAGATTTCGGTGAAGGCGTCATCCGTGGCGACGATGATCGCGGCGTACCGTTTGGCGTCGGCGACGTTCGATCACCCCTTGCACCTCGGCGTCACCGAGGCCGGTCCGCTGCCCGGCGGACTCTTGAAGGGCACGGCCGGGATCGCGACGTTGCTCGCCGAAGGCATCGGCGACACGCTTCGCTACTCACTGACGGCCGACCCGGTGGAAGAGGCGCGCGCGGGACGCCAACTGCTCGAATCATTGGGTCTTCGCGAGCGCAAGGGTCTGGACCTCATTGCGTGTCCGAGCTGTGGACGCGCGGAAGTCGACGTCATCAAGGTCGCGACCGAAGCCCAAGCGGCTCTCAACGCGCTCGACGTGCCACTGCAGGTCGCGGTGATGGGTTGTGTCGTGAACGGTCCCGGTGAGGCGCGCCACGCGGACCTCGGGATCGCGGCCGGAAAGAAGCGCGGTCACCTCTTCATCCAAGGACAGATCATTCGCGTGGTGCCCGAAGACGAGATGGTCGACGCGCTGGTGGAAGAGGCGAAGAAGATCATCGCCGAAGGCGTCGAAGCGCGTCTCCTCGCGCGCGACAAGTCCGCTGAAGCCGAAGCCGAAGCCGATCGGGCCGCGTTGCTCGACGACCGAGGCGCGGACGCCAACAACGCGCAACAACGCATCGAGAAGATTCGTCGGCACGTCGAGCACTAGCGCCCTCTGTAGGCTTTAAAAACTTACAAAGGAGCACCGTGGCATCGCAGAGCGTTCTCACCCCTCAGTCCGAGGATTTTCCACGCTGGTATCAGGACGTGGTCGCCAAGGCTGAAATGGCCGACAACGGCCCCGTGCGCGGCACCATGGTCATTCGCCCCTACGGCTACGCGATCTGGGAGCGCATGCAGGCCGAGTTGGACGCCCGCATCAAGCGCACCGGGGCGAAGAACGCCTATTTCCCGCTCTTCATACCCGAGAGCTACCTCCACAAAGAGGCCGAGCACGTCGCGGGGTTCTCTCCCGAACTCGCGGTCGTCACGCACGCCGGCGGTGAGCAGCTCAGCGAACCGATCGTCGTTCGCCCGACGTCTGAGACCGTCATCGGTGAGTTCATGGCCAAGTGGATCCAGAGTTACCGAGACCTTCCGCTCCTGCTCAACCAGTGGGCCAACGTCGTGCGATGGGAACTGCGTCCTCGACTCTTCCTTCGAAGCTCTGAGTTTCTCTGGCAAGAAGGCCACACCGCGCACGCGACCAACGACGACGCGTCGGCGTACGCGCAGCGTATCCACTTAGAGGTCTACAACGACTTTCTCGTCGACGTCCTTGCGGCGCCCACGTACCTCGGCATCAAACCGCCCAGTGAGCGATTCGCCGGGGCCATCAACTCCATGACGTGCGAGGGCATGATGCGCGACGGTAAGGCCCTGCAGATGGCGACCACGCACGAACTGGGTCAGAACTTCGCGAGGGCCTTCGACATCTACTACCAGAGCGAAGAGGGCCAGGCGGCCCTCTGTTACACGACGTCGTGGGGCGCCTCGACTCGACTCGTCGGCGGGCTCATCATGACCCACGGCGACGACGCCGGTCTCTTGGTGCCGCCACGTCTCGCGCCCGTGCAGGTCGTCGTCATCACCGTTCGCGACGAACCCGACGTCAACGAAGCGGCCGACCGAGTGGCGGCGTCACTCCTCGAGGCGGGCGTGCGCGTCGAGGTGGATCGCGGTCGCGGAAGCTTCGGCCGCCGGGTCACCGACTGGGAGATCAAGGGCGTTCCTTTGCGCGTCGAAGTCGGACCTCGCGACCTCGCCCAGGGCGTCGTCACGATCGTTCGCCGTGATAACGGCGAGAAGTCAACGCACGCACTCGACGCGCTGGCGAGCGTCGTGCCCGGGCTGCTCGAGACGTTCCAGCACGAGCTCTTCGAGAGCGCCCAGGCCTACCTCGTCTCGAACACCCACGACGTGAAGAGCGTCGCGGACGCCATCGACGCCGCGAAAGACGGCTTCGCCCGCCTGGATTGGGACCTCGTCGCCGGCGAGGGGGAGCGTGCAATGAACGCCCAGGCCGTGAGTGTTCGCTGCCTGCAACGCCGTGACGGTTCGATGCCGGTGAGCGACGACGAGGGCGACCTGATTTGCCTTGTGGCAAAGTCGTACTAACGAAACAGAAAATCGACGTTTTTCTCACCGGTTCGTAATTTTCTGCAGCGACTTTCCGATTGTTTCAGGGCTCTTCGACTGCTACAATTGATGTCTACAGTCCGCTCAGGACGTTTGGACTCGTTTAAGCGCGGGCCTCGGGCCCGCGCTTTTTAATGTCTGAACGTCCGTAGCGACATCGAAAGGAGACGGCCATGGAATGGGACACCACGCTGCGGCCCCTCCTTTCTCCGCTTGGACTTGAGCTCTACGACGTCGAATTTTCTGGCGGGACCCTGAACGTCGTCGTGAATCGACCCGGTGGGGTCGATCTCGAGGCACTGACCAAGGCCAATCGGACGATTTCGGAGTGGTTGGACGCGAACGACCCGATCGCGGGCCGATTCACTCTCGACGTCTCGAGCCCGGGACTAGAACGCCGCCTTCGCACGCCTGCACATTTCTCCAGCGCCATTGGCGAACTGGTGACGTTGCGCGAACTGAGAGAGGGTGAGGCGACCCGTCGACTCGAGGGGACGCTCACCGCCGTCGACAAGTCCACCCTCACGATCGATGACAACGATCTCGGCGCAGTGACGGTCGCGTTCGACGCGATCGAACGCGCGCGCACGGTCTTCGCGTGGGGCGCCACCAAGCCCGCCACGTCCAAGGGTACGAAGGCATCATCGACGAGCAAGAAAGGCTAGCCATGGCGAACTTCGAATTTCTTGAGGCCCTCGGTCAGATCGCGCGGGACCAGAACATCGACGAAGGCGAGTTGTTGATCGCGTTGGCGAACGCTCTGCTCGCGGCCTACAAGCGCCGTCCCGACTCCGCCGAAGACGCGGAAGTCGAGATCAATCCCGAGACCGGTGAGATCAAGGTGTGGGGACTGGAACTCGACCTCGAGGGCAACGTCACGCGCGAGTGGGACGCGACGCCGGAAGACTTCGGGCGCATCGCCGCGCAAACCGCGAAGCAAGTCCTCATGCAGTTGATCCGCGACATCCAGCGCCGCCAGATGTACGAAGAGTTCGCGAACCGCGAGGGCGACATCGTCTCGGGCACCGTGCAGCAGAACGACAACCGCTACACGCTGCTCGACCTCGGTCGGGTGGAAGCACTCCTTCCCCAAGCCGAGCAGATCGCCTTCGAGCGCTACGAACACGGCGCGCGTATCAAGGTGTACATCGTCGAAGTCCGCAAGACCAATAAGGGTCCCCAGATCGTGGTCTCGCGTACGCACCCGGCCCTCGTGGCGAAGCTCTTCGAGATCGAGGTACCCGAGATCGCGAACGGCATCGTCGAGATCAAGGCACTCGCGCGCGAACCCGGTCACCGATCGAAGATCGCCGTGGCGTCGAACGACCAGATGATCGATCCCGTCGGCGCGTGCGTCGGCGCGCGAGGATCGCGCGTGCGCAACATCACGAACGAACTTCGCTCGGAGCGCATCGACGTCGTTCCCTACAGCGACGACCCCATCGAGTTCATCCAGTCGGCGTTGCAGCCGGCGCGGGTGCGCGAAGTCCGTCTCGACGAGGTCGAGGGCATCGCCACCGTCATCGTGCACGATCAGCAACTCTCGTTGGCGATCGGCAAAGAGGGACAGAACGCCCGACTGGCGGCGCGCCTCACTGGATGGCGCATCGACATTCGTTCGGAGAACGAGACCAACGACGAAGTCGTCGAAGAAGTGTGGACCGAAGGTGACGTCGTCGTCGACGAGACCGTGGCCGTCGTTACTGACGCAAACGGTGACGTCGCGGCCGTGGTGGTCGATGACGTCATCACCACCGCCGAGGGTGACGCCGAAGAAGTCGTCGTCGTAGAAGCGATTTCGGAGGACGAGGCATAGCACCGAAGCGGACGTGCGTCGTGTGTCGGACCCGTCGCGACGACACCCAGATGACTCGCGCGGGTCGAGACGACCGCGGGACGTGGTATCTGGGACGTGGTGTCGGACGCGGCGTGTGGTGGTGTGACGACCGGCCCTGCGAACAAGAATTGCGAGTTACCCACGTCGCTCGAGCACTGAGAAGCACGGTGATCGAGAGCGACGTGGCGGCACTTCGAGGTCTCACGACCAAGAAAAGTCCGCAGTTGTGAAAGAATAGGAAACTGTGTCCGCCGAACGTGCGGGCGCGCGATGTAAGGGAACGTTTTGGCGCCAAAGAAAATTCGAGTGCACGAGCTCTCAAAAGAGCTCGGTCTTACGAGTAAAGAGTTACTCGCACTCGCCCAAAAACTAGGAATCGGTGCTTCGAGCCCGTCGGCGTCGATCGAGGACGCTCAGGCCGACCGAATTCGTCGGCGCGCCGACGCGGACGGACTGCGCCGTGAAGTACCCGCTGACGCCCCGAAGGCCGACAAGGCGGAGAAGGCGACGAAGGCCACCAAGGCCGCCGCGCCCACTGAAGTGTCGAGCCCCGCGCCGGCTGAACCGACACGAGTCTCACGGGTCACTCAGCCCGCCGCCACACCAGCAGTGGCAACCCCCGACACGACCGCGGCACCTGCAACACCGTCGACGCCCACTGCGCCAGCGCCCGTAGAGAGTGCGCCAAAAGTCGTGCGCTCACGCGCCGTGCCGCCCAAGCCGGCGCCAAGCAGAAGTGTCTCGCCCGACGGTCCGACCACGATTCGACCCACGCAACGCGGTGGCGCCGGCGACGGCGAAGGACAGAATCGTCCTCCATTGAGCTCTACCGGTCGTCCCATCCCGCCGCCACCCGGCCGCCCCCTCAGTTCAACGGGTCGCCCCATCCCGCCGCCACCCGGAATGCGTCGGCCCATGCCGAGCGCGACCGGTCGCGGCGGTCCCTCGAGTGGTCCGCGCCCCATGAGCGCTCGCCCGAGCACGGGCGCGCCTCGTACCGGCGGACCTTCTCGTCCCGGCGGCGGTTTCAGCGCAACACGTCCCGGTGCACCGACCGGGGGCGCCCCCGCGGGCGCGAGTCGCAGTGGTGGGCCCGCCCGAGGTGGCGGCGGTCCGCGCGGATCGCAACGTAAGGTCACGCGTCGACGTCGACGCAACGTCGAAGAGCTCGAACCAACGCAGATGACGACCTGGCAGCCCAGTAGCGCGCCCGTGCCCGACGGCGAGATCATCATCGAGCGCGGTTCCACGGCGAAGGACGTTGGTCCGAAGTTGAACCGTAGTGCGGCGGACATCATTCGCTTCTTGTTCCTCCAAGGCGAGATTGTCACGGCCGTGCAGAGTCTCTCAGACGACATGATCGAGCTCTACGCCGCGGAAGTCGGTGCCGAGGTGAAACTCGTCGACCCGGGTGAACAAAAGGAAGCCGAACTCCTCGCGAAGTTCTTCGACGAAGTGGAAGACGACGTCGTCATACCCGACGCGCCGCGTCCACCCGTCGTCACCGTAATGGGTCACGTCGACCACGGCAAGACGTTGCTGCTCGACAAGATTCGCAAAGCCAACGTCGTCGCTGGGGAAGCCGGTGGCATCACGCAGCACATCGGTGCCTACCAGGTCTCCTGGCACGGCAAGTCGATCACCTTCCTCGACACCCCGGGCCACGAAGCGTTCACCTCCATGCGGGCGCGTGGCGCGAAGGTCACCGACGTGATCATCTTGGTCGTGGCGGCGGACGACGGCGTCATGCCGCAGACGATCGAAGCGATCAACCACGCCAAGGCGGCCAACGTGCCGATCATCGTGGCCATCAACAAGATGGACCGACCTGACGCGAATCCCGATCGTGTCCTGCAACAGCTCGCCGAGCACGCGCTGGTACCTGAGAAGTGGGGTGGTGACACCATCGTCGTCGAGATCTCCGCGTTGCAAGAGACGGGCATTGACGAGCTCCTCGAGCAGGTCTTGCTCGTGGCCGAGATCGGCGAACTCGCCGCGCCCCCTTCGGGTCGCGCGGTTGGCACCGTGCTCGAAGCGAACCTCGAAGTCGGACGCGGCCCCGTCGCGACGGTCATCGTCCAACGTGGACTTCTCCGCGTGGGTGACCCCGTCGTCGCCGGTCCCGCCTACGGCAAGGTGAAGGCCCTCATCAACGATCAGGGTAAGCAGGTCAAGTCCGCCGGACCCTCGACGCCCGTGCAGATCCTCGGTTTCAGTGAGCCACCCTTCGCGGGTGACGAGATGCGCGTCGCGCGCGACTTGGGACACGCCCGATCACTCGCCGAAGCTCGCGCGCAGCGTTCACGTCTCGTTGGCCAGCAGCCCGTCGCGTCCTCCAGCGGCGCTCGACTCGAGGACCTCTTCGAGCAGATCCAACGTGGCGAAACCGCGACGCTCAACATCGTGTTGAAGGCCGACGTGCAGGGTTCGCTCGAAGCGTGCACGGAGTCGCTGAAGAAACTCGAACGCGACGACGTGAAGCTCGTCATCGTGCACCGTGGGGTCGGCGGCATCAGCGAGAGCGACGTCCAGTGGGCCAAGGCGTCCAACGCCACGATCATCGGCTTCAACGTCCGGCCCGACAAGCGCAGCCGTGAACTCGCCGTCAGTGAAGGCGTGCAGATTCGAACCTACGAGATCATCTACAAGTTGATCGAAGAGATCGAAGCGGCCATGCTCGGTCTGCTCACGCCGGTCTTCGAAGAGATCGTCACCGGCGAAGCCGAAGTGCGCGAAGTCTTCCGTATCCCACGAATCGGCGCAATCGCCGGTTGCTTCGTGCGCGACGGTGTCATCACGCGTGGCTCGAAGGTGCGATTCCTTCGCGAGGGGACCATCATCTGGAAGGGCACGGTCACGTCGCTTCGCCGATTCAAGGACGACGCGCGTGAAGTGGCCGCCGGCTTTGAGTGTGGCATAGGACTGTCGGACTACCAGGACCTCAAGCCCGGTGACGTCATCGAAACGTTCGAAGAGCGCGAGATTCCGCGCACGGCCTAACTCATGGCCCACTCCTCAGGTTCACAGCGTCCCTACCCCCGCACCGCGAGGGTGAATCAGATACTTCGCGAAGTGATTTCCGAAGAGCTCGTTCGGATATCGGACGTCGATGAACGGCTCGGGTTCCTCACGGTCACGGGCGTGAACACGTCACCCGACATGGCCCAAGCCATGGTCTACTTCCACGCCCTCAGTGACGCCGCGAAGGCCGCCCTCGAAGAACGGCGCGGCCAGATCCAGGGCGCGGTGAACGCGCAGACGCGACTGAAGCGCACCCCCAAACTCTCGTTCATGGCCGACCCCGCGGTGGCGAGCGGGGCCGCGGTCGAAGAGCTCTTGCGTCGCCAGCACCATGTCGACGAGTAATGGTCTTCTCCTAGTCGACAAGCCCAAGGGCATGACGAGTCACGACGTCGTCGCTCGGGTGCGTCTCTTGATGAAGGAACGTCGAGTGGGACACGCCGGCACGCTCGATCCCATGGCCACGGGTCTCCTTGTCCTCGCCGTGGGTCCGTGCACGAGACTTCTGCGATTCGCGCAGAGCGAGACCAAACGGTACGAGGGCGTCGTGACCTTTGGCGTGAGTACCGACTCCTTGGACGCCGACGGCGTGGTCGTTGAGCGCCACGAGGTGCCACCGCTCACGAGCGACGTCGTCAATGACGCAGCTCGTCGCATGATCGGTCCTCAGCTCCAGACCCCGCCAATGGTGTCCGCGATCAAAGTGAAGGGCCAACGTCTGCACGCCCTCGCGCGTGCGGGTGTCGAGGTAGAGCGCGTTGCGCGCGCCATTGACGTAGCTTCCTTCTCGCTCACGCCAACGAACGACGTGAACGAGTGGTACTTCGACGTCACGTGTTCAGTGGGCACCTACGTGCGGGTGCTCTTGAGTGACCTCGCGGAGCGACTGGGCACGATTGGCCACCTGAGCGCGTTACGACGTCTCTCGAGTGGTGACCACCACGTCGGCGACGCACTCACGCTCGATCGGCTCGACGAACGCCTTCGTGGTGGCGAGACCGTCTTGCAGCCGCCGCGCGCGTTCGTGACGCAACTCGAGACGGTCGTCATCTCTCGCGAGGACGCTCGTCGCCTGCGCATGGGTCAACGCGTGGCGCTCGATGGACTCAACGACGACGAGGTCGCGGCCGTCAGCGAGGAGGGAACGTTGGTCGCCGTGATTCGTCGACGCGGCGACTCGTGGCAGCCCGCGGTCGTCCTTCCCGACGAAGAGAGCGTCGGGCACGGGTAGGTTGCTGGCGTGATTGTTCTACGAGACGGGGATGGTGGCGTTGGGCTCGACGAGTCGAGCGTCGTCACGATTGGTGTGTTCGACGGGCTGCATCGTGGCCATCAAGCCGTCATCAACCAGGTCATCGCGCTGGCGCACGAGTTCGGCGCGCGCTCGACGGTCGTCACCTTCGATCCGTCGCCGGCGACGGTGCTCGCGCCACTGAAGGTCCCTCGTCTCTTGGGGACACTCGAGCAGCGGCTCGAAGGAATCCAAGCGCTAGGCGTCGACCAGGTTCGACTCGTGACCTTTGACGACGTGTTAAAGCTCGAGACCGCGCGTCACTTCATCGAGCGCGTGTTGGTCGGAGAGCTTCGAACCCGCTGCGTGGTGGTGGGCGAGGACTTTCACTTCGGCCACAACCGCGAGGGAACGGTGACGATGCTGAGCGACGTCGGAGCGGAGTTGGGCTTCGACGTTATCCCGGCGCCACTCTTTGGCGACACGCAGCGTTGGAGTTCGACGTCGGTGCGACGCGCCCTCGCCGTGGGTGATCTCGCGAGTGCGGAGAGCGTCCTCGGTCACCCGTTCGTCCTGCGCGGCGTGGTCGAACACGGCGACGCGCGGGGCGAGGATCTGGGCTTTCCGACGGCCAACCTGCGCCTCTCGCCCCAGCAGGCCCTACCGAGCGAAGGGGTGTACGCCGGCGCGACGGAACTGGACGGCACGTGGTGGCCCGCCGCGATCTCGGTGGGCACGCGCCCTCAGTTCTACGAAGAGGGGGAACTTCTCGTTGAAGTACACGTCCCCGGCTTCAAAGGCGACCTCTACGAACTCGAGCTCGACGTGGTGTTTTTGGCGCGCCTGCGCGATCAAATGACGTTCGCCAACGTCGACGACTTGACGTTGCGAATCGATGACGACGTCGCCAAAACCCTTGAAATCTTCGAGAAGTTTTCGATCATCGACGCGAAACTGCTAAGATGGTTACTCGGTCAGCGACGCTGATCGTGTGGGTCGTCTCGTTGGCGGCTCGCAACGGGACCCCCGACTCAATAAGGCAAACACGTTATGACTGAGAAGCAGGAGATTATCAAGGACTATCAGGCGCACGTCTCGGACACCGGTTCACCGGAAGTCCAAGTGGCGCTCTTGACAGCCCGGATCTCGCATCTCACCGAGCACCTCAAGGTTCACAAGGGTGATCATCACACCCGCCGTGGACTGATGAAGCTCATCGGTCAACGACGTCGTTTGCTGGACTACGTGCAAAAAGGCAACGTAGAGCGCTATCGCGCGTTGATTGGTCGTCTCGGCATTCGTCGCTAGCCGAAACAACCACGTCGACGCCGTCGACGTGTTCAACATATCCGAGGCCTCGAAGGCCAGTGGAGGACATTCGCCCCAGGGCGAAGGTTGCTCACTGGGATTCGGGCGGAGTGTTGCTACACAAGGAGCCAATCCATGACTGACGCAATCAGCGTAAGCAGTCCAATCACGGGTACCGACAAAACGATGAGTTTTGAAGCCGGTCACCTCGCCCAACTAGCAAACGGTGCCGTTCTCGCACGCATCGGCGACACGATGCTGCTCGCGACGGTCACCGCCGCGAAGACAGCACGAGAGGGAATGGACTTTTTCCCCCTCACCATCGACATTGAAGAGCGCGCCTACGCCGCGGGAAAGATCCCCGGTGCGTTCTTTCGCCGCGAGGGAAAACTCTCCGACCAGGCGATCCTCATCTGTCGATTGATCGACCGTCCGTTGCGCCCGTCCTTTCCGAAGGGCTTTCGCAACGAAGTCCAAGTCGTCGGCACGATCTTTAGCGCCGACCAAGAGAATCCCCACGACATCCTGGCGATCAACGCCGCGTCGGCCGCCATCATGATCTCGGGCATTCCCTTCGACGGTCCGATCGGCGCCGTTCGCATGGCCTACACCGTCGACGGCGAATGGGTCCCGCACCCCACGTACGCCGAAGGTGACGCCGCCACGTTCGAACTCGTCGTCGCGGGCCGAGCGCTCAGTGACTCCGTTGACGCCGACGTCGCCATCATGATGGTCGAGGCCGGTGGTACCGAGGGTTCCTTCGAGAAGTACCTCGACGGCGCGCCCAAGGTCAGCGAAGACGTCCTGGCCGTGGGTCTCGAAGCCTCCAAGCTCTGGATTCGTGAGGCCATCAACCTCCAGCGCGAGCTCGTACGTGACTTCATCGCCGCGCGCGGACCGCTTCCGGTCTTTGCCTACGAGACCTTCGCCGACTACCAAGACGACGTCTACGCCCGCGTGGAAGCCGTCGGGGGAGCCGCGCTCAGCGCTGCCAACAAGATCACGACGAAGACCGAGCGCAACGAAGCACTCGCCAGCGCCACCGCGTCGATCACCGAGCAACTCGCCGGTGAGTTCGAAGGCCGCGCCGGTGAGATCAAGGCCGCCGTTCGCTCGATGACCAAGAAGCTCGTGCGTCGACGCATCGTCGAAGACGGCGTGCGTATCGACGGTCGCGGCGTCGCGGACATCCGTCCGCTCTCGGCCCAACTCGACCTCTTTCCGATGACCCACGGTTCGGCGCTCTTCCAGCGCGGCGAGACCCAGGTCGTCAACGTCACGACGCTCGGTATGCCTCGCATGCGCCAGCAACTCGACACGATCTCGCCCGACGAGTTCCGTCGCTACATGCACCACTACAACTTCCCGCCGTACTCGACGGGTGAGACTGGCCGCGTGGGCGCGCCCAAGCGGCGCGAGGTCGGACACGGCATGTTGGCCGAGCGTGCGCTCGTACCGGTACTACCCAGCGAGGAAGACTTCGCGTACACACTTCGCGTCGTCTCGGACGTCATGCAGTCGAACGGCTCGACGTCAATGGCGTCGGTCTGCGGATCAACGCTGTCCCTCATGGCCGCGGGCGTACCCATTAAGGCACCCGTCGCGGGTATCGCCATGGGCCTCGTCTACGACGAGGGTAACTACGTCACGTTGACCGACATCCTCGGTGCCGAAGACGCGTTCGGTGACATGGACTTCAAGGTCGCCGGTACCGCCGACGCCGTCACGGCGTTGCAGCTCGACACCAAGATCGACGGACTCCCGGCGGACGTGCTGGCGAAGGCCCTGCACCAGGCGAAGGACGCGCGACTCGCGATTCTGAAGGTCATCACTGACACCATCGCGGAACCGCGCAGTCAAGTCGCTGACGTCGCCCCCAAGATCGTCTCGATGCAGATTCCGATCGACAAGATCGGTGAGGTCATCGGTCCGAAGGGCAAGGTCATCAACACGTTGCAGCAAGAGACCGGCGCGGACATCGCCGTCGACGACGACGGTGTCGTCGGTACGGTGACGATCGGCGCGAAGGATGGCCGGGCAGTGGAAGAAGCCCGTCGTCGTATCTCGCTCATCCTCGACCCGCCCTCGGCGGACGTGGGTGCTGTCTACCAGGGCCGCGTCGTTTCGATTGCGAAGTTCGGTGCGTTCATCAACATCCTGCCCGGACGTGATGGTCTGTTGCACATATCGAAGTTGGCGCCTCTCAACGGCGGCAAGCGCATCGGTCAGGTCGAAGACGTTCTCGAACTCGGCCAGTCGCTCGAAGTAAAGGTCGACGACATCGATCCTCAGGGCAAGGTCTCGCTCTCACTCGTCGGTGACTTTCCCGACGTCGTGGATGAGGCACCGCGCTCGCGTGAGCGTCGTCCCGAGCGCGACAGCCGCCCGGAACGTGACGCTCGACCAGAGCGTGACAGCCGTCCGGAGCGCTCGAGCGCTTCGGCGCCGAAGTCCTCTTCATTCGAAGCGTCCTTTGAGGCCGAGTTGGCCGGAGAGATCGGTGACTTGGGTCCCGGTGGTCCGACGTTCAGTGATGGTGACGGCGGCGGACGCCGTAGCCCGCGACCCCGTCGACGTTAGTTAGCGAACGGCCGCGGTGAGCAGTCCTCGACTGTCCACCGCGGCCTCTTCGTATTTCGTAGCGTAGAGAGAATGAGTAGTGCCCCAGAGACACCCGCGCGTTGGTGGCGACCTCTCAGTCGATCCGATCGTTGGGCGCTGGTGTGGTTTGTCGCTATACCGACAGTGCTGTTCGTCATCCCCGCACTCCTCGGTCGACCGGCCATCGACGCCGACAACCTCATCCAGAACTTTCCGCTGCGCGTTCTCGCCGGTCAACAGATCGCGTCGGGTCACCTACCGTTGCTCGACCCTCTCACCAACGCGGGCACCCCGCTACTCGGTGGGATGAACGCGGGAGCGCTCTACCCGCTCACCGTCATCTTCGCTTTCGTTCCGGCCATGGCCGCGTGGCTCGTCAACCTCATCGTGGTCTACGTCACCGCGGCCGTGGGCGTGTTTGTACTCTTGCGTTGGCATGGGCTCCGCACCTTGCCGTCTTCTGTGGCCGCTATGAGCTACGCCTACTCGGGCGCGATGATCGGCCAGGTCGTGCACCTCGGTGTTGTGCAGGGCTTCTCGTTTATCCCCTGGGCGGTCGTGCTGATGGTCGCCCTCTCGCAACGTCTCGGCCGCGTCGGCGCGGACGCGTCGTGGCTCGAATACGCGCGCGTCTCATTGCCGTGGATCTGCGGCCTCGCACTGTTGTGGGGTCTTACGTTTCTCACCGGCGAACCCCGAGGGATCGCCGACATGGAGTTGTTGACGATCGTGGTCGTGCCCTGTATTCTCCTGTTTCGCTCGTCGTACTGGCTCACGACGTGGCGCGCGCGCGGTGCCTACCTTCTCACGTTGCTCGTCGGTTTTGCCTGGGGCGTGGGGCTCGGACTCGTCCAGCTACTGCCCGGATGGTCGTTCATTCACTTCTCGCAACGTGCGGGAGTCAGCTACTGGTTCTTCGGCGCGGGCTCGCTCGCCGTTCGCTGGTCGGTCCTTTTCTTTGTACCCGACATTTTCGGGGGCAGCGGGGTGCTGGGCCAGCCCGGTTTCTTCGTCAACTACAACCTGGCTGAGGTGACGAGCTACGCCGGTGTCGTGGCCCTCATGGCCGCCGCCGCGTTCTTGAGCCGGCTGACGCGTCGGGGGTGGAAGGGCGCCGATCGTGACTTCACCATCTACGTGGCAGTCGGTGTGGTGGGGCTCTTCGCGACGTGGGGGAGTTTTACGCCCCTCGGCCACGTCTTTCGAGCAGTTCCACTTTTTGGCTCGACGCGTCTGCAGAGCCGAAACGTCATTTTGGTCGATTTCGCGTTCGCGATGGTGCTCGGCTGGTGGCTCCAACACGCGCAAGAGAGGAAGGGAGAGCCCGCGGGACTGGGCCGGCGCTCGCGTTGGATCACGATCGTCCCCGCAGTCGTCACGGCGGCGCTCTCGTTGGCCTTATTGGGCTGGGGGCCAACCGTGATCTCGCACCTGGGCGCGTCCGAGGCGATGGCCACGCTGGCGTCAGGACTCAAACTCACGGACTCGCTCCACCTAGTGGTCGCCCTCGGCGCGGTGGCCGCGGTGTTGTTCTGGCGCCACTCCCACCGTCTCGTACACCTCTTGATCGGGGTCTTGGTGGTTGATCTCGTGGTCTTTTCGATTTTCACGTCCACGGGCTTGATTGGGGGCCCGGGGTCGCGTGAATCGTCACGATCGACGGCCGTGTCCCTGCTCGGAACGAAGGGGCGTTTTGCCCTGGTCGGCAACGGCGCCGCGCGCACGGGCGTCTTTCGGGTGCTGGGCATACCGAATATGAACGTCGCCACCGGACTCGCCAGCGTTCAAGGCTACGGCGCGCTTATCTCGACGCTCTACGATAACGCGACCGGGACCCATCCCCAGGCCACGCTCAACGCCTGTCACCTTGCTGACGGAACCTTCGCCCAGCTTCGACTCAGTGCCATCGCGATTTCGAGCTCCGAACTCGCGACGAGCACGAGACTCGAGAAGTCCGTGCCTCCGACGTGCGTGCCCGCGACGAGGTCGACGTCGACTCGTCGTTACTTTGGCGAACTTCTGCGCGTGGGCTCCGTCGAGCTCAATGGTCACGGTCACGCCCTCGCGACCGGTACCCTCACGGTGCAACTCTTGAACGCGGACGGCGTGCCCTTCGGTCGGTTGTACACGATTCATCCCAAGGGCGCCGAGGCGAGGATCCAAGTCGTCGACTTCAGTCCCATCGGTGCGCCACTTGCTGCGGGGTTCGTCGTCCGATCGAACGGCGTCGTCAACGTCGGAGACGCGGTGATGACGACGCCCGACGGCTCCAGTTATCGACTCGACAGCAACTTCCAGCTCGCACTCTCATCGTCGTCGTGGCGACTCTCGTCCACCGAAGACGGGTTCTCCGTCTTTAAGGCCACGTCGCTCCTCCCGCCAGTCTGGTTGACGTCACCGACCAATGGTCAGGTGAGCGACATTCGCACGGCGTCCTGGGGTGACACCTGGGTGAACGTGTCGGTCACGAAGTCGAGTCTGCTCGAGCGAAGTGAGGCGTACCTCCCGGGTTGGCGCGCGACAGCCGTGAACACTTCGACCGGGAGCGTCGAAAATCTCAGCGTGTATCGAGTGGGGCTCATCGAGGGCGTACGCGTTCCGAAGGGGGCCTGGACGATTCACTACCACTACCACGCGCCGTACATCGAAGTCAGTGTCGCTGTCTCCGCGGCCTCGTTCGTCCTTCTCGTCGCTGTCATGTCCGGTCTCGGGCTCATGAGACGCCGTCGACGCGCCACTATGGTCTTGGGATGAAGTCACTGGTTGTCGTAGGCGGAGCGGGCCGCATGGGGCAAGCGCTCGGCGAAGGGCTCAGCGCACTTGAGCAGTTCTCCCTCTACGCCTTGGTCGACGAGCACGAACCGTCGCAACTCTTCGGCGCTGTGTACGCGCCGTCGCTCGCCGAACTCGATCCTTCAAAGGTCGACGTCGTGATCGATTTCTCCTCGCCGCACGGCGTCGTCACGTCCGCCAACTGGTGCGCCGACCACGGGGTCGCCCTCGTCATTGGCACGACCGGGCTCTCCAAGGAACAGCGTCGCGCGGTCGAAGAGTCGGCGACGCGCACCGGCGTCGTGATGGCGTCGAACTTCTCCATCGGCGCGGTGCTCTCTGAGCGATTCGCCGCCATGGCGGCGCCCTACTTCGAACGCGCGGAGATCATCGAGTTGCACCACGACCAGAAGGTGGACGCGCCGTCGGGAACGTCGATAACGACGGCGGCGATGATCGCCAACGCTCGACGCGACTCTGGTCTCGCGCCCTTGCGCGACCCGACGACGCGACACACCCTCGACGGCGCGAGGGGGGCTGACGCCGTCGACGGCGTAAAGGTCCACTCCGTACGACTACCCGGACTCGTCGCCCACCAAGAGATCCTTTTCGGCTCAGCGGGCGAGGGACTGACGATTCGTCACGACTCGTTCGATCGACAAAGTTTCGTCCACGGGGTAGCGCTCGCGGCGATCGCGATTGACGCGACGCCGAAGTTCCTTGACGGCATTTCGTCGTTGATTCCCTAATGGTCCACCGGTTGACGCTCGTCGCTCGAAGCGTCGGCTGGTAACTTCGTATCATGAGCACCCCTCGATTTGGCCGCGTCCTGACGGCCATGGTGACGCCTTTCGCGTCGAGTGGCGCCATTGATTTCGACGTCGCAGCCAAGCTTGCGAAGTTCTTGGTCGCCGAAGGCAGTGACGGGCTCGTCGTGGGCGGATCGACCGGCGAGGGTTCGTCACTCAGTGACGAAGAGAAACTCGACCTCTTCGCCTGCGTCGCCGAAGCGGTGACGGTTCCCGTGCTCGCGGGCTCGACCTTCGCCAACACCCAACAGTCCGTCGTTCTGACGGCGCAGGTGAAGGCGACCGGTGTCGCCGGCGTTCTCGCTACGACCCCGGCGTACGCGCGACCGAGTCAGGCCGGCATCGCCGCGCACCTCGGGGCGATCGCCGAGAGCACACCACTGGAAGTCATGCTCTACGACATCCCGATCCGAACGGGTCGAAAGATTGCCTCGGCGACGACCATTGGTCTCGTCAAAGCCCACAAGAACGTCACCGCCCTCAAAGACGCGTCGGGCGACCTCGTCGCGGCCGCGCACACGAAGGCCGTGCTCGGCGAGGCCTTAGCGCTCTACAGCGGCGACGACTCCGTGCTGTTGCCCTTCCTAGGAATCGGGGCCGTCGGCATCGTCTCGGTCGCCGCACACTGGGTCGGACCTGAGGTGGCGGGTATCGTCCACGCCTCGGCGCTCGGTGAGTGGGGAGAGGCGCAGATGTTGAACGAACGTGCGGCCGCGAGTTTCGCCTTCGAAAGTACCGAGTCGTATCCCAATCCCATGCCGGCCAAGGCCGTGCTGCGCGTGCTGGGCTTTAACGTGGGCGAGTGCCGTCTACCGCACGCGCCAAGTGACACCGAGCTCAACGCCGCCGCGGCCGAGATCGTGTCGTCGCTGAAGACCGCTCGTGGCTGACACCCTTCGCGTCACCTTCCTCGGTGGCCTCGGTGAGATCGGCCGTAACTGTCTCGCCCTCGAGCAAGACGGTCGTATCGTCGTCGTCGACGCCGGGCTCATGTTCCCCGAGCCCACCATGTACGGCGTCGACCTCATCCTGCCCGACTTTCGCTGGCTGATCGAGCGACGCGATCGCGTCGACGCGATCGTGCTCACCCACGGCCACGAGGATCACACCGGGGCGCTGCGCTACCTCGTGAAGGACGTCAACGTGCCCATTTACGGGTCGCCGCTGACCGTCGGGTTCGCTCGTCACCGTCTCAGTGAGGCGAAAGTCGCGAAGGATCTCACGTTCATTGAGGTCGCCGACGGCGAACGTCGTCGCATCGGCCCCTTCGAAGTGGAGTTCATTCCGGTCACGCACTCGGTGCCGAGCGCGCACGCGCTGGCCTTTCACACCAAAGTGGGTATCGTCGTCCACTCCGGGGACTTCAAGCTCGACCTCACGCCGATCGACGGACGACGTACCGACATCAATCGACTCGCGGCCTTGGGCGACGAAGGGGTCGCGCTCTTGCTCGCCGACTCCACGAACGCCGAGGAGCCGGGCTTCACGCCCTCCGAGGCGAGTGTCGGCGTCGCGCTTCGCCGGCTCTTCCTCGAACGTCCCAATCGACGGATGGTGGTCGCTTGTTTCGCGAGCCACATCCACCGAATCCAGCAGATCGCGAACGTCGCGCACGAGACCGGTCGCAAGATCGCCTTCATGGGTCGATCGATGGAAGCCAACGTCAAGTTGGCGAGGAAGCTGCACCTGCTGCGCGTGGACTCGGCCGATCTGATCGACGTCGAGAACATCAGTCGCTTCACTCCCGGCCAGGTCTGCGTCATCTGCACCGGCAGCCAGGGCGAGCCCCTCGCGGTGCTGTCGAAGCTCTCTCGTGGCGACGCGAGGAACTTCAAGGTCGGCGCCGACGACACGGTGATCTTGAGTTCACACCCGATCCCCGGCAACGAGTGGTCGGTCGGACGCGTCATCGACGACCTGCATCGTGAAGCCACCGAGGTCATCCACTCGGGCCAAGAGCCGGTGCACGCGTCGGGTCACGCGCGCCAGGGCGAACTTCGGACCTACCAACAGCTGTTGCGTCCGAAGAACTTCGTCCCGGTGCACGGTGAGTATCGCCATATGGTCCACCACGCGGAACTCGCGGTGTCGATGGGACTCAGTCCTAAACACGTGTTGATCTGTGAGGACGGTGACCAGATCGAAGTCTCCGAGAAGGGCATTCGCCGCGCCGGCAAGGTGCCCGCAGGTTTTCATTACATCGACGGCAGTGCCGGCGATCTCGACGAACGTCCACTCGAGGAACGCCGAATGCTGGCCGAGTACGGCGTGCTCTTGATCTCTGCTGGTGTCGACCGAGCGCGTGCGACCATCGCCCAGCCCGTCACGATCTTCGCGCGTGGATGGTTCGAGGGCGCGAGTGACCAAGAGCTCATCCTTAACCTGACGACCGCCGTGCGCAACGCGATCCAGGAGTCCCTCGCCGACGGCAACCTCGATCCCGATTCGCTCTCAAAGGTGGCCCAACGCGCGGCCGGACGACTGCTGGGTCAGCGCTACCGGCGCCAACCCGTCATCCTGCCGGCCGTTGTCGTCCTTTAAACGTCGGTCTTTATTGGTTCGCCGTGATCGGCGTTACTGCGGCCACTACGCCAGAAGGCCTTGTGGCTGACTTGTTCGGGGCGTAATCCTCGGTCGAGGAGCGCGCTCTCGAGCACGCGCATGACGTGGAACTCTCCAAAGAGGTAGGCGTGGCCGAGGTCGGGTGGGAGTTCGAAGGCCGCGAGTCCTCGTAACAGTCCCTCGGGATCGCTGGTCGACCTGCCCCGTCGATCGACGAAGATCCCCGTGACGCCGAGACCCTCGTCGAAGGGCGCGCTGAGGGCGTCGTCCGCGGCGTCGATCTCGACGATGAAGATGGCCTTACCGGGAACCTCGATGCTCTCGGCCATCCGATAGAACGCGGCCAAGCCGCTCGCGTCGCCGACGAAGAGGTGCCAATCGGCGACGGGGTCGAGGAGAACCTTTCCGCGCGGCCCGATAACGTCGACGAGTTCATCCTTCGTCGCCCGCTTCACCCACGTGCTCCCGGGACCTTCGTGATCGACGGTGATCCAGAGCGTGAACGTGTCGTTTGCTTCGTCGAGGGCGCGCACGCTGTAGCGACGGCGAACGAATCGGCCCTGCGCGTCGACGAGGCGGACCATGACGTCGTTGCCGGGAGCGCCCGCGAGTGTCGCGGCGTCACCGCGAAGCACCAATTCGTAAATTGACGTACTGAGGGAAGTGGCGCAGACCACTTCGCACAGGCGCGCCGCGGCACCGACGCGTTCGGCGAGTTGTTTCGAGGAGTCGTCGGGTTCGTTCGTCACGGCCTCAGCCTAGAGGTGAGACCCAAAACGCGACGGGGTGATACTCGAAGTCCTACGACGCCTTACTCTCCAAGAGCGACACCGTGTGGGTATCGATGGAGCGCTCGACGTCGTCGAGCTGTTGGAGCGTCGTGGGGTCGTGGCGCTGTAGCAAGCTTGGCTCCTTCTGTGCCAGGTCGAGCGCGCTGCGTGCTCTGGTCACGGCGCGCAGCGCTGCGCGACGAAGGAGGTGTCGACTCAGCGGGTCATCGAGGGTCGCTTCTCGTTCGTATCGATTCGACGCGACGCGCGCGTTCTCGAGTTGTTGGGCCGGGCGAAGCGACGGCGCGGTAGTCCAGAGTACGACGTCGAGCACCAGAACGATGGACGCGCCGATCGCGGTGTCGATGATGCGCGGCGCGAAGAGATACTTCTCCGATCCGAGGAGACTCAAGAAGACGAAGACGATGGGCGTGAAGGTGATCACGGCGAGCACGTGCGAGCGTCGTGAGGCCCAGGGCACGGTCGCCGCCATCACGCACGTCAAGGCGACCAAGAGACCGATCGAGTTGCCCGAGAGAGCGACGAGAGCGGCGATACCGACACCCACCGCCGTGCCCACGGTCCGCGCAAGTGCGCGAGTGATGACGGGGCCGAGGTCGGGACGAAGGATGAAGGCAATACTGAGCGGCAACCAATAACCGTGCAGCCCGCCCAGGGCGTTGGCGACAATCGTCCCCGTCGTCGTCGCCAAGCCCAAGATGACCGCGAAGCGCAGGCGCTCCACGATCGGCAACGTGGGGCGCGTCGACGCGTTCGTCGAGTAGCGCGGCGTCGTGGGCGCGTCACTGGGACTGCCAATCTCTAACGACGAGGTCACCTCGGGCTCAAGACCGGCGACGTCAAAACGCGCGCGTAGGTCGCGCAGCAGCGCGACGGCGTCGAGTCCGGTGCCGTTCTTCAGCGTGCTGGCCACGTCACGCAGCGCTGGGGTGACGGACGGATCGGCACGAAGCTGCTTCCCCTCAAGGTACGAGACCACTTCGCCACAGCGCAGTGCAACGATGAGGCACTGACGAAGTGCCACCGCTTCGTCGCGGTCGCGACGTCCGTGACGACTGCCGACGACGTCCTGCGCTGCGTCGAGCGCGGTAACCGCTCGTGCGCGAACCGCGAAGAATTTCGGCGTGTCCAGATCCTCAACGAGGGTCGCGAGAGCGTCGAAGGCGTTCGAGAGAAAGATTCTTTGGTTGGCGAGCCGTGTGCGTCGATCGGTGACGGCGGCGATGGCGTAGACCCACAACGCCCCGAGGGCGATGCAGAGACACGACTGCCACACCCTTCCGCTGAATCGCAGGCCGGCGCCGATGATCGCACCGATCAACAAGTACGCGCCTTGCGACGCCCGGTTCGACGCTTCGACGAAGCCCGCGACCAGTGCGGCGCCGCCCAAGAACACCACGAGGTGCGTGGCACTGCTGTCATGACCGGCGAACGTCGCGCCCAGTGCCACGCCCACCGTCGCGGCGACGGCCACCCAGAACAGACGCGGACCGCGAATACGCCATTCGTCGAGGCCGTCCTGACTCACGCCCCAGAGGGCGCCAATGGCGAAGACGATGCCGTACGAGCGCTGATTGATGACGAGTCCGACGAGGAGCGGAGCGCTGATGCAAAAGCCCGCGCGTAGGGAGAGTCGAATCTCCGGGGAGCTGTTCAATCGTCGCCGGATAGTCAACGTCGCCATTCGTTCATTCGACGGCAATGGACCGGAGTGACTCTTGACGTCACGGCAGCGCCGAGCGGCCACCGACGAAACGTCACGTCCCAGTGGGTGAGCACGCGATCATCATAAGTCGGCTCCGCGAGGCGACCGGTCGTGAAAGCGCACAGGGTGACGCCGGGGACACTGCACAAACGTATGAATAGCGCGAGTGGTTCAGAAAGTGAACAAGTCATTAGTAAGTTAGAGGGTTGTGGCACAAGCGCGACACCAAAAGAAACCGGCAAAAAAGGCGGTAAAGCGCTCCCCGGGGCGACGGGCGTCCTCCGAGACACCGAACGTCTGGCAGCGTCACCAACGCGACCTCTGGGTCGTGGCACTTGTCGTCGTCGGGCTCTTCGTAGCGCTCGCGGAAGTGGGAGCGCTCGGACCCGTCGGTCGGGCGATTTCGAGGGCCCTCTCCGACGTCTTGGGCGTGGGGCGCTTCGCCATGGCCGTCATCCTCCTAGCGCTGGGCGTCGCGATGGTGTGGGGGAAGATCGAATTCGATCGTGCTCGCGTGCTGTGGGGTGTCGTGCTCGGGTTGGTCTCGATCAGCGGCATCGCGGACCTCGTCTCCGGTCGACCAGGCGTGCACGCGACGACGAAAGTGTTGGGACACGCGGGCGGATGGCTGGGCGTCGCGATCGGTGGGGGAGTCGCGAAGGCGCTGGGTGTCGCGGGCGCGCTCGTCATTTTCTTCGCGGTGCTCGTCGTCGCGACGATGGTGACGACCGGCGTAGGACTTCGTGCCCTGCTCGTTGGCGGCGGCATGTTCTTTCGCGCGGTCGGTCGGGTGCTCGCGCGGTGGTGGATGATCCGGCCCCAGCGCGACGTCGCCGGCGACGAGGACGACGACGCTGAAGAAGCCGTGGCAGAGAGGCGTCGCCGACCCACGGCTGAGCCCGAGCCTTTCGTCTACGACGAGTACGAAGAGGAGGAAGCCGAGCCCGCCTTCGTGTACGACGATGACGAGCCAGAAGAGGAAGAAGAGGTCGACGAGGTGCCGGCGCGCGCGACGCGCGCGAAACGTCAGCGGCACGTTCCGACCCCGAGCGCGTGGGAACTACCGCCGCTTTCGTTGTTGCAGCGAACGAGAGATCAAAAACTCGACCGGTCGCTCACGGACGCTGCGGGTGAAGAACTCGTGGACGCCCTTGCGGCACACGGAGTGGAGACGGTGCTCTTGGGCTACACCGTCGGGCCCACTGTGACGCGATTCGAGCTCGAACTTGGTCCGGGCGTCAAAGTCTCGCGAGTGACGTCGTTGAACAAGGACATCGCCTACGCCATGGCGTCACCCGACGTACGAATCCTCGCGCCGATCCCTGGTCGATCGGCAATCGGTGTCGAGGTGCCGAATCGACAACGCACGCTGGTCGCGCTCGGTGACGTGCTCTCGTCCGACGAGTCGATCGCCGCCACGCATCCCCTCGACGTCCCCATCGGGCGCGACATCTCCGGCAAGACCGTGGTCGTGAACCTTGGAGAGATGCCCCACGTGTTGATCTCCGGCGCCACCGGTGCTGGCAAGAGTTCCGCGATGAACTCGCTCATCACGGCGTTGGTCATGCGCGCGACGCCAGATCAGCTCCGGCTCTTACTCATCGACCCCAAACGAGTCGAGATGGGGCAGTACAACGACCTACCCCACTTGTTGGCGCCCGTGGTCGTCGACCCGAAGAAAGCAGCCGGGGCGCTCAACTGGGCCGTGAAGGAGATGGAACGTCGCTACGATCTCTTAGCCGAGAGCGGCGCGCGCGACATCACGAGCTACCAGTTGATGTTGGCCAAGGGTGAGCTGGCCTCCGAACCGACGACCCAAGAACTTGTCGGTGACGCGGTCGAACGCGCGACGGGTCTCGCGTCCGACGCCGAGCCCGCCCCAGGCCCGGAAGAGTTGCCGTACATCGTCATCGTCGTCGACGAGTTGAACGACCTCATGATGGTCGCCGCGCGCGACGTCGAAGAGTCGGTCGTGCGCATCGCTCAGATGGCCCGCGCGGTGGGCATCCACTTAGTGCTCGCCACCCAGCGTCCGAGTGTCGACGTCATCACGGGCGTCATCAAGGCGAACGTTCCGAGTCGGATGGCCTTCGCCGTGTCGTCGCTCGCCGACAGCCGGGTGATTTTGGACCAGGCCGGTGCCGAACGCCTGATCGGAAAGGGCGACATGCTGCTCGTCACCGCGTCGAGCAACATCGCGCGTCGACTCCAATCACCTTGGGTCTCCGAAGACGAAGTACGTCGCGTCGTCGACGCGTGGCGAGCCCAGGGCGGACGACGCGAGACGGTGGTCGCGCTTGACGTTCCCCTGAGCGGAGGGCTCACGTCGTCGGGCGGAGGCTCGGGTGACGACGACGACGAGGTGTTGCGTAAAGCTCGTGACCTCGTGATAAGCACGCAGACCGGTTCGACGTCGATGCTCCAGCGAAAGCTTCGCGTGGGTTTCGCCCGTGCCGGTCGCATCATGGACCAACTCGAAGAAGAAGGCGTCGTCGCCCCCGGTGACGGCTCGAAGTCGCGCAAAGTACTCGTTACGCCCGAACAGTACGATCAACAGACTTCGCTCTAGCAGTGTCTCGCCACGCCCACGTTCGTCGTCCCGCCTTTCGTGGACTCTTTGCTCGTGCGTTCGGACTGGTCATCGGTCTCGTCGTGGCGTCCGCCATCCTGGTCGGCCTACAGCTACCTCTTTTGCATCGTCCCGCGAGCGTGCACGTATCGTTGAGTGCCGTTTCGTTCAAGAATCCCGCAGCAACGATCGCCTGGCCGACGATAGGCTCCGCCGCGATCGACATACCCTCGCTCAACGTCATCGAGGGGTATCACTCCCAGGTCGTGCCGATCGCCAGCCTCACCAAGATGATGACCGTCTACGTCGCCTTGAAGCATCTGCCTCTCGGTCTTCACGCGACCGGTCCCTGCGCCGTCGTGACCAGCAATGACGTGACCACCTACCAAACAATGTCAAAAGAGAACGAGTCGAGCGTGGTCGTCACCGTGGGCGAACAACTCTGCGAGAAAGACCTCTTGAACGGGGTCCTCGTCCACTCCGCGGGTAACTACGCGGTGATGCTCGCCAACTTGGTGGCCGGATCGAACGTCGCCTTCGTCGCGATGATGAACCAAGATGCGGCGGCGCTCGGACTGACCAGCACGCACTACGACGACGTGACCGGATTTTCTGCGTTGTCCGTCTCCACCGCACTCGACCAGGCGAAACTCGCCGTGCTGATCATGAAGTCGCCACTCGTTCGCTCGATCGTGGTCCAACCCAGTGTCGCGTTGCCCGTCGCGGGGGCCGTCGCGTCCTTCACGCCGTACGTCGGCGTCGGCAACGTCATCGGCGTGAAATCAGGCCGTACGAGCGAGGCGGGGGGCTGTGACGTGATGGCGGTGACGTTCAAGGACGGCTCCTCGACGAAAGTCCTCTACGCCGTCGTGCTCGGCCAACGAGGGGGTGACCTCCTCGGTCCGGCGGGCACGGCCGCGCTGGCGCTCGCGAATTCGGCCGTCGCCAGTCAACTGCACCACACCTTCGTGAAGGACCGCGCGATCGGAGAGATCGCGTACGAGGGACGTCGTGTCGGCTTCGGTGTTACGCAGCAGCACGAGGTGTGGTGGTGGCCGGCGCAGGGAAGACTCCGGGTCGCCGTCCACGTTCGGCGCTTCTCGTCTTCTATTCGTCGCGGTGAGATCGTGGGTTCTCTCAACGTGAAGGGCGTGAGCGACCGCACGTTCACGCTGCGCGCGCTCGGTAATCTCTCGCCGCCGTCGTTGCTCGAGCGCCTACGCTGACATGATGTTCGCCCGCGTTCCCGCCAGTTCAGCCAATCTCGGACCGGGTTTTGACACCCTCGCCGTCGCGCTCACCCTCTACGTCGAAGTCGAGTTGGAGCCGGCCGACGAACTCAGCATCGTGAGCGATGGCTGTGGCGCGGGGAAGTTCGACGACGAGCGACACCTCGGGGTTCAAGTCGCGAGCAGCATTCTCGGTCACACCAACTTCGCGATGCACGTCACGTCCACGATCCCCTTGTCGAGGGGACTCGGATCATCAGCGGCGCTGGCCGTGGCCGCCGCTGCGGCCGCCGGCGCACTCGACCCACTCGCGGTGGGTACGCGCGTGGACGGACACGCGGAGAACGCGGCCGCCTCGGTACTTGGAGGTTTGGTCGTAGCGAGCGCGGATGAAACGGGCGCCGTGACGGCGCGTCAACTCCCTCTCGACGACACCTGGCGATTCGTCGCCGTCGTGCCTGACCTCGAGCTCGACACCGCTGACGCGCGATGCGTGTTGCCTTCACACGTGCCCTTTGCCGACGCAGTGCGAAACCTGAACGCCTTCGGTCTTTTGATCGCGGGTCTCGCGAACCATCACGAGTTCGTAAGTACCGCGATGGACGACTATCTCCATCAGCCCTATCGATCGCAGCTTCTTTCCTACGCGGCGCCCCTGCTCTCGTTGTTGCGCGAAAGTGGCGCGGCGGGGTCGTGCTGGTCGGGCTCAGGTTCAACGATGTTGGGACTCGTGACGAACGAAACGGCGCAGGACGTGGCGAAGGCCGCCACCCGCTTCTTGCACGAGCAGTCGCTTCGCGGTGACGTGCTCGTGCTCGACGCGGACCGCACGGGGTTGGTTCTTCGTTGAGCTCAGTCGACCACCGCGTCGCTGGGAGAACTCTTAGCGGCGCCGGGTTCATGTTGCTCGGGGCGGTGTTGATCCAGTGGACCGCCGCCATCGTCATTCCCGTCTTCGCCGTGATTGGCCCGTCCGCGGCGAGCGCGTGGCGATTTGCGTTGGGCGCCGTCGTCCTCCTCGCACTCACTCGACCCAACGTCCGCCACTGGTCGCGACGTCAGTGGCTGGGCGCGCTCGCGCTCGGGGTGACGACCGCCTTCATGAACCTCTGTTTCTACCAAGCCATCGAGCGCATACCGCTCGGCGGCGCGGTGGCCATTGAGTACCTCGGGCCGTTCTGTGTGGCCGCGCTCGGCAAGCGCACGCCGCGTCATCTCGCGTTCGTCGCGCTGGCTGGTGCCGGTGTCGTTGCCCTCACCCGACCCGGGAGCGGCCTCACCTTCGTCGGCGTCCTCTTCGCCGCGGGTGCCGGACTCGGCTGGGCCGCGTACATCTTCGCCTCGCAACGAGTGGGTGGCACGACGAAGGGCTTCGGGGGACTCGCCGTGTCGATGTCGGTGGCGGCCGTACTCACGCTGCCGCTCTCGCTCGGTGCGAGCGCGAAACTGATCGATCATCCGGACACGCTTCTCCGTATCTCAATCGTGGCCGTCGTCGCGATCGCGCTTGGTTTCGGATCCGAACTCGAGGGACTTCGACGGTTGAAGCCGTCGATCGCCGGCGTGTTGATGGCGGGTGATCCCGCGGTGGCGTTCTTGATTGGTTGGCTGCTGTTGAACCAAGTGGCCAGGGGATGGGACCTAGTGGGACTCGGTTGCGTCGTCGTCGCTGGCGCGGGCGTGATGCTCGATTCCACCGTGAGTGAGAGCGATCTCGCTCAGTAGGCTTGAGGGGTGGCAACACCCAAATCCTTCGCGATTCGTACGTTTGGCTGTCAAATGAACGAACACGACTCGGAGCGACTGGCCGGGTTGTTGGTGGCCGACGGACTGGTTCCGGCCACCAGTGACGCCGACGCCGACGTGATCGTGCTCAACACCTGCACCATCAGAGAGAACGCGGACCTGAAGCTCTACAGCGCCCTCGGACAGTTGAAGGCCCTGAAAGAAGAGCGACCCGACCTCCAGATCGCGGTCGGGGGCTGCATGGCCCAGAAGGACCGCGGCACCATCCTCGAGCGCGCCAACTGGGTGGACGTGGTCTTTGGGACCCACAACCTCGCCTCGGCGCCCTCGCTCCTTCGCCGGTCTCGCACGGAAGGTCCCTTGGTCGAGATCCTGGACGCTCCCGACCCCGTGACGAGTCGCGACATGGCGCCCGCCCTCTACGCCGTTCGCGAGTTGCCGTTCGCCGCGTGGATGACGATTCAAACAGGCTGTGATAACACGTGCGCGTACTGCATCGTGCCGAGCGTTCGTGGCGGCGAGATAAGTCGTCCCCTCGTCGACCTCATCAACGAGGCGACGATGTTGGCGAAGTCGGGCGTCACCGAGATCACGGTGCTCGGTCAGAACGTGAACTCCTACGGTCGTGACATCACGCGCCGCCGCCCCCTCTTCGCGGAGCTTCTGCGCGCCCTCGGTGAGGTTCCGGGCCTCGAGCGAATTCGCTTCACCAGTCCACACCCGAAGGACCTTCGCCCCGAGACCATCGCCGCTATGGCCGAGACGAAGAGTGTGTGCAATCAGTTGCACCTTCCGTTGCAATCAGGATCGAACCGTGTTCTCAAGGCGATGCGGCGCGGGTACAGCGTCGAGCGCTACGTGGAGAAACTCGAGGCCGCCCGGACCGCGATTCCCGATCTCGCGGTGACGACGGACCTCATCGTGGGTTTTCCGGGTGAGAGTGATCGAGAGTTCGATGAGACCCTCGAGGTCGTCGCGGCCTGTGAGTTCGACCTCGCCTACACCTTTATCTTCTCGCCGCGCGAAGGAACGCGCGCGGCGGAGATGGGAGATGACTTCGTGGGTTCCGACGTCATCAAAGCTCGATTCGAACGACTGAAGGACGTCACCGATCGCTCGGCGTTGCGTCACCACCAAGCGCGAGTCGGTACGCGCGAAGAGGTGCTCGTCGAAGGACCGTCTCGACGCAACGACCAGATGCTCTCGGGTCGCACGCGCCAAGGCAAGCTCATTCACTTTCCCGTCACTGAGGACGTCGCGCGCTCGGGTTCGCTCGTCAGCGTGGACGTCACCTACGGTGCTCCGTACTACTTGATGGGTGAGATGAACGCGGTCCTTCGTGCACCTCGCCACAAGATTCGCGTGCCACTGCTCTCGACGTGACGCGGCCTTCGACGCTGGCGGTCGCGCTCGTCGGTCCTACCGCGTCGGGCAAGTCGGCGTTGGCCCACGAGCTAGCACTCGAGAGCGACGGCACCATTGAGCTGCTCAGTGTTGACGCCATGGGCGTCTATCGCGGAATGGACCTCGCGACGGCGAAACCCACGCGCCACGAGCGCGCCGAGGTTTCGTATCATCTGCTCGATCTGGTCAGTCCGAGCGAGGAGTTCACCGTCGCGCAGTTCCAGCGCGAGGCGAGGTTGGCGTTGGCGAGCGTGAGCGACGCTGGGCACCGCGTGATGTACGTGGGCGGCACGGGACTCTACGGACGGGTCGTCCTCGACGATCTGGACATCCCCGCTCGTTACCCCGAGGTGCGTCGCAACCTCGAAGAGCGCGCCGAGCACGATCTCGCTGGCCTTTACGACGAACTCGTCCGACTCGATCCACTCGCGGCCAGTCGCCTCGAAGCGACGAACGAACGACGCGTCGTGCGCGCGCTCGAAGTGACCCTCGGCGCGCAGCGCCCCTTCTCTTCGTACGGCGAGGGTCTGCTCAACTACGGCCCCGTTCGCGTGGTGCAGGTCGGACTCGACTGCGATCTCGAGACGCTCGATGAGCGCATCGAACGACGGTTTCGTTCGTGGATGGACGAGGGTTTGGTGGAGGAGATCGAGGGACTGCTTCGTGCGCCCGGAGGGCTCGGGCGCACCGCCCGTCAAGCCGTGGGGTACCGAGAACTCCTGCGACACGTCGAAGAGGGGGTCCCCCTCGAAGAGTGCGTCACCGAAGCCCTCACGCGGAGTCGTCGGTTGGCCAGAAGGCAACGGTCGTGGTTCCGTCGCGACCCTCGCGTCGAGTGGTTTAGCGACGTCACGTCGGCGAAGCGTCGCCTCCTCGAGGTGTTGAGTACCGCCAACGGGTTCGTGCGAGACTAGATCGGTGACAGTGCGTACTCTCCAAAAGTGGCACGGCGCAGGAAATGACTTTCTCGTCGACGTGCAAAAAAACGGGAAATCCCCGTGGTGGACACCCGCGCGCGCTCGCGCGCTGTGCCATCGGACGACCGGCGTGGGCGCGGATGGTGTACTGGTCGCGACACTCGGAGCGGTCGTTTCGATGGAACTCTACAACGCCGATGGTTCGCCAGCAGAGATGTCCGGCAACGGCATCCGCTGTCTCGCCGCGGCCGTTCGACGCGCGACGAACGCCACGTGGGACAACGTGGACGTGGAGACGGTCGCTGGACGGCGCAACGTTCGTCTGACGATGGACGGCACCTCGGGCTACGGAAGCGTCGCCATGGGCGACGTGACGTTCGAGGAGTCGATCGACGGGGCCCTAGGGGTCGCGCGCGTGGGCAATCCCCACGTCGTGGTACTTGACGATCCCGCGTGGAGCGTGACCGGTCGCGAAGAGCTCGCGGCGAAATTGGCCGCGCAGGTCGGGGGAGCGAACGTCGAGTTCTTGAGCGTGCTCGGCGCGGACCATTTGAGTATCAACGTGATCGAACGTGGTGTTGGCTGGACCCAAGCGTGCGGCACGGGATCGTGCGCGGTAGCGGCGGTGGCGCGACGCGCGGGACTGAGCGGTGACGTCGTGACCGTCGAGAACCCCGGTGGCGCGTTGCGCGTGGCGTTGGAGGGTAACGAGGCCACCCTGAGTGGTCCAGTGCAGTTCGTGGCGAACGTGGAGTGGCTCGAAGCTTGACGTACGTACCAAGCACACTGATTGACCGCACGTTTCGCGAGAAGATCGTTCTCGTCGGAGTTCAGTTCCCCGGCGTGAGCGCGGACGAACTCGACCACCAACTCGACGAACTCGCTCTCCTCGTCGACACCGCGGGCGCCGATATCGTGGCGCGCGTTGTCCAGCGTCGCGACAGTCCCGACCCGGCGACCTTCCTCGGTTCGGGCAAGGTCCTGGAACTCAAAGAGATCTGCCTCGCCCTCGACTCCGACACCGTGGTTTTCGAACACAATCTGTCTCCGGCGCAACAGCGAAATCTGGAGAAGATCCTTGGGCGCACGGCCATCGACCGAACGGCCGTGATCCTCGACATCTTCGCGCAGAACGCTCGCACGCCCGAAGGTAAGGCCCAAGTCGAGTTGGCGCTCCTCGAGTACCGACTGCCGCGTCTTCGACGAGCCGGCGGCTCCCTCTCGCAACAGGCTGGTCATATCGGGACGCGCGGTCCCGGCGAAACGCAGTTAGAGGTCGACCGCCGCCGTCTCGTCCAGAGAATTCATCACATACGACGCGAACTGAAGGAGATCGATCGCACGCGCCAGGTTCAGCGACAGGGTCGAGCTCGCGGACGACACCGTGAAGTGACGTTGGTGGGCTACACCAACGCGGGTAAGTCCTCGATGCTGAACGCGCTGACAAACGCGGGGGTCGAGGTCGAGGATCGTCTTTTCGTCACCCTGGACCCTCGCACCCGTCAACGCCAACTTCCGGGTGGCGAGACCGTACTGTTCACCGACACCGTTGGCTTCATTTCGAACTTGCCGCACGAACTCGTAGAGGCGTTCATGAGTACGTTGAAGTCGGTGCAACTCGCGGATCTTTTGGTGCACGTGGTGGACGGCGCGAGTGACAACGCCGAAGAGCAGATCGCCGCCGTGCGCGACGTCCTCGTCGAGATTGGCGCCGATCAGGTCGTCGAACTGCTGGTCTTCAACAAGGCCGACGTCGAAGGTTCGCGAGCGAAGGACCTCGCGAAGCTCTACGAGGGGAGCGTTTGGGCCTCGGCGAAGACGGGCGAGAACCTCGACGAGGTCATCGCCGCGATCGGTGATCGCCTTCGCTCGCACGACCGAGTACTCACACTGCAACTGCCACTCGATCGTGGCGATCTTCTCGCCGCCGCGCACCGCGAAGGCGACGTGATCGACACGACCGTCAGCGACGAAGGTGTACTCATCCACGTGGTCCTTGACGCCGTCGGCGCGGCGCGCTTCAGTGAGTGGCGCGTGTCGGCGTGAGTTTCACCCCTCCCGCGTACCCCTACGAACGTTTGGACGGCCTCAAAGAAGTGGCGGCGACGTTCGAGGGCGGCCCCATCGACTGTTCGATCGGCACGCCCATCGATCCACCGCCCGCGTTCGTCATCGAAGAACTCGCGCGCGGCGTTGGCGCGAGGGGCTACCCCTCGTCGGCCGGCACGCCTGACTTCCGAGACGCCGCGGCACGGTGGATGAATCGCCGCTTCGCGCTCTCACTCGAGCCCAACGATCTCGCGGCGTGCGTGGGCACCAAAGAGTTCGTTGGTTCGCTCGCCGGGTACCTCCATTTGCGCCGTCCCGATCGCGACACCGTGCTCTACCCCTGCGTCAGCTATCCGACCTACGCAATGGGTGCGACGCTGGCGGGCCTGCGCTCGGTACCCGTCGCCATGGTGAACGGACAGCTCGACCTCGACGCCATCGACGCCGCGGACGTGTCGCGGGCACTCGTACTGTGGTCAAACTCGCCGTCGAATCCGACGGGCGCCCTCGACGACCTCGAGCGCCATGCTGCGTGGGGAAGACGAAATGGCGCGCTCGTCGTGAGCGACGAGTGTTACGCGGAGTTCACGTGGGCCACGCGACCGCGGACGATCCTCGAGCACGGCTCCGAGGGCGTCCTGGCGCTGCACTCACTTTCGAAGCGTTCGAACCTGGCCAGCTTTCGCGCGGGGTTCTACGCCGGCGATCATGATGTCGTCAACTACCTCCGCAGTGTTCGCCAACACGCAGGCTTGATGGTGCCCGGTCCGGTGCAGTCGGCGGCGGCGGTCGCCTTCGACGACGACGAGCACGTCGAGGTTCAGCGTGCGCGCTATCGTCACCGCCTCGAGCTCTTGAGCGACGCGCTGAAACGTCTTGACGTCGACGCGCCCTTTCCCGAGGGTGCGTTCTACCTCTGGTGTTCGAAAGAAGGCCTGGATGGTTGGGCCCTCGCCCTGATGCTCGCCAAGCTGTCCGGTCTGATCGTCAGCCCCGGTGAACTCTACGGCGAGGCCGGTACGAACTTCGTGCGTATCGCCGTCGTCCAGCCGGACGAACGTCTCGAACTCGCGGCGCGTCGTCTCGAGGCTTCGTAAGGCCAACACTACGATTGAGCGATGAGCGAACTTGAAACACGCGTAGGTCACTGGTTCGAACACCTCGCCGAGATGACGCCGGACAATCTCGAAGCCCGTCGTGACGTCGAGTTGGTGATCACGAAGCTCGACGACGGTCAAGTCCGCGTCGCCGAAGTGGGTGCCGACGGCGCCATCGTCGTGCACGAGTGGGTGAAGCAGGCGATCCTCTTGCTCTTTCGCCTCCACGGCCTCGAGAAAATGGACGCGGGACCGTTCGAGTACCTCGACAAGTTGGAGCTGAAGACCGACTACGAACGGCGCGGCGTGCGCGTGGTGCCCGGCGCCTCCGCCCGGCGCGGGAGTTACCTCAGCCCCGGCGTCATTTTGATGCCGAGTTACGTGAACATCGGCGCCTGGGTCGGACGAGATTCCATGGTCGACACGTGGGCCACGGTGGGTAGTTGTGCCCAGATCGGGGCCAACGTGCACCTCGCGGGCGGTGTCGGCATCGGTGGCGTGCTCGAACCTGCGAACGCCGTGCCCGTCGTGATCGAGGACGACGCCTTCATCGGAAGTCGTTGCATGATCGTGGACGGCGGGCGCGTTGGTCGCGGATCGGTGCTCGGCGCGGGCACCATCTTGAATCCCTCGATTCCCGTCATCGACGCGGAGAGCGGCGAAGAGGTCTCACGAGGGTACGTGCCGGACTACTGCGTGGCGGTGTCTGCCAGTCGGCGGCGCGAGTATCCCGGCGGTGAGTTCTTCTTGCCCTGCGTGTTGATCATCAAGCGACTGAGTGAGGGTGAGCGGCACAACAAAGTGAGGCTGAACGACATCCTGCGCGATCATGGTGTCTCAATGTGAGCAGACTCGACGAAGCACTGACGTTGGTCTCGATCAGTTCCGTGAGCCGAAACGAAACCGAGCTCGCCGCTCACGTCGAAGCCCGACTTCGTGCGGTCGACAACCTCGAGGTGGAGCGCGTGGGCGACAACGTCGTCGCGCGAACGACCGGCCACCACGCCACTCGGTTGTTGATCTCGGGCCACCTCGACACCGTGCCGGGTGACGCTTGCGCGGCTTCGATCGTCGACGGACAACTGCGCGGCGTTGGCGCCTGCGACATGAAGGGATCTCTCGCCGTCATGTTGGCGATCGCGACTGATCCGACTCCTCGATCGATCGAGGTGACGTGGATCTTCTACGCACGAGAGGAGATCACGCGCAGCGAGTCGGGCTTAATCGAGATCGCCGAACTGCGACCAGATCTCCTTCAAGGCGAGGTCGCTCTGCTCGCTGAACCGACCGGTGGCGTGGTCGAAGCGGGCTGTCAAGGGACCTTGAAGGTCAGGGTTGAAATTGCGGGCTTTCGCGCCCACGCGGCGCGTCCCTTCACGGGTCGAAACGCGATCCATCGGTTAGTGGACGTCATCGCGCTCGTCGCCGCCTACGAGCCGAGGGTCGTCGATATTGAAGGCGTTCGCTACACCGAGCAACTCCAATCGGTGGGCGTCGAGGGCGGCGTCGCCCCCAACGTGGTGCCTGACCTCGCGACCTTGACGATCAATCACCGCGTCGCGCCCGACCGCTCGAAGGAACAAGCGGCGTCGTGGCTTCGTGAGTACCTGGGGACGTCGATCGAAGATGACGACTCGTTCTCTGTACTTGACTGGGCGCCCGGTGCTTTGCCGTCACTCGGTAACGAACGTCTCGGCGAACTCGTTCGACTGACGGGCCGTCCCGCTGAGGGGAAAGTCGGTTGGACCGACGTCGCGACGTTCCAAGAGCTCGCGATCCCCGCGACGAACTTCGGCGCGGGTGATCCACTGCTCGCTCATCGAAGCGACGAATTCGTCACGCTCGAGGAACTGACGGTATTCGAAGACGTACTCAGAAAGTGGCTCGCCTAGAGCGCACCCGATCATTTTGGATCGTGATTAGTAGTGGCGCAGGACCGAGATGACTCTGCCGTAGATGGTGACCTCTTGAGAGTCGAACTCCATTGGCTCCATCATCGAATTCTCGGGCTTCAAGATGATCCGTGAACCTTGAGGGAAGAATCGCTTGACGGTTGCTTCGTCATCGGGTATACCCGCCACCACGATCTCGCCCGACCTCGCGGTGCTTTCACGCTGGACGACGATGAAGTCACCCGACAAGATGCCCGCTTCGATCATTGAGTCACCTCGCACTTGCAGCACGAAACTGTCACCTCGCCCGGCGAACTGCTCGGGGATCGACATCAACTCGTGCGCGCTCTCCACACCAAGGACGCCCGTACCGGCGGCGATGTCGCCAACGAAGGGAATGTGACGGATGTGTTGTTCTGGCGAAGGATTGGCCGCATCCAAACGAACCGTCAAGGTCCTAGGTTGCTGCGCGTTCTTCTCGATGTAACCCGCGACCTTCAAGACCGTGATGTGATTGGCGACCGTCGCCGACGACGAAAGTCCGACGTGTTCGCCTATTTCGCGAATCGTGGGGGGAAAGCCGCGTTCACGCTGACAAGAGACGATGAACTCCAGAATCTGGCGACGCATCGGTGTCAAAACTTCTGCCATGGGACTCCTCCAAGTAACGAACAGTTGTTCGTAGGCTACACGAGCACGCCGCGCCGCTCAAACACCTGTTCGCTTTTCTTGGAACCCGATTTCAGCGTGTTTCACCGTTGAAACGGGGGTGTTTCGGCCACGGGGTGCCCTAATTTGCCCAATTCCATACTGCTAACGTCGTGCAATGGCCAGATCGGCCTTATACATACCCGAGTTGATTCTTACGTGTTGTTTAGGTGACACGAAGGCGAACTCGGGGATGAGAAGTGAATCAACACAGTTGAGGAAGGACGTTGCTTATGAAGCTACGTTTGAACAAGACGGTGGCTGCGGTGGCTTCGAGTGCCCTGCTGTTGATGGCGGTGCCGGCAGTCGGTATTGCTTCAGCTTCAGGTGCTGCGTCAAAGGCAAAGCCCACCTACGTCATCGGATATGAAGGACCTCTGTCGGGTGGAAACTTGCAGCTTGGTCTGAACATGGTGTTCGCCGTGGAGTTGGCTATTAACCAAGCCAACGCTTCGGGCAAGAATCACTTCAAGCTCCAGCTCGCGAAGTACGACGACCAGGGTGACCCCACCATTTCGCCTACGGAAGCCCAGTCTGCCGTGGCGAACAGGAAACTGATCGCCATTGTTGGCCCAGCGTTCTCTGGCGCCACAGCTGCAGCTGAGCCCTATTACTCCAAGGCGCACGTCGCGACGGTGAGCCCCTCGGCGACGAGGGTCACGTTGGCGTCAAGCGGCTGGAACAACTTCTTCCGCGTCGTTGCTGACGACGGAGTCCAGGGCCCTGCGGACGCTGACTACCTCGTGAAGACCAAGGGCAACAAGAGCGTGTACGTCGTGAGTGACGGTTCGTCCTACGGCACCGGATTGGCGACAGCGTTCGCTGGTCAAGCGAGTGCCGACGGCGCCAAGGTGACCTCGGTAACGGTCCCCGGCACGGCGCAGTGCACCGACGGAACGGCTTCTGCGACCGAGTACTCGGCCGCCGCGACCCAGGCAGTTGCCAGTGGCGCGAAGGCGATGTTCTACGGCGGTTACTACTGTGACCTCGGCCTTTTCCTTGGCGCTCTTGGTTCCGCTGGTTGGACTGGCCCGATCATGTCGGGTGACGGTTCGGACTCTTCTGCGTTGATCACGGGCACCACGCCCGCGTCGGCCGCGAGTGGCGTCTTGTTGTCATGTGCCTGCGCTGTTTCGCAGAACTCATCGTTCAACAGGGCGTTCCAGAACTTGGCGAACTTCAGCTCCTCGAACGCTACGTACGCTCCTGAGTCGTACGACGCAACGAACGTCATCATCGCGGCAATGAAGAAGCTGAAGAGGATCACGCGCTCAGCTCTCGTCGCCGAACTGCACAAGATTTCCTTCAAGGGCATCACGAAGAGAATCAAGTTCCAGAACGATGGCAACATCGCTGGTGCTGCGATCTACGTGAACCAAGTGACGAACGGTAAAGTCGTTCAGCTGGGTCTTGAGTAAGTAGTCGAGCTACCTCACATTGCAGAAAGCCGGGGGATTTTCCCCCGGCTTTCTGCATGTTGGCTACACTTTGACTTCGTCTAGGAGGCTCAATTGGGCGCGTTTGGGCATTACGTAGCGGCACACTTCGACACGCTCAAACTCGAGTTCTGGGCTCTCTTCGTCGGCGGCGTCGCGAACGGTCTCCTGTACGGAATGATCGCCGTTGGCTACACCCTCGTCTACGGTGTCCTTCGACTCATCAACTTCGCGCACTCCGAGATATTCATGTCCGGAGGGTTTGCGGGCTACTTCGTGATGAAGGCGTTGGTGGGGACGTCGGTGCCTACTGGCGCGGCGAGTGTGGGACTCATCATCCTCGGTATCGTGGCGGGCGGCGTCGTCGGTTCAGTGATGGCCTTCGTCCTCGAACGAGTGGCGTACCGCCCACTTCGCAAGCGCAACGCACCCAAACTTGCCTACCTGATCAGCGCAATTGGGGCGTCGTACTTCCTCTTCAACATGGCTGGCAAGGAGTTCGGCCACCTCGCCGTCTCGACACCGCAGCCCTATATCAATCACGCGGTGTTCCACATCTTTGGTGCACCCGTGTTGATGTACTACGTCATCATCCTCATCGCGGGCGTCGTCATGTTCGTGGCGTTGGACCGATTGGTCGCCAAAACCCGGCTTGGTCGAGGAATTCGTGCCGTCGCGCAAGACGTGGAGACGGCGTCATTGATGGGCGTCAACATCGACCGCACTATCGCGATTACGTTCATCGTCGGCGGCGCGCTCGGCGGGGCCGCCGGATTCCTCTTCGCGATGGGTACGGGTGTCGTGTACACCATGGGTTTCGTACCTGCCCTGAAGGCCTTCACTGCCGCCGTCCTCGGTGGCATTGGCAACCTCCGAGGCGCCATGATCGGCGGTCTCATACTGGGAGTTTTTGAGAGTCTTTGTGTGGTCTTCGTCCAGGCCGCCTACATCGACGTCGTCGCCTTCGGCATTCTCGTCCTCGTGTTACTCGTCCGACCCACCGGCATCTTGGGTGAACGGCTGGGTCGGTCCGCCTAATGAAGGAGCTGTTCGCCAAGACCTACGTGCGTCGACTGCTCATCACGCTCGGCGTCGTCGCGACCGTCGAGTTGATGACGGGGCCACCCGGTAGCAACACCGCGCCTACCGCGGGCTTTCGGGGATCGTTCGCTGAGTCCGCGTCCTTCTTTGGACTCTTCAAAACCCAGCGGTGGGTTCTGTTCCTCTTCATCGCGCTCGTCGCCTGGGGTATCGCCAGTTTCTGGATCAACAAAGGTCCGATGGTTCGCGCGACAGTGAGCCGAGCGCTCGTCACGCCGCGCCATATCACTGCCAAGCGTCCCGTACGGTGGGGAGCGCTCGGAGCACTTCTCGTCGTGGCCGTGCTCTTGCCGCGCATCGAGACGTCAGCGTTCTGGCAAGCCGCCATGGTCGAGCAGATCGCGGTGTACGTGTTGCTGGCGATCGGACTCAACGTCGTGGTGGGCTTCGCGGGTCTTCTCGACCTCGGCTACGTTGCCTTCTACGCCATTGGCGCGTACACGACAGCGTGGGTGACGGGTGCGCTGCCGTTGCCGCCGCTCTTTCACCACGCCCTCAACCCTTTTTGGTCGATTCCCATTGCCATCCTGCTGGTAATGGTTGCGGGCATCCTGCTCGGCGCCCCGACCTTGCGCCTTCGTGGTGACTATCTCGCCATCGTGACCCTGGGCTTCGGTGAAATCGTCACGATCTTCGCGAACAACCTCTACGGCATCACGAACGGATCGCTGGGCTCGAATCCGATCCCTCACCCTTCTATTCAGTTGGGTCCCGTCAAGTACGTCTGGGGTCTGAAACCGGTGCCGTATTACTACTTGGCACTGGGCTTCATCGTGCTCTTCCTCGTCATCTTCTCGCTGCTCGAACATTCGCGCGTTGGTCGTGCCTGGACCGCTATCCGTGAAGACGAAGTCGCGGCCGAGTCAGTCGGCATCAACCCCTTGAAGTACAAGGTCATGGCTTTCGCCATTGGAGCCGCGTCCGCGGGCTTCGCGGGCGTACTGACCGCAAGTCAGTCCAATAACATCTTTCCCGCGAGCTTCACGTTGACGTTCTCGATCAACATCTTGGTGTTGGTCATCCTCGGCGGCATGGGTTCGATCGCGGGCGTGGTCTTGGGTGCGATCCTCATCCAGACCGTCACCGAGTACTTGAACAACGGGCAGCATTGGGGCTACCAACCGTCCGACCTCTACATCTATTTGGGGGCGCTCCTCATCGTCATGATGATCTTTCGACCGGCCGGCCTCATCCCTTCGAAACGCCGTAAACGAGAGATACTCCTCTCCGAAGCCGATCACGAGAACGCTCACCTCGATGAGGCTCTGTTAGGAGACGACGTATGAACGACGTCATCTTCGACGTAAAGAACGTCACGCTGCGATTCGGTGGGGTGGTGTCGTTGAACGACGTCAGCCTGCACCAGAACCGCGGAGAGATCCTCGCCGTCATCGGTCCCAACGGCGCAGGCAAGACGTCGTTGTTCAACTCACTCACGGGCGTCTACCAGCCCCAAGAGGGCACGATCAACTTCGTCGGTCGAAACGGCAAGACGGTCTCCATCATTGGTCGAAAGGCCTTTCGCGTCGCCACCTACGGCGTCGCGCGTACGTTCCAGGCGTCGCGGATGTTCAGCGCGTTGTCCACCTTCGAGAACGTCAAGATCGGTGCCGAGAGCCATCGTGGCATCGGCGTGGTGGGGGCGATGTTGCACGGGCCCGGCACTCGACGCGACGAGAAGCGCTCGGACGAGCGCACGGTCGAACTCTTGAACTTCGTCGGGCTGACGGAAAAGGCCAACACCATCGCGGCGTCGCTCTCCTACGGCGACCGACGACGACTCGAGATCGCTCGCGGTCTCGCCACGGATCCGCAAGTGCTGCTCCTTGACGAGCCGGCCGCGGGTACGAACCCGTCGGAGAAGTTGGAACTCGCCAACCTGATTCGTCGCGTCCGCGACGACATGGGCGTGTCGATCCTCCTCATCGAACACGACATGAAACTCGTGATGTCACTCGCCGAGCGGCTCTACGTGTTGAACTTCGGCGGCGTGATCGCCGAAGGGACGCCAGAAGAGATTCGTGCCAATCCCGTCGTCATCGAGGCGTACTTGGGGTCGACCACGGAAGACGCGGGGAGCAAGTAATGCTGGACGTCAAAGACGCGGTCGTACGCTACGGGGCCATCACGGCGCTGCACGGCATATCGTTCAACGTCCAACAAGGTGAGATCGTGACACTGTTGGGCGCCAACGGCGCGGGCAAATCGACAACGCTTCGAATGTTGTCGGGACTGCACGCGCCCGCGAGCGGTCAGATTCTCTTCGAGGACCAGGACGTCACGCGCACCAAAGCTCACGAGTTCTCAAAGCTGGGAATTAGCCACGTCCCGGAAGGCCGACGAATCTTTCCTCAGATGTCCGTTGAGGAGAATCTTGAGATGGGCGCGTTCAACCGACGCGGTTCGACGAGCGACGACCGCGACCGGATGTATGTGACGTTTCCGATCCTGAAGGATCGTCGCAAGCAACTGGGATCCAACCTCTCTGGCGGCGAACAGCAGATGCTCGCTATCGCGCGTGCCCTCATGGCGCGACCACGACTCCTGCTCCTCGACGAGCCCTCCATGGGATTGGCTCCGATGATCGTCGAGACGATCTTCGGGATCATCGGCGAGATCCGCGACGCGGGCACGACGGTGCTCGTGGTGGAGCAGAACGCGTCGCAGGCACTGCGTCTCGCGGACCGCGGCTACGTGATGGAGAACGGCCGCATCGTCTTTGGCGATCTCGCGAAGAATCTTCTGCACGACGAGCGAGTGCGCGCGGTCTACCTCGGCGAGTCCGTCGAGAGCTAGTCGCGTGTCGGGCTTCGAGGACCTGCACCCGAGTGCCGGTCGCGTCGCTCGTCTGCTCAGCGACAAGGGCGTCAAGGGTCCGTTTCGAGAGTTCAGTGCCTCGACGAAGACGTCCGCGGACGCGGCGCTCGCGTTGGGCTGTGAACTCGCGGCCATTGCCAGCTGTCTCGTCTTCCTGCTCGACGATGAAGCAATCGTCATCTTGAAGAGTGGCTCGTTTCGCGTCGACCCCGACTCGTTCGCGCGTCAAGTCGGCGGCACCGTTCTTCGACGAGCGAACGCCGACGAAGTTCGTCGCGCCACGGGTCAACCCATCGGCGGCGTTTCACCGGTCGGTTGGCCGTCGCAACTGCGCGTCTTCATCGATGACTCGCTCGCAACCTACGACGAGATCTGGGCGGCGTGCGGGACACCGAACGCCGTCTTCGCGACGACCTACGTCGAACTTCAGCGACTCACGAACGCCGTCGCGCTCACGTTGTCTCGACCGTAAGCGTCCGCTTCCCTCGCGACCGTTGTGACGGTTTCAAAGGAGGCTTCAACGTGGATCAAGAGATGGTGGGATCGTGTTGGCGTGACGTGGCCGACGTGTTGTCGGCGGGGATTTCGCGGGTTCTGCTCTACGGTCCGCCCGGTACCGGCAAGACCTTCGCCGCACTGCACCACGGTGTCGACGAGGGGCACGCCGAACGACTGGTCTGCACCGAAGATCTCACTTCTGGTGAGATCACCGGCACGTGGATGCCGACGGGCGAGAGTCACTTCGAATGGCGCGAGGGTCCCGCAATTCGCGCTTGGCGTGGCAGTGACGGTCGCGGAGGGCGACTCGTCCTCGACGAAGTCGATCGTGCCTCGGGCGACGCGCTCGCGACGTTGCTCGCCGTCACCGATTCCCCGGAGTCGGCACGATGGCGCAATCCGGAGACGCTCGAGTGGGTTCGCCCCGGCGCCAGGTTCTCGGTCGTGATGACCTCCAACATCGAAGACCTCGACGACGTTCCGCGCGCGCTCCGTGACCGGTTTCCAGTGAGCATCCGTGTCGACCGGCCGCACCCGTCAGCGGTCTTGCGCCTAAGCGGTGATCTTCGCGGCCCCGCTCTCTCCGGGTCACTCGGACCCGAGCAACGCCGTGTCTCACTGCGCAGCTTTTACGCCTTCGACGAGCTACGACGTCACCACGGTCCCTTGCGCGCGGCTCGCCTCGTCTTCGGCGAGGACGCGGCGCAAAGCGTCCTTGACGCCCTCGTCATCGGCGCCGTCGCGTGACACGTGGGGTGATCTTCCCCGAGCTCATCACGGGACGTGAGGATGACGTGATCAATGGACCGTGGACCGTTCGCGAGGGCTCGACCGCGCGAGGATCGGCTAGCTGCAACCTCGCCGAGCGAGTCCTCGAGGTGCCCCTAGCGTCGAGCGCGCAAGCGCGCGTCGTTCGAGCTCACGAACTCATGCACGCTCGCGTGAGTCCGATGGTCGATCACTTGTTGAAGTCAATCGACGAAGTGACGCCTCGGGCGCTCGAGTGCGCCGAGGAGTTGCGCGTCAACACGCTGCTCGCTCGATTGAACTTTGAGGTCGCGCTCCTGCGGGACGGCACCGAGAAGATCGGCGGCCGACGCGTCGCGGAGGCAGGGGAGTGGGGCGAAGCGATCTGTTTCATGATGGCGGTACTGGGCACCGGCGCGGAGAGGGAGTACATGGCCGGCGTGCGTCAAGGGAAACCCGCGTGGATGCCCGCGATGCGCGCTGTTCGTAAACGCGCGCTCGATCTACTTGCCCGCCAGAGCACCACCATCCTCGGTGCCACACGACTCGACGGCGACGGTCTTCCCAGCGGCTACGCCACGTCGACGTTGGAAGTGGCGCGGATGTTGACGCGCGTCCTCGACGTCCGCATGCCGTCGACGACGGAGGAGTTGCGAGCGTTTCGTCGCTCGCTCGAAGGGGGAGGGCGGCGACCCGCGACCGGGCATTTCGCTCCACTCGTCTTCGACGCCTCGTTGGCGTATCGATCGCCACCACCCGTGGGAAACGTCCGTCGAACGCGCGCCGTCACGACGGGAACGACGCTTCGTTACCCCAGTCGACTACTAACCGACGACCATCGACGCGCGTTCGCGCAACGCCAGCGCACCCGCGGCGGCGTTGTCGTGATCGACCAATCAGGTTCGATGGACCTCGACCCCGAGGTGCTGGAAGGACTACTGCGTCGTGCACCGAACGCGCTCGTGGTGGGCTACAGCCACCGACCAGGCGACAGAGGTTCCACAGCCAACGCCTGGTTGCTGTGCGATCGAGGAACGATCGCGGGTGCGTTTCCCTCTGGCAACGTCGGCAACGGGGTCGACGGACCAGCGCTGCGCTGGGCGCTCACTCAGCGCCAGGGAAACGAGCCGGTCGTCTGGATCACGGACGGTCAAGTCACGGACTCGCACGACCATCCGGACGCGGCACTGACCCTCGAGTGCGCGAATCTGGTCCGTCAACACCGGATTCGACTGGTCCGAGACCTCACGGACGCGTCGAAAGCACTGCGCTCGCGTCCTCTTGTGACCCCCACCCACCTCGCGTCGTTTGGCCGAGTGGGACGCCAGCTTCGTGAAAGCATTGGAATATAGGGCTTTTCAAGGTCCTCCAAAAAAAGTTGCACCGAACACCTGTTCGTCTTATGATAACGAACAGGTGTTCGTAGAACTAAGGAGGGCAACATGGCCGCACTCGAGGTACTTGAAGTCCCAGCGATCGACCTTGACGCCCGAGGTCCCTACTTGCGCCTCGTCACCGCCCCCGCGACTCCTCGCGCTCTTCGTGAGGGACCAACGCTGGCGTCGCGCCGCCGCCAACGCGCGAGGGTGTTGCAGCGCCGCCGTCGAGTCATCGTGGGTCTCGTTCTCGTTGGTGCGTTGACGATCCTGGCGCTTCCCGGCCATACGTTTGGCGCTACGACGGGTGCGGGCCTCTCGACCGACCTGGCGACGTCATCGGTTCTTGCGTCGGGGATGGTGTACGTGGTGCAACCAGGCGACACGCTGAACTCCATCGCTACGCAAGTGAATCCCGTCCAGCCCACGCACGCGCGAACGCTCCTCGTACGCGAACTCGGCTCCTCGGTGGTCGTGCCCGGCGAGCACGTCCTAATCCCCTGAGAAATTAGGTCTTTAGGTGTATCGTGCAATGGTGCGTTGTCCTTTTTGTTCGGCAGATGACGACCGCGTCGTAGATTCTCGCCTGGCCGAAGACGGCGTGGCGATTCGTCGACGCCGTGAATGCGCGAACTGTAACCAGCGCTACACGACGTTCGAACGCATTGAGGAGATAGGCCTCTACGTCCTCAAACGATCCGGTGATCGTGAACCCTTCACGAGGGCGAAGATCCTGAGCGGGGTTCGCTCGGCCGCGAAGAACCGACCCGTCGATGACGAGATGCTCAACGGCGTCGCCGTCACGGTGGAAGAGGCGATGCGCCTGCTCAATCGTGACGTGACGAGTGAGGAAGTCGGCATGGCGACACTCGAAACACTGCGAGACATCGACGACGTCGCCTACGTACGCTTCGCCTCGGTCTACAAGGGTTTCGAAGGGACCGAGGACTTCGCCCGTGAGATCGGCATGCTGGTGAAGACTACGGCACCTAAACATCGCGGTTAGTAGTGCGCGCGCTGCGGCTTCAACCGCGATCGGCTCTCGCCATCTACGCGCATCCCGACGACGCGGACGTCGCCGCGGGCGGGCTCATGGCGCTGTGGGCGAGTGAGGGGATCGACGTTCACCTCGTCGTTCTCTGCGACGGCGCGAAGGGCTCACACTCGCCGAACTTGGCTTCATCGGTGATTCGTGAAACTCGACGTGAAGAGTTGCAAAGTGCGGCTGACCTCTTGGGCGTGAAGAGCGTCACGTCACTCGACGTGCCCGACGGCACCGTCGACAACACGCTCGCCCTTCGAGAGACGCTGGTGGGTCTGGTGCGCGATCTGAAGCCAGAGGTGGTACTCGGTCCCGATCCCACGGCCACCTTCTTCGGCGAGGTCTACGTGAACCACCGTGACCACCGAGAGACCGGTTGGGCGCTGCTCGACACGGTGGCACCCGCCGCCGCCATGCCGCTGTACTTTCCCGAACAGGGGCCTCCCCATCAGGTACGCGTGCTCCTCCTTAGTGGCACGCACGAGCCCGACGTCGTCGCCGACGTGTCGAGCACGATCGATACGAAAGTCAAGGCCGTGCTCGCGCACGCCTCTCAGTTGGCGGACGACGCCGCCGCCATACGCGACGTCGTCTTCGAGCGCGCCGAGCAAGCGGGTCGGCCGGTGGGCGTCGCGTACGGCGAAGCCTTTCGCTGCATTGAACTCGCCTTCTAACCGTCCCTCGGTCGACGAGGCGCCCATCTTGCACGTAGACCTCGACGCCTTCTTCGCGTCGGTGGAGGTCCTCGACGACCCGACCTTGAAGGGCAAACCCGTCGCGGTCGGAGGCGCGGGCGAGCGTGGTGTGATCGCGAGCGCGAGCTACGAGGCGCGTCGCTACGGGGTGCGAAGTGCCATGCCGAGCGTCATTGCCAAACGTGCGTGTCCCTCGCTGATCATCTTGCCCGGCCGTTTCGATCGCTACGAGGAGTATTCGAGAAAGTTTCACGACGTCGTGCGCGACCTGACGCCAGACTTCGAGCCGCTCGGACTGGATGAGGTCTTCGCCGATCTACGAAGTCTTCGGCGTCTCGAGGTGCGACCACTTGATGCCGCGGCGTCACTGCGACGACGGATCACCAGCGAGCTCGGTCTGCTCTGCGGCGTGGGACTGGGGCGAAACAAGTTGTTCGCGAAACTCGCGTCGAAGGAGTCCAAACCGCGCGTGGTGGGTCGTGCTCTCGTCGACGGCCCCGGGGTGTTTTGGGTCAGTCCCACGCTCGAGGTCGAGTGGCTCGAGGTGCTGCCAGTGCGCGCACTCTGGGGCGTGGGTCCCGCGACGGCGGCGAAACTCGGACAACTCGGACTCACGTGGGTTCGAGACCTCGCGCGCGTGGACGAAGCGACGCTCGCACTGCACGTGGGACCTGCCATGGCCGCCGCCCTCGCCGCGTACGCGAGGGGCGAGGACTTCCGTGACGTGGTCGTCGACCGAGAGATGAAGTCGCTCGGCCATGACCAGACCTTCGCGCGGTCGCTGAGCGGACTCTCTGAAGTGCGCCGGGCGCTGAAGACGCACGCCGGCGTCGTCGCGAGAGCACTGCGTGAGAAGGACCGCGTCGCTCGCACGATGACCGTGATCGTGCGTTTTGATGACCGCACGAGCGTCTCGCGTTCACAGACGTTGCCCTTCGGCGTCGACGACGAGGACGCCATTGAAGCCCTTGGTGATGCCTTGATCCAGTCCATCGACCTCTCGAGGAGCGTTCGGCTCCTCGGTCTTCACGCGTCGGGTTTCCTCGAGCGCGGTGAGAATCAGATGCAGCTCAGTTTTGGCATCGAGGCCGCGTCGAGTGACGCCAAGGCGGGCGCGGTCACTATCTCGCGCGGGCGCCAAGTGGACAACGAGGCCCTTCGTGACGCGATTGACGAAATTCGTCGGCGCTTCGGGCGCACCTCGCTCGCGACGGCGAGTGAGCTAAGCGAAAAGGGCGTCGACGTCGCGACGCAACGGGGCCGACACGCCTTCGGACCCGACGCCGAGCGTGACGCTACGCACGAACAGTGACGAGCGTGCCGATCGGGGTATAGGGAAAGACGACTTTCGCTGAGGCGAAGGGCATCTCGACACAACCGAGGCTCTGTGGGTATCCGTAGGACGAGCGAATGAAGCCGTGCAGCGCGTCGCCACCGTTGAAGTACGACACCCAGGGGATCCCTGTATCGGCGTAGTGCGATCCGTCAGGGTTCGTGCCGGACATGGTCGTCGTGACGAAGCGTTCGTAGACCGGGTACGTGCCGAGGGCGGTCGGAGCGACGGAGATGCCGGTGTTGACGAGGGCGCGGTACTTGAGGTGACCCGCGACGTAGAGGGTGAGGATCTCGGGACTGGACTCACTGACGTCGACGTAGTTGTACGACGCGGGGTCCACGTGATTCGCGTTAACGGCGTTCACGAGGTCGGTCCACGTGGCCGCGTCGGCAACGCCCGTGACGGGAAGATTCGATTGGCTTTGAAAGGTGCGCAGTGCTCCCTGCAGGATGATGTTGTCGGTCCCGAGGCTCCACTGTGAACTGAACGTCGTCGGTAGGTTCGGGTACGCCCACGTGAAGGTTCCGTTGACTTGATCCGAGGGCGTGCTCTGATCGGTGCCGGGCGTGAACGTGAGCGGCAAGTAGTTCAATTCAGCGAGCAGTTGCGCTTCCCAGGTGAGGTTCGTGGAGACGCTGGCGACGCGCGGGCGCAACGCCACGAACGCGCACGTCTTCGCGCAACGCAGCTGGGTCGGCGTGTTGATCGTGTAGGTCGTCGAGGGACGAAGTGCGCTCGTCGCGACGGCCTGCACTTCGTTCGGTCCGATCTGTTGCCACTGCGTGGCGAGGGCCGGATGGATCACGAGCGGGGGAAGGGTGCGAGCCTTCGTTGGAATGGTGAAGTGCAAGCGCAGGACGGGGAGATTGGCCGTGAGCGTCGAGGGCAACGTCGCCGCGACGCGACGTAAAGTGACGCTCGACGCGGAGGACGCGCCAGACGCGCCAAGTGAAGGTAGCAAAGTGGAGCCCACGAGTACCACCGTGAGGGCCCCGACGAGATGGATTCGGCGATTCACGTCTCCAGCGTACTGAGTGCTTCCTGAGCACAGCCTTACAATTGGTTTACGAAAGGGGTTCTGTATGGCAATGATCAAAACAGTCGGGCTGATTGTTGTCGTCCTATTGGTCCTGGGTTTGGTTTTTGCACTCTTCGCCGCTCTCGCCGCCCTTGTCAAGTTGGTCCTCTTCATTGTCATCGTGGTGGCGATCTGTTACAGCGCGTACCACTACTTCAAGAGGCAGTAATCCCGCGGTCAACTAGGATTGACAGTTCTGGCGGCGTGGCCGAGTGGTTAGGCAGGGGCCTGCAAAGCCCCGTACTCCGGTTCGAATCCGGACGCCGCCTCCAATTGACCTAGAACGAGGATCCCCGCTCGCGTCACCCCAGAGTCGGGCTACGCGAGCGGGAATCCTCGTCCCAGTTCTGTGACTTGTCTCAACTCACGCAGCTTTGACGATCTTGACCGAGTCAGCGTCAGCGGCTAGAACTGTTCCCTGTCGCGCATGAATCTCCTTGACTCGCTTCCGACTTCATGAGGATCTTTCGTGCAACGCAAAGTGGAACCACCGCGATGGCAACGCCGAATATTGCAAATGTGATGTTTAAGAGCGTGATCATCATGTCTGTTTTTGTCGGCCCGTATTTCGTGCTGACTTTTCTCCTTGACACCTCTCTACGGGACATTGGTTTTCGTCGTGGAGATCGGGTCACGTCGTTGACGCCATAATGGAGACATGGGAAAGACCTTCGACGGCGTGAGTGAGGACCTTGGCGCCTGGCTCGTCAGGCAGCCTGTGTTCTTCGTTGCCACCGCGCCGTTGGCCGTGAATGGTTTTGTCAACTGCTCGCCGAAGGGCAATCGGGATGAATTCGTGGTCGTAGACCCGCGGCGCGTGGCCTACCTCGATCAGACGGGAAGCGGCGTTGAGACGATCGCGCACCTCAAAGAGAACGGGCGAATCGTCGTCATGTTCTGCGCCTTTGAGGGGCCGCCGCGCATCGTGCGTCTCCACGGCACCGGGAGGGCGATTTCGAAGGATTCGCCCGGGTTCGACACGCTCGCGGCCGCGTTCCCGGGCGCAATGGGCGTCGGCGTTCGCTCCATCATCGTGGTCGAGGTCGAGAGGATTTCTGACTCTTGCGGGTACGGCGTCCCTCTCATGTCCTTTGACGAGCATCGACCGACGATGGACCAGTGGTGCAGCCGAAAGGGTGAAGTCGGGATACGTGACTACTGGTCAGAAAAGAATCGAGAGAGTATTGATCACCTCGAAGGTCTCGATCTCCCCTAACGGCGAGCAGTTCTTTTAGAGAGTCTCGTGATCGACGTCGAGCTCCGCCTCGAGAAAGTCCATCGCCTTAAGGAACGCCGCGCGCTCAGAGGGCTTGAGTTTCTCGAGTGGGCTCGCGAGAGTGCTCGCAAGTGCTCCGACCGTCAACAGTCCCTCTCGCAAATGTTCCGGGACGCCCGCGTGACGCGGTCCGTGCTGCACGTTCGTCGACGACGCAGCTCCCACGAACGACCTCGCTTCGTCCTTCAGCCCTGGGTGGGCTTCGCGCTGCTCTGCGTGTACGTGGCGACAGCGCTCGTCATCGCCGGGGTGATGATGGTACGTCGCGACGCGTAGAGAACGTCGCACTGCCGACCTCGTCGCGTAGTCAGTGCGACTACCGACGTTTGACGGTCTTCGGTTCCTTCGGCGTCTTGCGATCCTTCGAAGGCTTCCTCGAAGGATCGTTACGGAATCCTCGCTTGATCATCGAAGGGACGTCATCGCGGGGCACCGCGGGGGAGAAGAGGAAGCCTTGACCCAGGTCACAGTTCAACTCACGCAACCGCTTGAACTGGTCGGGTGTCTCAATGCCCTCGGCGAGCATCGTCATGTCCAATTTGTTGCCGAGTGAGACGATCGCCTCTAAGAGCGCGTCGTTGTAGGTGCTCTCTGAATGGGGGCTCACGAAATACTGGTCGATCTTTATGACACGCGGGCGCAGCCGCACGAGGTAGGAGAGAGACGAGTAGCCGGTGCCGAAGTCGTCGAGGGCGATCGCGACGCCCAAATGACTGAGCCGCTCGACGATGTTCATCGTCTCGGCCGTGTCGAAGAGCGTGACGCTCTCGGTGATTTCAATGATGAGCCGTTCGGGTTCGAGACTGTTCGAACGGAGGATGCTTTCGATCAACGCGAACAAGTTCGGGTCTTGAAACTGGCGGGCTGACAGGTTGACGGTGACGAAAGGACGCGGCGAGCCCTTACGAGCCCCTTTCCATCCAGCCGCCGCGGCCACCGCTTCGCTCAGCGCGAACGCGCCTAATTCGAGGATGAGTTCGCTCTGTTCGGCTAAGGGGATGAACACGTTCGGTGGCACCCAACCACGTTCGGCGTGGTGCCAGCGCATGAGCGCTTCGAATCCCACGATCTCGCTCGTAGCGAGGTCGATGACGGGCTGGTAATGCATGGCGAGTTGGTCAGTTTGTAGGGCGTGACGCAACTCCTGGACCAAGGTGAATCGCCCCATCACTTCTTGATGCATTTTTGGCGTGAAGACGACGAAGCGGCCCTTGCCGCCGTGCTTCGCTTCGTAGAGGGCGACGTCGGCGTTCTGAATGAGGTCGTTGGGGCTCTCGCTCGTGGCGTCCCATATCGCTACGCCAATACTCGCGTGTTGACCAAAACGAACGTCGGCGAAGGAGAAGGGTTGATTCAAGACATCGAGGAGCCGAAGCGCGACGTCGTCCGCCTGTGACGCCGATTCGAGTCCCTCGGCCAAGTACAAGAACTCGTCACCGCCGAAACGTCCGAGGGTGTCCGACGCTCGGGTGACGCTTTCGAAACGTCGCGAGAGCTGCACGAGCAACTGGTCGCCCACTAGGTGGCCGTGCGAGTCGTTGACGGCGCTGAAATCGTCGAGATCCAATAACAGAACCGCTCCGAACCCGCCTTGACGTTCAGTCCTCGCATGGGCTTGGACGAGTCGGTCCTCGAAGAGGACTCGATTCGCGAGTCCCGTCAATGGATCGTGCAGTGCCTGGTGGGTGAGTTGTTCCGCGAGGGCGCGTTCCTCGGTGACCTCGCGCTCGGAGGAGACGAAGTAGATGGTCTTGCCGGTGGCATCGCGCGCGGGCGAGCGCGAGACTTCCGAGATAATCAGTCGACCGTCTTTTCGGATGTAGCGCTTGACATAGCGGAGTTGCTCGGCCTCGTTCGCGTTGAGGCGCGCAATGGTGTCTTCGGTGACGCCGACGTCTGGAGAGTAGGTGAAATGGACCGAGTCGAGCCCTATGAGTTCCTCCTTTGAGTAGCCCACCATTCGACAAAAGGCGTCGTTGACGGCAAGGGCGCGGTCATCGAGGTCACTGAAGACCATCGGCGCCGTGTTGCTTTCGAACGCGAGGCGGAAACGTTGCTCTGACTCACGTTGCAGGGCGGCGCTTTCAGCCAGCCGGACGGCGTCGCGAAGCCGTCCGATCCCGTAGTCGAGCGAGTTAGCCAACTCACCCAAGAGCGAGATCTCTTCGGGACCGAAGGCACCCTCTTCGTTCGAGAAGATGGTGAGTGCCCCGATCGCCTTGCCGCCGATCTTGAGCGGAAGCGCGCAGACGGTCCGAAATCCGTACTCTTCGGCCCGTCTCTTGGCGGCTTCGGGCCAGTTCGACTGGCGAATGTCCGCGATGACCTGAACCTTTCCCGTTCGGATGGCGGTGCCCATGGGGCCAAGGCCCATGCTGCTCTCGTCCCACGTCACGTGGACTTCGTCGAGGTAGTCGGTTCGCCCGCCGATCCCGGCAGGATGCACGACGGTGTCCTCATCATTGATGAGGCCAACCCACGACAAAAGGAACTCGCCGCTCGTGACGATCGTCTGATACGTCTCATCGATGAGAGAGGTCTCATCGGTCGCACTGACGAGGACCTGATTGCCGTTCGACAACGTACGTAACGCCCTCGACAAATGTATGCGCTCCGTCACGTCGCGGGCGTTCACGATGACGCCTTTGATCGCCGGATCGGCCAGGCAGTTCGTCAAGACGCACTCCAAGAACGTCCATTGACCGTACGCGTTGACAAATCGCGCGATGATGGGTTCGCCGTCCGACGTCCTGTTCACGGTGTCGGTGAACTTCTTGAAGGCGAGTTCGTAGTCGTCAGGATGAATGTGCGCGAAGCCGTCGCCGCCCAATCGAGCCGTGGGGTCGTAGCCACTCGTGCTGGCGTTGGCCGGATTCGCGTACATGACACGTGCTTGCTCGTGGATGACGACGATGAGGTCGCTGGAATTGGCCAAGAGCTGTCGGAACCACTCTTCGGACTCCGACAAGGTCTGCTCAGCGACTTGGAGAGCGTCGTTGGCGACCGTGAGCTCTTCGAGGGCGACTTCAGTCCGATGGACGGATCGGAGATGGAAGAGTCCGAACTCGATCTCCTTGACGATCTGCTGCAATCCGGCGATGGTCGTTTCGTCGAAGGCGAACGGGGCATCATCGAAGACGACGATGATGACGTCACTCTGCGCAGGGTCCAGGGGCAGCACGATCGATGACCCCATGTCGAACGCTCGTGCGCGCGCACGGCTGGACTCGTCCACTCGTGGCGCGTCAGGTCGTCGACTACCTGCATGGCGTCAGTGTGTCGCGTGCTTGATGAACTTCCCGAGAGAATCTTCGTCGACTTCCACCATGGAGTGAGCGGAACCTCTAGGTACTCGGTAGCGCCCGCGGCGAAACTGACTTCGAGAGTGTGGTCGTCATCGAACGACGCTGGGCCGATCAGCGCCAACTTGAATCCGCCAATGCTGACGAGCATCTCGCAGAGCTGCGCCAGACATTCGTTTTCATTGTTCGACGTGATGACGTTTCGATTCGTCTCGGCGACGAGTTTGAGGATTCTTCGACTTTTGATCCGAGGCGTCACATCATAGAAAGTGGAGATCACGCCAACTTCTCCGGTACTGAGAGGTACTTGGGCGGTACTCGTGATGACCCAGTGCCGTTGCTGACGCGCGTACGCAACGCCCATAACCACGTCGAAACAGGGCTTGCCCGTTCTTCGGGTTACCTGTGCCGGTTGTTCCTCATAGGGGAAATCGGAGCCGTCTTCGCGCCAGGTGTCAAACGAAGAGTCGTTCGTCGGTCGGGCCTCAAGTTCCGAGCGGGGAACGCCCATGATCGACACGGCTTGATCGTTGAAATCAATGACTTCGCCGCGAGCGCTACGCAACACGATGCCAATGGGAACCGAACGTAGGACGGGATCGCTGTTTAGCAGTGACAACGGAGGGCCTGGAGTGTCACCCCCGTCGAGCGTGTTGTTGCTCAATTGACCTCGCTGATTCCCGCAATAAGTTGAACAGTAACACTTTGCGTTCTTGAAAATAGGTGTCGACGAGTGGTGGCACTCAATTATTTGACAACGTGTCGAGATCTTCTAGGTGCCCCAGCCACAAGCGTTTCAGAATGTCAAACGAAGAATGCGAAGCTGCTGCGCACCGAGCTCCTCCGGGCCTCAAGGGTCGCGCTCGCTTACCGGCGATCGGTTTCGTCCGACGTACTCGAACACCGAATGCTCACCAATGTGACTTCAAATCCTGTGTTGACAGAAATTCTTTCGGTGGCACCTTCGGTTGGCGCCTGTCACACGAGACTGAGAGAGTGGAGGGGTGGCAAAGAAATATCTCCGAGTACCCGAGTTGATCCTTGGCTTCGACACTGAAACCACCGGGTTGAGCGTGTTGAGTGAGCGCGCGATCTCATATGGATTCTGCGCCTACCGATTCGGTGTTCCTCAATGGAGCGAGCACTACTTCGTCATTCCCGATCGACCCATCAGCCCCGGCGCCCAGCGAGTGCACGGCCTCACCATCGAGGACCTTGAGCGCAAGCGCGCGGACGAAGCGGTGTACAACGTGGAGGCGGGACTGACGCGTGCCATCAAGATTCTCCACGACTTCTACGAACGAGGCGCGTACGTCATTGGCTCAAATGTTGGTCGATTCGATCTCGAGATGTTACGGCGAAGTTCTATGTCAGTGCTCAGTAGCGCGCTTGACGATGCCTACTTCGACATCTCGCTCCTTCGCATCATTGACGTGGTCGAACACGATCTCGCTATAGAGCCAAGTCGAGAACTTCGACCACGACGAGGTCTGCCGTATCTTTGCGATCACTACGGCGTGACGCCGGGTGGGCACGACGCGCTTGGTGACGCAAGAGCGTCGGTGGAGGTCTTCATGGAGCAGGTCATGTTCAACAACGCCGGCCAAACCTCACTCTCGTTGCCGACCGAAGGCGATGAGTTTTTTGTAACGATTTAGTGTTTCCAGTTCCTCGCGTTCGTATTCTTCGCTTCGTACGTCAGTGGTAGGCTGGATTCCCACGGGGCCGTTGGCGCAGTCTGGTAGCGCACTTGCATGACACGCAAGGGGTCGCAGGTTCAAGTCCTGCACGGCCCACTAACAAAATCCCTGGTCAGAGGCAGTGACCTCAGACCACTTTTAACCAAAAACACGCCTCGAGCGACCGTTGTCAGCAGTTGTGTCAGCAACGAGAAAACGGGGCACTGTGGCAGGTTCTAGAGGCAACGGCGAGGGATCGATTTATCAGCGGTCGTCCGATAGACGCTGGCTCGGGGTAGTGACAATCGGGCGCGACAGCGATGGACGAGTCGTTCGCAAGACAGTTTCGGCGAAGTCCCGGGCCGAGGTGGTTGGCAAACTGAAGAAACTGCAGCGGCAACTTGATGACGGACTACCTGCTCCCGACATGAAGATGACGGTGGCCCAGTTGCTCAATCAGTGGCACGACGACGTCCTCAGGCACCAGGTTGCCCCCAGCGCCGCGCTGAGCTATTGGACGATCGCGAAACATCACATTATTCCGATATTGGGAAGTAAAAGGATTGTGAACCTGACAACAGTCGACATCGACCGACTGCTGTCATCGAAGTTGGACAGCGGACTTTCCGTCTCCACGGTCCAACGGATTCGGGGCGTTTTGGGTCAGGCCATCGATCAAGGGATTCGGTGGGGTTGCGTCAACAGAAACGTGGCACGACTCTCAAGATCGCCCAAGCAGCAACGACGTGAGGGCCGGACCCTCACCTACGAACAGGCTCGAAGTCTTCTCAAGGAACTCGAAGGACATCGCCATGAGGCGTTGTATTCCCTGATGCTCTCCACGGGTCTACGTCGGGGCGAAGCCTTGGGACTCAAGTGGCAAGACTTCGACGAGACCGCACGTGTCATTTCCGTCCGTCGACAACTCAAGCGCGAAGGTGGAACTCTCGTGACCGCCGATACAAAGACCGCGAGAAGTCGGCGGTCAGTGAACCTCCCCCGAGGCTTAGTGAATTTGCTCTTGGAGCACCGCAGGCGGCAGGAGGAGGAGCGGATCGTAATGGACGAACTCTGGACTGAAACCGGCTTCATCTTTACGACGAATTTTGGTACGCCCGTTGATCCCAGAAACCTCAATCGAGACTTTGCAATCATTTGCCAGCGAACCGGACTCGATCACTGGCATCCGCATGAACTGCGTCATTCCGCAGCGAGCCTGATGCTCGCGAGTGGAGTCAAACTGCAAGTGGTCAGCGAAGTCCTCGGACACGCATCCATACGAATGACAGCTGATGTGTACGGACACATCCTGGCGCCGGACCGTGAGGCTGCAGCCGACGCTATGGACCAAGCTCTGTGGAACGGGGTCTGAGGATTTGGACGGCGCCAGATTCAGTGCCCGGGTCTCGATCCAGACATCTTGGGAGCCATTCCACCTGATCCAGTGCCGTTTCTCAACGTCCGAATCTGCTGGTCAAGTGAGGTGGGTCGTTCGCCAACGTTTTCTGAAGTGCTCCCAAGTTTGATCTCTTGGCTTGACGAATGGCTAGCCCCGATTATTCACCAGTTCGTCTGAACTAACCACTCGCAATACGCGAAAATGCCCTCCGCGCAAGGGAAACTGGAGTTGCGAAACAACCAGGAC